>Ga0105047_10009448_pt1 | contig 16046 bp, 10 predicted proteins | sample MAT04_FD_78384 | JGI IMG/M metagenome (GOLD analysis project Ga0105047, IMG submission 78384) | Freshwater microbial communities from Lake Fryxell liftoff mats and glacier meltwater in Antarctica - MAT-04 (megahit assembly) | ecosystem: Environmental > Aquatic > Freshwater > Ice > Liftoff...
CACGTCTCGGGCCCGCAGTTCGCGATGCCGGTGCACGGGGTGCAGCTCGCGGTGCCGTCGCCGAAGGCGCCGTCGGGGCAGTTGCAAGTGAAGCTGTTGAGGCCGTCGACGCAGGTTCCGCCGACGCCGCAGGCTGTCACGCCGACGCAGTTATTGATGTTGGTGCAGGCATTGCCACCGAGCTGGAATCCGCTCGCGCAGGCCGAGCACGTCTCGTTGAGAGCCGAGGTGCAGGTGACAGCAGTGCAGTTCGTGATTGCGTCGCAGCTGGCGCAGCCCCGGTCGCTGGTCGGCGTCGGGGCGGCGGTCTGGTATTGGCTGGCGCTGCACGTGGACACTGTGGTGCAGACGCGGTCGTTGGTCGCCGTGGGCGCGGACACCTCGTACTGTGCGCCGTTGCAGGACGTCACCGGAGCGCAGACGCCGCCGTTCTTCCAGAATCCAGGGCGGCACACACCGCACGCGGAGTCGTTGGCGTTGGTGCAGTTGAGGCCACTCTGGCAGTTCGGAACCGGCGTGCAAGGCAGGACCGCCGAGCCGTCGAAGAACTCGCCCAGGTTCGGCGTGCAGGTGAACGAGTTGGCACCAGTGTCAGCGCAGGCGTTGCCACCACACGGGTTGGGCACGCAGTCGTCTTTGTCGACGCAGGCGCCGGCCGCGTTGGTGACGAAGCCGCTCGCGCAGGTGGCACACGTCTCGTCGCTGCGGCTTGTGCAGGTAACGAGCGTGCAGCTGGGGATCGCGTCGCATGCCTTGCAAGTGACGCCGTCGTCGTAGCGCCCGGCCTGGCAGGCACAGTCATAAGCGTTGGTGCCGGTGTCGGTGCAGACGCCACCGCTACACGGATTGGGAGCGCAGTCGTTCTTGTCGACGCAAGCGCCTGTACCGTCCTTGAGAAAGCCGCTGGCGCAGGTGCCGCAGACCGACGTGGTGGCGCTCGTGCAAGTAAGCGTCGTGCAGCCCGCGATGGGAGCGCACGCGCGGCAGGTCGTGCCGTCGTCGAACTGACCGGCTGGGCAGTTGCAGGCATAGCCGTCGAGCGCGTCGACCAGGTCGCGACAGGTGCCCGCACCGCATGGCGCATCGGCGCAACCATCGACGTTCTTGCAGCGGCCACCGTCGACGACGAAGCCACTCGCGCAGGTGGTGCAGGTCTCGTTGCTCTTGCTGGTGCAGCTTACCGTGGTGCACGAGGCGATCGCGTCGCAGCGCGCGCAGGTCGAGCCGTCGTCGAAGTGGCCGACCGGGCACGCACAGTTGTAGGCGTTGGTGCCGGCATCGGTGCAGCTCCCGACGCCGCACGGGTCGTTGGCGCAATCGTCGATGTCGACGCAGGCGCCGCCCACCTTCTCGTAGCCGACCGCGCATGTCACGCACGCCTCGTCGTTGGTGCCGCTGCACGCAACGCTGGAACAGTTCGGGATCGGGTCGCACGCAGCACAGGTCGTGCCCGAATCGAAGCTGCCGGTCGGACAGGTACAATCCCAGGCGGTCGCCCCGGTGTCGCTGCAGCTGCCGGTGCCACATGGGTTGGGCGTGCAGTCGTCGTGGTCGCGGCAGCTTCCGTTGAGGAGCACGTCGAAGCCGATGGCGCACTTCGCGCACAGCGAGTCGTCGCCATCTGAGCAGGTGACCTCGAGGCAATCGGCGATCGGCGAGCATGCGGTGCAGGTCGCCTGGTCATGCCAGGTGCCAGCGAGGCAGTCGCACGCGTAGCTGTCGGTGCCCGTGTCGCGGCAGGTACCGCTGCCGCATGGGGCGTCGGCACAGTCATCGTGATCGCGGCAGGTGCCGTTCGGAGCCGGTTCGAATCCGAGGTCGCAGGTCGCGCAGACCGCGTTCGACGCGCTCGTGCAGGTGACCGCCTGACAGTCGTCCAGCGCCGCGCAGGCGACACAGGTCACGCCATCGTCGAAGGCGCCATCTGCGCAGTCGCAATCGTAGCCACCCGTCCCGTCGCCGATACAAGTCCCGGCGTCGCATGGGTTCGCGGCACACGCGTCGCCCTCCATGCAGGCGCCGTTCGCGAGTACGAAGCCGTCGGCGCAGGTCCCACACACCGAGTCGGCCGGACCGCTGCATGTCAGCGCGGTGCAGTTCGAGATCGCGGTGCATGGCAGACAGGTTGTTGCGTTCGCGAAGGCGCCGACGCCACAGTCGCAGGTGTAGCCACCTGCTCCATCGTCCTGGCAGGTACCACCGCCGCATGGTTGACCGTGACATCCATTGGGGATGCTACAATCTGAGCCTTTCCAGTTTTCCGGACACTCGCAGGTGCGAGAACTGGCACCGCTGTCGTTGCAGATGCCACCGTGCTCGCAAGGCGCCTCGCCACACGCGCGTGAGACGCAGACGAGCCCGTTGCAGTAGCCGCTCGCGCAGGTGTCGGCGGCGAGACAAGCATCGCCGAGACATGCGCCGCATGCGCCACCGCAGTCGACTCCCGTCTCGTCACCATTCTGCTCGCCGTTGGTACAGGTAGCCGGGACGCAGTCGGGACACTGTTCGTCGTCCCCGCCGCAGCCCCAGGTGGCCATCGAGGCGATCAGCGAAGCGAGTGCGATTGTTTTCCGCAACATACTGTTTTCCCTAAATTTTCGGCTGGTGTGACGCGCCGCGGCTGGACGAGCACGCACGAGGCAGGCCGAACCGATAGGCTCAGGCGCGGACGAACTTCGTGCGGCGTAGTGTGAGTGGCCGCAGGCGGCAATGCGTTTTGAGAATCTGCGGAAATATGCAGCGATGCCGCCCGACTGTTGTTCTACAAGGGCCCGGGGAGTCAGCCAAAGTCGTAGACGAAAATCAGCCGATCGCTGATTGCCAGCGAAGACATTTTGGCGACATGGTCATCGGTTTTGTCGAATGACACCGCAACCTGGGGAAATAGTCCGTGGATCCAGGAGCTCGGTCGATGTCGCAAGTGGCCGCCAGGACAATGATGCCTCGGTTGTTGAGGCGGCAAGGAAGACCGGGCGGCCGGGCGCGAGTGCGATCACGAGAGGCGGCCAGGGGCTCCCGTGAGGTTCAGGGATGGGTGAGGCGTACTCGGTCGCCGGACGCGACGTCGTGTGGGAGGCGTGGCGAGGTCGCCCTGAACGGCGCTGGTCCCCGCATTGCAGATGGTCTTGGTCGTGCCGCCCCGGCCCGCTTCGCGCATTCGTGCGTTGCGGCATCCTGCCCCGGGCTCGGGCGGCTTGCCCCGTTTGCATATCGTTAGGAGGACCAGCCATGCATATCGCCTGCCTACTGTCGGACGACTTCGAGGACTCAGAGTTCCGCGCTCCCTACGACGCGTTCCGCGACGCCGGTCACGACGTCACCATCATCGGCGCGGCCGAAGGCAAGAAGCTCAGGGGCAAGAAGGGCGTTGAGGAGGTCTACACAAACAAGGGGATCGACGAGGTGCGCCCCGAGCACTTCGACGCGCTCTTCATCCCCGGTGGCGGCTCGCCCGATCGGCTGCGCGCTGACGACCGGTTCGTGGGCTTCACGCGCGCCTTTTCGAGGAAGCCCGTGTTCGCGATCTGCCACGGCCCGCAGCTCCTCATCACCGCCGACATGGTGCGCGGACGCGAGATGACCGCGTGGAAGACAGTGCAGGTCGACCTCGTCAACGCCGGCGCGCGCGTGTCGGATGTCGACGTCGTCGTCGACGAAGACTGGGTCACGAGCCGCCAGCCGACCGACATCCCGGCCTTCATCCGCGAGGCCCTTCAGGTGCTCGTTCGGCACGACGGGGTCGCGAGCGCGGGGGGTGTGCAACATGCCGCGAGCTGACGCATTCGTTCTGTCGCTCGGCATCGTCGCAGGCATCGTGCTCTCGGGCGCGGCGTCTGCGACGGCCGCCCCGCCCGAGGTGATCGTCACGTACGAGACCGGCGGCGCCGTGGTGCTACAGAACGACGGTCGCTACGGCGCGGACGGCACCGCGTTCGACGCGAGCGACACCGGACAGGATCGCAACCTGGCGGTCGTGCAGCGCACGAGCGTCGAGCTCGGCCTCGGGCGCCATCGCGTGGTCTTGCTCTACGCGCCGTTGGAGCTCGCGACACGCACGCGCTTCGACGACGCATTCGTCTTCAACGACACGACATTCGCGCCCGGCACTGTGCTCGACCACCGCTACCTGTTCGACGGCTATCGCGCGTCGTACATGTACGACGTAGTGCAGGAGCGCGAGCTGTCGCTCGGGCTCGGCGCGTCGCTGCAGATCCGCAACGCCGACGTCGCGTTCAGCGCGGTCGACGGCTCCGGCTTCGTGCAGGAGTCCAACATCGGGCTTGTCTTCGCGCTCAAGGCGCGACTTCGGTATGCGCCGAACGACTGCGTGTGGGGCCAGCTCGAGGCCGACGCGTTCTCGACGTTCGGCCTCGTCGACGGCGTGAGCGGCGGCATCTACGACGTCGCGCTCACGCTCGGCGTGCCCGTCGCGCCTCCACTCGACGTCATGTTCACCGCGCGCTTGCTCGGCGGTGGCGCCAAGGTCGACGATCGCGACATCGACAACTGGGCCAACTTCGTGTCGCTATCGCTCGGAGCGCGGGTGCAGCTCGACCGCCTTTAGTGCCGCGACCAGCGGGCGACTGACTCAGTGCAAGACTTCGATGATGCCGCCCGCAAAGGCTCCGCGAAACCTGCTCCAGAGCGCCTGGAACTCAGTGTAGGCGTCCTTGAAGCGAGCCTCGAGGCCAGCCATGTCCTGGTCGTAGGACCGACAGATGCGCGCTAGCAAACCGCTGGCGCCGCGACACAGAAGCCTTGCTTCGGCGCTGCGCTCGAGTGGGCTGACAAGCTCGCTCACGAGCATGTCGCGGCGCGAGGTGAGCATCGGTGCCTGCGCGACCTGCGCCTCGGTTGGCGTCGCGATGACGAAGCCGAGCGTCGCCTGCATCAGCTCGTTACGGGTGGTGTCGGTGTCTTCGCTTTCTGTCGCGGAGGGCTCGCCGTGCGCGGGAAAGACCACTACGAGCCGCAATGCCCGCTGGACCTGACGCGTGAACCCGCGCCCGGGCTTGGCCACCGTGAGCGCGATCGAGCCAAGCGGGACGACACCCTCCCAGCGCCCCGGACCCACCAAGACGGCGTGTGCGGTGACCTGGTCGAGCTGGCCGAGGCTAATCGTCTCGGCCCGCTGCGAGACCACGACGAGGTGAACGAGTTCGCTGTCGAGGAGGAGGCGACTCGAGCGGATCGCCTGGTCGGCCAGGTCGGGGCCCAGGGGTGCGGCGCCATGGCGGAGCGCGAGCCACAGCTCGGTGAGCGCCAGGTCTGCGCGACCGAGATTGAGTAGCGCCTTGGCCGTGTTGAAGTGGAGCGCCGGGTGGTCCCAACGCTCGATACCGCGCCGGAAGTACACGACGCTCGGCGCGAAGAGGTCGAGCTTAATCAGGCGGTTGCCCTCGTCGAGTTCGCGCTGCGCGGCTTGCTTCTGGGCCACGCTGACCCCGGCGTGCCACGACCCCTGCTCGGTCGGTTCGGTCGGTTCGGTCGGCTCACCCGCGTGCGCCGGCGCGGAGAAAGCGAGGACGACGACGAGCCCAACGAGGCGCGTGCGAGGCGTGCAGGTGCCGCTCATCGGGTCATCTTCCTCAGGTCTTGGAGCAGCTTGAAGAGCGCCACAGCAATGGCGTCGATGCGCTCCGCGAAGCGGCGTCGGTCGGCGCTGTGCAGCTCGCACACGCGACGCGCGGAGGGGGACCTGGCAAGCGCACATACGGCGCTCGCTTTGGGCGCCAGCTCGGCCGGTTCACCCGGCACGGGGTCCCGAGCACTGGTCGCCTGCGACTGCGCGCGTGGACCCCGCGCAAACTCCTCGACCCCCGGGTAGGCGACGACGAACCCGACCAGGCGCAGCATGAGGTCGTTGACCTCGGAGGCCCGCCGCGGGCCTATGTCGATCATAGGCTCGACCGTGGGCCCGACCGACGTATCTAGCGGCGCCTTCGGGCCTCGCGGCGGCCACACGATCGACAGGCGCTCCCCTGCTTCGACGTCTCGCGTCGCTCTCCAGGCCGGACCTTGGGCGGGCCGCAGATGCAGCTTGATCGCCCCCGGTCGCACGACCCCCTGCCAGCGACCGGGCCCGGCGAAGACGAAGCCGTCATCGAAAAAGACCGAGGACGCATCCTCGACGACCAGGACCACCTGCACGAGGGCATGTTCGAGCGCGTAGTGCTCGATGGCCTCGATGGCCTGCACATCCTTGAATTCCAGGCCGAAACCACCGTGCTTCAGCGCCAACCAGGCGTTAACGAGCGCGCGCTCCGGCTGGTCCGCGTTGATGTAGGTGCGCGCCAATCGGAAGCGGGTCCGCGGGACGTCCCACGCCGCGACCGAACGCTCCAGCACAGTGGCCGCCCTTTGGCGAAAGCCATCCCGCTCGAGGCCCGAGCCGTGCGTCCACGTCTCGCACGCGTCGCGGAAGCCCTCGTCGCTGACGGGCGGAAGGAACGACCGGTCGGCCTCGTCGTAGCAAGGTTCGAACGGCATCGCTGCGGCCGACTCGGGGACGAGGTTCGCGGCAAGCGCGACGAGCAACGCCGGCGGTAACGCACGCGTGTTCATGGCATCACCTCGGAGGCTATGTGCGGGTCGGCGGCGCCGAGACCCGAAGTGTGTGTCGAGACGGCGCGCAATGTCGAACCTGAAAAACTCGGAACCTCGTGGGCGGCACACGCGCATCGGCTGGCGACGACATCGTGCTAGGCTGAGCCATGGACATCATAACGCTCAGCGCGAGCACGACCCGCGTGTCCGTCGTCCCCGCCCGGGGTGGCATCGTCAGCTCGGTCGAGGTCGCCGGGCGCGAGCTACTCTACATGGATGAGGCGACGCTCGCCGACCCGAGCAAGAACGTGCGCGGTGGGATCCCGATCCTGTTCCCGTTCGCCGGGCGGCTCGTCGACGACAAGTTCCTCGCCGCCGACACGATCATCAAGCAGCACGGCTTCGGCCGCAATCGCGCCTGGGAGGTCGTTGACCAGGGCGCCGATCGCCTCGGCTTGCGCCTTGTGTCCGACGCCGAGACGCGAGCCCAGTTCCCTTTCGAGTTCGTCGCAAACGTCGAGGTCGAGGCGGTCACCGATGGCGCGCACATCGCGCTCGAAGTGATCAACACGGGCACCCTGCCCTTGCCGCTCGCACCCGGTTGGCACCCATACTTCGCGTGCCCGACAGCCACAAAGGCGCAGGTCACGAGCAACGTCGCGGGCCTCACGAGCGGCGTCCTGGACGACGTGTCCGAGCACGACTTCGGCATCGTCGCGGCCCACGATGGGGTCACCCACATCGAGCCGCTGGCCATTACCCTGTCTGCGACGCCGGCGCTGCGCCACCTCCAGGTGTGGTCGCTGCCGGGCCGGAACTTCGTGTGCGTCGAGCCGTTCTGCGGACCGGCTAACACGATCAACACGCCCGGTCGCGCGCTGGTCCAGCCGGGCGGAAGGCTCGAGCTGTGGATGCGGATCCTGGCGCGATAAGTTGGTCATGCGAACCCCTTTCGCGCTTTTCCGGTCAGCGCTATAGCCAAGGCATGTCGATCCTACCCTCTGGTGCCCACGTATCGCCTTCGGCTGCCGCTGCTGGCGCCAACCGCTTCCTCCGTCCCACTGGCCACTTCATCGATGGGTGCATCGTGCCCGCCGACTCGGGCGCGACCCTGCCGGTCGAAGACCCGTCGACAGGCGAGGTCTTCTCGTCGATCCCGGCCGGCAATGCCGCCGACATCGACCTCGCGGTGCGCGCTGCGCGCACGAGCTTCAAGAGCGGCGTCTGGTCACGCGCCGAGCCGAGCCATCGCGGCCGCGTGCTGTGGGCGTTGGCTGGCAAGATCCGCGACCAGCTCGAAGCGCTCGCGTGGCTCGAGACGATGGACAGTGGCAAGCCGATCATCGAGGCGCGTGCCGACATCGCCGGCACCGCCGACATCATCGAGTACTACGCGGGCCTCGCGAGCAAGATCGTCGGCCAGACGATGGCGCTGCCGGGCAAGACGCTGGGCATGGTCCTGCGTGAGCCGGCCGGCGTCGTCGGACAAATAACGCCCTGGAACTTCCCGCTCTATGTCGGTGCCTGGAAGTTTGCGCCCGCGCTTGCGGCCGGCTGCAGTGTCGTCCTCAAGCCGAGCGAGCTGACCTCGCTGACGTTGCTCGCGGCAGCACAACTTGCGCTGGACGCAGGTGTGCCGGCCGGTGTCTTCAACATCGTCACAGGCACCGGTGTCGATGCTGGCGCGCCGCTGTCGGCCCACCCCGATGTCGACGTGTTGGCGTTCACCGGTGGCACCATCACCGGCCAGAAGGTGCTCGAGGCACGCGCCAAGCTCATCCGACCAGCCCAGCTCGAGCTCGGCGGCAAGTCACCCAACATCGTCTTCGACGACGCCGATCTGCCGCGCGCCATCGCCGGTGGCGCCTTCGGGATCTTCTACAACCAGGGCGAGAACTGCAACGCGGGCAGCCGCCTGCTGGTGCATGACAAGGTCTACGATCAGTACGTCGATGGGCTCGTCCTGGCCGCGAAGAAGATCCGCGTGCTGTCGCCGCTCGACGAGCGAAGCCAGATGGGTGCCTTGATCTCGGGCGCCCATCGCACCAAGGTCGCGGGCATGGTGGCGGCCGGTGTCGCGGCCGGCGCGACGCTGCGCTGTGGCGGCGAGCCAGTCTCTGATAGCGCGCACTTCCAGCATGGCCACTGGTACCTGCCGACGGTGCTGACCGAGGTCGGCGCCGACGATGTCCTGTTCCAGGAGGAGATCTTCGGGCCGGTCGTCACCGTCACGCGCTTTCATGATGACGACGAGGCGATTGCGCTGGCGAACGCGACCCAGTTCGGGCTCGCCGCCGGCGCGTGGACCCGCAGCGTCGACCGCGCGCTGCGCTGTGCGAACGAGCTGCAGTCGGGCTACGTGTGGATCAACCAGTACAACCCGACGCCGGTCGAGGCGCCGTTCGGCGGCGTCAAGTCGTCGGGCTTCGGGCGCGACTGCGGGCCGCAGGCGGTCGAGACCTACCTCACGTGGAAGTCGGTCTTGTGGTCGCTGGCGCCGTTCGAGGACTACTACCAGTCCTGACCAGGTCGTCTCCATACGCTGCCGTATGGAGATGCGCTGGCCTCAACGCGAGCTGTTGCGCGAGGCCGTGAACTCTCGAATCTGCGCCTTCAACGCCCGGATCTCAAGATCCGGCGAGCAGGCCAAGCCCTGGCGAGGCGAGGGCAACCAGAGATGTCACGGCGCGGAGGCTGGGCAGAGCTCGAAGGCAGCCTCGTCGAGCACGACCAGCGAGCGCGTCGTCGCCTCGTTGCTCTCGCTTCCAACGTAGAGGAACACCGGTCCTCCGGCCGGGTGCTGGACGCGCGCAGCAGCTTCTCGTCGGCGCCATCGGGGGTCACGCCGAAGTCGTACACAGGGCGCCAACCGCTGACCGAATCGACCTGCGCCATGTCGTTGTCGCAGCGCCAGCGCAGTGATGCTCCGGCGAAGCCTCGATCCGGGGCGGTGATGCGCTGGTTCTTCACGGTGATCGTGACAGGCCGAGACATCGGCACGATGAGCGTGTCGTGCCCCAGCGTGGCGGTCTGGCATGGCAGCGGGTCCATCATCGCGATCGTCCGCGCGGGCTCGGGCCACCTCGCGAGCTGGGTTCCAACACCGACCTCGAACAGCGACGCGTCCGCGCGGGGCTCGCCGGTGCGCAGGTCGGTCACGACAAGCAGATGCTGGTCCCGGTCGAATGAAGGCGAACCACCTTCGATGATGGTCGCTGTCGACTTGCCGTCGCGCGCCATCGCGACGCAGCCGGAGCGACCCGTTGCGAGGCGCGCGACCACCTCAGCCGGCACACCAGGCACCTCGGTAACGGGCACTTCCCCGAGCAGCATCGAAAGACCCACGAGCGACAGCGAGTACATGCGCGACTCCCATGCGCATGACTTGCGCATGGCTCTCGCTAGGGTCCGCTCCTCGTTTCGAGCAAGGCGAGCGCACCCGCGTCCCGCCTCGCTCTGCCGCATCTTTACGCAGCTCTTACTTCGCTAGGGCAGGACGACCAGCGGAAGAATCCAAGCGGGTCGTGACGGCAGCGACTTGTCGTCGACCATGAGCGACCACTCCTCGTCGGTGAGGCGCTTGTCGGTCGGCATGGTGAACTCGTAGTAGCTGAACGTCGGGCCGACGTGGATCGCCCTGTCGCCGTCGTTGTCGATGGCGACCACCGCGAAGTCGACGTTGCCGGTGCCGACCTCGAGCGCGCGCATCGTGTCGGGGTCGGTGTGCACATCCGCAATGGTCGGCTTCCAGTCGATAGCGTCCGCCTCGTCGCCGCTCTTCAGGAACACGAGGTCGACGTACCAGCCGCTCCAGTCCGGCGTCCCGACGTAGCCATCGCTGACCATCTGTCGTTCGATGGTGTTCTTCAGGAAGTCTTCCTGCTTGCCGCTGAGCTCCTTGCCCGCGAGCTCGTTCTTCGCGATGCCTTCGAGGGTGCCCATGGTCTTCGAGAAGCTCTTGAAATAGCTCGAATAGACAGCGATTTTCGCGGCCGGCAGGTCGGGCCCGGCGAGCGCTTCGAAGCGCCGCGCGGCCTCGGCCGAGAACCTGCCGAGCTTCGCGTAGAACTCTGGATAGGGCTCGACGTAGCCCTCGGGATAGAGGCAGCCGAGGCTCATGGTGTAGCTCTGCTTGGCGTAGAGGATGGTGTCGTGGCGGAGCTGGGCCCAGCTCGCGAGCTGCGTCTGAAGCGTCTTTGCCGCCCACGGATCGCGCTGCATCACCGCCGGCACGTGCTTGCCCGCGGGCGTGTGCGACAGCGTGCGCAGCGCGTCGAGCCAGAGGCTGTAGAGGTTGTCGTTCCACGATGCGTCGGTCCACGCCGCGACCACATCGCGCACGGCCGCGATATTGGCCGCGTAATTCCACTGCTCGAGCTCGCCCTTGGGAGCGGCCAGCAGCGACACCGCGAGCTGGTTGCCGAGTGCCGCCATGACGTCGAGGCCGGTCGGCATGTGCCGCTCTTGTTTGGCACCTCTGAAGATGATGTCGTCGTAGACCACCTTCGAGAGCACGAAGCTGTCCAGCACGAAGCGCTGCCCGAACGGCTGGAACACCGGCGGCAGCAACGCCTTCACCGGCGAGCTCGGATCCGACGACACGAACTGACTGCGGATGCGCTGCTGCCCGAGCCCCGTCGCCGCGAGCACCTCGGCGATGCGCGTCAGGTTCTTTGCCGGCACGAGGTCGGCCGGCGACGTCAGCTTCTCGCGCTGCAAGACGTCAGCGAACTGCGCAGGCGTGAGGTCGTCCGAGCGGCCAACCATCAGGTCGACCACGTCCTTCATCACCTGCAGCTGCTTGCCAGCGCCCGTGTGCTCGAGCGTCTGCGTGAACAGCGCAGCCGCCAGAAGCTGGCGCGACTTCTCGAGTTCGAAGCCGGTGTCCGCGCGCCCGAGCCACATCAGCGTACGGAAGTAGCGCTGCAAGAGGGGCGTCTTCGTGTAGTGGCCACGCGGCTTGAACTGCGACCAGTCGACGGCGCGCCGACTCCCGTAGAGGGTCGTCATGTCGGTCCCGACGTTCGGGTTTTCCAATGCGAGGCTCACGACCTTTTTCAGGATCGCCTCGGTCTCTTTCGGATCAGACAGGCGCGGCGCGGTCAAGAGGCGCCCATTGTCGGGGTCCGCCTCGAGCAGGTTGAGCGCGATGGTCAGGTAGAGGTCGAGATCGGTGGCGGCCTCCTTCAGCTCGACCTGGTTCTTGGCGACCTTGGGCAAGGCCAGCTGCACCTTGCGCAAAGCACCTTCAAGGGCCTTGCGCAAGACCGTCTCCTCGAGGTCCGCGAGCACCGCGTCGAAGCTGCGATGCATCGCATCAAGGATCGAGTCGGTCGTCACGAGCAGCGGCAGGTCCTTCGTGTAGAGCTCGTAGTACGCGGCCGCCATCGAGAACTTGCGCCGGTCGGTCACCAGCGCCAGGCCCGACTTCTCGAGCTGCGCCTTGGCCGCCGGCCCGAGCTTCAACGCCTTGACGACCCGGTCGTAGTACTCGGTCTTGGCCGGGGAGAACGGCAGCTTGGCCTGCGCGTCGGTCTGCAGCGGCGGCACCGCCAGGTGCTTCAAGAGGTCGGCTACCGTCATGTCCTGGTAGCGACCGATCCACGAGTCGAAAAGCTCGCCCTCGATCGGCTCCGGCGCGGGCGCGGCATGGGCCGCGAGCGGCGCGATGGTGCTCGACAGGGCCGCGACAAAGACGGCCGCATCCCGGATTCGTCGAAGTGCACGGCGACGAAGCATGAGACCTCCAGACAGGGCAGACAGGCAGACCCGAGCGGGTACGAACCATGGCACGTTTAGGTCTCGCCCGAACGGGTCGCTTGGCGCTGGTCTGATCGGTCTGACCGGATTGTGCTGCTACTCCGGGCAGGCGCCGTCCGCGCCGCAGCGCGCGCCGCCGCAGCCGCTGATGGGGCGCGTCGGATCGGCGCAGTCGGGGTCGCCGTCACCGCAGTCGCAGTCGCAGGTCGCGCCGTCGTTCCAGCGCTCGGCCTCGCACAGCCACGCCGGGGCAGGGCCGTCGTTGCAGTAGCCCTTGCCAGCGCCGAGGTAGCCGCCCGCGACGGTGTAGCAGTGCTGGCCGGCGGTGCAGTCCGCGCGCGAGGCACACAGGGGACGGCACAGGTGCGCCTCGTCGAAGCTGCACACCCCGCCGGGCAACCCGGAGGCCACCGCGCAGTACAACGCGTAGGTCGTGCAGGCCTCGCCGAGCGCCGCGGCGTCGACCTCGACAGCGGCCCGGCAGATGTCGTCGGGCGTCTCGAGCGTGCACAGCTCGCCTGTGCCACAGCCCATGGTCGCGCCGCCGTCGGCGCCGACCGCACACGTACTGGTGCACGTATCGGAGTAGCAGACCTCGCCGGTGGCACAGTCGTCAGACGGCACCGCGGACGGGGTGTCGTAGGTCGGGTAGCAGTCGGGGTCGGTCGTGCCGCAGTCGCAGTCGCAGCCGTTGTTCGAGTTGTAGTCGGCTGCACTACACTTCCACTCGGGCGGCACATAGGTCAGGTCGAACTCGAGCGGTGCGGTCAGCTCGGCGCAATCGCCGCCCACGACGAACGTCGACGACAAGGTCTCGGGGTCGAGCGCAATCTCACGGAAGCGCACGCCTACGATGCGGCCGATCAGGCGACGCGTGCGCGGGTCGACGTCGAGCTGGATGCTGCCCGAGCTCTGGAACAGGAACTTGCCGGGCGGCAGGTTGAGGTCGGCCTGGTCGACCCAGATCGCGACGCACTCGGCGCACGTGCCGAAGTTGTCGTTGGGCGCCGAGTCGAGCGGGAAGGTGCCGGCGCCGTTGTCGATGCGCTCGTTGTAGTTGATGAACTGGAGCACCAGGTAGTCGGCTGCGGGCACGCCGATGTTGGACTTCAGGCGCAGGCTGTAGCTGGTCGAGACGTCGTCCTGACCATCGAAGATCAACGCCTCGAGGTCCGACGGCGTGAGCTGCATGCAGCCACTCGTGACCTCGCCGGTGTCGCCCACGTCACCGCTCGCATCACGCGTATCTGGCGACGCGCCGTCACTGCCACATCCGAGTGCGAGCAAACCAACCACCAACGACAGGCCGACCGTGTCCTTGCGCATGCGCGACGGTCTACCGCCCGTCCGGTGGTCGATGCAACAGCTCAGCTCAGCTGCTCGGGCATCGGCAGTCGCAGCAGCTCGGCGAGCTCCGCGATGAACCCGAACTCGCCCGAGTCGACGAACCGATCGGCGACCACGACCGCCATCGCCGCATCGAGCAGCGCCTGCGCGTCCTCGTCGGTCTCGACCGCGAGGCGCACGAGCACGCCATGCAGGTCGAAGTCACCGCGCTCGAACTTCGCGACGCACGGCCGCGCGTCTTCGGGCAGCTCGTCGACCTCGAGCAGCTTTTTCAGCATCGCCTCGACCACCACGATCTCGGACGCAGCGATGTGCTCGTCAGCGGAAGCCGCACCACAGAGCACCTCGATAAGCGCGCGCAGGCGCTCGGGATCATCACGTACGGTCGACAACGTCACGGGCGCCCTCCCCTCTCGTTCGAGCCCCGGCCTGACGGGCGGCCGGACTGGTCGGGCGAGCGGTCGCCAACCATAGCGCCTCGCCGCCTGAGCGGCCAGCGCATGACCGAAACCCCGTAACGACGTCGATGCATTCGTCTTCCTATACTTGGATCGCGCCAGGAGGATCGCAACCGGCGACTTTCTCAACCCGTCTTCCCGGCGCTCCCCAAGCGCCACCTGGTCCTCGACCTCAACGAAGAAGGTCAACGCGAGCCGGGATACACCAGTGCCCGCGCGAGCAGCTTCGGGTCGTGTACGCCGAGCGCCATCAGCTGCGTATGAGCACGCGCGTCACCATTCGCGGCACGTACGAGGGTGCCCAGCCCTGCCAGACCGACCCCCTCGAACGTCTCAGCAGCGCGTGGCTCATCTCCGTGCGCTAGCTGCATCAACGCACCTGCCGCCCGCGCTTGCGTCAGCGAGCACGAACGCGAGACCTTCTTGGCAAGCTTGGCTGCACGCGCCATCTCCCGCGCTCGCTGTCGCCCTTGGGTGGCGGTCGCGAGCTGCAGTGCCGCCTGAATCCGCGCGAAATGAATCCAGCCTGCGTGATAGTGACTCTGGAGCAGAAACGCGCGCGCAAGAGGTGCCAGCCCGGTCTCCGCCTCATTGACCGCCAGCTCGGGGTCGCCACGGTAGAGCGCCCGCCGCACCCGCGCGAGATAGACATACAGCCCGAGCAGGCCGGGCGGTCCAGGCCACTGGCTGCACGCCCACTCCGCGGCCTCGACCCCTTCGTCGGGCTCGCCAGCGACGAGTCGCAAGAAGCTCAGCGGACGACCACGGAGATTGAGCTGAAGGTAGCGATCGCCTCGCAGCAGCGCATTCGCCATTCCCTCGTCGACCCAGGTCGCGAGGTTCGACCAGTCTCCCGCTTCTTCGGCCACAGCACACCGAATGAGCAACGAAGAGTCCGCCTCCCAGGTGAGGCCGGTCCTGCTCATCGCCGCACGACTTGCCTTGGCGGACGCCGCCTTTGCGGTGGCGAGGTCGCCCAGCACCCAGGCGGCGGCAGCCCGAGCTGAATTGACCAGGACCTCGACGTCTGCGCGAACGGGCTCGGGCACGAGCGGCAGGGCTCGCTCGATTCGCGCCTCCGCAACCGCCAGCCGCTCCGGATCAATGAACGACGTGGCGGAGTGCACCAGGTGGATTGCGAGCGCTCTCACGAGCCCCGCCGCGTCTTCCGTCCTGAGCGCAGCCTTTATGTGCGCGACCTGGAAGTAGGCGGACACGAGCGGGTCGAACATCGCGAACCCGAGCGATGCGCTGTGCAATACCCGCAGTGAATTGGACGCGCCGAGCTTGGCATCGGGCTTTTTGGCGGGCAAGCGACGCGCAGTCGGCGTGCGGTAGAAGAAGAGAATTGGCAGCACGGTCGAGACGAGGCGCTTCGGCACCGACATGCCGATCGACCGGAGGGCCGTGGTCAACAGTGCTCGCGCACCTTCCAGCTCGGCACCAAAGAGCATTGCCTCGAGCGCCTGCTGTTCCAGTTCAGCCACTTCTTCCGCGCTGCCCGCGGTCGCCGCGAGCTTCAGAAGGAGGCGCCCGGCTTCGCGGAGCCGCCTGACCGCGACGAGGCATGTTGCGAGTCGTCGCGCTATTACCCGCCAATCTGCGGGGTCGCTGATTCCTGTTTCGATTGCCAAAGAGAGCATGCGTGTCTCGCGCTCGACGTCGCCAACCTGCCCTGCCTGATTCGCAGTCGCGATGGCGTGCTCCCTGGCCCGCTTGTTGTCCCCCGCCGCCGCGAAGGCAAGGGCCGCGCCCGCCCGCAGATTGTCGCTGCGTTGGCCGCTGGCCGCGAGGAACGCTTCGGCCAGGCTCAGATAGATCTCGCGTGGCGGCGCGCCGATGGCATCGGAGATTGTCTGGTGTGCAACGCCTATCTCCGCGCCTGCACCGGATTGGACCGAGGTAGTGACCAGGCGCGCGATTCGAAGGCGCTGC
>Ga0105047_10009449_pt1 | contig 16046 bp, 9 predicted proteins | sample MAT04_FD_78384 | JGI IMG/M metagenome (GOLD analysis project Ga0105047, IMG submission 78384) | Freshwater microbial communities from Lake Fryxell liftoff mats and glacier meltwater in Antarctica - MAT-04 (megahit assembly) | ecosystem: Environmental > Aquatic > Freshwater > Ice > Liftoff...
CCGACATGGGCGAGCTCGAGCTCGGCTCGATCGACTACCTCGTGTCGGCCCGCCGTCGGCAGATCATCGACGACCGCGACGCTCTGGCCGAGCTGCACGAGCTCGACGACCTGGACTGAGCGGGCTCACAACAGATCAGCGGTCAGCCTGGAGATCGCTTGATGGGGATGGTGAGCGACTTGGTGGTCATGGAGCCGTCCGCGCCCTTGGCGATGATGATGACCTTCTCCTCGTCCCGCCCTTCGCACTGGACGGCGTACGTGGTGCTGCCGTTGGCGGGACTGTCTGCCTCCCACACCTCGGCCTCGGTCCAGCGGGACACGGTGACCGACACGGCGTTCGAGGTCGTCCACGACACGGTGAGCTCGTAGGACGTCGGCGCCGGGTTCCCATAGCAGATGATCGCCGGAGCCCCGTTGATCGACGTGACCGTCGGTGTTGGCTTGGCCGACGAGGTCGATTGAGGGGTCGTGGTCGGAGGCGGGTTGCTCCGCAGCGTGGTCGTGACCGGTTGCCCGGCTTGCGTCGTCTCGGGTGACGACGGGTCGGTCGTCTCGGGTGACGTGGTCACCGTCGTCGACGCCTCGCCGTCGATCGTCGTGCCCGTGCCCCTCGAGGAGGCGAACGTGGCCACGGTGGTGTCCCCCGACCTCGTGAGCAGGTACCCGATCCCACCGATGAGCACGACCAGGGCCACAACCAGGGTCAGCGCCGCAATCGCCGTCCGGCGCCGCGAGGGCGACGCGGCACCGCCCGAATCGGAGGCGCCTCCGACGCCCACTGGTGCTCCGGCCGCCACCGATGGGGTCTCGGTCGTCGGGTCGACCGGGGACGTGGCGTCGGGCGGGACCAGCCCTTCGGCAGACGGAGGATCGCTGGATCCGGCGACGACCGCCGCGGCGGAACCGGCCACCGGACCCACGGCCTGGTGGGTCGCAGCGGTGGTCGTGGCGCTGGCGACGAGCGCCGCCCCCTCCGCCACGGCGAACAGCGGGTTGACCCCCGCCACGACTGCGACACCAAGTCGTTCCCGCACGACGTGGGCCACCAGCGGGACCCGCGAGCTGCCACCCACGAGGAGCACGGCAGTGAGATGGGCAGGTACGAGGCCGGCGCTGGTGAGGACCCGTTCGGCCACGCCGATGGTGTCCTCGAGGCGGGGCGCGATGCGATGTTCGAACTCGGCGCGGGTGAGGCGCACCGATGATCGAACCGTCGGGAGCATGACCGGGATCTCGGCCTCGGTGTCGGAGGAGAGCGCCTCTTTGGCCGATCGCGCATCGTCACGCAGCCTCGCGACCGAGCCCCGAGCCTCGGGGTCTGCGCCGTCGAGTGCGGTGACGGCGCCACCGAGCGCCTCATCGATGTGGGCCAGCACCGCTTGGTCAAAGTCGGCGCCCCCCAGTCGGGCCAGCCCCTCAGGCTGCCCGGCAACGATGGGCCCGGTGGCGCCGAACCACACCGCGGCCACATCGAACGTGCCGCCGCCGAGGTCGTACACGAGCAGGTACGACGACTCCGGTTGCGGGTGGCGAGCGGCGTAGGCCACGGCGGCGGCGACCGGTTCGGACACGAAGGTGGGCTGGGTGAGCCCGGCCAGGCGGACGGCCTCACCCAGCAGATCGAGCTTGAACGGCCCCCAGGTTGCCGGGTGGGAGATCGCCACCGAGGTCGGCGGCTCGCCCTCGTGGGCCGACACCTGGGCGACCACGGCCTGGAGGAGCCGGGCCGTGAGCACCTCCGCGCCGTAGGGCGTCCCGCCGATCACGAACGGGGCATCGTCGCCGAACCGGCGCTTGAACTCTCGCACCGTGCGCGCCGGGTCGGTGATGGCACGCCGTGCGGCCGCTTCACCGGTGAGCACCGTGCCGTCGTCACGGATCGAGATGACCGACGGGATCACCTGAGCGGACTGGCCGAGCTGGCAGACCGACACCTGGCCGTCACGGACGATGGCCGCGCACGTGTAGGTGGTACCGAGATCGACGCCGAGGTCGTAACCCATCGAGACCTCTCCTGGTAGGGCCCGAGCGCGCCAACCCGGGCGGGGAACCGGGAGTTCTCCCGGGGACGGCGACGAAGGCGAGTCTTACCATCATCTCACCAACGAGTCGTCCCCGACCTAGCGGGCACGGTTCCCCTCCGGTCCGGTCCCGAAAGGCGAAAACCATGAGCGATGCCGACACGACCTCGAGCGAGACCGGTTCCTTCATCGGCGACGTGGTCGACGCCGTCACGGGCTCCGACGACGTCGAGGTCGACGAGATCGGCGACGGTTCGAGTGACGGGACCGAGCGCATCATCGAGCCGTCCGGTGAGGACGAGACCGACGAAGCGACTCGGCGTGGCGGTGGGACGCCGAGCGGTTCGACCGACTCCTCGATCTTCGATCGCCTGGCCGGACTGTTCCGGGACGACCCACCCGACCCTCGGACGGTCGATGCCGACAACGACGGGCTGAAGGCCTCGAAGGAGGCCGAGCTCGGCACCAGCGACGACCTCAAGGACAGCGACTTCGACGGGATCGACGATCGCACCGAGGTCCTCATCGGCACCAATCCCACGAAGAAGGACTCCGACGGCGACGGCATCCAGGACGGCGTCGAGTTCAACATCGGATCGAACCCACTCAGCACCGACTCGGACGGCGATGGCCTCTCGGACAACGACGAGTTCTTCGGTGGCCTCACCAGTCCGACCAAAGCCGATACGGATGGCGACGGACTGTCGGACCGCACCGAGATCGAGATCGGCACCAACCCCATCGACCGAGACACCGACCGCGACGGCGTGTTCGACGGTGCCGAGGTGCAATCGGGAACCAACCCACTCCGCGCCGACCAGCCCCGGCCCGCCCCCGCCCCTACCCCCGCCCCCAGGACGACGCCGGCCAAGCCGAAGCCGACCACGCCGCTCGACACCGACGGCGACCTGTTGAGCGACGCCGACGAGGCCAGGTTGGGCACCGATCCCAACAACCGCGACACCGACGGCGACGGGCTCTTCGACGGGGTCGAGGTGCTCGAAGACGGCATTCGCACCGACCCCACGAAGGCCGACACCGACGGCGACTTCCTTGACGACCTGACCGAACTGACGCTCGACACGGATCCCAACAACCCCGACAGCGACGGCGACGGGCTGCTCGACGGCGAGGAGGTGCCGCTCGGGCTGAACCCCCTGAGCGCCGATACCGACGGCGACCTGCTCGACGACCTCTCGGAGCTGGTGCTCGGCACCGACCCCAACAACGTCGACTCCGATGGCGACGGCCTCTTCGACGGGGTCGAGTTGCTCCAAGCCATCGGGACCGACCCCACCCGAGCCGACTCGGACGGCGATGGGTTCGGTGACCTCACCGAGGTCGTTGCCGACACCGATCCGAACGACGCCGGGAGCATCCCGGTCGGGATCCGCCCCGACGAGCTCGTCACCTCGCCGAAGGGCTCGTCCGCAGCATCATCGAGCGAGGAAGCGGTCACGTCCTCCGGGCGACCGCTCCCCGACTCGCCGGGGACCACCCGCGGACCCGTGGCGGCCCCCGGCCCGACCACTGGATCGGCTGCCGATCCGTCCACCGGGCGGATCCGCACAGCACCCGCCGTGCCGCGCGATGCGGCGTCGAGCCCCGCCACGCCGTCAGCACCGCCATCGGCAACCCCGGCAACCCCGGTCGCCCCGGTCGTCCCGGCGGCATCGGTGGCATCGGCGGCATCAGCCCCCTTCTCGCCGGCCGCTGCCGCGGAAGCAACTCCGTCCCGGTTCGTCGACACGACCGACCCCGGACGGGCAATGACCGTCCCCGCGGTTGCGGCGGATGAGCCGATGGTTCGTGACGTGATCGCCGACGACCCCGAATGGGCAGAACTGGAGACCACCGCAGCCCGTCCTGTCGACATGGATATCGACGGCACCTCGCCCGCCACCGAGTTCATCGACAACACCGATGAGCCCGACCCGCTCGCCCAACCCCCCGGCAACGTCGACGTCGACGGCACATCGGACACGACCGAGTTCATCGACCAGACCAACGGCATCGACGAGTTCACCGGTGCCCCGATGGATGCCGACGTGGACGGCACCTCGGACACGACCGAGTTCCTCGACGTGGCCACCACCCCCGATCCGGTCGCGGCCCAGAACATCGTCGACATCCAAGGGATCGAGGAGACCGAGGGTGACCCCGACTACACCGAGATCGAGACCACCGACGACGACGGCGACGTCCAGGTCGACGCCTTCCTGCCGACCGAGGTCGAACTCATCGACGGTCCGGGCTACGTCGAGCCCGACCCCGACGTCGAGCCCTACCCGCCCTCCCTCCCGGCCGACGACCTCTCGGCGCCGCTCGACGAGTCGATGGAGTAGCGCCGGCCCATGTCGATCTTCGACGATATAGGTGACGTGGCCGACGACGTGGCAGACGTCGTCGTCGACGTCGTCGAAGGGGTCGCCGGCGCGGTGGGCGACGCCGTCGACTGGGTCACCGAGGCCGCGGCCGATGCCGCGGAGTGGGGAGCCGAAGCCGTCGTCGATGCCGCCGTGTGGGCCGGCGAGGCCACGCTCGACTCGACCGACTTCTTCCTGACGACGCTCGATGACAGCGGCTTCTTCGACGTCGTCGACGGCGTGACGGTCGGCCTCATCGACCTCGACTACGAGGATGGCGGGTTCTCGGCCCAGATCGGCATCGAGGACGTCTTCGGGGTCGGGCTCGACGTGAGCGAAGACGGTTTCGGTCTCGACGTCGACTACGTGGTGGCCGGCTACGAGGTCACCGTCGATGACGACGGCTTCGGCATGGCGGGCTCGCTCGGCATGGATTGGGGTCCGCTCCCCTACGCCGAAGCTCACGTCTCGGTCGACGAGAACGCCAACTTCGGGCTCGGCGGCGAAGTCCACCTCTACATCCCGACGCCTGCAGGCGTCATGGTGGGCGGCGAGGTGGCTGGTGACTTCCAGCAGACCGACGACGGGTACCGGGTGTCGGGCAGCCTGACCGGCGGCTCCTACGCCGCGACCGGCACGTACGCCAAGGGCGGGGTGCACGCCAGCTACGAAGAGGACGCCGACGGCTACCGCACCGTGATCGGCATCCACGGTGAGGTCGGCCAGGTCGGCGCCGGTTCGGTCAAGGGATCCATCGACTACGTCGACGGGCGCGACGGCGACATCCGCACCGAAGGCGTGTTCGCCTCGGGGTCTGTTGCGACCGAGTACGGCGGCGAGGTCTCCGGCACCGTCGGGTACCAGCACATCGAGACGCCCGACGGGGACTTCGACGTGGTCACGGGCGAGGTCGACGCCAGCTACGGAGGTCAGTCGGCGTCAGCCAACGCCGGAGTCGTGGTCGGACCCGACGGCGACGTGGCCGCCTTCGGCGACGCCGACGTCGAGTGGAGCGACGACCCCCTGACCGTCATCGGCACCGCCGCCGACCTCGCCGGCGTGGGCTCGTCGGCCATCCCCGGCATCGCCGATGCGACGGACCTCCTCGATGACGCCACGGACTACCTCGGCGATCCGACGGGCTCGCTCGGCGACGCCGTCGGCGACGAGGCCGGCGGCGACCCCGGCAACGTCGTCCCCCACGGCGAGGAGACGAGCACCACGTACACCGACGACAGCACCGGATACGACGGGTACGAGTACACCGATGAGACCGTCGCCACGCCTGCCGACCAGGTCGTGGAGAGCTTCGAAGACGCGGCGGCGCCCGCCGGCGCCCCCGACCCCACCGCCGACCTGTTGGGCTCCCTCGATGACCTGAACGATTCGCTCGGTGGCTGAACCGGTCGCTGTAGAGTCGCTCACCGCACCTGCGGGACGGGAGGGTCAATGAGCGAAGCCAACGCCCCTGCCGACGTGGTGCAGCGCGCTGCCGGCGAGCTCGTCCCGGTGCTCCGACGCCTCGACCGCACCGACCTCGCCGACCGGGTCACTGCCGCCAGTGCCCGGCTGAAGCGACCGAGCACCGTGGTGTGCGTGGTCGGTGAGTTCAAGCAGGGCAAGAGCTCGCTGGTCAACGGCCTGCTGGGCCAGGTGGTGTGCCCGGTCGATGACGACCTCGCCACCGCCGCCATCACGCTCGTGCGCTACAGCGAGGACGCAGCCGCGGTGGTGCGCACCCGCACGGGGAACCAGCCGGCGTCGCAGCAGATCGATGTGGCCGACGTCCTCGACTGGGTGTCCGAGGCGGGCAACCCCGACAACGTGAAGCAGGTCGAGCGGGTCGACATCGGCGTTCCCAGCCCACTCCTACGACAAGGCCTCGTCCTGGTCGACACCCCCGGCATGGGGGGCCTCGGGGCCGGCCACGCCGCAGCCACACTCGCGTTCCTGCCCTTCGCCGATGGCCTCGTCTTCGTCAGCGACGCCTCGGCGGAGCTGAGCGGACCCGAGGTGGAGTTCCTCCGGCAGGCCACCGAGCTGTGCCCCACGGTGCTGTTCGCCCAGACCAAGACGGACCTCTACCCGGCGTGGTCGCGCATCGCCGACCTCAACCGCGGCCACCTCGCCCGACTGGGCGTCGAGATCCCCACCGTCAACGTGTCGAGCTCGCTCCGGGCCGAGGCCATCGCCCGCAAGGACCGAGATCTCAACGAGGCGAGCGGGTTCCCCGCACTGCTCGCCAACCTGTCGTCGGGTGTGATCGAACCCGCCCGTGCCAGCGCGCTGGGCCGGTCCGTCGCCGACGTTCGTTCCGCGGCGCAGCTGGTGGCATCCGGGGTCGACGAGGAGATCGACCTGCTGCGCGACCCGAGCCGCCTCGACGAGGCGCTGGCCACCCTCGCCGGAGCGCAGCAGCGGTTGGAGCACCTCCGAGGCCCAGGGGCCCGGTGGAGCACGATCGTGGGCGATCGCATCGCCGATCTCTCGAACGACGTGAACTACGCCTTCCGCGGCGGCATGCGATCCGTGGGCCGGTCGATGGACGAGCAGATCGAGGCGCTGAGCAACCCCAAGGAGTGGGACGAGATCGCCCGCGACCTCCAGACCAAGGTCGCCGAGCAGGTCGCCGCCATCTTCCACTCGGTCGAGGAAGGTCGCGTCCGCATCCGTGACGAGGTCATCGAGACCATCCAGGAAGAGGACCTCCCCCTCGCCCATTCCGGTGCCGGTCGGCGCACGATCGATGTCGCCGATCTGTGGGAGGGCAAGTCGCTCGACGACAAGAAGGGCTCGGCGGCCGGACGGGCCGCCAAGACCGGTCTCACCGGAATCCGCGGGGCACAGAGCGGGGTGATGATGTTCGGCATGATGGGCGGGTTCCTGCCCGCTGCGGCTGCGGTGTTCATTGCCAGCAACCCCGTGCTGCTCGGCGCCGGAGCCCTGTTCGGCGGTTGGCAGCTCCTCGACGAGCGAAAGCGAAAGCTGACCACGCGGCGCCAAGCCGCCCGATCGCAGGTGCGCCAGTTCCTCGACGACGTGCAGTTCGAGGTGGCCAACGAGATCGGCACCGTCGTCCGTGGCGTCCAGCGCGAGCTGCGCGACGACTTCACCCAACGCCTCGGCGAGCTGCAGCGCACCTACACCGACACGGCCCGCCAAGCGCAGGAGAACGCCAAGCGAAGCCAGGCTGACGCCGGCGCGCGGCTGGCTGAGCTCGAGGGGATCCAGAAGGCGCTCGCCAACATCTTGCGTGTCGCGGAGTCATCGCTCCAGGGCGCTCCCGGATGAGCGTGACCGCCAACGCCGCCACGCCCGCCGGCGGCGCGCCGGCCCGCGTGCTGGCGCTGTGCGTCGACGCCGAGGCGGCGTGCGCCGGCGGCCCCTTCGCCGAACGCGTGGCCGCTGTGCGAACCCGACTCGATGGGCCGCTGCGGGTTGCCATCGCTGGGCGCGTGAAGGCCGGCAAGTCGACACTGCTCAACGCGTTGGTGGGCGAGCGCCTGGCGCCGACCGACGCCGGCGAGTGCACGCGCATCGTGACCTGGTACCAGCAGGGCACCGGCTACGACGTCGCCGCCCGGCTGCGGTCCGGTGAACGCCGCCCACTCCCGTTCCGACGGCTCGACGGCGCGCTCGACATCGAGCTCGGGTCGGTGGCGCCCCACGACGTCGAGGCGATCGACGTGAACTGGCCCACGTCGGCCCTGGCGCGAATCACCCTGATCGACACCCCCGGGCTGGCCTCGCTCAACGAAGAGAACTCGCTGCGGACCCGCGACTTCCTCGACCACGCGGCCGGTCATCCCAGCGACGCCGACGCCGTCATCTACGTGATGAAGCACCTGCATCGGCGCGACGTGGAGTTCCTGGGCTCGTTCATGGATCGCAGCGTCACCGGCTCGTCGCCCATCAACGCCGTGGCGGTGCTGTCACGCGCGGACGAGATCGGCGCCGGGCGCATCGACGCACTCGACTCCGCCGATCGAATCGCGGCCCGGTATCGCGACGATGCCAGCGTGCAGGCGCTCTGCGCCACGGTGATCCCGTTGGCCGGTCTGTTGGCCGAGACAGGACTCACCCTGCGCGAGGACGAGTACGCCGCGCTCCGGACGCTCGCCGGCACCGATGCCACGGAGCTCGATCGCATGCTCCTGGCAGCCGACACCTTCTGCGACGTCTCGGCCAGCAGCCTCACCGTCGAGCTTCGGCGGCAGCTACTCGATCGATTCGGCATGTTCGGCGTCCGCTTCGCCACCGACCAGATCCGCTCCGGTCAGGTATCGACGGCGTCGGGTCTCGCGCAGCTGTTGGTCGAGCGTTCCGGCCTGAGCGACCTGCGTCGGCTCATCGACAACCACTTCCTCCCTCGCGCACGAGTGCTCCAGGCCCGTTCGGCCCTCGTGGCCCTCCGGGCCCTCGCCGTCGACCTCCGTTCGAGCGATCCTGTGACATCCGACCGCATCGAGCGCGAAGCGGAGCGCATCGAAGCCAGCGCCACCGAGTTCGCGCAGCTCCGCATGGCCCACCTGGTGCTGACTGGAGCCGTCGACGTGGGCGAGGGCGAGCGCCGAGAGATCGACGGCCTGATGTTCGCCAGCTCTGCGGCGCGAGCGGTCGGCGTACCTGACGGCTCGACGGCCGAGACGATCACGAACGCTGCGCTCGCCGGGATCGATCGCTGGCGCGGACGCGGCTCGGACCCCCTCGCGGACCCGGCCCTGGTCGAAGTCTGCGAGACCGCCGCACGCAGCTACGAGGCGTTGTTCGTAGCCAATGCGCCGGCACCCGCCTGACCCACGCCTTTCGGGAGCCCAGCACCCCGAGGTCTCCTGCAGGTCCAGCTGCGCGTGTCTCGAGTCACCCCGAAGCGATGGGTCGGCGGCCGGTCCCGCACCGGTCACGGGACGGTGTCGTCCAGTGGGTCCGGCGCGTCAGGCACGCCGTCGCCGTCGGCGTCAACGAACGCAGGGGCCGGCTCCACCTCGGGCGCACCGACGATCGGGGCGAACGGATCGTCGGCGGGCTGGCCGGGTGCCGGCACACCCGGAACAGGCGGCGTGAGATCGTCGGCCAGCGGATCGACCGCGGAGACGCCGGGGATCGTCGGCGCCGCCTCCGGGCCGGTCGGTGGAGCCGGTGCGACCGGGACCTGCGCGGCCTCCGCGCCGAGGACGTCGTCGTCGAGCAAACCGGGGGCTGCGGGTGCCGCAGGGGTCAGCGCATCGGCGTCGACCGCTCCGGGCGTGTCCGGGCCGGCGCCGAACACCGGATCCTCGAGCAGCGCCGACGCGGCCTCGACGGGAAGCGGGGGCGGCGGCGACACGACGTCGGTGAGGGGCGCGCTCGCCTCCGGTTGTACGAAGGTCCGGGCCCCGGGTGGGGTCTGGTCGACACCGCCCGCCATGTCGGGGTTGGCGAACCCCGGTGGAGGCGAGGAGACGGCGCTGGTGGTCATGGCATCGGCGAGTGAGCCCGTCGTCGGGGTGGCAGCCATCTCGTCGAACATGTCGACCAATCCGTCGGGCGGGGTCGGCGCGGCGGACGACATGGTGGTCTGGACGATCGGCTGCGCGGCGACCCGAAGATCGTCGTTGAGCGCTGCGCTGGTGAGAACCGAGTCGTTCACCATGTCGCTCGCCTCGAACCCTGCCGCGCCGTCGTCGGCCTGGTCGGCAAGCAGCGCACTGATCGTCGAGGACCCGTCGGTGGCGACCGCGTCGGTGAAGAGCGCCGACCGAACATCGTCCGCGGGCTCGATCTCCTTCTGCAGCTCGGCGTCGGCCGCATCGTTGCCCTTGTTGGGGGGATTGGTCTTGAGACCCCGGTAGACGTCGTTGAGGAGATCCTGGCGCGCCTTCAGCTGCTGGAGCTGGGACTCCACGTCACCGCGGTTCGCATCGGTGGCGGTGGCGAGGAGCTCGTCGCGCTCCTGCGCGATCGTGTCCCGCTGTTGCTCGTATTGGATGTCGTACTGCTTCTGCTGCCAGGCCTCGAGCTGATGTTTGACCGAGGCCTCGAGTGCGAGCTGCTGGCCGCGGAGGTCCTTGTCCGGACTGAACGACGCCCTCGTCGTCGCGTCGGCGATCGCCTGGTCCTTGATGTTCCGGAGCGTCGGCTGTTCGACGTTGTCGGCGATCCACGGCTCCCACGCCGGTTGCCAGTCCTTGGCGTACTTCACCAGTGCTTGTTGGAACTCGGCGAACTCGCGTTGGTCCTGGAGGTCGTCGCGGTCCTCCATGGCCTGGCCCCGCACCTGCTCCTGCAGCTGCTCGATCTGCTCGTCCTGGGCAAAGTCCTCGATGGTGTCCTCGAGCCCCTGCTGGATATCCCCCGCGGCCTGCTCGAAGGACTGACCCGGCGCGGGCTGGAATCGCTCGATCCGCCCCTCGAGCTCATCTCGGAGCTCGGCCACCTCCTTGGCGTCCGCGGTCTTCGGGGGCGCCCACTTCTCGAGTCGATCGCGCAATTGGTCCTTGAAGGCCTCGAGCCGGTCATCGTCGTGCGGCTCCGGTGCGCCTGCCGCGTTCCCGATCGGCCCCGGCATCGACGGGCTTGCACCTGCGGGCGCGCCGGCATCGCCGGCGTTGCTCATGTCCGAAGCGGGAGGTGCGGCCGGTTCCGACGGTGGAGCCGAACCCGACGCGCCGTGGGTCGGTTCCTCGCCGGATTCATCGCGGGATCGTTCGCTGCTTCCGCGCCGGCCGGCCGCCCCGCTCGAGCTGCGACTGCCTCCCCCGTCGCCTCCCGACGAGTCGCCCGAACCGCCCGCACGGCCCCCCGCTCCGGCGTGACCCGCTGGACCCCGGGGCCCGTCAGACGCGTCGGCGGTCGGCCCGTCGGCGGCGCGATCAGGTTCGTCGAACGCGTCGAGGTTGCCGTCGTCATCATCGTCGGCTGGGGACGTGAACGGGTCCGAGTCGTCGGGCCCGTCATCGTCATCCTGCGTCACGGCGAAGGCCACCCCACTCCCCCCTGCCGCGACGCCTGCGGCCACCCCGATGCCGACGGCGGTCTTCACGACACGTGCTCGCCCGGTGGCGGATCGATCCTCGGCGGGCTTCTTCTCGGTAAGGGTCGATCCCACCGCACCGGCGGCCCCACCACCCGAGTCCGTCCCTTCCGAGGTGAGGGAGGGGGTCGGATCGTCGTCCACGCGGCCGGCGGTCGGTGCCATGACCGAAGGGGCCACCGCACCGCCGGCGACGGCGAGCTTCGGATCCACGTCGGTGGCGATGGGTCGCCCGGCCTGGGCCAGGAGCTCGGCAACGAGCGGGACGCGTGACGAACCCCCGACGAGCACGATGGCATCGAGGTCGTCGACGGTGATCCCAGCGGCGCCGACCACCCGGTCGAGCGCAGCGAGCGTCTCGGAAATCCGGGGTCGGATGGCGGCCTCGAGCTCCGCTCGCGTCAGGCGGACCTCGGTGGACAGCCCGGGCAACGCCACCGGGATGCTCACCTCGGCATCCGAGGAGAGCGCTTCCTTGGCGCGGACGCATTCGTCGCGTAGGCGAGCCAGACCTTGGAGAACCGCTGGGTCACTTCGGTCGAGCGAACCGAGGGCACCATCGAGAGCGCGGTCGACGTGGGCCACCACGGCCTGATCGAGATCCACGCCACCGAGGCGCTCGAGCCCCTCGGGTGTGCCCAGCAGACCGAACCCATCTGGACCACCGCGCACCACCGCGACGTCGAAGGTGCCGCCGCCGAAGTCGTACACCGCGATCGTGGCGTCGACGGGCACCTTGCCGAGGCCTGCGTAGTACGCCGCGGCGGCGACCGGCTCGGCCACGATGGTGACCTCGTCGAGGCCGGCCGAGCGGGCGACCTCGCGCAGCAGGTCGAGCTTGTACGCGCTCCAGGTGGCCGGGTGGGTGAGCACGACCTCATCGGGTGGCGCCCCCCGGGACTCGGTGGCGACGCCGACCACATGGGCGAGGAGGTGGCCCATGAGGGCCTCGGCGCTGTAGGGCGTCGATGCCAGCACGAACGGCGTCTCGTCGCCCAGGCGACGCTTCGGCTCGCGGGCGCCACTGGTCGGTGCGCTCAGGATGCGCTGTTCGGCAGCCTCCCCGACGACGACCCGCTCGCCGTCGAGCGCCACCACCGACCGCATCGCCGCCCGACCATCGGACGAGAGCACGACGACCTCGGTCGCACCCGCGTCCGACACCATCGCCGCAGTCCATGTCGTCCCGAGATCTACACCGAGCCGGTACCCCATCGTGCTTGCTCCCAGGAGGTCGAGTTGTGGTTCGATCGTACGACGGAGGTCGGGCCGGGTCCCCGGGAAGATTCCCGGTTGCCGACCTGGTTGCCGACCCAGTCGACCCGTCGGATCAGTGGTCGGGAGGATCGGGCTCGACGCCCCAGAGGCGGGCCACGGGCGGCTGATCCTCGTGCCAGAGCAGATAGGCACGCTGGTCGGTGGTCAGGTCGACGGACTCGAGGTCGACGTCGATCCAAGGGTCCGCTGCGCCGGACGCGACGGTGCGAGTCGGCTCGTCGTCGTGAGCCGATGCATCGCTCATCGAGAGATCCGCGTCGGTGATGTCGAGTGCGGCCAACCAGCGATCGAACGTGTCTGCAGGCCAGGAGGCGTCAACGCGGTCGGACCCGGCGTCGTCGGGAGGACTGGTCATGGGTGCGCTCCGTACGCGCCGGTCACGAGGACGGCGAGCTCGGCTCGGGATCGCAGCCCGAGCTTCCGATAGATGTTCTGCAGGTGATAGTCGACCGTCTTGACGCTCAAGAAGAGCGACTCGCCCGCCTGACGGTTCGACTGGCCGGCGCCGACGACCTCGGCCACCCGACGTTCGCCAGCCGTGAGCGCCCCGAGCGGATCACGCCCGTCCTGGCTTCCGGGTAGGGCACGCGCCGCCAGCGTCGAACTCGTGGAGCCCTCCGTCGATGTCTCGGCAATTGCCGTTGCCAGCGAGGCAAGCGTGGACTGCGCCAGTCGCCGGCTCGACGGAGACGGGTTCGGCATCGACTCCAAGCGACGCGACAGGTCGGCGGCGGCCGCGACGGGATCGCCAAGCCGAGCACGGGAGATCGCATGCTGCACCGCGGCATCCAGGCGCAGCGGCCCCGTTCCGGCTTCGGGAACCAGGAAGACATGATCGAGCTCGTCAACCGCTTCGCGATCTCGGCCGTCGGCGCTCAGGACGCGCGAGGCGTGGAGCACCAGTGCGGCGACCACGAGGTCCGGGGTCGGGACGGGATAGTGATCGAGCGACGCGCCGGTGAGGAGGTCCGTGACCGACGATGTCGGCTGTTGACCGAACGACCCAGCGAAGGCCCGAGCCCAGGGCGGCCCCTCGACGCTGCTGGCGATGAACGCAGCCCGGTCCCGTTCGCCGGCGGCCGACAGGGCCTCGGCCGCGAGCAGGACCAGGACCGATCGGTCACCGCCGTCGACCGAGCTGGCGAACCCGAGCAGCCGATCGGCGGCGGCGGCGGGTCCGTCCGACAGGCGGGCGATCGCGCCGAGGAGCACAGCCACCACGACGCGGTGCGGGTTCGACGTGGCCGACGGACCGAGGAGTTCGGAGATCGCCATCGCCGGCCCCCGCTCGCCGGCATCCAACCACCACGCCACCGCCTCGGCCCGTCGGCAGAAGCACGCGTCAGGATCCGGCGAAAGAAGTGCCGCCCGCTCCATCGTCCGGGCTGCCGACGCCGTTCCCCCGCGTCGGGCCGCCGCCCGGGCCACGAGCTCGAGCCCGTCGGCGACATCGGCGTCGGGTCCGGTGACCGCGGCCGCGAGCTGCCAAGCCCGCGCTTCGGCCTGATGGGGCTGGTCGAGGACCGCGGCGAGAGCGGTGTGCGCAGCCCGTCGGCTCGCGACGGCCACACCGTAGTAGGCGACGGCCCGCAGGAGCGGGTGACAGAACGTGATGGCGGCGCCCTCGAGATCGACGATGCCGGCGACCTCGGCGGCTTCGATGTCGACCGGCGGCTCACCCAGGCGGGCCAGAGCCGCATCGATGACGTCACGGTCACCCGTGTCATCGGCGGCCACCACCACGAGCGCTCGCTGCAAGGGCGCTCCGAGCACTTCGAGTCGGTGGGCGAAGCCGAACTGGATCGCCGCGCTCGGTTCGGGGATCCGAGGAAGCGCGGCGGCACCCGACCGCTGGCCGGCGTCGAGTGAGCCAACCAGTTCGCGGAACGCGAGCGGGTTCCCGCCTGTCGCCGCGATGCACGCATCGAGTACACCTTCCTCGAGCGTGCGGGAAGTCCCGATGAGGTGGGCCAACGCGGAACGATCGAGCGGGCCGAGGTGCAGCACCGGTTGCCCGTCGCCGAACCACGACAGGGCACTCGTACTCGAGTTGGCGAGGAGCACCGCCACGCCATCGGCGTCGAACCGTCGGAGCGCGAACCCGAGTGCATCAGACGAAGCCGCATCGATCCATGCAGCGTCATCCACCACCACCAGGAGCGGTCGCTCCATGGCGGCCCGAGCGAGCAGACGGAACGTGGCCACCCGAACCGTCGTCGGATCCGTGCCGTCGCGCTCGAGCGCCAGGGCCGAGCGGAGTCCGTTGGCCAGCGGCGCCTCGAGCTCGTCGATGTGGTGCTCGACCGGACGGAGCAGACCCAGCAGCCCGGCGAAGGCCACCTCGGCGTCGGCGAGCTGACCCCGCGAGGCGAGGACCGTGAAGCCGCGCGCCACCGCATCGGCCCGAGCGGCATCGAGCAACGCCGTCTTCCCGGAGCCCGGCTCTCCCTCGATGAGAAGCGCACCGCTGCGCCCGAGCTGCGCCGAGGTGAGGAGGTCGCCGACGTGCGTCAGTTCGACGTCACGTCCCAGGAGCATGAGGCAGATTACGGCCTTTTCTCACCGTCAGGGGATTGCGACCCCTAAGCTCCGGCCATGTCAACGCCGGATGTTGCACGGCCGACGACGGACACCGCGGTGTTCCCGAGTCGTGCGCTCAAGCCGGTTCCGTCGTTCATCTTCACGGTTCCCCACGGTTGGGTGCTCGACGAGTCACCGGACGCCATCGCCGTCGTCCGGCCTCCCGAGCCGCTCGATGGGTTCTGGGTGAACGTCCTCGTGAGCACGGACCGGGTGGCGAGGACCGTCGACCTCGAGCAGGCGGCCGCTGTCACGCTGAAGCGCCTGCAACGCGACCAACCCGACGCCGAGGTGAGGCTGTCGAAGGTGGCGAAGTTCGGCCGGCGCATCGTCTTCCTCCGTGCGGTCGAGGTGACGTCGCCGAAGGACGGTCGCAAGCTCGCGCAGATCCAGGCCATGTTCTTCGCGCCCACCGACGGGCCCGGCAAGACCCACGACTTCTTCCAGATCCTGGGTACCTGCCCGCTCCCGGCGCTGGACACGATCGGCCCAGAGGTCATCGGCGTCGTATCGTCCTTCCGCTTCGTGTGACCGATCGCGCCAACTGCGCGGGCAGCGACGCGTGACGCGGACGCGGCGTCATCCCTCCTGCTGCAAACGTGGATCTGCATCGGCACCCCGGGCAGACGAGCTCGCGCCGTGGCGAGATCGCGTGCCCGGGACGCCAGCGGCGTCGGCGGGCTCAGGACCAGTCGACGAAGAAGGCCGTGGGGTCGGCCAGGCCGATCCGGGCCGGCAGCGACACGCCGGGCTGGACCCGGTGCACGGCCGTGGGCGGCACCGACAA
>Ga0105047_10009450_pt1 | contig 16045 bp, 17 predicted proteins | sample MAT04_FD_78384 | JGI IMG/M metagenome (GOLD analysis project Ga0105047, IMG submission 78384) | Freshwater microbial communities from Lake Fryxell liftoff mats and glacier meltwater in Antarctica - MAT-04 (megahit assembly) | ecosystem: Environmental > Aquatic > Freshwater > Ice > Liftoff...
CGTCGAACGTGGCGAGCGCGTGCTGGTCACTGCCTTGACCAAACGGCTGGCGGAGGACCTAAGCGCATATATCCAGGAGGCGGGGATTCGCGGGCGATATCTTCATAGTGAGATACAGACGATCGAGCGGGTGGAGATTCTGAACGATCTTCGCAGGGGCGAGTTCGATGTGCTGGTTGGGATCAACCTGCTGCGCGAGGGGCTGGATTTGCCCGAGGTCTCGCTGGTCGCCATCCTCGATGCTGACAAGGCGGGGTTTTTGCGATCTGAGACATCGCTCATCCAGACGATCGGTCGCGCTGCCCGCAACGTCAACTCGAAGGTGATTCTGTATGCCGACCACATCACGCCCGCCATGAAAAAGGCGATGGACGAGACCGAGCGTCGGCGAAACATTCAGACCGCGTACAACGTCGCGAATGGTATCACTGCGACCACTGTGCAGAAGGCGATTCGATCCAACCTTGAATCTGAAGTGAAGGCGAGAAAGACAGTGTCAGACGTCATCCGCGCAGATGAGAACTCTGTTAATCAGGTGGAGATCATCAAGCTCCTGGAAGAAGAGATGCTTGAAGCCGCTAGGAATCTTGAGTTTGAAAGAGCCGGCCAGCTGCGTGATAAAATCAACGAAATGAAGGGCACTCCGACCATCAAGAGTGGGAACGATGCGGCACTGGGGTCAGAGGAAGTCAGCAAAATATGGGAACCGAAGAGCAAGGGGCGACCGACGCGGCGGGCCGCGAAATAGGTCGATGGATGCGAGTGCGAGACGGGCCGCGGGGCTTTGCGAGACATTAAAACATGAGTATCCCCAATCTCCTATCCACGTTTCCCTCGGCCCACGACCTGCGCGCGTTGATCGAGTTGGCCAAGTCGGAGGATCTCGGCGCGAGCGGGGACGACGTCACGTCACGACTGCTGGTCCAACCGGGCACCAGTGGGGTGGCGACGATCGTGCAGAAGGGCGTGGGTATTTCCTGCGGACTGCCCATCGTCGAGATGGTCTGCCGCGCGTACGACGAGCGGCTGCGCGTCGAGCAGATTCCCGGATTTCACCTTGAGATCATCGAGGGTCGTCTGAACGAGCAACGCCTCATGCCTCTCATCCGCGTGCGCGGTCCCTTGGAAAGCCTTCTTTCAGCCGAGCGCGTGATACTCAACTTTCTCCAGCGACTGAGCGGCATCGCAACAATGACCAACCGCTACGTCCGCCGTGTTGAGGGCACCGGCGCGAGAATCTACGACACCCGTAAGACGCTCCCGGGGCACCGACTGCTCGAAAAATACGCCGTCCGCGCCGGTGGGGGGTTCAACCATCGCATGGGTCTCTACGACGGCCTGCTGGTGAAGGACAACCACATCGCGCATGTTCCTCTGCGGCAGCTCGCGGGTTTTTTGGATGGCATCGTCAAACGCTCGCGCGCTGAGGCACCGGGGAGATTTGTGGAGGTGGAGGTCGATCGCCTCGACCAGCTTCGCGAGGTGGTCAAGGTCGACGGGATCGATGTCATCCTGCTGGACAACATGGATTGCCCGCGCATGGAAGACGCCGTCGGTGTCCGCAACAACGCGGGGCGAAAGGGGAGTGTCGCGTTGGAAGCGTCCGGCGGAGTGACGCTGGAAACGCTCCGCTCCATCGCCCAAACCGGCGTCGAACGCATCGCCGTCGGCGCGATCACGCACTCGGCCCCGGCGTTGGATATTGGATTGGATTTGGACGAGGGGTAATCTCTCCATCGACACGGTCGGGTCGTCCGTGCCACGGAGTAGACTGCGTGCCACTCAATACTTGAACAGAATTGAAAACGACACCCGATACTCGGGATGTTGCATTATCAGACGGACATCCGCTCGCTCCTCACATTTCCAACTTTTATTTGCCCGCCTCCAAACTGAATCGTACATCATTTTTGTCGACTGCTTTGGAGAGATTCGAAGCGGTTGATCGAGGTCCACGAAAAAGGCAAAGCCGTCGGAAGGCGGCGCGGGTGGTCGAGCGAATCGACGCCTGCTTGTCGGGGCTGTGACGATTGATCAAGGCCTATTGCTTGATGAATCGTTCATGTCCTGGTGATGCGCAAAGCGGCTGATCCATCGAGCCGGAACTGCATCCATGCAGCTTCGGTCACATGCGGATCGAGTCGTTGCCGAACGGATGTCGCGAAGTCCTCACTCGTTCACGGGCTTAGTTCGCCCGCACGTTTTCAGGTCGTTCGCAGCATTTATCGGTCGTTCCTCGTGCTGGATGGAGAGTCGCGGGCCGGCGGCTGGTTCATCCGGAAGTATGTCCGAAATCAACCGTGCGATCCGTGTGGATTGTGCGGACTGGTTCGGAGTCACCGGCTTAAGTCCGTCTACCGCTCAACCGATGAAGCGCAATGGATGCTCCGGCATTCCGGTGCGCTCAGTCGGAGACGGGCGACGGCAGATGAAGAAAGGAGGCGGCAATACAGGCGATGCCCGATGCGTCTGCACGACGCGCGGGTGATTGCGAATCAGGCCTGGAAAGTCAGCCTGATGGATTGTGTTGCAGCCGATGAGGAGAGCGAAGCGTTGCTTCCTTCTCCACGGCACGAGACCGAATCGCCGGGCACGTTGTCCTGCGATAGACCGACCGAAGAACGAGTCATTTGAGGAGTACTGACAATGAACGCTTACCGCAAACGTCAAAAGGGTTTTACGCTGGTGGAAATTTTGATCGTCGTGATCATCCTCGGCATCTTGGCCGCCATCGTCATTCCGCAGTTCACCAACGCCTCGCAGGATGCACGCAAGAGCAGCCTGACATCGCAGTTGCAGACGATCCGCAGCCAGGTCGAACTGTATAAGCTGCAGCATCGTGACGAGCTTCCCGCCGGACTGCAGGGTGCAGGCGATGTAGTGGGGGCCACAGCCTGGGCCGAGATGACTGTCAAGACCAACGTCGACCATGAAGACGAAGCGACGGCGACCGATCCGACGACCTGCACGTTTGGCCCGTATCTGCAGGCTGGTCCCATCAACCCGCTCAATGGGCAGTCGGGCATCTTTATCGCCACTGCTGACGTGACCCTCGCTGGTGCATCCGGCGGTGGCGCGACGGCTGGCTGGGTGCTGAACAAGAACAACGGCAAGGTCTGGGCGACCGCGACCAACCCGGCTGTTGTCTACAACGAAGCCGATTCGGGTGATGCGGCGAATACGACCGCTCCGTAAGTTTGAAGATTCAACATCCACCCGGCGAGTTCGTCACTCGCCGGGTGGTTTTATGCACGCGACTCTGGCAGGACGTACAACAAGCCAGAGCAGTGCTGCGGCGACGGGAGATGAATGCGATCGGACAATGATAACGACACAGCGGCCGCGCTCCGGGCTCGTGCCCGGCGCGGCTTTACGCTTGTCGAGATCCTGATCGTCGTGGTGATCATCGGTATTCTCGCGTCCATGGTCGTTCCGCAATTCTCCAACGCGTCGCACCAGGCCCGTGAAAACACGTTGAAGGATGATCTCCGCTACCTGCGCACGCAGATCGCGGTCTTTAAGGCGCAGCATCGGGACGTCGCTCCCGGGTATCCAAACGGGGATGCGTCATCGCTCCCATCAGACGACACCGCTTTTGTCGAGCAGATGACCAAGTTCTCGGACATGAACTGTGCAACCAGCGATACCGCCACAAGCACGTTTAAGTTTGGCCCGTATCTCACGCGCATGCCTCCCAACCCTCTCAGCGAAAAGTCGGCAGTGAAGATGACGACGACGCTGACATTCGACAACAGCAACACGTTCGGGTGGTTGTACAACCCGGTCACGCAGCAGATTGTCGCCAACAACGATGGGACTGACAGCAATGGTCAGGCATACATCAGCTATTAACAGCCGACGGGGCTTTACACTCGTTGAAAGCACCATTGCGACGGTTTTTCTATCGCTTGCGGTGGTGGGAATTTCATCGTCGATTTCGGCCTCGTCGCAACAGGTGCGCGCCCTCGAGGAAACATCAGCATCTGTCGCCCTTGCGCGTCAGCTGGTGGAACAGCTGAGTGCGGAATCCTTTGCCGACCTCGCGTCGTACAACGGATACACGGACACAAGCAGCGCGATAACAGCAGCTGGATCGTCCACAACCGACGTGACACCCGGTGAGACGTACACGCGATCGGTTACAGTCACGTATCGCGCGACCTTCAGCGGAACCCCTGCCCCATCAGGGTCTTTTGCTACGGTGGAAGTCACTGTGACGGCACCGAGCAATCGGACTTTCAAAATCGCCAAGGTCTTCAGTGACGTCAATCTGCAGGCTATTTAAACGCATATGTTGCGACAATCAGAACAACGTCAACGATGCGGTATGACCCTGGTCGAGCTGATCATCGGGCTGGCCGTCACCACGATGGTGATGGGCGCGCTGTCGGCGTTTTCGATGGCGGTGTCTACGGCGTGGCGGGAGCAGGAGAAGAGCAGCGTCATGCTCAACTCCAGCAGCAATGCCGTCACGCGCATTCAGCAAGTGCTGCGCGACGCGAAATACCTCGGTGCTGTCCGACGTGGCACACTCACACCCGCCAGCAATCCCTTGCCGAACACGTTAGCAGCTTTGATATTCTGGAAATCCGACGACGGCGACGGCATTATGCAACTGGGAGAACTCGCTGTTCTGGAGCACGATGGCACTGAAGTAAAGCTTTACGAAGCGCCCGCGACCAACCTCCTTTCAGGCGTGCAGCTCACGCAGGCACTCCTGCCCATTCCGTCAGTTGATCTGCAGGCGTTGTCCGCCATCACCGATCTTCAGAGCTGGGCGATCTTTCAGGATCCCAAGACCATCGTCACGCATGTGGCCGGTGCCGAATTCCAGGTCGTGCCAGGCACCGCAACCGAGCGGCCGACGTTCAAGTTCACGGTGAAGTTTGATCGCGACGGCGAGATGACGATCCGCACCGCCGCGGCGTCGCTTCGGTCTGCATTGACTGCATCCAACTGAAAAGCGTGACACCATGACATCGCCCCGCACATCAACATCGCTTGCAAGCCCGAATCGATACCGGGGATTTGCGCTGATGCTCGTGGTGGCGGTGATCGGCTTTTCGGCAGTGCTGGGGATTGCGATGCTCTCTACATCGGCAGTGCAGGCGCAGGTGACGCTGAACTCTGCGCGAGTCGCCGTTGCAGAAGGCGTCGCCGAATCCGGTCTGAATCTCGCGATGTACTATCTGCAGAATCGCTCGGCAGCGCCGAGCGCCCTGCAGACGGTGCTGCTTCAGGGGGGAACCTGGCAGGACAGCAACCTCGCGATGTCTTCGCCGGGCGAAGGGACGATCTCTTTGTCGATTACACGCGTGACGGGTAGTTCGACGCTGTTCGATGTAAGCAGCATCGGATATGCCTCGCCGGGAACCGTAACGTCACCAAGCCGCACGCTGTCGGCCCGTGTTCAGGTCACTTTGTCGCCATACGCACTCACACAGGCGGGGCTATTCAATGGTGCGTTGACGGTCCCGTCGCGCACCACGATCACGGGGGATATCCAACTCACAGGCGCGCTCACGCGCGGCGGTGGGGGTGCGACACGCGGAGCTGTGACCGGCACGTCCACCGTCGTGTCGACGTCCCCATCACCGCTGCCCACCGAAATCCAGAAATATGCTGACGATGTTTACTGGTACGGCTCCCCGCCTAAACAGTATTCCGTCACGTTGATCAACTCCGCCACGCTTCCGCTTGGCACGTACGGCCCCACTACTAGCAATCCGCTTGGCGTCTATCGATATACCGGATCAAGCCTGTCGACATTTACGATGTCTTCCTTGACCACTGTCAACGGCACGCTGATCGTACCAGGACGCCTGGCGATCACGGGGACGTCGAACACGGTGAACGCGCCTAGCGGATATCCCGGGCTCATCGTTGGCAAGGACATTTACTTTGGTGGGACGGTCCGTTCCCTCACCGTGAACGGCCTGGTCTATTCTGGTACCGGTGTGAACGCTGCCGCATCATCGTTGGGAAGTACGTTCACCGTGAACGGCGCGATCCTGATGCCCACGCCCAACTTTGGGTCTGGCACACGCACCGTCAACATCAACTTCGATTCAACACGTTTATCGCTGGTGGACTTTGCACCGCGCCTGCAGACCCCAACGGCCGTGCGGTTGATCGACTGGTCTGAATAGCACTTTTTGGAGATTGGCATGAATGCTTCGAAATTATTGGTCGTCGTCATCACACTGCAGTCGCTGATTCTTGTGAATGGAATCGGCGGGGATCGGTCAATCCTGCCAGAAGCGAAGGCACAGATTCCCGACGCCGGCGCGCAGCGATTGCAGGTCATCGATCAACTGAAGGAAATCAATGGGAAGATGGATAGATTAATGGACGTATTAGCTTCCGGAGACCTTCAGGTGCGCGTCGCGAAGGACGATGAGAAGAAGTAGTCGGTTGGATCTCTGCTGGGTCCGTCTACCGCCAGCGATCCCGCCGACGATGCGACAACGCGATTGCTTTTGATTGCGGGCCAAAGGGTTCGTCGAAAGCGTCGCTTGTCATCGGAGCTGGATATGAGCGGGAAAATTTCGATCAATTCTGTTGTGCTGCGCGCTATTCGGACTTCCCGTTCGAACGGGGGATTTACACTGGTTGAGATTCTCGTCGTCGTCGTGATTCTCGGCCTCGCGTCAGCCATGATCATCCCACAGATCGGATCGCGCGACGACCTGAAAGTGGCCGCAGCGGCAAGAATGGTCATCGCCGATATCTCGTACGCACAGAACCGCGCCATCGCAACGCAGTCCATGCAGTATGTGACGTTCGACGTTGCAGCCACACCGCAGACGTACGCACTCTACAAATCGACAACGGCCGGTGACTACGTCACCGACCCTGTCAACAAGGGAAGCTTCATCCGCACGCTGGGCACAGGCGGCACGCCGGGCCTGACGGATATTGTCATCGACGCTGGTGCGGTGAGCATCGATGGTCAGACCAAGCTCGCGTTCGATTCGCTGGGACAGCCCTATTCGGTCACCGGAAACGCCGCCACTGTGATGGTGGCAGGGACCATTCGCCTCACCGCTGGATCGCAGTCGCTCACGATCACCATCGAGCCTTACACGGGAGAGATGTCCGTCCAGTGAGTGCAACGGCTTACAGGTGACGCACCTGCACTGGACATTGTCGCATCATGTTTCGTCTGACACGCACCCAACTTCAACCGATCGGCCTGGATATCGGATCTGACAGCATCAAGATGCTACAGACCGAAATCGTCGGCGGAGCGCTCAGTGTCGTCGCCGCCGTCAAGCACCGGTTGCCTGACGACACGCCGACCGACGCGCCTACGCGACTTGCCGTCGCGATGGACGAGGTGCGGCAGATCATGCGTCGTGGCATTTTCACGGGTCGTAACATCGTCGCCTCGTTACCGCGCGAGATGGTGCACATCAAGAATCTCCGGATGCCCCTTATCCCCGCGGGCGAACTTGAATCGGCCATCCTGTTTGAGTCCCGGAACCTCTTTGGCTTTGAGTCCGACCAGGCGCGGATCTGCTTCCTTCCTGCCGGCGAGGTTCGGCAGGGTGCGGAGGTTCGACAGGAGGTGATCGTCCTGGCTGCGCTTCATTCGGATATTGACAATTATGTCGAGCAATTGAACCAGGCCGGGTGCGTCGTCGATGCGTTGGATGTCTCGCCGTGCGCCTTGTACCGAAGCGTCGAGCGATTCATCCGTCGCAAGGAAGACGAGCAGGAAGTGCACGTCATTGTCGATGTGGGATACCAGGCAGCGCACGTACTCATTGGTCGCGGGCGCGATATCAGCTTCTTCAAGCCCTTGGAACTGGGCGGCCGGCACCTGCATCAAGCTGTGAGCCGCAAGCTGGGGATATCGCTTCCCGAAGCGCGTGCCCTGCGCGAAAGATTGATGGAGGCGACGGAAGTATCCGATCCCGCGGGCCGACGTGATCCCGTACGGCAGGCGGTGTTCGATGCGACCCGCAGCACGCTGGAAGAGCTTGGCCGCGAGATCGCGCTTTGCCTGCGATATTACACTGTAACTTTCCGCGGCCATCGCCCGACACGCTTGCGTCTCACCGGCGGGGAAGCGCTTGATCCCAATCTGGTCGCAACCTTGCAGGGTGTTCTGCCTGTGCCGGTCGAGGCTGGGCGGGCGTTGCATAATCTGTCGATCAGCAAGATGAAGCCCGCCGATCGTCGTGGGCACGGGTCTGAATGGACCACCGCCCTCGGCCTGAGCCTGAAGTCGACGCGACTAAAGTTTGCCGGGAAAGACGGTAAGCCGCGCGACCCGACCATCCCCGTGCGGTCGGACGCGGTGACAAACCCCGACCTCCTGATCCCCGCATCGTCACCGGTTCAGGCGAAGGAGGCCCTCCGTGCGTGAGATTAACTTCCTTCCTGAATGGTACCCCCGCATCCGCCGGCAGAAGCGCCTGGTCGTGGTGCAGTCGTATATGACGCTCGGGTTGGCTGGCGCGCTCGGTCTATGGATGTTTCTCGCGCAGCACAATGTGAAGTCCGCCGAGGGATCGCTTGACGTGCTCGGTCAGCAGATGGACGAAACGCGCCGCGAGCTTGCGAAACTCGACGGCCTGCTTGAGCTGCGAAAGCAATATGACGAACAGGTGCGCGTGATCCAGCGACTGGGATTGCACGTCGAATCCACACGACTTCTCAACGCGCTTGAACATGCCTGCCCGAAGGAAATGGCCATCCTCGAACTGAACTTTGTCACAGATGACGTCAGCCCCAGCGCCCCTTCACTGGCTGCGGCCAAGCAAATGCAGAAGGGTGAGGAGACTGCACCGATACGGAAATTAAAGGCTCGATTGACAGGCGTTGTCCCCACGGACGTCGACCTGGCGAATTTCCTGGCACAACTCAGCAACATCCGCTTTCTCAATGATGTTGCGATGATCTACGCAAAGGATCGCACGGAGAAGGGACACGTGATGCGGGAGTTTGAGGTGACATTCCTGATCAACCTCATCCCGTCGGAAGAAGGTGCGTTATGACGTCGCTCAAAAGTCAGGCAAGACGATGCACCCGTGTCCGCGCGTGTCTGGTCAGTGTGCTGGCCTTGATGGCAGGCGGGTTCTACCTGCTGGGGTATAGACCCGCAGACCATCAGCTTCAGCAGTTGACCAAGCAGATGCAGGAAAAACAGCTTGCCCTGCAAAGCGATCGCGAACGCGCCGGACACCTGAGCAAAGTTCAGCTGGATGTGGAGAACTTGAAGTTGCGGCTGGAACGCTATGACAAACGACTTCCCAAGCAGCAGGAGCTTGGACAGTTTATGCGGGACATCACGCAGCTGTCGCAACAATCGACGTTACGCAAGCTGACGGTGCAGCCGGGAGTTCCGAAGAGGCACCAGTTGTTCAACGAGCTTCCCATTTCACTGAACTTCGAAGGCGATTTCCTAAGCGTTTTTGCATTCCTCAAGGAGACCGAAGGGATGCAACGGCTAACACGCGTCAATACGATCAACGTCAAATGTCGTGACACCAAGTTGGGCACTGTCGAAGTACAGCTGTCGATGAACATCTATTTTTCCGAAGGTTGAGCGATGAATCTGAAGCTGACAACCTTGAAGTTGAACGTGACAGAGCTCATCCGCAAGGATGTGAAAAAGACTGTCGTTCTGGGCGTGTTGTCGCTTGTGCTGCTGGGGATGTGGGTGACCCGCGCGACAGGGAAGACCCCCGGCCCTTCCACGGCCGTGGCATCTGTCGTCGGGAAACAGAAGACCGTGCGCGAGCACCTGGGGCAATCCGACCTGCCTGCGACCGATCAGGACATTGCACTGCAGGAGTTCCTGCATCATCCGATAATGCCGCTGGGGCGCAACCTGTTCGTCGTGAAGCTGGACTATTTTCCCCAGGACGGGCGTATGGCAGAAACGCTGCGCGCGCCGGTGGGCGACGGATTCTGGGATGAAGTTGCAAAGTCGATGACCCAACAAGCCGATCAAAGGAAGGAGAGGCAGATTCTGATCGAGAACCTGCGGCTTCAGGCGGCCCAGCTTCGGCTGGAGACCACCATGATGGGCACCAAGCCAAAGGCGCTTATCAACGGCCAGCTAGTGGGAGAAGGTGAAGTCGTCGCGAACTTCCGTGTCCTCAAAATAGAGGCGCGGCGGATCATCGTCGGGCGCGAGGGCATCAAGCTCGAGATCCGAATGAAGTGATGTGTCCGTAGCGACGATGCCCTTGGATGGAAAGTCGTTAGTCGAACGTTGACTGTCGATGCGAATGGACCGGGATGCGTTCCCCTTTTCGCCATCAACAGCACGACGTTTGACCGGCGACCTTCCGCACGGAGTCTCCCCTATGCGCAAGTTTACCAAGACCTTCGGGCTTCTTTTTCTGGCCAGTGCGTCCGTTTATGCCGGTCAGGCAAACTCGGAAAAGATCGCATCTCCCGCACCGTCCGAAAGCCCGGTATTCTCAAACAAGCCTGCCGACGAAAGCAATACACCAACAGTCAAACTGGTCGAGGATGAATCCCAAACCGGTGATGCGTTTGCAGTGGTCCCGGTTGAATCGACCCGACCCTCAAATGAGGGCACCAGCGTCAGCGCGGCTGAGGTCAATATCTCCGACGCCGGTACGGTTGAAATCCACGTCAACGATGCCAGCCTGGTGGAAGTGCTGCGCATGCTCTCCCTGCAGAGCCAAAAAAATATCGTTGCATCCAAAGATGTTCGCGGAACTGTGACGGCTAACCTGTACGACGTGACCGTGCGCGAGGCGCTTGATGCCGTCCTGCATGCGAACGGATACGCCTATCGCGAGCAGGGAAACTTCATCTACGTTTATACGGTCAAGGAACTGGCCGAGATCGAAAAGAGCGAGCGAAAGGCGACGACAGAAGTCTTCCGTCTGTACTACACGCCCGCCGCCAACGCGGTGAACATGATCAAGCCGGTGCTGTCGTCGGACGCGCAGGTGAGCTTCACCGCCCCAGCGATCAACGGTTTGTCGAGCGGCACATCTGACGTCGGTGGCAATTCACATGCGGTCGAGGATTTGCTCGTCATTTCGGATTATCCCGACAACCTCAACCAGGTGCGGATGATTCTGAAGGAGGTCGATAAGCGTCCGCAGCAGATTCTGATTGAGGCCACGATTCTCCGCGCGAGTCTGAGCGAGGACAACGCATTGGGCGTGGACTTTACAGTCCTGGGTGGTGTGGACTTTTCCACGCTCACCAACGCCGGCGCAACGGCTGGCCAAGCGCTCAGTGGGCAGACCATCAACAACCCCGCCGCCAACGGGATCACCGACAAGGGCTACGCAGGCGGCGGCACCGGCTTCACCGGCGGGGTGCCGCAAGGTGGGCTGCGCCTCGGGCTTGTCTACAACAACATCGCAGTGTTTCTGTCGGCGTTGGAGAGTGTGACGGACACGGTCGTGCTGGCCAATCCGAAGGTGCTCGCGCTCAACAAGCAAAAAGGCGAAGTCATCGTCGGTCGCAAGGATGGATACCTGACGACAACCGTCACCGAATCGAGCAGCGTCCAGACAGTCGAGTTTCTCGACACCGGCACGCGACTGATCTTCCGCCCGTACATCGGCGATGACGGATTCATCCGAATGGAAATCCATCCGGAAGATTCTTCAGGCGGACTCACGGGTGCGAATTTGCCGTTCAAAATTACAACCGAAGTGACCAGCAACGTAATGGTGAAAGACGGGCACACCATCGTCATCGGCGGGTTGTTCCGTGAGTCAACCGACACCGCACGTGGGCAGGTACCGTTTTTGGGGAACCTTCCGCTGGCCGGGCCATTGTTTCGAAATCAGCGTGATCGGACGACACGTGAAGAAATTATCATTCTTCTGACGCCGCATATCGTGAAGGATGACACGGTCTATTCGAAGGAATCTGAAGAGATGCTGAAGGACACCGAGCGCCTGCGCGTCGGTGTGCGTCGCGGGATGATGTCATTCGGGCGCGAACGATTGGCAGAATCCAGCTATCAAAAAGCCGTCGATGAAATGCAGAAGCCCACGCCTGACCGGAAGAAGGCGCTCTGGCATCTGGACTGTGCCATGAATCTGAATCCCAAGTTCATGGAAGCAATCAAGATGAAGGAAGCGCTGACCGGCCAGATCGTTTCGGCGACCGACGGCAGCTCAGTCAGGACGTTCGTGCAGCGGGCGATTCTGACGGATATCGCGCCGACGACGCAACCGATGACGGGTCTGCCAACTGAACATGTTGAGCTTCCCACCACCAACCCGATGACCGAAAACGAGCACCGCGCGACAACTCCGATGGCTGTCGCACATGACCTGCCCGCCACCAAGCCCGCAACGCAACCTGCGGTGGTTGAACCAGCTGTTGTCGAGAGTTCTCCCGCGACCACGCAGCCGATGACCGCTGGGACAACCCACGGGTCGTCGGTCTGGTCAGATCTGAAACGGCGATTCTCGAATGCCCCGCGGAAGGAGATTCCGCCGGTCGCAGAGGTTGACGCATCGAAGGATCAACCGTCGGCCGATGTAATTCCCGACAAATCGGATGGCGGAGTCGTCATCACTGAACTCCCCACTGAAACTGAATCGAAATAGGCGGCAGGCGAATTGAATCTGGAGCAACATGCGACTGAATTTTGTTATCAAATTGATCGTCTTAAGCCTGCTCGTCAGCGGATGCGCATCAGGTAAGCCAAAGAAGAAGTCGCCGACGCAAAAGGAGGCAGCCACGCGACAGTGGAATGCGGCGCGGTCCAACGTGCTGCTGAGCCTTGCGAAGGATCAGTACGAGACGGGCAACTTCGATAAGTGCAGGCAATCGGTGGGCGAGGCGATGAAGTTGTCGCCGGAGAGTTCGCTGGCGCGTGTACTGTCCGCAAAGCTCGCAATTGAACAGAGCCAGTTGGAGCTCGCTGATGCGGAGCTGAAGATTGCCCGTCAGCTCGATCCAAAAAATGCAGAGGTCGATTATCTGGATGGAATCGTCCTGCAACGCTGGCAGAAGAACGATCAGGCGTACGACGCCTATGCTGCCGCGTGCGACAAGAATCCGTCGGAGCTTGCCTATCTGATGGCAAGGGCGGAGATGCTCGTCGTACTTGATCGTCGCGCGGAAGCACTCACGGTCCTGCAGGAACGCATCGTATTCTTCGAACATTCCGCTGCGATTCGTGAGGCGGCGGCACATCTGCTGATGCACGCGTCGCGCTATGCCGAGGCCGCGGATCTGTTCCGCCAGGCAAGCATCCTGAGCAACGACGATCCCCGTGTTCAGCAATCGCTGGCCATGGCGTTTTACTACAACGGGCAATATCGAGAGAGCGCAGACGTGCTGATTCGACTGGTCAAAGATGAATCGTTCAGCGAACGAGCCGACCTCCTGTTGACACTCGGCGAATGCCAGTTGCAGTTGAATAAGCCGCGCGATGCGCGAGTTAACTTCGATCGGGCGGCAACGCTCATGCCCGGGTCGTCAGGAGCCTGGCTGGGCCTGGCAAAGGCATCACTCGCGACAGGGGATAACGAGAGGGCATCAATGGCGATCAAGCGGGTGGTCGCGCTCGCACCGGCCTCCAGCGAGGCCAATCTTCTTCTCGGATATCTCAAGCTGCGCGAAGGTTCGTACATGTCGGCAGTGACTGCATTCCAGAAAGCCAGCCTGGCCGACAACAAGGACACAGTTAGCCTTTGCATGACTGGATATGCCCTGGAAAAGCTCGGGCAGCGCGATGAGGCAATGACGTATTACGGACGTGCACTGAACATCAATCCCACCGACGAGCTGGCGGCGAAGCTGCTGGCGGGTGTGGAGTTGAACCAGTGATGCGTCGATGAAGCGACTGTACGACGAACGAACCAAAGATGGAGCGTGACCTGTGCGTCGAGGATGGATCCTGCTAGTGACGATGGCTGCATTAGTGGCAGGGGGCGTCTACCTCTCGTTCGCAAGGGACGTCCCGCTGCCGTCCTGGGTACCACTTTCAGCGGGGAAGATCGGCGCGATTCTGATGCTCGGCGCAGCATTCACAGGCGTGGCCGCAGTCGTGCTTTTGATGCGCGACACAAATCAACTCACCCGAACCTTACGGCTGGCTGCCGAGCACGGAAAACATGGGATGGTGACTCCCCCGAGTCGCGAATTGCGCGGACTTGCCAACGCGCTCGGCGATCTCATGGAGTCAACCGAAAAGAGTGTCAACGATGCGCTCATGCAGGCAAAAGAGTTGGAAATACAACTGAAAGTTGCCACTGCTGAACGTCATCACGCCGAGGCGATCATCTACAGCATTTCCGATGCGGTGCTGGTCACTGATCCATTTGACGATGTCGTCCTGGCCAACGATTCGGCTGCTCGGATGCTTGGGTTCGATCTCGCGCACGTCACTCGCAAGCCGATCGGAGACATTTTAAAAGATCCGAAGTTGACGGAGCTCATTCGTGAGATGCGTCAAAGCGATTCCCGATCAGGTCGGCGTATCATCGAACATCCCATTCGTACATCAGAAGGCGATCGCACGTTCAAGGTCACGCTCTCATGCGTTGCCGGCTCCGTCAATGCTGCTGTGGCGCAAAGCGTCGGCGCGGGCGTGGTGACCGTTCTGCATGACATGACGCGCGAGAAGGAAGTCGCCGAGATGAAGAACGACTTCGTCTCCAACGTCAGCCACGAGCTTCGCACCCCGCTGGCCAGTATCAAGGCATATGTGGAGATGTTGATCGACGGGGAAGCCGACGACGAAAAAACGCAGCGGGAGTTCTATGAGGTTATCCAGAACGAGTCAAACCGGCTCAGCCGCCTGATCGACAACATCTTGAACATCAGCCGGATCGAATCGGGGCTGGTCAAGATCAACAAGCAGCCACAGAGTTTGATGGTGATTGTGAAGGAGGCGATCGAAGTGATCACGCCGCAGGCGAAGGCAAAGAACATCAAGATCATCGAACATGTCGCCCCGTCGTATTATCAGACGCTGGCTGACAAGGACATGCTGTATCAGGCGGTGCTGAACCTGATGAGCAATTCTGTGAAATATACGCCAGAAAACGGCAGTATCACAGTGCAAACGCTGGTTGATGAGAACAAGAAAAAGGTGCTGACCCGAATATCTGACACTGGCGTTGGAATTCCACCGAAGGACCTCCCCTATGTGTTCGATAAATTCTACAGAGTGGAAGCGAACAACCATATGGCCAAGGGCACAGGCCTGGGCCTCCCGCTGGTGAAGCACATTGTGGAACAGGTCCACAAGGGGCGAATCTTTGTCGAAAGCACCGTCGGCAAGGGAACGATATTCGGGTTTGAGCTTGATTTGGTTTGAACAGTCGTTGTTCGTACTGAGCAGCTGGTTAACGGCGGGTGGCGCACTGCCAGGTAGGTTCAACCTCGACCACAAGGCTGCGGACTGACGAGTGACTGCTGACTCTCTGGAGAAATATGAAGGCCAAAAAGATCCTCGTCGCTGATGACGAATCGCACATTCTCAACGTTGTTTCCCTGAAGCTGAAAAATGCGGGATATCTTGTCTCAACCGCACGCGATGGGCAGGAGGCGCTTGAACTTGCCCAGCTTGAGCATCCCGACCTGCTCATCACCGATTATCACATGCCACAATTATCAGGCATCGAACTGTGTCAGAGGCTGAAGAGCGACCCGGCGACCGCGAACATCCCTGCGATCATGCTGACCGCGCGGGGCTATGAACTTGAGCCGGGTGACACCGAGAAAAGCGGCATCCTCTGCATGATCAGCAAACCATTCAGCCCTCGACAATTGTTGTCGACGGTCATGGAAATGCTCGAGAAACATGCGGCCTGATCGACTTGCAAAAGATTGAAACCATGAGCACAGCCGTCCTCCCCAACTCCAAGCCCGCCGACGCGTCACCCGCGTCGGTCGCGCACTCGGTGCTGGATAACCTCGCCGCGCGCTTCAGGCCGGCGGGGGTGTTTCTCGTCCTGCTTCGTCCGGACGGAACGGTGTCATATTTCGACCCGTCGGCGGGGATGTTTTTTCAGCGTTACGTGCTGCCCCTGCTACAATATCCTGAATCGAACGATGCAGCGGGCATTCA
>Ga0105047_10009452_pt1 | contig 16044 bp, 14 predicted proteins | sample MAT04_FD_78384 | JGI IMG/M metagenome (GOLD analysis project Ga0105047, IMG submission 78384) | Freshwater microbial communities from Lake Fryxell liftoff mats and glacier meltwater in Antarctica - MAT-04 (megahit assembly) | ecosystem: Environmental > Aquatic > Freshwater > Ice > Liftoff...
TCCAGGAATTTTTTACCTTCGGGAAGTGAGGTCGCTTCTTTCGTTGTGGTGGTGCTTCCGCCCGTTTTTTCCTGACAGGATGTAAAGCCGATCACTGCAACCGAGGCCAGATAAAGTACTTGTTTAATATTCATTGAATTTAAAAATTTCGCCAAAAGTAAGAAAAGAGGATATTCATTTCTGTTAATTATTTGATGGGTGGTAAATAACGCTTTCAAGCGTTTAAACCTATAAGGTTTCCAAGACCTTATAGGTTTCCAAGACTTTGTGTAGGTTTCCAAGACCTTGTAGGTTTCCAAGACTTTGTGTAGGTTTCCAAGACTTTGTGTAGGTTTCCAAGACCTTGTAGGTTTAAACAAATCCTGTTAAAAATCACAAAATTTAGAGATAGAACGGGACAAAGCCATTTTTTTTTCTACTTTTGGTGGCCCAATGAGTAACGATCAGTTTATATCCACGAAAGTCAAGAAAGGAAAGGCCACATATGCATATTCTATAATAGGAGTGGCTCTTGTTCTTTTCCTGCTCGGATCATTGGGTTATATTGTGATCAATGTTGGGCAACTGTCCAAAACGATCAAAGAGAATATCGAAATCTCTGTTATTTTTAATGATGATACCCGAGATGAGATGGGAATGAAACTCAAAAACATCCTTGATAAACAAGGATTCACGAAGTCTTCAGAGTTTATTTCCAAAGAAATGGCTGCAGAGATTTGTAAGCAGGACCTGGGCGAAGATTACAGCGTGATCCTGGATTATAATCCGCTGTACTCATCGATCAATCTGCATCTTCATTCGGATTTTATGAATAGCGACAGCCTTATTAAGGTCGAAAATTTTATTAACCAGAGTAATATTGTCCGGGAGGTAAGTTATAAGAAGAACCTTGTCAATATCATGAACAGTAATGTGAAGCGTGTCGGGATCGTTATTTTGTTCATTTCTTTGTTCCTAATCTTCTCTGTTATCATATTAATCGATAATACGATAAGGCTGGCTATGTTCAGCAACCGTTTCCTCATCAAAACAATGCAAATGGTTGGTGCAACACGTTGGTTCATAGCCAAGCCCTTTAATATACGTGGAGTGATCAATGGTATCTTCAGCGCCCTGATTGCTATTGGTGGCATTCTGCTTCTCCGGTTTTTTGCGGAAAGCTGGTTGCCTGAACTCCGGAATTTAGCTATTAACCGCTGGCTCTTTATTCTTTGCTTTACGATCCTTGCGATGGGTATCGTCATATCTTTGCTGAGTACACATCGCGCGGTGATCAAATATTTACGAACACAATTAGATGACCTTTATTAAAAATAACAACTATGTCTAAACTAAAAATGCCTGAACAGTCTCCGGCTTCAATACCTTCTAAACCGATTCCAGAAACTCCGCGGCCAATCATAAATTCGTCGAAGAATAAGAGTTTTCAGGGACTTCCGTTTTTGTTTGATAAGCAAAATTATATTTTAATGGGAGTTGGTCTCGCAGTGATTATCCTTGGTTATGGCTTGATGTCCGGTGGCCGAAGCGCTGATCCAAATGTGTTCGATGCAGATGCGCTGTATAGTTTCAGAAGAATTACCTTAGCTCCGGTGTTGATCCTGATCGGATTGGTGATCGAAGGTTATGCGATTATGAAAAAACCATCCGGTTTGTAGAGCCATTGCCTTGTAGAGCCATTGCCTTGTAAAGCCATTGCCTTGTAAAGCCATTGCATGCAATGGCTCTACATCAAAATAACATCTAATTATGTCCATTATCCAGGCTATCCTGATCGCTATCATAGAAGGGCTTACCGAATTTTTGCCGATCTCGTCGACAGCGCATATGAAATTCCTGAACCCTTTAATAGGTGTTGAACAGAATTCGTTTACGGATATGTTCGAGGTGGTTATACAGTTAGCGGCCATTCTTTCTGTGGTGGTGATTTATTGGAAGAAATTCTTTGATTTTTCCCGACTTACATTCTATATCAAATTGGTGATTGCTGTGATTCCCGCACTTATTGTCGGAGGCTTATTAAAGAAGTATATCGACAGTGCGTTAGGTAATCTGACATTTATCGCTTTGGTAATGATCGGTGGCGGTGTCATTTTATTATTTGTCGATAGATGGTTCAAAAAGAACGAGATCGACGATGAAAAAGAGATCAGTAATAAAACTGCATTCACCATTGGGTGCTTTCAGGTATTGAGTATTCTATTTCCTGGCCTGAGCCGAAGTGCCGCTACCATTATCGGAGGAATGAGCCAGAAGCTAACCCGAAAAGCCGCCGCCGAATTCTCCTTTTTTCTTGCGGTACCGACGATGTTTGCCGCCTCTGTAAAAAGTGTCTACGATGTAATGAAGGAAGGAAGTGTAACTTTTAATTCATCGTCAGTATCTATCTTGTTAATCGGTAGCCTCATTTCCTTTATAGTGGCTTTGCTTGCGATTAAGTATTTTATCGGCTTTGTCAAGGAAAAAGGGTTTAAAGTTTTTGGTATTTACAGGATCATTTTAGGGATTGTTGTGTTGATACTGTTACAGATGGGGTATATGGAGTAGGATGCATTGATGATTGACCGTTGACGATTGACCATCGCCCATGGTCCATTGTCAATTCTTCTTATCTTCGTCCTGTAAACAACTATCATCATGACACGAACATTTATTGCTATTGAAGGATTGGATGGAGCCGGGAAATCGACGCAGATTAAGTTGCTGACAGAGCTTTATTCAGCCATGGAAATTCCAACGAAGTTTGTTCATTTTCCAAGGAATGAAGAAGGTGTGTTTGGCAAACTGATCTCAGGATTTTTACGGGGTGACTATGGCGATGTGAAACAGGTTCATCCACAATTGGTGGCTCTTTTATTTGCAGAAGACCGGAAAGATTTTGCTTCTACGCTACAACAATGGCTTGATGAAGGAAATGTAGTGTTGGTTGATCGATATGTATTGTCGAATATCGCGTTTCAATGTGCAAAGACATATGGAAAGGACGAAAAGGAAGCACTCAGGAAATGGATCTATCATTTTGAGTATGAATATAATAAAATTCCGAAACCTGATCTTTCGATTTATTTGGATGTTCCTTTTTCATTCACACATAGTTCGCTGAATGAAAAACGCGAAGGCGATGAACGAACTTATCTACAAGGAAAAGATGATATTCATGAAAAGGATATGGATCTACAAATAGCAGTTCGGGAAGAATATCTCGAACTTGCAAATGATCCTGATGTGGTGACATCGATCAAGTGTTATGATACGCATGGTGCCATGTTTTCTGTAGAAACAATTCATCAGCAGATTTTAGCATGTATTGATGAAAGGATTAATCACACGATAACGAAGTAGAGCATAGGGTGCTATATTCTCAGGGACAGGTTGGGAGTAATTTATAGACCAAGCTTACAACATGAAAATAGACAATAGTGGAGGTTGAAAAGAAGAAATCATATATGAAAATTGCCCAATAGATGTATTTTATAAAATCGCAGGAATTATTCAGAATGTTTTGGAAATTTCCTTCATTAATAAAAGTAGCGACAAGGATTCAGGTGATTGAGATTTTAAATACAAGGAGAAAGAGCTTACTTTACATGATAATATTTATGTCGGTATCTCTATTTTCCCGAAATCATTCACAGATGTTACAGTTTCGGAGAACCAAACTGTCTTGGATTTGCTGACACTCCTTCTGGCAGCTTAGAAAAATTGAATATCACTGACAACTTTTGTTCTAAATTTTTTAATCCAGAATCAGTGCAGTGGAGACTTCGTGGTGCCCCTCATTGATGGAGAGATATGAAACAAAAAACCGCTGCGAAGAATATTCCAACTTCAGGAAAAGCGTTCGAAAAATTGCTTTATAAACTTTTTAAAGAGATCATGAGAAGCCCCACAAAAAACGTAAGAATATCTACGTCAAAAAGTATGAAACGGTTGGTATATCGAGATATGATAAGTTCTGATTTTGGGGCTTGACAAAGGCTTTTCATTTCTCATCCGACGGTCTATTGAAATTGAATTACGGTAAACTGAGAAATAAAATACTGTCTACCTTCTCTTTATTTGATTGGCTAAACTACCTTTATAACGGATGGAGAATTTTATTTATTACCTGTATTGCGGCAACGATCGCAGTGTAAAGCCCGGATCCCGATGCCCTGAGCGGGAGAGGACTTGAAACGAAGAGCGTGTCTGCCGCCCAAAATATTATCACTAAAATTTTAGTTTAAACTTTAAATTTGGATCATTATGAATGAATTGCAACACAAAACCTCACACTTTTTAGTGAATGCTTTCCGGGCCATTTTTAATGTTAATTTTCATTCCTTATGAATGCATTACGACACGAAACCTCAACTTAATTAGGGAATGCATTCCAGACCATTTTCAATGTTCGTCCCGAAAGCATTCGCGACAATTTTCAATTCATCATTTTCAATTCATCATTTTCAATTCATAATTTTTATTCCTCATGAATGCATTACAACACGAAACCTCGCCCTATTTATTACAACATGCAGCGAATCCGGTCGATTGGATGCCATGGGGTGACGAGGCTTTTAAGAAAGCAGCAAGCGAGAATAAGCCCTTGCTAATAAGTATCGGGTATTCTTCCTGTCATTGGTGTGATGTGATGGAGCATGAAAGTTTTGAAGACGAAGAAACAGCTGCGCTAATGAACGCGTTGTTTGTGAATATAAAAGTAGATCGGGAAGAGTATCCTGATGTGGATCACATGTATATGGACGCGGTTCAGGCCATGACCGGAAGTGGTGGATGGCCATTGAATATATTCGTAACATCAGAAAAAAAACCATTTTATGGCGGCACCTATTTTCCGCCTGCAAGAGCCTATGGACGGGCATCGTGGAAGGAGGTTCTGGTAAATGTATCTCAATATTTTTCGCAGAACAGGGAAGACGTAGAGCAACAGGCTTCCAAATTACTGGATCATTTAAAGGAGTCTTCACAGCTTAGTAATAACTGGAAAGAACAGGAAGAAAGCGTTGTCAGGGATGCGGAGGATAGTTGTGTGGAGATCAAAAATAAAATCATGGCGAATGCCGATAAGGAAGACGGTGGATTTGGTATGGCACCCAAGTTTCCTTCTACCTTCAATATTCGTTTTTTACTGGATCATTACGTACTTTATAACGATCAGGAAGCGTTGCAACAAGCCTTGCTTTCGCTTGATAAAATGATGATGGGAGGAATTTATGATCAGATCGGAGGAGGCTTTTCAAGATACAGTACCGATAAATTATGGATTGCCCCGCATTTCGAGAAAATGTTATATGATAATGCCTTGCTGATTGAAGTCTTTGCCATAGCTTTTTCGATCACCGGAAATGCTGTTTACAGCCACGTGATCAAACAAACTGTGGATTGGCTGCAACGTGAAATGAGCAACGTTGGAGGTGGCTTTTATTCTGCGCAGGATGCAGACAGCGAGGGTGTTGAAGGAAAATATTATACGTGGAGTTATACTGAATTAAAAGAGCTTTTGAAGGAAGATTTTGAATGGTTTGTTTCGTATTATCATGTCGAAGAAAATGGTAATTGGTCTGCCGAACATGCAGGTTTGGAGCACACCAATATTCTATATACTTCGTACGAAAAGAGGTCTGCGTTAGAGCCTGCAAATCAGTTGAAACTTCTGGCCATTCACGAGCAATTATCCCAAATTAGGAATCAACGGATCAAGCCCATGACGGATGATAAAATACTCCTCGGATGGAACGCGTTGATGTGTAAAGGTTTGGTAACTGCGTATACTTTTACCGGTGAAGCACATTATCTTGAACTAGCAGAGAAAAATATGCATTTTTTGCTTAGGGAATTTGCTCACGACAAGCATTTATTTTTTCATACATGGAAAGAGAACAAGCCGAAGATTCCAGCGTATCTGGACGACCTTGCCTATCTTGCTGATGCACTATTATCACTTGGAAATGCGACGGCGGATGCGACCTATTATTACAAAGCAAAGGACATCGTGGTTTATTGCGAAGCACATTTTTCAGAGGATGAAAACTGCATGTTCAATTTTACGAATACCGATTTTGTTCAGGTTGAGATCAATAAAAAGGAACTCTACGATGGTGCAACTCCTTCGCCGAACAGTATTCTATCGAATGTACTTAGGAAACTTTATCTGTTGTTTTTTGAGGAGCATTGGAAGAAAAGAAGTGATGAGATGCTCAGGAAGATGGCTGCTTTTTTGCTGCAATCTCCATCTTCATTTGCGATCTGGTGTGCAGCCTTTCAAAACAAGCATAGTTCAGCCGTTGACGTGACTATCTTGGGACCTGATGCAAAAAAAATATATCAGGAGTTGAATACTAAGAAATATAAACCCGACGTTTCATACATTACAACACACAAAGAAGAAGCGATCATTAGCTTTCAAGGAAAGTATCAGGTTGGGGAGAACCTGATATACATCTGCCGGGATTTTAATTGTCTTCAACCATTGAGAGACATAAATGAAGCATTCACCGAAATTCACAAGACAGAGCTATGATTTCTGAACTAATTGACATTGATTTGAAGGCCGAAGATGCAGGAATGGCAACGATTGTAACGTAGTAACGTATATTCATGTCATTTCCAAATTATAGGGAAATTAAAATAAATTTTAGAAATTTTATACAAGATTTAAAATATCATATATATATTGTGCAGGTATTTGAATTAACATAATTTTTTAATACATTTGCCTTCTTGTATAAAATAATAAACGGATTATGATGAAACAACTTTCGTTAAGAATATTAGCATTGGGACTCATTGTTACAGCTTGGGGCTGTGGCGGCGGAGGCGGACCGCAAGGTCAGGTAGTAGGAACCACCATAAAGGTAAATAACCCTAATACGCCAACACCAGTGGGAATGACCTGGGTGCCTTCAGGTGTTATGCACATGGGAGCCAGTGATCAGGACGTTAGAAATGCCAACGATGTTAAAAACCGAACAGTACAGATGGTAGGGTTCTTTATGGACGCCACAGAAATCTCGAATGCTGAATATCGTCAGTATATTGATTGGGTTCGCGATTCTACGGCACATACTATCTTAGGTGATTTGAAAGATAACGATGATGGTTCTCAATCGGTAGATTGGAAAAAGAAAGTAAAATGGGCTTCAGAAGAAACTCAGGATGCAATGACTGCTTATTTTATCCCTGCTTCTGAAAGTATCTGGGGTAAAAAAGAGTTTGACAACCAAAAACTTTCCTATCATTACGAAGCGTATGATTATGACTTGATGGCAAAAAATTATATACCAGGTCAAACACAAGCTCGAAATACATACTTGAAAATAACAGATCAACGAGCCTATCCTGATACAACTGTTTGGATGAAAATGTTCTCGTACTCCTACAACGAACCGATCACCCATCAGTATTTTTGGTTCCCTGCCTTCAACCAGTATCCTGTTGTCGGCGTAAACTGGTATCAGGCGAATGCATTCTCTCATTGGCGTACTAAGTACTGGAGAAGCTACAGAGATTCTAAGAAAATGTATCTTGAAGGTGAGTTCCGTTTACCTAGCGAAGAGCAATGGGAATGGGCAGCACGCGGAGGACGAACACAGTCTCCTTATCCATGGGGAGGTCCTTATGTAGTGAATAAGAAAGGATGTTATTTGGCAAACTTCAAACCTAATCGTGGTAATTATAGTGCTGATGGTGGTTTATATACCGTACCGGTAACTGCGTATCATCCTAATGATTATGGTCTATATAATATGAGTGGAAATGTGGCCGAATGGACCAACTCGCCTTATCAGGCAAATACCTATGATAATGTAGCCGATATGTCTCCGGAAATCAGGTTACGTTTAAAAGATTCAGATCCAACATGGTGGAAGCGTAAAGTGATCCGCGGAGGAAGTTGGAAAGATGTAGTAAGCTCTATTCAGGTAAGTGCCAGAGATTATGAATTTGCAGATACTGCAAAAGCATTTATAGGATTCAGAAATATTGTTCAGTACTTATCTCCGGCCCTGACAAATAAAAAACCTAGAAAATAAGAAATCAATTAAGTAAAAAGTAATAAAATAAATAACATACAGACATGAGATCAATAGGATTGTTTTTCGAAACAAAAACAGGAAAATACATTAAGAACTTAATCATTGGGTTGGGTGCATCGGTGGTACTTATCGGAGCTCTTGCAAAGTTGCAGCACTGGTCTTGGGCCGGTCCGGCACTGATCGTGGGAATGAGTGTTGAAGCGTTCATTTTTGCAATCCTTGGTATCCTTCCTCCACACAGAGATTACTACTGGGAGAAGTATTATCCAGGTCTTGACGAAAATCCGCATGTTGAAGCTTATAAGAAAGGTGTCAAATTTCAACCAACACCTATAAGTGGTATTGGCGGTGGCAGTAATGCTTCTGCAACCTCCCATCTTGATAAAATGCTGGAAGAAGCCAATATGAATCCTGCGAATATTAAGAAACTAAGCGATAATTTCATGAAGTTTGGGGAGACAGTGAACCAGGTAAAGGATATTACACATGTCACTGCAGCTACTAATGATTATGCTGCGAAAGCAAAGGAAGCAACATCTGCTTTGGGACAAATGAAAGATACATTCCTTGGCGCTTCTGCAACATTAGCGTCATTTAATAATGCTGCTGATGAGACTTCTAAATTCCATAGCCAGGTAACCACACTAACCAAGAATCTTGGTTCATTAAATCAAATCTATGAAGTTGAATTGCAAGATGCAAACAATCATCTGAAGGCAATGAATAAATTCTACAGCAACCTTGTGAACGCTTCTGATGCTATGCAGAATAGTGCTGATGATGCAAACAAAGCAAAGGAGCAGATAGGATTATTGGCTAAAAACCTTGGTACATTAAACCAGGTATATGGCAACATGCTTAGCGCTATGCAAGGGCGTTAATCGCATTGCAGCCGCATGTAGCAGTCAGATTGTAAACATAATTTTAAAAAGAAAATATTCATAAAGAATGTCTTTACCTAAAGAACCCCGGCAGTTAATGATTAACCTGATGTATCTGGTGTTAACTGCCTTGTTAGCCATGAATGTGTCGAGTGAGATTTTGAATGCCTTTAGAATAGTGGACCGAAGTATTGTTCGCTCAAGCAAGAATATAGATGATAAGAATAAAGCGACTATTGAAAATTTTGAGCTTCAGTTAGAAGATCCAAAGGTCAAGAATGATCCGATAAAGTTTAAGAAAGTCTCAGACTATATGGCGTTGGCCAAAAAAGCCACGGAAATGCGAAAGAAGGTTGAGGCTGACCTTGAAGAATATAAAACCATGATCATTGAAAGAGCTGGTGGTATTGATCCTGAAACACAAGACATAGTTCGTAAAGATGATCTTGATGCTGCTACATCAGTGATGGTAGAAGGTGCCAGAAAAGGTCCTGAAATGCTGGAAATACTTAAAAAGTATAAAACTGAAGTAGCAGCTTTGGTGCCAACCGGTGAAGATATCCTGAGTTTGTCAAGCAAGAATGAATCTATTGAGAATATGTTGCCCCTTAATTTTGATGTTGAGAAAAGTGAAACCAACGTAAATGATGATTGGAGTTACGGGAATTTCAATATGGTTCCTGCAGTAGGGGCGATCACAATCATGGATAAATATATTAATGATATTAAGAACTCAGAATCAGCAGTGATTGATGAGATCTGGGCAAAAGCTTTTGGTGAAAAAGTAAGGAAGCAATTAGTCTTCAAAGATTATGCAATCCTCATTTCATCTCCAAATACATATCTTCTTCCTGGAGAGAAGTATACAGCACAGATTATGTTAGGAGCATATAATAAAACTTCTAATAATCTGACCATTCGAGTAAACGGTCAGAACCTGGCGGTGAAAGATGGAATAGCAACGTATACTGCCACAGCCAATGGTAAAGGCGAACAAATCATCAATGTCGCAGCATCTTATACAGACCCGAACGAGGGAAATGCCACAAAGAATTACACAAATAAGTCAAGCTATTTCATAGGAGAAGCTCAAGCGACCATTTCACTTGATGCGATGAATGTATTTTATATTGGGGTAGATAATCCTATTACCTTCTCTGCATCAGGTATTCCGGCTGGAAATCTGAACCATACCGCTGATAACTGTACTCTTACAAAGGCAGATGGCGTAAATAAATATATTGTCACAGTGACAAGCGGTAAGACAGCTACTATTAAACTGACTGGCAAATTAGGTGATGGAACCACAAAAGATTTTGGTACATTTGAATATAGAATTAAGACTATTCCTGATCCAATTGCAATGATAGCTAACAGACGAGGGGGAACAATCGCTGCTAGCGAATTGCGGGTTCAAGAGGCTATTTTTGCGAAATTAGAGAATTTTGATTTTAAAGCTAAATTTACTGTTACTTCGTTTGATGTTACTTTTCAGAAGAAACGGTCTACGGAACTTGAAATGGCTCACTCAGATAGCCAATACCTGACAGGACCAAGTGCGTCAAGAACAGTTGAAGATCTCGTAACAAAAGGAAAAATTGGTGATAGGATATATTTTGAAAACATTAAGGCTGTCGGACCAGATAAGAGAGTACGAAGCATCGGGTCTGTAAACTTTACGATTAATAACTAAAACACAAACTTCTACATTATGGGAGTACTAAATAAGACAAAATTGATTTTCGCCGGTATCCTGATTACTGCCGGTTCAGCATTCGCACAACCCGGTGGGCAACCTCCTGTGGGAATGGGCGATCCAAATGCAGTCAGCACGGATGGTTATGTGAATTCATCATGGAAACCTTCTTTACGAAAGGATGGTGCCATTGATAGAGTAGAACATAATAATTATATGACGCCTTGGCAACCGATTCGTGAGGCCGATGTTCTCTGGAAAAAAAGAGTATGGATGGAAATTGATACACGTCAGAAACAAAACTTTGCATTCCGTTACCCTGGTGATGAAGAAAGTGGTGGTGGTATGTATATTGAAATCCTGATCGATGCCATTAAGAATGGTAAAGTAACAGCCTTTAAGGATGATCGTTTTACAATTCAAATGGATGCGAATGATGTCTTAAACGCGCTATCTCCACCACCAGATACGACCTACAGAGAGCGTGTCGATGGTTCTACAGAAATGATCATTGTGAAGAAAGACTGGGATCCAGAAACTATCACAAAGTATAGAATGAAGGAAGATGTGATCTTTGATAAGAATATCGGTCGCATGGTGCATAGAATCATTGGTATCTCTCCTTATAAAGATATCTTTAATGAAGACGGAACTTATCGTGGATCGACACCATTGTTTTGGTTACATTACGAAGATATCCGCCCGATTAATGTGAAGTATGAAGTATATAATCCGGAGAATGATGTATTCAGAATTACATGGGACGACTTCTTCGAAAAGCGTCACTTTGCATCGTATGTACTTAAATCGACATTCGATAATATCCTTCAGACTGATATCAATAACAACAAAAAAGGTATCGACAGATTATACGAATCTGAAGAGATTAAGGAAAAAATCTTTAACAAGGAGCACGATCTTTGGGTTTATTAAGACCACCACATAAAACTAAAAAAAGCCATTCAATTTGAATGGTTTTTTTTTGGATCAATATATTTAGTATAGACTGGCTGAAACCTGACGCAAGGTTCAGGATAAAGAAGTGCTTAGTACAAATGGCTTTTCTTTATCCCCAACTTATGAAAAAGATGAGTGCACGAAACGCGCAATACACCGATACCATATTTGGCACTGCGTCTGAAATTGATACTCGATGCATCTTCAAAATACTTGGTAGGACAGGTGATCTCCGCAATTTCATACTTCTTCATAAAAACCTGTGAAAGCATTTCATTATCAAAGACAAAATCGTCGTTGTTGACATTATACTTTATAGAGGTAAGTACCTCTTTAGAGAAGGCTCGATAGCCAGTATGGTATTCACTTAATTTCTGACCGATAAGAACATTCTCTGTAAAGGTGAGCATACGGTTAAAGACATACTTATAATACGGCATTCCACCTTTCAGGGCGCCTTTGCCGAGTATCCTGGAGCCAAGTACTACATGATAAAGATCATTCGCAATGATACTGCACATCGCAGGAATCAGAAGAGGGGTATACTGGTAATCCGGATGAAGCATTACCACAATATCCGCATTCAATTCAAGTGCCTTATTATAACAGCTTTTCTGATTACCACCATAACCCTTATTGCGGTCGTGTTTAATAATATGTTTGATACCTAAGCTCTTAGCGACCTCTATGGTATTGTCCTTACTCACATCATCGACCAGCACCACATCATCCACGATATCAAAAGGGATTTCTTTATAGGTCCGTTCAAGTGTTTTGGCCGCATTGTATGCAGGAAGCACGATCACTATTTTCTTATTGTTCAACATAGGGGCGCAAGATAAAAATAAGTTTATGAATTCGACCTACTTCGGGTAACAAATTTGCTTTTATTCATTTATGAATTCGACCTACTTCGAACAACAATTTTGATTCTATTCAATTATGAATTCGGCATGCGTAAGTTATGAAATTTTCTTTTATTCGTTTGTGAATTGGCGATACTTCGAATAAGAATTTTCTTTCCATTGATGTGTTATACAAATTCTTCTTCTGATTCGTGGATTGATCCCGACTTAAGTCGTGATGCCAACCTAATTTTGGAATGAATATTGTATCGTTGACATTCGTAACAATCTGACGATAGCGTGAGGGATAGTAGCGAAAGCCCGGAACGAAACGAAGTGTAGAGAGGACTTGTAGCGCATAGCCCGACCTGAAAGGGCACGCCCAAATGAATTTGACGGAACACTTCTGAATTACGAGCCAGTCATAGTCAGGTTAAAAATGCCTGCTCCAGTGTTCATTAGGTTAGTGGTTGCATGCGCGATAATCCGCTCTTCGGGATCGTAGATAAAACATTCCACATTAGCCATTCGTTTTCCCGCCCTAAGTACTTTCGCCTTTATCGTTAGTTCGATTCCGGCAGGCGCCGCAAAAAGATAGTCGATATGAAGGTTGACGGTTGTGTAAAAAGTATCATGCCCAAGACTGTAAAAACTGAGGCCGCAAAGCTCATCGGCGATCATACCAATCATGCCGCCATGTAATTGCCCTGAGGGATTTGTCAATTCATCCCGAACAATAATCGACGCTTCGATATAGCCGGGATCTACTTGAAGAAGTTTGTAGTTCAACCACCTTCCGGCCTTCGACATAGTTTCTGTAAAATGACGGCCTTCAAACGTCTTTAAGTTTTCGTAGTTATTGTTTGCCATAATAAAGGTCGCAAAAATAGGGGCTTATTTATTGAAGTTAAGAAGAATTAAGGAGGCTAACCCAAATCAAAAAGCATGGTTGCCATCTGTTTCAAGATCTAACGGAATACCAGTAGAAGAGTTTGAATAAATTGAAGAAATAAGATGATTACACACTGGAGTGTTCAGCTATAATTCAGACACATTTGCAATACACGCTACTTTACCGTCCCCTGATATAATTTACTCGTCTCTTCCACGTCCATTATTTTTTTGATACTGCCATCCTTAATCTTCTTATAAAAGGTATACATTTTTCCATTGAACCGATAGATAGGTTGTTCAAATCCAGGGCCACCAATCTGTAATTCCGGATAGCCTCCCGCCATGGTTGTGAGTATGCCCGGTATACCTGTATCGTCAAGAACTACTTGATACTTACCCGACGCATCTTTTATGTAAAGCCTGACCTGTGCTCCTGCCTGTCCGAAATAACCACTGTTTTCTAAAATAAAGATCTCTTCCTTTCCATCTTTATTCATATCCACAGGATACGCAGAAACTCTATAATTGGGATCTGCATCCTCCTCGATCATAAAACGTTTTTTGTCTTTCGACAGAAGCAATTTGCTTAATCGTGCTATCTCATTTTTTTCTGCAACAGAAAGTTTTGTTTTCATGTTTTTAAATAACATACTGGCTGCGGGTGTGGTACTCATGTTCGTTTGTGCATTCAGCAATGTAATGCAGGACAAACTGAAGAGTAAGAAAAGAACTATTTTTTTCATGACCTGTTTTATCAGGCAAAATACAAAAGATGGCGTAATTTTCAAACTGTTTAGGAATGATATACCCGCGAAGCCATGATCCACCCATTTTGAATGACTAATACTTCTCCGACCCGTAAATCTTCCTCTCCGGGCGTATGACGGATATATTCCATAAAAACCTGTTGGTCGTCCGCAGTCAGTTCGATGATCTCGTATTTTAATTCCGGAAGACGCTCAAAGGCATCAGCCCACCAGTTACGCAGTGCCTGTTTACCTTTGATTAGGCCATTTGTTTCTGGTTGCCAGATCTTCAATTTCGGACTATAATGTACTGCATCTTCATCATATAATGCAAGGAGATTCTCAACATCATGTTCATTAAATGCATTGAGCCATAAATGGGCAATTTGTTTGAGATCGGACATAATAGCGGATTTTAAAGTAAATGTACTGGCAATTAGTCATTTCGGATAGACTATAAAGAAGGATAATATGAAGTTTACTTTTCAATGATTACTTTTATGCCCAACCTAAAAACGTATCAATGACTATTACACAGATTGAATATATTGTTGCCGTTGAAAGAAACGGAAGTTTTGTGACCGCCGCGGAGAAATGTTTTGTCACCCAGCCCACCCTGAGTATGCAGATACAGAAACTGGAGGAAGAATTAGGGATCAAAATATTCGACCGTAACCATCATCCTATTATCGCAACCGATATGGGAAAACTAATTCTTGACCAGGCCAAGAAGGTCTTGTTTGAACGAGATAAGATCGATGAACTAATTTCTTCGCAAAAGAGTGAGGTGAGCGGATCGTTGAATATCGGCATCATTCCTACCGTGGCTCCAAGTATAGTTCCGAGAGCGTTGAAATCGTTTGTAAAGAAATACCCGGCTGTGGAGATCTCCATTACAGAAATGAATACCGATCAGATCATTCATAAATTGAAAGACGGTGAGATAGATTTCGGAATTTTGAGTACGCCGCTTTATGAGAAATCATTAAAAGAAAGCCCGATGTACCAGGAACCTTACGTGGTGTACGCGTCGAAAGGACATAAGATCCTGAAGAATAAAGTGGTTGATCCCAAAGATATTGATGTGAATGAAATGTGGTCGCTCAGCGATGAACATTGTATGCGTTTCCAGGTCATTAATTTATGTGGGAAACAGAAGTTTTATGGAGCTCAGAATGTATTTAATTATAACTCCGGATCCCTTCTTTCTTTGATGCGTATGGTGGATATCAATGGTGGACTTACGATTTTACCTGAGTTAAGCCTGGCCGATTTTCCCGCAGAGATCATGGAGCAGGTCAGGTATTTTAAAGACCCAACTCCGGTTCGCGAGATCAGCATGGTGACCAATAAATATTTTACTAAGAATAAACTGGCCATTTCGTTCACGGAGAGCATTGTGTCTAATATTCCTGAGAATATGCGGGCTAAAAAGAAGAAAGTGAATATTCTTGCAATCAGTTAAAGCCACTAATGTTTTTTTGAACTATAGACCTGTTTGACTGTTTATCACAGAAAAGTAAACAGACAAGTTTTCGCAGATGGCACATATCTGTAAACCAATATCTATCGGTGTGCTGAACCTATTTGGCCGAAGATCTGTTTGTTTGTCTGTTATAGACAAGTTTTCTCAGATAGACGTGCTATTCATTGATTAAAGGCAAATGGGAGAGATATTTTTGTGGGGCTGATTTTCTGCATAGATTGCTCGCGTAACACCTGTTTTTGTCTGTGAAATCTGTGGGAAATGGAATTGTATGTGTGGCTTATAAATATTTCATCTGTGACATATGAAATAGGTATTCACTTTATCAAGAATGAAACTGACTTTTCTGAAATGGGTTTTCATCAACTCTTCTATTTCTATAATATGGTTATCATTTTCAAGGATCATGTTGAAAAGGCAGATACCGTCGGGTTGAAGAGTTTGTCGACATTGATTAATAAAGTCGTTTGTGCAGATGAATTTTGGTTGAACCAAATCCATAAAAA
>Ga0105047_10009457_pt1 | contig 16039 bp, 6 predicted proteins | sample MAT04_FD_78384 | JGI IMG/M metagenome (GOLD analysis project Ga0105047, IMG submission 78384) | Freshwater microbial communities from Lake Fryxell liftoff mats and glacier meltwater in Antarctica - MAT-04 (megahit assembly) | ecosystem: Environmental > Aquatic > Freshwater > Ice > Liftoff...
AACTCCTCAGCAGAGGCCGATGCGATCAGATCGGGAAAGTTGCTCCTCAATCGCTCCGAGGCGAGTTGCACGACACGGTCCGAAGCACCGTCGTCGACGTAGCCGAGAGGATTAGGACCCGCAGACATTGAGTGTGGGAAGACAGTCGAAGAGTTAAAAATCGAGTGATGTCAGCAGAATCGGGTAGCCAGTCAAGCCTTGCCTGTATCAGTGCCCAAGAGTAATTCGGCCCGCAACTCCAAAAGTTGCAGAAAACGCTGCGGCACTTAAAGCGGGCTGATCGGCTTCGACGACCCGAGCGCATGCACCGTCAGCAACCTTGGCAAACCGCACAAAACGGCGCCCCGGTCTGCGCAGCTGTCAGAAAACTGCTGGCCTGCGGCCCATAGGTCTTGGGCTTCGGTCTGGCAGGTGGCGCAACGTCCTTCTGCCCACCGCTACTCTTGATGGCTTCCTTCGCCGCCTTGGCCGAAATCGGCGAGGCCCCCGATCCTGAGCCCGCCGACCCACCGGAATTGATCATGACCATGGCGCCCTTGATCGAGATGCCAGCCGGCCCGATGTCAATAAAACTGCCGCCCGCCTTGATCGATATCTGCACGCCGGCTTCAAGTACCAGCTTCATCCCAGCCTTCAGATGCACTTCCTGTCCTGCATCGCCAAGAATCTTCGTTGCCTTGATGTGCGTATCCTGGGCGACATTGAAGGAGAGCGAACCTCCAATCTTGGAATTTTGATCACCAGTCACATCAACATGATGCGCGGCGCCAAATTTCTCAAAAACGTCTTTTAAAACAATGCGATGCGCCTCGTTGCCAATGTGCTCGCGACTGTCGTTCTTGACTCGAACATCAAGGTTATGCTGCGCCTGCAGATAAACCTGCTCCGCGCCACCTTTGTCATCAAATCGAAGCTCATTGAACTGGTCGTTGCCCCCTCTGTAGGTGCGGGTCTTCAAGCCGGTGCGGGTCTTGTTTTCCGGCAATGCGTAGGGCGGCGGGGCATCACCATTCGGAACACTCCCAATCACGATCGGTCGATCCGGGTCGCCTTCCAGAAATGAGACCACAACCTCGTGTCCAATGCGCGGTAAATGCATTGAACCCCAACCCTTACCCGAAATCGGTTGCGAGACCCTCAACCAGCAGGAGTCGCTGTCATTTCCCTTTGCATAGCGATCCCAATGAAATCGCACCCGTATCCGGCCCAGGTTGTCAGTATGAATCTCTTCCCCCGCCGGCCCAACCACGAAGGCAGTTTGCGGCCCCGCGATGCTCGGCTTGGGTGTCAGTCGCGCTGCGCGAAACTGAGTCGTGGCAGGTATGACAGTTACGTCACTGGAAAAGCTGGCGCCGTCGCCGGACTGGCTAGCACTGAGGTTGTTGACTGCCACAAAGTCATGCGCAATGACCAAGTACTCTCGATTCTGGGCCGCAACTGGATGGTGCACGAGTTTAAACTTGAACCCAACCTGAACCGTGCGCTGCTCGGTCGCGCAGCGACCTATTTCATGGCGACAATACAACTCCTCCATTCTAATTTTCGAATACTTTTCACCCCAAGCTGGCTCCGTGTATTCACCGGGGTAATCATAATACTCAAAACCTGCGTTCAAGTGCCCGCGCTCCATTGCAGCAACTTTGACCAGAGCGGTTTTCGGCTTTATTGGATTAAAGTCATCAAGGGAGTAAGCGCCAGGTTGAATTTCAGCACTGTGATGCCAGCCCGTCACTGACGCGGCGTCGCGAGTCTCGGGCTTGAAGTCCAGCTTCTCAAGACCCGGAGCTGCCTTGTGCTGACCCAGTGAATTTACCAAAACAAGCTGATGCTTGCCATTCTCATGCATGAAGTAATAATACAATCCAGCCTGCTCTGCGAGTCTGCTGAAAAAATTAAAGTCCGTTTCCCGGTACTGAACACAAAACTCTCGCTTTTCGGTTTGACCGTCTATTTCTGTGCGGTAAGACTTCAAGGCCGCCCAGCGTGAAAGCACTTGGTCTATAACATCTTTATATGACTTGTCGCAAAATACCTGACTGGTCGAAGTTCGCGTCAAAAACCAGAGCCAGGGGCTGAGGGTTGCTTGATATTGAAAGCCCACGCCAGACTTGAAGGCTGGCGTTCGCACCTCGCCCAACACCGTAAATCGCGAGATGTAGCCATTAAAATGGCGCTGCCCTTGCCCACCCGACAGTTCCATCGTTACCGTCGCATTGGTTCCCAACATGTCCAGCGCCTTGATATCACTGCGCTCAGAAACCATGTCAAGACGGTACTCAAACAACCTGGACAATTCTTCGCGTCCCGTGAATCGCTGGAGTACCAATGTATTGGGCCCGGCCTTGGTTGCCAGCGCTAGCATTCGTTCCATTTCGGAATCCCCAGTTTCTGGCTGTGCAGCCGGCGTTGAAGCGGAAATCCCGCTGTGACTATGCCCGATGGTCGCCGTTGTTGCGCGCAACGACGATCCAGCCCCGCACCGGACGCATCACCTCGGCTCGAAGAGTCTCGTGTTCAATCGTCAGCAATTCCAACCCGGCTGCAGCCAGGCTTTGTTCGATATAGGAACGGGCATGCGCATAGCGGCCGTTATGCTGCAGCAAGAACCCAGCAAGCTCGCTAGAAGCAGCTTCGACGCTGAAAACCAGCAAGCCGCGAAGCTTCAGGGCGACCTTTGCGGCAGAGAGCACATCGTGCAACTCGCCGAAGTAACAAAGCGTGTCGGCGCTGACGATGGAATCCCAGCGACTCGGAAAGAGTGCCATATAGGAGGTCAGTTCAGCACATTCCAATTCATCGTAGCCACCGCGCTCCGTCGCCTTACTGAGCATGCCGCGCGAAAGGTCAACACCGTCAAGGCGGCGGGCCATGGGCCTGAGCATAATCGAACACAGACCCGTTCCGCAGCCCGCATCCAACACATCGCCGGCTGAATCATTTGTACTCAGGGCTCTGGCCAACGCTGCCGTCACCAACTCCGGCGCCCTGTACCCGAGAACTTCCAACTTGGCATCGAAACTCTTGGCAAAGGCGTCAAACTCTTCAGCAATGTACGCGTCGGAGGCTCGCACCGGTACCGGTAAGCCCCCGGCGCTGGCAAGCAAATGGAGTGCCTCCGCGTTGCCGGGATCAAGCTCAAGCCAGTCGCGCAACACGCCACGAGCCGATTCCAGGTCGCCTACCAGCGCGTAGGAAATACTCAACAGCCGACGCGCCTTGGGGTCATTTGGTGAGGCAGTGAGTGTCTTGATGCCGAAGGACGTTGCCTCTTCATAGCGCCCCTGGCGCTGCAACAGGCCGGCGTAGTTTTGTAGAACGTAGGTGGCATCGGGCGCGATGCGAAGAGCCTGAAGATACGCGGCCTCCGCAAGATCGAGATTGTTTCGCCGGCCCTGCAAAAGTCCAAGGTTGTTGTAGACCAGCAAGTTGTCGGGTGCAAGCACCGTCGCTTGCCTGTATGCATCCACCGCTTCGTCAAATTGCTTCATCTCCAACATGACATTGCCCAGATTGACCCAAGGACCAGCGTCTAGTGGTACCACTGTGATGGCGCGACGAATCAGATCTGCCGCACTTTCATTGTCACCCTGCTGGTGACGCAATACGCCAAGGAAGTGCAAGGCGTTCGGCTCTTCCGGTATTGCCTGCAAGATGCGCAAATACACCGCTTCGGCCGCAGACAAATCACCGTGACGCTGCATATTCTGGGCCGCGCGAACTGCATCCTCCAGAGTCATTGGCTTGGATTGGGCGGTGGACTGCGCGGCACTGTTGATCATGACGAATTTTTTAGGACATCGTGCTGGGGCTTGCGGCTCATCCGTCGACAGTACCTTGCAGACGCTTGAGCAACCGGGCGGCCCAACCGGCAGGCTCTTCGGAAACAGCACGCATAAGAATCACGGATATATTATCCTTGCCGCCGTTGGCATTGGCCAAATCAACCAGGCGTTGCGCTCGGTCCTTTAGGGCTTCGTCGACCTCAAGCGTAGCTGCTATCTGAGCGTCTGTGACCATATCGGTAAGCCCGTCAGAGCATATTAAAAATATGTCTCCCCGATCAACCGAGTGCTCATGAACCTCCAGATCAATTTCATCCTCGATGCCTAGCGCCCGGGTAACTATATTTTTATAACGAGGGTTGGTCAGAGCATCAGCTGCCAGACTGCCGGCGGCGACTTGTTCGTCGAGCCAGCAGTGGTCGCGAGTCAATTGCTCGATTTGCCCGCCGGCGTAGCGGTATGCCCGCGAATCACCCAGATGGCCGATGTAAATCTGCTCAGCCAGCATCACCGCAATAACCAGTGTCGAGCCCATGCCTTCATAATCGCTCTCGCGATCAGCCAACTTCAGAATACTTTCATTGGCCCGGCTCGCCGCGAATCGCAGGTCCTCATCCATGCCGCGACTCAGATCAACGCCTGTCTTGTGAAGCAGTAGCGGCAGGGCTGAACCCAGCTCGCTGCACACTTCATCCACCGCCAGTCGGCTAGCAACCTCGCCAGCCGCGTAGCCCCCCATCCCGTCGGCCAAGATCGCGAAGCCAAGCTCAGGCTCACCAAACACGGCATCCTCGTTGCCGGTTCGTACCCGGCCTACGTCGGTCAGGCAGACGATTTCGTAAGCGGCCACTCCCGTCGCCTCGGTTACCTGTGCGGCGGGTACTCAAGCCGGGCGCCTTGCTGTACAGCCATGCGCTTGAACTCGACCGCAGCGATGTAGTTTCTGGACACGCCTTCTGCCCCCATCGCATAAATCTCCATCAATCTCAACGAGGCAGCGCTATATCCCTGACGGCTCGCCTCCGTGTACAACCGAATCGCGCTTGCGGTCTGGTTTTCACCCTCAAGTGAACGGGCTTGAATGTAGGCGTCTGCGGGCGGGATCATCGGGTTGCCTGGCAGCAAGGCCATTGGCGTTGATCTGTCAACGCGCGACGCACTTGACAATGCGCCTACATTTTCTGCGTGGGCTGCGCTCTTGATGCCTGCCTCTGCGGGCCGCGTCCCCACCGGACTTACTGCCGCTACTTTGACGGCGGGCTTTGACCGCTTCTCACCATTGGTCAGCTTCGAGGTCGGCTGAGCTTTGGCCAAATTTGTGGTCTTGCTTGAATTGGCGGCAGCAGCCCCTGCTGGACGAGCAGACGCCCGATGCCTGGCCGCAGTGTCAACGGAACTGTCAGACCCCAGCCATTTTGAATGCTTGGCATCGGCTGGGATTGACTTCACTGGCTGGGAAACTGAAGGCTTGGTCGAGCCCGAATCGGACGTGGATTCAGCCGCAGCGATGGGCCCGGCCGACACAAGACCAGAAACCGCAACAAGACCGGCCAAACACCTAAAACGTTTCAGCATGTTCGCTCTCCTGATAGGGACCGCGCCGCCGTATCGGCAAAAATTCAGCACTTCTGCGCTGCCTGCAGACAACTAGACTGAAATGCAATGCCACCCAAAGTTCACACTGGCTGCCTGCGCCTGGGTCCTGCGATACGCTGTCTAACGCTAGCCATGCATGAACTTTGCCATTTAGGGTAGCAATGCGGCCTAGCGCCAGTCAAGTCCGGAATCGGACGAAAACCATCCGTGACCATTTACGCCAGCGCCAGCAAGACTTTATCGCACGGTGAAATTCACCGCATGAGACTTTCACCGCAACTGTGTCGCTGCTTTCATCCGGAAACATCTTCAGGCTTCGTGCCCGCAAGTTTCGACGGCTTTGGCGCCTTCTTGCGAAGCTTCTTGCTTTGCTCGCCATAAGCCTTGGCGAACTCATGGTTGAGCAGTTTGTCGAAGTGGTCTTCAGCCTCGCGTTGAAGCGAGCCATACATCGCAAGAAATTGATCCCAAAGTTTTGACTTGTAAAAAGTGGGCAGCACTGAGTTCAAGGCGCCAGATTTCTTGATCCGACCCTCCACGACTTCGGGCGAAAACAACTTCAGTGACGCCAACAATGCTGACCGCATGCCCGCCATCAATGCCATCTCATGCGCACAGATATCCCAAACAGCGTCCTCAACGGCCCTGGACGGCGACATGAAGAGCCGGTTGCCATGTTGGCGCACATCGAGCAAATAGCCTAGCGCTTCAGCCAACGATTCAGTTTGCTTGAGCGGATTGTTCTCGGCCTTCTTGATAGTGGTGCGATCCTCAACACCCAACTCACTTTTTAGCTCGGCGCGCATCTCGAGCAGGCGGTGTACACCTTCCAGCGCGAGCCGGAGCATTTCGCCAGCAACCTTGATCGTTGCCTCCGGCTTGGATTCGTCAAGTGACCCTGGCTCCAGACCCAGCGACTGGCCCAGAACTCGAATCAAAGCGGCGCCGTCTGGAGACGAGGGTGGCATAGCCGCAGGCAGTGCAGGAGCAACCATGACCGGAACGGCGGCAACGTCCTCACGCATTTTGCTCCTCGCCCGGGGCAACACCGGCAAGGGGACTGTAGAGTCATGGTCCGTCGTCAGATCGTCCAGCGCGCTGAATACGTCCACCCCACGGGACGGCTCCGTCTTGACCTCCCGCGCAGGGCCGCCAACCGCGGATTTGGCGCCTGCCGGTTGCGGTACTGCACCAGGGTGCAGCACTTCGGTGAAGTAAGCACCAAGATCAAAATCGGGGGGGCTCGACGTGGGCGCGGTGGCTGGAACACCAGACAAGCTGCTGAAGAGCTGATCCAAATCCAGTTCGGACAGGGGCGCAGATGCCGCATCCTTGCCTGTCTCCAAAGCGCCTAATTTTTCAATGTCGGTGAAAGCATCGTGCAGCTTGCTTGTCGGCATTGACTCTTCGGCCACATCGCGCTTCTTCGCCAGAACTTTAGGGCTGGCCGACAACGCCCAGTAATCACCCGTTGATGACGAAACAGGTGCACCGCCGAACAGGTCCAGAGCGTCAAAGGGGTCTGGGGCGACTGCTACGGCACTGACCAGCCTGCTTCTGAATTCGTAGTCGCCAATCAGGATCCGGTCGCCGTCGGCCAAAGGCATCGCTGCACCGGGCTGAACGAAGGTGTCGTTGACCTGTATCCCGTTCGTCTCTGAGACGACCTTGAGACTGAACTCGCCGTTGCGGAAACGGATTTCCACATGTCGCCGCGAAATTTGCTGACTTGGATCGGGCAGGGGGAGTGCGCAGTTGCGGCTGCGCCCGATCACGCCGCCGGTAACCCCGAACTGAGCTTTGATGCTGTGCGGCTGGTCGGGAGGCGGGCAACGGAGGGCTATCAAGTCTAGGAGCATCGCACACAAGGCAAGACATGGAATCATTATCAACGCACAGGCCGCCTGCGTCATCCCGCAGATATGGGAGGGTCACCACATCCGGCCCTCAAACCCCTATTCGTTGACGTCCTGACCCTGCTTCTTGGCCAAGCTCTTCCACTTGACAGCCTTGGTGTAGTCTTTGGCGACCCCCATGCCACCACTCCCATAGACTTCCATCAGCTTCTTTGATGCCGGGCCAAAGCCCGCTTCACCAGCCTGCTCAAGCAGGCGCACGCCCTCTCGGCTATTCAGCGCCATGCCCTGCTGATAAAGCTCTGCCGGCGACTGCTTGGGTTTTGCTGCCTCCTTCGCTGCGGCCTCCCTGGTTGCTGCATCCTTGGCTGCTGCATCCTTGGCTGCTGCATCCTTGGCTGCTGCATCCTTGACTGCTGCATCCTTGGCTGCAGCGTCCTTGGCTGCGGCATCCTTGGCTGCAGCGTCCTTGGCGGCACGATCACGTGAGGCTTGGTCTTTGAGTGCGGCCTCTTTGGCTGCAGCCTCTTTCGCCGCAGCCTCTTTTGCGGCGGCATCTCTCGCAGCTACATCCTTGGCAGCCGCATCTTTGGCAGCGGCGTCTTTGGCTGCCGCACCCTTTAGCGCAGCGTCCTTCTCTGCAGCCTGTTTGGCTGCAAGCTCCTTGCCCTGGGACTCCTTGGCGGCTGACTCTTTGGCCAGCCGGTCCTTGGTGGCTTGATCGGGTGGCAACGCGCTTTTTGCAATCGACTGCGCCTTTGCCGCCGCATCGTTTGCCGCTTTCAATTTGACGGCAGCCTCGCTGTCTGTCGCATCCTTTGCCGAGGTTTTCGGGGTGGAGTCGACGGTCGCAGCGGCGTCTTTGGCTTTGCCGGTGCCCCCCACTGCCGCCGCTTCGCCCCTCACAGCTTCCTCCGCCGGCACTGGTTTCGGCGGCGGAACGGGTGCCGACGGTCTGAGGGCCAGCCAGAGCACGCCAACGAGCACCAACCCAGCGCCAACGGCCGGCAGCAGCAGTTTGGACTTTCTGCTGGGCTGTGAGGCGAGGGCCGCCAACAAGGCTTCGGCAGGTCGCGGCGCAGGGCTGGCGCTTGGTGCAGGCAGCGGTACAAAGGGCGAATCCTGTGTCGCGGCAGGTGTCACTATCGCCGCTGGCAAGGTCGACGCCTTCTCCACCGACACACTGACCGGGGTGGGTGGCGCCACCTCGATCCTCGGTCTTGGCGCCGCGACCACGGTCGCGCCCTCATCGTCCTGTGCGCCATCTGGCGGAAGTACTTCGACTGCAGGAACGCGACTCGCCGCCAATGCAGCTTCTTGCGCCCGATCAGCTGCGGCTGCACGCTGCGCGACTTCAGCTGCAGCTGCGCGCTGGGCGACCTCGGCTGCGGCTGCTCGCTGCGCAACTTCGGCTCGAGCCCGCGCTTGAGCGATGGCAGCTTCTGCTCTCCCGAGCACTTCATGCACCGCTTTGCAGGTGCGCGCAGCCCCATCGGATGCTGCAAGCACAGTCTGGGCGACCTCGGGCGGCAGTGTCAGTCGCTGGGACTTCAAGGCCGCCGACAGCGTCTCCAGCCTTCCAGCCTCCTGCGACAGGTTCGCCAAGCGCTCGGCTCCGCTGTCCAGAGTTGCCATCGATGCCTTCGGCCCGATCTCGGCCAACCAGGTCGTCCGCTCAGTCAGTTTTCCTTGCACCTCTCGGCTGAGCGCGTTCAGAGCTTTTGTCTGTTCAAGCGCAGCTGCCAATTGATGCTTGCGCTCCGCATCGATCCGCTTCCCGGTCGCCGCCAGCCCGGTTGCTGCTTGACTTAGCGCCGCGGCCAAGCGCTCGGCCTGCTCAACCTCATCGGGGGTCGGTAGCGGATCGGACTGCTGCGTGAACTGACCCAATCGAGCTGCAAAATCCGTGGCGTTGGCCGCGTCAGCCAGAAGCTCAGCTGTACTGGAAGCGCCATTGAGCAGCAGCGACGGGCTGAGCAGCAGCGCCTCGGCGGCTTGCAGCCGCTGTCTGCAATTGGCCGACAAATCGGCCGCAGCCTGTAGCAGAGCGGCCCTGCGGCTCTGTGCCTGGCTCTCGGCCTGGCGCTGCGCTCGCCGTGCCTTGGTCGCTTGTGCAGCCGCAGCCTGGATCTGGTCCAGCAGAACCTGTGCGTCCAGCGCTACGCGCCGAGCCAACGTGTTGGCGGCAACCAGGCGGTCGTTGGTCGGAGCTTCTGTCTTGACCCTTAGCACCTTCAAGGGCGCCAGCAGGGACTCGAGTCCTCCCGCCTCTGCGACGAGCGAGCCAACTTGCCGGACTGCCCCCTCAAACTCCTGTTCGGACGGACCAGGACCGGGGTCGGCCAGCCAGCGGCTGCTGTGGCTCAGACCACTTTGCAGGTTATTGCAGCGCGACTCCAGGTCCGTCAGCTTCTGCAACAGCTCAGCCTGACGCTCGGCAGATTCTGCGTCGACCCATTGGCGCGCTTCATCCAGCTCTGCAGCCACCTCGCTCAGCGCCTTGCACTGGGCTTGCGCCTGGCCCCGCTCGGTTGAGGTCAAGGCCGCGGTGCGCCCGGCAAAATCGGTCAGCTGTATCGCCAGCCTAACGGCCAGCCCACTTTCAGCGGCCAGAGACGCCGCGAGTGTCTGCGCGTCGAGCGGCAACGCGGGACCGTCCTGCAACACCTGCACGTCGGTCCGGTACTGCCGACACTGCGCCAGCCGATGGGTCGCCGTCGCGGACAGTGCAACCCATTGCTTTTGAGCCTCCTCCACGCGGCTCCTGGCTCTCTGCGCCTCGACCGCCCGCGCGGCCATAGCCTGAGCCCTGTCGAGCAACGCCAAGACCTCAGCGTGAACTTGGTCCACCACGCTTGCGGTCGTCGCGATCCGCTCGGCAGCGGATGCTGGCAGCTTCAAGGGCAGCGACTTCAGCATTGCTGCAGCCTCTTTGACGCCGTCTGCTTCGCGGGACAGTTCGGCAACCCGCTGCACACCACGGTCCAATGCGGGGCCCGCCTCGTCAGGCCGGACCGCGTCCAACCAAGTGGACCGTTCTTGCAGGCTGTCCTGAACCCTCTCGCAGCGCTGGCTCAATGCCGTCAACTGCCGGAGTACCGCCTCCAATCGCGCGTCACGTTCGGCTTTTACCCGTTGCTGCGCGGCCGTCAGGCCGTTGGCGGCTTCTTCAAGCGCCTGTGCTTGGCGCTGGGCGAGCTCACGCTCTTCCGGGGTCAGCGCGCTCGACTGTTGGGAAAACTGGCTCAGTTCGGCGCGCGTTGCTCTGGCGGATTCGGCAGCGCTGGCCAGTTCAAGCTCCATCGCCTCGCCGGCCAGCAGCAGCAGCGGGTCAAACAGCATGGATTGGGCCGATAGCTGCTGTTGCTGGGCGCTGACCAGCTGCCCTTCTGCAGCGGTTGACAGCGTCTCCCACTGTGCTTGCGCCTCTTCGGCCTGGCGCAACTCCGCGTCGACCCGGCGCAGCTCTTCTTCGGCTCGCAAACGCGCCTGTTCGGCCCGTTGACGAATCCCCTGCACGCCGGCGGTCGCTGTGCCGATGCCGGTCGTGCCGCCGATGCCGGTCGTGCCGCCGATGCCGGTCGCTGAGCCAATACCGGTCGTTGAGCCGATGCCGATAGCGGATCGACCCGTGGTGCCGGTGGCAAGCGCGACGCCCCCACTGGTGGCCATGGCCTCCGACGCACCGCCGGATGGTCGCTGCAGGGGCGGGAGTCTTGGTGCTGCGACCATCGTCGCTTCAGACTCGTCGTCACTTTCAGCCAGGCCCATCGAAGCGGCCAGGGCATGGATGAACTCGGCTGCCGTCTGGAACCTGTCTTCCGCTCTTTTTTCAAGCGCCTTCAACACCACTTCATCGATCGCGGCGGAAACCGCTGGCCGCAACGCTGAGGGAGGCCGCGGCAGGTCGTTGAGCACCTTTTTTTGCAGCGTCAGGAATGGGCCGGTGAATGGCCGCTCGCCGACAAGAAATTGGTAGAGGATGACCCCGGCGGAGTAAAGATCTGAGCGCCCGTCGGCCTCTTCGCCCCGAAACTGCTCGGGTGACATGTAGCCGGGTGTGCCCAGCACGGTGCCGACCATCGTCTTATGGGTGGTGTCGATCTTGGCGATGCCAAAGTCACCCAGCTTCACCACCCCAGCTTCGGTCACAAAAATATTGTCTGGCTTGATGTCCCGGTGAAAGACTTCTCGGCTGTGCGAGTGCTCTAGCGCGCCCAGCAATTCGCTCATCAGACGAACCGTCTGGATCGTCGTGAAGGTGTGCTTGGCGTCGAAGTAGTTCTTGAGGGTCTTGCCCCCACGAACCAACTCCATCACGATGTAGGCGAGTTCCTCCTCATCGTCATAGTCAAACACTTTGACGATGTTGACGTGATCCAGCTTGGCTGCCGCCTGCGCTTCGGTCAAGAACCGGCGCGAGTACTCTTCAGCTTCGGCCGGATCAAACTGGTCCTTTCGGATCAGCTTGATGGCGCAAGAGCGCCTGAGCTTGGCGTCAATGCCCTCATAAACGACACCCATCGCGCCCTGGCCCAACTGGCGGACGATCTCGTACTTGCCTAACTTCTTCGGAACTTCGCCGCTCACGTCCGAGAGGATAAGGCATCCACCACGAGGAAATTTGAGCGGCCCACCTCGTGCTGATCGGTGGAGGTGGGCCGCGGCACGGAAGGGGGCGCATCAGCTCAGATGCGCCCCTTTTGAGCACCGCTGCAAGCGTCTGCTGATTGAATCTTCTTAGACTCCAGCAGTACGGACTTGCAGTCGAGGTTGCCCACAGCGCCTTCAACCTCGTCAATGCCAGGCGGCACAACACCAATCTTGGTGATGTAGCCCTTCTGAATGGCCTGGGTCAAGTTGTCCGTGCCGAAAGCGTCCAGCAGCATCTCACGCATCGCCGCGTTGATCGTTGCCGACGAGGAGGCGTTGGCAAGAATCCGCGCTGACTGGTCAAGATTGACACACAACGCGCTGCTGAACACACAAGCGTAGACATCCGCCTGTTTTGAAGCCACCGCCGGCGTGAGCGTGAAGGTGATCTGGCGGAACTGGCTCTCGGTATCAACACCAAAGTTGGCGATGCTGCCGGACGGGAACTCGAGCGCAACCTTGGTCGTTGTCGGGCTCAAGGACAGAGCGTCAAGATTTTTGCGCGGATCAGCGAAGTTGGGCAAACCCACCGTCGTGCTGCGGTTGCCTATTCCACCGGTTTCTGTGATGAGCGTTGCGGTCCCACCCGCGACATTGATCGAATACGCCCGGACCGTTTGGCTGTACAAGGTAAAGGCGCCGGTGCCAAAGATCCCGGTCTTGCCGACCAGTTTTGCGTCGCCCACCGAATCAATGCTAAGAACAACCAGGTTGTTGAGATCGCGGATTGACGTGACAGCACCCGTGCTGCTGACCGCCCCCTTGAAATCGTTGCCAGCGTTGTCCAAAGTGACAGCACCCCGAACCGCGCCTGCCGATGTGTTGATCGTGGCATCACCGCCAATCACCAGCGCACCCGTCTGAGACACCGCGCCGCCGGCACTCTTGGCGGTCAGCGCGCCACTGATCGAGCCTTGACCCAAAACTTGTGCGCCAGCGCTTGTGCTGGTCAAGTCACCTGTCACCGCCAAGTTGCCGAAGGTCAAGGCGTTCTTGTCAGTGATCTCGGACGTTCCACCTGTCAGCATCACCAGGCCGGTGAAATCATTGCCGGCGTTGGACAGCGTGATCGCGTTTGCCCCGGCGTTCACTGTAGTCGCGCCGGCAGTCACCGCGCCGGTCTGCGTCACCGCACCCGACGCTGTCACTGATAGTGGGCCACCCACTGCGGTGGTACCGAACGTCGTTGCACTGGCGTTTGTGGTCAGGCTGCTTGCGTTGCCCGACACACCAAGAGCACCACCGGCCGTCAGGGTCGTGGCCCCTGTGCTCAGCGCTGCCGTCAGCGCATTCACATCCGTCAGCTGCGTCGCACCACCGGTCAGCGTCACCAAGCCCGTGAAGTCGTTACCCGCATGGGTCAGCGTGATCGCATTGGCCCCGGCGTTTACGGTCGCGGTGGCAGCCGTCACCGCACCGGTCTGTGTCACTGCACCCGACGAGATCACCGACAGCGCACCGGTGACTGAGGAGGTACCGAACGTCGTTGCGCCAGCGCTTGTCGTCAGGCTGCTTGCGCTGCCCGACACACCCAGTGCACCGCTTGCGTTCAGTGTGGTTGCTCCGGTGGCCAACACCGCCGTCAGCGCGTTCACATCCGTCACCTGCGTGCTGCCGCCGGTCAGTTTTGCCGTACCACCGAAGTCATTGCCCGCATTGGCCAGCGTGATCGCGTTTGCGCCAGCGTTGATGCCGGCCGCGCCGGTCACCGTCAACGCCGTGGCCGCCGTCTGCGTCACCGCGCCGGCTGAGGTGCTGGACAGCACGCCAGTCACCGCTGCGACTCCAAAGTTGGTCGTGCTGCCAACACCGCCGGTGGTCACCGTCGTCAAGTTGCCCGAGGTACCCGACAGGTTCAGCGCCCCGCCTGCGTTCAGCGTGGTCGCTCCGGTGGCCAGCACTGCCGTCAGCGCGTTCATGTCCGTCACCTGCGTGGTGCCGCCGGTCAGTGTTGCCGTACCACCGAAGTCGTTACCCGCATTGGCCAGTGTGATCGCGTTTGCGCCAGCGTTGATGCCGGCCGCGCCGGTCACCGTCAGTGCCGTGGCCGCCGTCTGCGTCACTGCGCCAGCTGAGGTGCTGGCCAGCGCGCCAGTCACCGCCGTGGCGCCAAAGTTGGTCGTGCTGCCGACACCGCCTGTGGTCACCGTCGTCAAGTTGCCCGAGTTGCCCGACAGGTTCAGCGCACCGCCCGCGTTCAGCGTCGTCGCGCCGGTGGTCAATACCGCCGTCAGCGCGTTCACGTCCGTCACCTGCGTGGCGCCGCCGGTTAGTGTGACCGTGCCGCCGAAATCGTTGCCCGCGTTGGCCAGCGTGATCGCGTTGCTGCCCGCGTTGATGCCGGCCGCGCCCGTCACCGTCAGCGCCGTGGCCGCTGTCTGCGTCACCGCACCGGTCGATGTGCTGGCCAGCGCGCCAGTCACCGCCGTGGCGCCAAAGTTGGTCGTGCTGCCGATGCCGCCGGTGGTCACCGTCGTCAAGTTGCCCGAGGTGCCCGACAGGTTCAGTGCCCCGCCCGCGTTCAGCGTGGTCGCGCCGGTGGCCAGCACCGCCGTCAGGGCGTTCACGTCCGTCACCTGCGTGCTGCCGCCGGTGAGCGTGATCACGCTACTGAAGTCGTTGCCCGCATTGGCCAGCGTGATCGCGTTGCTGCCAGCGTTGATGCCGGCCGCGCCGGTCACCGTCAACGCCGTGGCCGCCGTCTGCGTCACTGCGCCGGCTGAGGTGCTGGACAGCAGACCCGTCACCGCCGTGGCGCCAAAGTTGGTCGTGCTGCCGACGCCGCCAGTGGTCACCGTCGTTAGGTTGGCCGAAGTGCCCGACACGTCGAGCGCACCGCCCGCGGTCAACGTGGTTGCCCCCGTGACCAATACCGCCGTCAGCGCGTCCACGTCCGTCACCTGTGTGGCGCCGCCGGTCAGCGTGGTCACGCCACCGAAGTCGTTGCCCGCATTGGCCAGCGTGATCGCGTTTGCACCAGCATTGATGCCGGCCGCGCCGGTCACCGTCAGCGCCGTGCCCGCCGACTGCGTCACCGCACCGGTCGAGGTGCTGGACAGCACGCCAGTCACCGCTGTGGCGCCAAAGTTGGTCGTGCTGCCGATACCGCCGGTGGTCACCGTCGTCAAGTTGCCCGAGGTGCCCGACACATTCAGGGCCCCGCCGGCGTTCAGCGTGGTCGCCCCCGTGGCCAGCACAGCCGTCAGCGCGTTCACGTCCGTTACCTGCGTTGTGCCGCCGGTCAGTGTGAGCGTGCCGCCGAAGTCGTTGCCTGCATTGGCCAGCGTAATCGCGTTGCTGCCCGCGTTGATGCCGGCCGCGCCGGTTACCGTCAACGCCGTGGCCGCCGTCTGCGTCACCGCACCGGTCGAAGTGCTGGACAGCACGCCAGTCACCGCTGTGGCGCCAAAGTTGATCGTGCTGCCCACACCACCAGTGGTCACCGTCGTCAGGTTGCCCGAAGTGCCCGACACGTCGAGCGCACCGCCCGCGGTCAGCGTGGTCGCCCCGGTGGTCAACACCACCGTCAGCGCATTCACGTCCGTCACCTGCGTTGTGCCGCCGGTCAGTGTCAGCGTGCCGCCGAAGTCGTTGCCTGCATTGGCCAGCGTGATCACGTTGCTGCCCGCGTTGATGCCGGCCGCGCCGGTCACCGTCAGCGCCGTGGCCGCCGACTGCGTCACCGCCCCGGTCGAGGTGCTGGACAGCGCGCCAGTCACCGCCGTGGCGCCAAAGTTGGTCGTGCTGCCGACGCCGCCGGTGGTCACCGTTGTCAAGTTGCCCGAGCTGCCCGACAGGTTCAGCGCACCGCCTGCATTCAGCGTGGTTGCTCCGGTGGTCAGCACCGCCGTCAGCGCGTTCACGTCCGTAACTTGGGTGGTGCCGCTGGTCAGCGTGACCGTGCCCCGGAAGTCGTTGAGAGAATTGGCCAGCGTGATCGCACCACCGGCCCCGTTGGCTGTGAAGGTCGAAGCCCCCGCCACCGCAAGCGTGCCCGAGTTCGTGATCGCGCCGTCCGTGGACGTCGCAGTCAACGTGCCGCCCACCGTCGATGCGGCCAGGTCAAGCCCGCCCGCCAAGTCCGTCACCGCCGCCGCACCCACCGTGTTGAGCGAAACGCCCGCAGCGAAGTTGTTGTTCGGGCTATTGAGC
>Ga0105047_10009458_pt1 | contig 16038 bp, 9 predicted proteins | sample MAT04_FD_78384 | JGI IMG/M metagenome (GOLD analysis project Ga0105047, IMG submission 78384) | Freshwater microbial communities from Lake Fryxell liftoff mats and glacier meltwater in Antarctica - MAT-04 (megahit assembly) | ecosystem: Environmental > Aquatic > Freshwater > Ice > Liftoff...
CACCGTCGGCACGACGGGTGCAACTGGTGGACTTGGCGGCGGCGGCCTGGGTGGAGGTGGGGGCCAACTTGGCGGAGGCCAGCTCAGCGGCGCACTCGGCGGAGGCAACACACAGGCCAACACACGCCCGCTCCTCTCGCTGACCGGTCTGCCTTCCGACGGCGCCAATCTGATCTCGCTGCGCATCAGCGTCGACGAACGCACGAACTCGATCATCGCCGCGGGCACCCCGAACGATCTCGACACCATCTCGGCCATCATCAGCCGGCTCGAAGATGCCGACATCCGCCCGCGTCTAAACGAAGTCGTGAAACTGCGAAACGCCGCGGCGGCCGATGTCGTCAACGCCTTGCAAGCCTTCTTTACCAACTCGCTCAACGTCATCTCGGTCAGCAACCAGTTGAGCGGCTACCAGGAGTTCCGCCAAGCCGTGGTCCTCACGGCCGAGCCGGTCACCAACTCCGTGCTCGTCAGCACTTCGCAGGAATGGTATCCCCGCGTCATGCAGATGATCGAACGGCTCGACATGCAGCCGTACCAGGTTTCGATCCAGTGCCTGATTGCCGATGTTCGCCTGTCGAACACCGATGAATTCGGCGTGGAAATCGGCCTGCAAAGCCCCATCCTCTTCACGCGCGGGCTGATCGGCACGACGGGAACCATCGGCCTGTCGACAACGACCGGCTCGGCGATCCCACCGGGTGTTTCAGTTACGCAGGCGACGTCGATTACCGCCGTCCCAGGCCTGAATTTCAACAACCCCTTGGCAGTAGCGTCGGGTCCCTCGCAGTTCAACTTGGCCAGCCCCAGCACGGTGGCCTTCCAGGGGCTCGGCAATCTCGGTGTCGGCCGCACCGGCACTAACGGCCTTGGCGGCTTCGTCTTCTCGGGCGCTAGCGACACCGTGAACATTCTCGTCCGTGCCCTCAAGACGCAGGGCCGCATCGACATTTTGAACGAGCCGAACATACAGACGCTCGACAACCAGACCGGCGTCGTAACGGTCGGCCAGATCTACCCGTATGTGCAGGGCGGCCAGTTCACCGCACTCGGCACCTTCCAGCCGTTGATCAATTACCGCGACGATGTGGGCGTCACACTCCGCGTCACGCCGCGAATCAACCCGGATGGCCGCATCCTGATGCGAGTCGAGCCTTCGATCATCGTCCCGCTCGATTCGCCCATCAGCCTGGGCAACGGCTTCAACGCCACGGCCTTCAACGCTCAGTTGGTGCAGACCACGGTCCTCGCCGATGACGGCGAAACCGTCGTCATCGCTGGCTTGATCTCGAAGACCAACGCGCGGAACGAGAATAAGATTCCGTTCTTCGGCGATCTGCCCTACGTGGGCACTCTCTTCCGCTACCGCACTCAATCGCAGGAAAAGCGGGAAGTCATCATTGTCTTGACACCGCGGATCATCCGCTGCGCGGCGGACGCGGATCGTGTCGCACTCGAGAAGATGAAGCAAATGAGTTGGGACCGCAAGGACATCGAGAGCATGCACGGCCGCGACAACCTCTACATGTTGCCGCCGCCGAAGAAGGATAAAGATTGCGACAAACCAGGTTGCGAGAAGCTGCCGGACGTCGTCGTGCCGCCTACGCTGCCGCCGGTGACCCCTCTGCCGCAATTGCCGTCGCCGACCCCCGTGCCCGCGACCGGTGGCATCACGCAGAATCCGGGCAACCTGCCGGTAGTCGAATCGGTCGTGATCCCGATCGTGCCGATGCCGTAAGCGTGCGTGAATGGATATCACTCGGGGCGCTGACGCGACCCCGCTCGTCGGAAAAACTCGAGGAGTTCCAAGGATGGAATCACGCATGACGCGCCGGACTCTCTTGGCTGGCTTGGCCTTCGCGCCGCTCGGCTGCTTCAATGTCATCAGGCCGTTCACCAAGGATCCACAGACGAAGCAGACGCCCGGAGCGCCGGAGTTCAAGCCCGCCTCCGCTGGTAGGCTTGTCTCAACGTGGGAGAAAAAGATTAACTACGCGCCGGACTCATCGCGCGGCGGGGCGATCATCCCCGGCCTCGTCGGTCGCGTCTATCTTTTTGGCCCGGACATCAAAGATCCCGTCATTGGCGATGGCAGCTTGATCATCGATCTCTTCGACGCTTCATCACGCGGCAACGAGCCGCCCACGATGCTCGAGCAGTATCGCTTCCCCGCGGAGGTTCTCCGGCAATTTGCCAAGAAGGACATCTTCGGCCACGGTTATTCCATCTTTATCCCCTGGGCCACTTATCGGCCGGACATCACCCATCTCTTTTTGATGATGCGCTACGATTCACCCAAGGACGGCTCATTCTTCCACCAAAGCGGCACCTTCGCCCTCGATCATGCCGAGACGGTCGAACGGGTCAAGAAAGGAATGAGCGTCAGCAATCCAGGCATGCGCTTGGTGTCGCAGTGAAATGATGAATGACGATTGGCGGAGGACGACCTATGGTAAACCTCTCGATCTGGAACTTTCTCCCATGGACCGAGGGGACTCATGGCGCACGACGGATCTCATCAACCCGCGAACACGCTGGGGAACCGCACGTATATCGGTTTGCTAATCGCCCAGTTCCTGGCCGCGTTCAACGATCAAGCCATCCATGCGTCGGCGATGTTCTACGCCATCAACACACAGACGCTCACCGAAGAATCGGCTATCTCGCTGATGCCGATCCTCTTCTACGCCCCCTGGGCCATCTTTTGCACCCTCGCCGGCTATATGGCTGATCGGTACAGCAAGCGTGCCTCGCTCGTCTTCTGGAAATTCGCCGAGATTGCCATCACCGCTCTCGCCTTGCTCGGCTTCTGGCTCGGCACACACGGCCACCCTCAAACCGGGTCGTGGATTGTGCTTTCAACGGTTTTTCTAATGGGAACACACTCGGCCTTCTTCGTGCCCGCCAAGTATGGCGTAATGCCGGAAATCCTACAGCCGCATCTTCTCTCGAAGGGCAATGGACTACTTGAATCACTGTCGTTCCTGGCTGTTATTCTCGGCACCGTCTCGGGTGGCGTACTGTCGTTTCTTTTCCTCCGGCAAGAATACATCATTGGTTTTATCCTGCTTGGTTTGGCGGTGATCGGTTCGATCGCCAGCCTGCTCATTCATCGGATGCCGGCCGCCAACCCGGGGTTGAAGTTCCCGCCTTACCTTTATCAACCGCTTTATCGCAGTTTGAAGATGCTGTTTAGCTCCAAGGCGCTCATCTTCGCGGTCATCGGCATCGCCTTCTTCACCTTCGTCGTCGCCTTCATGCGGGCGACGGTTTACATGCTCGGTGAAAGTCAAAACCCTCGCTGGGATGAGCTTCGCACCAGCGTGATCGTCGGCACCGTGGCGCTTGGCATAGGTCTCGGCAGCCCGCTCGCGGGTTGGCTCTCCGGTCGCAAGGTGGAATTGGGCCTGATTCCGATTGGGGCACTCGGCATGGTAACTGGTTGTGTCTTGGCGGCACTTCTGCTCGACCTCATCCCTGGGCTTGTCGCCAGCACCATCATTATTGGCTTCAGCACCGGTTTCTTCCTCGTGCCGCTCTTCACACTGTTGCAGCATCGGGCTCCGAAGACGAGCAAAGGCGACATGATCGCCACCAGTAACTTCATAAACGTTACGGGGGCGATCACGGCGTCGGCCCTCTTTTTCTTCCTGGTGTTCTTGGCCAAGAAAGTGGAATTCATCGAACCCGTTCCAGTTCAGGACGGATTCGCCCGTGGCGAACTGGAGGCCCTCCACGTCGAACGCGGCCGACCAGTCTATTTCGTCGTGAAGAACGAAGCGGGATTGGTGACTGGCGGCCACCTGCCTGATCTCAACGCCCCGCCGCCTGGTGTCTTCGATCAGATCTTCGGCGGAAATAAGCCGAAGGATGGCTCGAATCCGATCGCCCTGCATGTTCATCGCGGCATTGCAAGGGGAGCGGCGGTCATCGTTAGCCGCTCTGAACTCCGCGGCGTTGAACATTTTGACATCCGCACGCACGACGAAGCATTGCAACCGTCTTATGACGCCCAGCACCTACCGCGGTTTCTCTTTCTGGGCGCGGGACTGATGACGTTTCTGACACTCCTGATCCTCTGGTGGCGGTTGCCTGATCTGTTCAAGCGATCTCGTTGGGTCTTGAAGGGTATGTTCCGCGAGCACATTGGCATTATCGGCGTCGAACATTTACCGGCGACGGGGCCGGTAGTCCTGACGACTACAAGTAGCGATCCGGACGATCACTCGGCCATCCAGTCAGCTACTGATCGCTGGACGCGATTCTTTGCCTTCGATCATGATGCCGCCGCTGTACATCAGTTACGCAAGGGAAATATCGTGGGCGTCGTCATTGATGGGCAAAAGGGGGAGGAATTGTTAAGGCGAGTTGCTGAGCAGTTGCCAATTACGGTCATCCACGCTCGGATCGAGAAAGATGGCGGCGGGAAGCGGATCGTGTTTGAGGAAAACCCAGCGATGACCGTCGCTGGGCACTGAAGCTGATCGATCAATACTTCTTCAAGAAATCGCCGGTGAACTGTTTCGGGTCGAAGCTGGGGTTCAGCTTGATGTCGCGGAACCAGTAGTAGGCGATCAGTTCGTCTTTGGCTTTCAACACGGAACCGACCTGGAACCAGGTCTCGGCATCAATGTAAAGGGTGATCTCGGTGAGGCCGTCTTCTTCCGGCGGATCACAGAGACGGCGAAGGACATGGCAATCGCGGTTGCCTGCTTCGACAACACTCTTCTGGAGGCCAAGATACTCGGTGCGCAGGTAGCCGACTTTTTCGCGCAACCCCTTCCAGGTCTTATAAGTTCGCTCGGTGCCGCAGCGCAGGCCGAACTCGGTGACGAGATACCGAGTCATCGCTTTGACATCGGCGGCGTCGATAGCACGCTCAACGAAGCCAAAAAACTTGGCCGCCTTCGCCCGTGGGCGGATCAGGATCTCGCCTTTATGCTGGCCGGCAACATAGAGACTGGCAATCGCCTGCGGGTCGCCGCCTTCTTTCCAATTCATCATCACGCTGAACGGTTCTTCCTTGTAGAAGCACTCAATCACCTCGGGACCGTTGAGCTTGCCGTTGATGCGCTCCTGCTTTGCGAGGGTGCAGGTGTAACTCGTGACGGTTTCACGGTATTTGACAAGCGACTGCCGAAGCAATTCCACCACGTCGGTTCGGGCCAAGAGCTCGATATCATCAAAGGGGGTAATGGCCGCGCCGGCGATCACGCCGCGTATCGCATCGTCGATCGGGTTGAACACCGGATTCTCCATCGTGGGGTCAAAAGGAGTTTCAGGTTGACCGTTTCCAGCCAGCTCGCCGTTTGTCCACCAACCCTGAATCTTCCAAAGGTAGATTGGTGCGAACAATAGGAGTAGGCAAAGTGGAATGATAAGTCGCTTCCAGCGCATTAAAAGTCCCTCTTGGAATAACTCAAATCACCGTCAGTCTAAACCACGTCGGCGAAAAGGGCAAGGCAGGTAAAGCGTCGTTGGTGATTCGCATGAACAACAGTTGTATCGACGTCAGTTGAAGGTCGCTTCAGTTCGACTCAGCGGAATCCGATAAGCCTGGAAAGAAACTTTTATGCTCGCTGGATGTGGAAGGTATGGGCCGCACAACTATACTCGCACTCTTGTTCAACGCAACGCTCATTTTCCCCGTCGCGACGTCGGAATCGAAACCGCTTTTGGTGATCGTCGATGGCGCGGGAGATTACAAAGGCTGTTCGACCGCGATCGCGAACGCCGTCGAAGCAAATGAGCTTGACGTGGCAATCGAAGTCTTTCCATGGTCGCACGGGCGCGGGAAGGTCCTTCAGGACCAAACGGACGTCAAGCACTCTCAAGCGAAGGGGAAGGAACTGGCCGAGTACCTACTCGCCAAAAAGAAAGAGGTGCCCGAGCGGCCGTTGATTTTAATCTGCCATAGTGCGGGTTCGGCCGTCTGCCTCACGGCCTCGATTCTATTGCCGGCTGATTTTCTGCAACGGCACATCTTGCTCGCTCCTTCGGTGTCTCCCCAATACGACATTCAGGCGGCGCTGCGATCATCTCGAAACGGCCTCGACGTTTTCTGTAGCAAACAGGATTGCTTGGTCCTCGGCTTGGCGATCCGGGTATTCCGTTCGGCTGACGAACAGCATGACCGTCGAGCGGCTGGTCGGCATGGTTTTGAACTGACGACTTCAAAAGTGAACGCGGCGTTGCTGGCACGGCTGAATCAGCGATTCTGGTCGCCGGAGGATGAGAAGCTGGGGCACGACGGCAAGCATACCGGCATGTTTGCCGACGCCTGGATCGAGAAGAATCTCTTCCCACTCTGCAAACTAAAGAACGTCGACGGGCGTTGAACCGCTCCGAAACCGTTCATGTCTTACCTTCCGCACAACCGATAAAGTAGGTAAGGTGTCGGCAGCCATTCAAGGACAGGAGAGACGGGATGCGTAGACCTTGGCTGGCTGGGTTGCTCGGCTTGCTAGCGGGGTTGCCGCTGGTTCGCTCACAGGAGCCATTACCAACCTTGGAACTCACGGCTCTCCGGGCCAAGGAGAAGGCCGCGCCGACTGAGCGTCCTGAATCGTTGCCACAAATTGATTCCCGTTACGACATTCCGCCGCTGCTTGTACCTCAACGTGAACCGTTCCATTTACGTCCACCCGCGATCGATCGCACCACGCCGCGCTCGGATTACGACCCTGCCCGCCACTTTCTGCCCGATCGCAATCCCGGCGAACGTCATCCACCCTGTCCCTGCCTTCCATTAGGCCGCTTCTGGCTAAGCAATACATACTTCGTCGGCAAAACGCGTGACGAACCGATATCTCCGCTGGCCACATCTGGCGGCACGGGAGTCATCGGAACTAAAGGAACCCCGGCTCTGCATGATGAAGATCACCTTGACCACCCGTTCCGTTCTGGATTTCGTCTCGATGGCGGTGCCTGGCTCGATCATTGCCAGAATTGGGGAATTGATGCCTCGTTCTTCCTGACCGAGGCAACACGAGTGCGGTTCGACGCGGCTTCCAACGGCGACGTGCTTCTGGCCAGGCCGTACACGAGCTTCCCTTCGGGAGCGCCGAACGCGGAAATTTTGGCTGGGCCGGGTGTGGGTCGCGGTTCGATTTCTGTCACTTCACCCCTGACCTTTCTGGGGACCGACGTCAACGGCCGTCGCACGCTCTTTTGTGAGGATCACTACAGACTCGACTTGCTGGCGGGGTATCGCTTTATCCGCCTATCGGAACGGCTTGACTTGTACAGCGATAGCACGTCTCTCAGCGGCAATGGCCGATATGAGGAAGATCATTTCCGCACGTTGAATCTGTTCAACGGCGGGCAGGTCGGCGTGACCGGTGAATTTCGATTCGACCGGGTCTATTTGTCCGGCGTTGCCAAGATCGCCTTCGGCATGACGTCGAGCCGGCTCGAGATCGATGGCCTGACCCGCACACAAACGGGCGGAGTCACCACCCAAACGCCCGGCGGTCTGTTCACCGGTCCCGCCAACCGCGGCGTCTCCACCAACCAGAACTTCGCCGTCGCCCCGGAAGCTCTCTTAAAAGTCGGCTACCAGTGGAACGATCACTGGCGGACATTCGTCGGCTACAACTTCGTCTACATCAGCGACGTCGCCCGAACGGGCCACGCGCTCGATACCAGCATCGGCACGACGAATAACGGCGTGGTTCACCCGCTCCGGCGTGGGGCCTACACCGATTTCTGGATGCATGGAATTAGCGTGGGCCTAGAAACACGGTACTAACAGTCGACATCCCGCTTCGCAATAGCTATAGTTTCGGTTACCTCTCTTTCGTCAATCATCCTGGGGATGACGTCAATGTTTCGCACCCTGATTTGCGCGCCGCTGTTGGCGTCTGGACTGTTTCTGCTTGGATGTAGCTCGCCGACACCGCCGGTCGTCGACGCGCCGCCGGCGACCGTCAGTGTCTGCATGCCGTACACGACGAGAAAAGAAGTCAATAGCGAGAAATTCCTGGCCACGCTCGAAGCCGATCGATCGATCGATGTTCGTTGCCGGGTCACCGGCTATTTGAAGGAAATTCGCTTCACGCCGGGTGACGAGGTAAGCGTCGGCGACGTACTCTTCGTCATCGACAAAAGTCCCTTTATTGCGGCTCTCGAACTGGCTCAGGCAGAGGTCAAAGTTTCTGAGGCAGACGTCTCGCTTGCCCTGAAGGAACGGGCTCGCATCGAGAAGTTGCTGAACTCCAAATCTTCCGGCGCTGTATCCCTCGAAGACCGCGACAAGGCGGTTGCGCAGGTCGATGTCTCGCAAGCAAGAGAGAAAGCCAACCGAGCGAAGGAGAAGCAGGCTGAGATCAATCTCGGTTATTGTGAAGTAAAAGCGGAACTCGGCGGCAAGATCTCGCGTAATCTGTCTCAAGTGGGCAACATCGTGGTGGCCGACAACACCTTGCTCGCGACGATCGTGGATCCCACGAAATTGAATGCCTATTTCGACGTCGATCAATCGTCGGTCCAGAATTACCGGCGTGTGGTGGGCGACGAAGATCCCAAGAAAAAGAAGGATGAACTCGAAATTGTTCTGGGACTTGAGAAAGACGAGAAAGAGTTCCCCTACAAGGGCAAAATTGATTACGCCGCCAATACGCTGAATCCAACGACGGGCGCACTCACGGTTCGCGGCGTCTTTCTGAAAGCGGATACGCCGAAAGGGCTGCCTGCGCTGGAACCTGGTTATCTGGCCCGCATCCGCGTCAATATCGGCAAGTCGTTTACGCCTGTTCTGATACCCGATCGCGCCATTGGCACCGACCTCGGGCAGAAGTATGTGTTTATTGTCAACGATCAGAAAAAAGTCGAGAGCCGCAAGGTCGAGCTGGGCAATCTCTTTGACGACGGCCTGCGCGCTATTACGCAAGGGCTGACCGGTGAGGAACGCGTGATCGTCAACGGATTGCAGCGTGTCCGGCAAGGCGCCACGGTCGAGCCCGAACTCGTTGACCCCATCACCGAACTGCCGCTGGAAAAGAAGGAAACAACAGCGCCCAAGAAGAAGTGATCGTCCTCGCTTTCGGCACTGACATCCACACTCCGAGACTCACCCGTGATTTCGCATTTCTTTATCGATCGCCCGATTTTCGCTTCGTGCCTGTCGATTGTCATCGTTCTGTGCGGCTCCATCGCCTATACAACGCTGCCTGTGGCCCAGTATCCGGATATTACACCGCCCACAGTGCAGATCTCCGCCACCTGGCCCGGGGCCAGTGCGGCCGACGTCGCCACCGGCGTTGCCATCCCCATTGAGCAGCAAGTCAACGGCGTCGAGAACATGCTTTACATGGAATCGCGCTGCACGAACGACGGTCAGATGAACTTGATCGTCACCTTCAAGGTGGGTACCGATCTCAACATGGCCCAGGTCCTTGTCCAGAATCGCGTGACGACGGCGATGGCCAAATTGCCCGAGGCGGTCAAGTCCTCGGGAGTAACCACCAACAAGCAATCGCCCTCGGTCCTCCTCGTCGTCAATTTTTTCTCGAAGTTGAAGCCTGGTCTGGAAGATAAGAAAGATCCGACAGAAGATGATTACATCCGCAACCAGGAGTATTTGAGCAACACGCTTAAAACGCAGGTAAAGGACGTGATCGCGCGTGTCGAGGGGGTCGGCAACATCTCGATCTTCGGCGAGCGCGAATTCAGCATTCGCATCAACCTGAACACGTCGAAGTTAGCCATGCGCAACCTGACGCCGGTCGACATCATCGCGGCCGTTCGCGAACAGAACCAACAGGTAGCCGCCGGACAGATCGGCCAACCGCCGGTCATCAAGAGCATTCACCTCGATTTTCAGAACAACATCAATGTCTTTGGTCGGCTCAAGAGCGTGGAGGATTTTGAAGACATCGTCGTCAAAACGACGCGTGACCCGGCCACGAACAGCGTTCGCATTGTCCGCTTGAAGGAAGTCGCGGAGGTAAAGCTCGGCTCGAAATCGTACGACACCGATTGCCAACTCTATTTGCACGACAAAGAGAAGGTAAAGAACCTGCCCAGCGTCGGCATGGCCATCTTCCAGCTACCAGGTTCGAATGCGATTGTCACGGCGGACAAAGTCAAAGCCGCCATGAAGAAGCTCAGCGAGTCGTTCGAAGACGGCGTCTATTATGACATTTACTATGACACCACTCCCTTTATTGACGAGTCGATCCACGAAGTCGAAAAATCTCTACGCGACGCCATCATCCTTGTCGCGATCGTCGTCCTCTTATTCTTGCAAACCTGGCGCGCGGCCCTGATCCCCTTGATCGCCGTGCCGGTTTCGATCATTGGCACCTTCGCCGTCATGGCCGCCATTGGTTTCAGCATCAACAACCTCACCCTCTTCGGGTTAGTGCTTGCCATCGGCATTGTCGTCGACGACGCCATTGTCGTTGTCGAAAACGTCGAGCATCACCTTGCCCACGGTCTGTCGCCGCGCGACGCCAGCCGCAAGGCGATGGAAGAGGTCTCTGGCCCGATTATCGCGGTCGCGCTCGTGCTATGCGCGGTGTTCGTACCATGCGCCTTCATCAGCGGCATCCAGGGCCAGTTCTTTAAACAGTTCGCTCTCACGATTGCCGTTTCCACGGTCATCTCGGCATTCAACTCGCTCACGCTCAGCCCGGCATTGTGCGCCATTCTGCTGAAGCCGAAAGGCGCCCGACCGGACCTATTCCAGCGGATCTTGAACGCCACGATCGGACGCGTTTTCTCCGCGTTCAACAGAGCGTTTGATTGGTCGACAGGCCGATATACCCGCGGTGTCAAGCTTCTCCTGCGCGGCAGCTTGATTACTCTGCTCGTTTATGTCGGCCTGCTTGTCTTGACCGGGTACGCTTTTACTCACGTGCCGACGGGGTTCATCCCCTCCCAGGATAAGGGCTACTTGATTGCCGACATGCAACTGCCGGACGCGGCCGCGCTCGGCCGCACCCAGACTTTGGCCGACGAGTTCGCTCGCCTGGCGGAGGATACTCCAGGGGTCGGTCAAGTCATCAGCATCCCCGGCCAGTCGTTCGTGACCGGATCGTTCAATCCTAACACCGCCACGTTCCTTATCGTGTTCAACTCGTTTCACGATCGTCATGGGAAGGATCAATACGCGGATTCCATCGCCATGGCGATCCGCAAGAAAGCCGCCGCCATTCGCGGAGCACGCATTGGCGTCTTCGGTGCCCCGGCGGTGGACGGACTTGGCAACGCAGGCGGGTTTAAGATGCATGTGCAAGCCAAGCGTGATCTCGGTTATGGCACGCTCCAGGGGATGGGAGACAACGTCGCGCGGGCCGCCAACGCTCAACCCGGCCTCGTCGGCGTGTTCAGCAGCTTTCGCGCCAGCGCGCCGCAAATCCGACTTGAGATCGATCGCGTGAATGTGAAGTCGAAGAATATCGATTTGAGTGATTTGTTCCGCACGCTCGAAGCGACTCTCGGCGCCTATTACGTCAACGACGTCACTCTGTTTGAGAATAACTATCAGGTCAAGATCCAGGCGCAAGCCGACTTTCGCATGAAGGTCGAAGACATCGGTCAATTGCGCATCCGCAACCGCGATGGCGTTATGATCGCCCTCAATACCTTCGTGAAAGCAATCGACGACAGCGGCCCATCCATGATCACCCGCTTTAACATGTTCTCATCGACGCCCATCATGGGCGGCAACTTGCCGTCGCTGAGCTCCGGCCAGACCATCAGCATCATGGAGCAAGTTTGCAAGAAGGAGTTGCCGCCGTCGATGGGTTATGAGTGGACCGACCTGAGCTATCAGCAGGTCAATGCGGGCGACACCGCCATGTACGTGTTCGCCATCAGCGTCGTTCTGGTCTTCCTGGTGCTGGCGGCTCAGTATGAAAGCTGGTCGTTGCCGCTTTCGGTCATTTTGATTGTGCCTATGAGTTTGCTCTGCGCGGTGACGGGTGTGGCGATCGCTCACATGGACATCAACATCTTCACACAGATCGGCCTGATTGTCTTGATCGGCCTGGCGAGTAAGAACGCCATCTTGATTGTCGAGTTCGCCAAGGAGAAGCGCAAGGAAGGGATGAGCGCCGTCGACGCCGCGGTCGAAGCCTGTCGCCTGCGCCTGCGGCCCATCATCATGACATCGTTCGCGTTCATCCTGGGCGTGTTGCCGCTGGTCATCTCGACTGGCGCCGGGGCGGAAATGCGTCGAACGCTCGGCACGGCCGTCTTCAGCGGCATGCTCGGCGTCACCTTCTTCGGCATCTTCCTGACGCCGGTGTTCTATTGCTTGCTGCAACGCGGGGTCAAGAACCCACCGCCCAAAACGCCGCCCGTGAGGCAATGGGATCGGCTTGATAGCTAACTCTGTTGAATCAGGAGTACTCTCCATGTTGCACCGAAGGTTCGTGATCGCTAGTTTTCTCGGCCTATGGGTGACTCCCACATTCGCAGCCGAACCGCCTGAGCGGGTGACGGCACTTTTGAAGCAGCTCGCCCTACCGCCACTGCCGGGCCATCGCAAAACTTCCGAACGCGAGTTGACCGAGGACGATCTTCTCAAAATGGGGAAAGTTCTGGAGAACTATCCCGATGACGAGCCGACACTCGACACGTTGTCCGAGTTGCCCGAGCGGTTCGCCAAAAAGTATCCCTTCCGGGCGGCGGTTGCCGAGGCGTACGTGGTTCTTAGAGTGCTCAAACCGACACGGTCGAATGAAATGTCGGCGCCGGTTACCGATCAGCGGAAGAAGCAAATCACCGACCGCGAACAGCGCGTGATCACCGATATTCAAAGCGATTTGGAAGAAATAAGAGAGAAGCTGGAGTCGTTCACCAAAAAACGTGATGCGGAAAAATCGAAACTCTGGCAAGTGCACTACGATTTTGTTAGTGCTCAGGCGCAACTGCGCCTGGTGGCGATCTTCGAATACAACCTCGCCCTTGGTGCGGTAAAGACCGACAAATTGCCGGAGATCAATCCGGCTAAGGAAAACGGCTGGCGGTTGGCAGCCATCGAGAAGTTGGATTCGCCTCGCGATCTTCGAGAGATGGCCGCGGCAGCGAAAATGACATTCGCCAAGGTAGTAACCGATCATCCCGGCACCCCCTGGGCCATGGCGGCCAAGCTCGCTGAAGACGAACTGATCGGCCTGGAATGGCGGCCGGCGAAATTGGGGGAGTGAACCGGAACGAGAGTGCGTAATCAGGCCGTGATCGTCTTCCAGTCCTGAGCGGGAACATAGCGGGACAAATGACCAACGTTGCTCGTCGCGACGACAAAAGATGGCACACCGAGTGTAAGCGCTTGTGCGGCTAAGATGACGTCCCCGTCAATGGCTTTCTCGGATGCTGTCGGCTTGCCCGCGTTCCGGGCGGCAGCCCAGAGTTCAGCCGCCATGAGCATTGCCGTCGTTGAAATGGGTAAATATTCGAGTTCTGAGGCGAGAGATTTAAGATTATGCACACTCGTTATCTTTCCGGCTCGAATGAGTTCACGGCGCACTTCGTAATCCGCGATTTCCGGAATTATAATTCGCACTCTGGCCGCGGTAAGGGTGTCTAACCACTCGAAGCACTTTGCCTTTCGTCGAAGCTGCGGCATTCAGTCGCTTTTCGAGGCCCGGAGGCAAAGATAGTTGTAAAGTCATCGCCTTCTCCTTTTCAGCTTGATGGCCTGAGTATATCACGAGCGGCAAGTTCTGTCGCCCCGTTTGATCGCGAAAAAAGACACCTTCCCATCCTGGTTTTATTGGCGAACGGCCCGCCAATCGGAGATAATTTCCTTCCCTCGCTTCGTTCTCACCCGGAGGTTTACTCGTGTCGCGTTCCATCCTGCTTCTGTTGGTGTTGATTCCTCAAGCGGCCGCGCGTGAGCCGATCCGGCTGGCGAACAATCCGGCCCTGACTCCCGATGGCAAGATGCTCGCGTTTGATCACCTCGGCGACATCTGGACCGTGCCAAGTACGGGCGGCGTCGCTCGGCCGTTGACGCACAACACGAGCAAGGATCTCTCACCCAAATTCTCGCCAGATGGCAAGGAAATCGCCTTCATCAGCGATCGGGAGGGGTCGGCCCAAGTCTACTTGATGCCGGCCGAGGGCGGCACGCCGCGCCAAATTACCTTCCACACTTCCGGGTACATGCTGCACGAATGGGCGCCCGACGGCAACCATGTTCTCGTGAGTGTCATGCGCGATCACGGCTGGAGCCGCCGGCAACCGGAACGCTTCTACCTCGTCAATGTTCGCGAGCGCAAGGGCGAGCAACTCCTCTTCGACGATTACGGCACCAACGGCTCGTTCTCGCCCGACGGGTCCAAGATTCTCTTCAATCGCGAAGGGCCAACCGACTGGTGGCGTAAAGGTTACACCGGCTCGCAGGCGTCGCAGGTCTGGACCTACGACCTCAAATCGAAACGATTCGAACCAATCCTGCTGGAAGAGATCGACCACCGCTGGCCGCTCTGGCAGGCCGACGGCAAGGGCATCTTCTTCTGCACCAACCGCAAGAACGGTCACGTGCTCGAACAGATGAGCTTGGAACCGCGCCCAATCTCAAGTCGGCCCGAACGCAAACCGATCAACGCCCGGACGATCGCGGCCTTCCCGGATGATTCGATCGTCTACCCCTGCATCTCCCGCGACGGTGCAACGATCGTGTTCCGCCATCTCTTCGATTTCTACCGGATGGAAAGCGGCCAGAAAGAACCCGCGAAGATCGCGATCTTCCGCGACGACGACCGACCGGTCGAGCGACTCGAGCGCCGCAGCCTCGACCGCGCCAGTGCCGTCTCATTCACGAACGACGGACTCGAAATCGCCTTCATCGCCGGCGGCGACCTCTGGGTGATGGACACCGAATTCCGCGAACCGAAGCGGGTCACGAACTCCGCGACGGAAGAACGATCGCCGCACTTTACCCCCGATGGTCAAGCGATCTACTTCATCGGCGACACCAACGGCAAGACCGACATCTGGAAGGCGACGCGCAGCGACCCGAAGAAAGGATGGTGGTTGAACTCGACTTTCAAACTGGAACCGGTGACGACCGACGGCGACGCCAAGAGCAACCTGAGCTTCAGCCCGGATGGATCGAGGATGGCGTATGGCCGTGGGCGAGGTGATCTGTGGGTTGCCAACGTTGACGGGTCCAAACTGGCTCGCGTGCTGGAATCGTGGAATCAATCGGCCTACGACTGGTCGCCCGACGGCCAGTGGCTCGTCTACGCGGTTTACGATAACGACTCGAACCGCGACGTCTGGATCAAGAAGATTGGCGGGATGCAGCCCGCGTATAACATTTCCCGGCATCCGTACAACGAGGGCGATCCCGTCTGGTCTCCCGACGGCCGTGTGATCGCCTTCACGGCGGCGCGGGAAGTAAAAGAAAACACTGACATTCATTTTGTTTACCTGCGTGCGGAGGACGACGAGAAGGATAGCCGCGATCGCAATTTCGAAAAAGCGATCGAGAAGATCCAGAAGGGCCGCACTCCGCCCATGATCAAGAAGCCGAGTGATGAAGCGCCCGAGCTAGCGCCGGAGCCGAAGGTGAAGAACGACAAGAAGATCGTCGCCCCGGTTAAGAAAACGCCGCCCGAGACGATCATCGATTTTGAAGGCCTCCACGAGCGCATCCGCCGGGCGTCGATTCCGAACACCAACGAATCGAACCTGTTCTGGTCGCCCGATTCGATGAAGCTCGCCTTCACCGCCTCGGTCGACGGTCAGCCCGGCACCTATACGATCGAACTGCCGGACAACCTGAAGCCGACGCAACTTTCCAGCCAAACCGGCACGTATGCTCGCTGGTTGAAGAATGGATCGATCGTCTGGCTGTCCGGCGGCGTGCCCGCCTCGATCTCCGGGAGTTCCACCGCGCCCACGCCATCTCCCCTCGTTCGCCCGCCGACAATTACTGGAACGCGAACGACCGGAGCACCTGCCGGCGGTTACCGCTTCACCGCCTATCAGGAGGTCGACGTCGCCAAGAAGCACCAGGCCGTCTTCGACCAGTGCTGGAGCATCATGCGCGATCACTGGTACGACGAAAAACTTGGCAAC
>Ga0105047_10009461_pt1 | contig 16037 bp, 10 predicted proteins | sample MAT04_FD_78384 | JGI IMG/M metagenome (GOLD analysis project Ga0105047, IMG submission 78384) | Freshwater microbial communities from Lake Fryxell liftoff mats and glacier meltwater in Antarctica - MAT-04 (megahit assembly) | ecosystem: Environmental > Aquatic > Freshwater > Ice > Liftoff...
AATAACTCTTTTACTTCCACATTAAGAATTTTGGCAATTTCATAAAGAACTTCAAGTCTCGGCTGCTGTCTGTTTTGTACATAGCCGTTTACCATATTATAGCTCTTGCCAAGTTGTTCAGCCAACCAAGTCTGTTTAATTCCTTTGACTTCTAGCACTTCTTTTATTTTATTCATTTCAATTCGGAATGTGTCGGCTAAGATAGTTTTAAATTTTTAAGTATCTCGTTTTTCAATATATAAAGTGTTCGTATTATTGTCAATGGTCTGTCGGTGCGGTGAGAGCTGGAGTTATGAATCGTTCACTTATATTGAGGATACATTACAAGGAAAAGTTTACTGGTGTAATAGGAATATGCCCAATTATATAACAGCCACGATTGATTTTAAGGGTATCAAATAATAAGTAGAAGTTCCTTTGAAATTTTGACCAAGGTTAAAACAACTGTTTCCTGCTTAGTGTATTGAAAAAAAAACGCCCTCTTTCAAGGGCGCTCTCTTCATTAATTTTTACTCAGGACTTAGAAGAAAATACTTCTGTTATCCGTAATCTTAGCTTTCTTTTTTAATACCTGTGGAATAGATCCCTGCATTTGCTGACCCAATTGTTGTTGCATCTGCATACGCGCAAAACCGATCATAGGATCATTATCAGGTTGTGCAGGTCCTTCATTAATACTCTTTACAGTGATAAAGAATACTCCATTCTCACCAGGAATTCCAGGAGAAACTTTATTGATCAGATTTTTGTTGAAGGCCGCTCCTGATACTTTTGGTTCATATCCGAAGGCATCGTTTCCACCACCCGCAAATAATACAGTATCAGAATTTTTCACTTCACCACCACCTAGAACAGCGATCTCCTGCAATGATGTTTTTCCTTTCGCTTTCTCGATCAGCATTTGTCCCTTCTTTTCTTTCTTAAGATACGCTTCAAGTTGTGGTCTGATAGTAGCGATATCCGGCATGCTTCCCTGCTCTTGTCTTGATGTAAGATTTGCAATTATACATTTGTCCTGCAGATTCATTACCCCTGAAACATCTCCGATCTTAGCATCAAAAGCCCATCGTGTCAGTTCTCTTGCATTTCCAAGACCTTGAACATTTTGTTGTGTTTTTGTCAGATTTGCAGCAACACGTTTATCCTTATTCATCTTCTTCGCTGTTTCTTCAAATGTCTTTGTGTCTGTTGCTTTCGCAGTAAATTCAGTTGCTTTTGCGTAAACATTCTGAATAGTTGTTTCGCTGGCCTGTAATACTTTACTGACCACCGCCAGCTTTACCGCGGGTTTAAAATCACGTTGTTCCGTTACCTTAATCAGAAAATAAGCATTTTGTAATTTCACGACTTTCATATCCCCAACCTTACCGTTAAATAATACATCATTAAATTCCTGGGCGGTAATCTGACCTTGTCCGTAAAACCCGATATCTCCGCCTTTCTTTCCTGATTCCTGATCATCAGATCGTGTCGCGGCAAGTTGCTCAAAACTTGCACCTGCCTTAATCGCCGTTTCAAAACTATCGATTGTTGCCTTCGCTGCTTCCTCTGTTCGTTGTTGTCCGATAGCTACTGCAATCTGTGATGCGCGTACACTATCTGGAACAGTTTTCTTATCAAGCACTTTCGCCAATTTGTAAGCGCCATCTGCATAATAAGGACCAACTACGGTATTGATAGGTGCCGCCATAATCTCTGCCGCATTCGGAGTTTTCAACTTTTCTTCAGAAAGATAGATATCCTTAAAAGATTCTTCAGAATATTTAGCAACAAATTCTTCATTGTTCATGGTCGAATCAAATTCTCCGTGGATTGTATTTAATACACCCAAACTTAATGCCGTATCTGCCTGTGTTGGCGTAATATCAAAGACTACATAATCAACAGCAGCCTGATCTTCCTGTGATTTGAACAAGGTTTCTTTTTTCTTCATAAAGGCTTTGATCTCTTCATCGCTGATTTTTACGTCATTATCGTTGATCATAGTATAAGGTAGTTGTGCATAACTGATCGCAGCGGTGGCACTACGTTCTTTATTTGCTGCTTTTATCATAAAGGTCGGAATGTATACTCCTTTTGTAAGAAGGTCAGTATATTTATTACTCATACGACTTTTTATGATCGCCTCTTCAAAATCTTTCCATTGAGCACGACGCGAAATCTGCTCTTCTCCTTTTCCCTGACTAAGAGAATTAAGAAACTCACTTACTTTAGAAGGATCGAAAACACCGGTATTCGGATCTGTAAAATTCTGCTTTACCATTGGATCTGCAAACGGACCTGTTTCCATGTCCTGTAATTCTTTATCAGTCAGAACAATCCCAAGCTTTTCATTTTCGCTTGCAATCAGGTTCTCATTTAATACATCATTCCATACCTGATCGTTCAATTGGCTTTGTTCTTCTTCAGTTAATGGAATACCTTTATTCCTTGCCTTCATATTCTCTTCATACTGCTGACGGATCGCTTCGAAATTTTTTGCTTCAATTCGTTTACCATTAATCTCAGCAAGCATGGTCCTATCGCTACCGAACATATTACGTACATTGCTTTGCATCGCATCCATGACTAAAAAACCAATCAGGGCCACAACAATCGCTGCAATCACCAAACCGATATACTTATTTCGTATGTTTTGAATTACCGACATATTATTCACATTTTTTTAAGGAGTGCAAAAATAGAGGTTTTACATTGGTATTTCAAAGTTTTTAAGGCATGATTTTAGGCATTTATACCATTTATCTCCAAATTGGACTGTTTTTTTAGTGGATTACTTTGTGGGTATTTATGTATTTATTCCATGAGATTTTTAAAGATGTGACTTTTTGTGGACAGTGATGAAATTTTACATGGCTTCTACCGCCTCAATCCACTACCCACATCAAATAAATTTGTCATTGCTTCATTCATCCACATTTTTAGTTGATTCCGGCAATACATACGCGTGTATGCGTTTATCTATGTGGAAAGTAAAAAAACAAATGTGAATATAACTTGGATAAACAAAATAGTGTCACATTTGCAAGGTGGAAAACAATATCTTATTAACGTTTCCACAGCCTTAGTACTGGCAATAAAATTTTTTTTTAAAAAAGAAAATATACTATTAATACAATGACAGAAGCTGTTAGCAACCTCACTAAGGTAGGTTACCTTGATCTACAGATCGATCCCACCTTGGATCTGTTTGCGGAGATCGAAAAAATGAAACTGGAAAAAAATGCAATTGTCCTGGCGCATTATTACCAGGAGGCAGATATTCAGGATATTGCAGACTATATTGGGGATAGCCTCGGGCTTGCGCGTAAAGCCCAGGAAACTGATGCCGATATGATCGTGTTTGCCGGTGTTCACTTTATGGCAGAGACGGCGAAAATATTGAACCCGACAAAGAAAGTCGTGCTACCTGACCTAAATGCGGGTTGCTCATTGAGTGATAGTTGTCCACCTGTCCTGTTCAAACATTTTAAACAACAGCATCCTGATCATCTGGTGATCTCATATATTAATTGTAGTGCCGGTATCAAAGCTTTGAGCGATATTATATGTACAAGCAGTAATGCACAGAAGATAGTGGAAAGCCTTCCTTTAGATCAGAAGATCATTTTCGCACCCGATAAAAACCTCGGAGGTTTTATTAATAAGAAGACCGGAAGAAATATGCTGCTTTGGGATGGAGTTTGTATGGTGCATGAAATTTTTAGTCTTGAAAAGATAACACGTTTAAAAGTGCGTCATCCCGAAGCAAAATTCATTGCACATCCTGAATGTGAAGAGTCTGTTCTCGCTTTGGCTGAGTTTATTGGCAGTACGACCCAATTAATCGAGTTTTCGCAAAAAGATCCTTCCATGTCGTTTATTGTAGGAACCGAAACAGGTATTCTTCACCAGATGATCAAAAATTCGCCTGAGAAGACTTTTATTCCCGCACCACCAAATAATAGCTGTGCCTGTAACGAATGCCCACATATGAAACTCAATACATTGGAGAAATTATACTTGTGTATGAAATATGAATTACCGGAATTATTGATGGAGGAGGAACTCAGGCTGGCCGCAAAGAAGCCGATCGATCGAATGCTTGAATTGAGTAACCAATTGGGTATTAAATAAAGGAGTAGTAACACAGGTACTCTTTTTAAGAACTCATCGACAGCATAGGAGGTTTTGTGAAATTTATAGGTTTCAATTTTTATCGGTTACTTTTATCTTTTCTATGAAAAGTAAGATTAACCAATTCCTCAATCAAGTTTATTTCCCGGTTTTACTTTTGTTGATTTGTTGGATGAGTGTGTTCTGTATTTATTTCGGTTCGCGTGGCGCCATGCTTATTGATGACGGTATGATGGGATTGAATGAAATCGCATCACATGGGATCAAGGGCTATTGGACTTCCTATAATGCGGATTGTTTTTATTACGGTCAATATGGTTTACTGGCCTGTCTTTATTACCTCTGTGGCGTGAACACAGTTTTGTGGCTGCTATTTTTTTCCCTTTTTCATGCGATAAACGCCACCCTGATTTTTCTGGTAAGTAAAAAAATATACGCTCTTTTCTTATCTGGGAGCCATTCAATTTACATCGCTCTTTTTGGATGCCTTCTCTTTCTACTATCACCTTATCAAACAGAGAATATTTGTTGGGCCGCTACGCCTCATTATGCAATAAGTTTGATGATACTCCTTATAGGTATGAACTGGTCGATAGATTATATACAAGGTATACGAACGTTGCTTTCTTCCTTCTCTTATTTTTTACTGGTTATTTTTTCAATGGTAACATTGGAAATCACGTTTGTTTTTCCTGTTGTATTTACTATGCTCTATTTCTTTCTTTATTTTTTAAAGAAAACGGAACGATCCTTTGTGTATTTCTTTTTAAGGGTTATCCTGCCGCAATGTCTGCTCAATGTATTGTATGTTGTGTTGTTGTATACGTTCAAAGGTTTCTGGATGCCTCATTCGGTGGAAGCAACACCTTATTTTCCTTTTGAGCATTTAATTATTTCTTCAGCACAACACTATGTAAAGGTATTCGGGCAGGTTCATTTTTTATCAGTTTCAACCCGAGCTGAAATCTATGCCATGTGCGGGCAATGGGAATGGACTTTATTGATTGTACTACTTTTACTCTGCACAATAGCTTATTTATTATATAACAGAAAGAAGGAATTTATGTATTTGTTTTTATTCCTGTTTTTAGTATCGACAACTCTGTATTACCCTCATACACGACTATTTTTTGCAACATTATTCCGTTATGAACATTCCAGGTATGAGTATTTTGGTTCAGTATTTTTGTTTCAGCTTCTTTCTTTTCTTGTCTTTAATACTCCTCGTTGGATTCGCAACGTTCTCGTATCAGGCTTCATCATACTATTCTCCATCAATTTACACACGGCTGTTTCAGAAAAGAAGGAAGCGGGATATATTTTCAATCATTTTTTAGATAACTATCAGGATACGTGTAAGGGTATGACATATCTGCTCAATGTTCCATCTTATTGCAATGGAGCCTTGGTTTTTTGGTTCGATACAAGAGTTCCCATTTCATTGCGTGTAATAAGAAACTTAGATATACAAAGCAGGTATACCCAAATCATGGGATATGTTTCTAATGGGAGAAATGATTCTTTCGAAGTCAAGCAACTGGATAGTCTGTCCTGGCATTTTCAGTTAAAGACAGGTGGATGCTGGCTGATGCGGGAAGGAATGGGCGGTTCAGATTATGAAACTGACGCCTACCAGTGTGATGTGGACGAATGGGGCGGATACACTATCAAGTTTAAACAGTTGGCAAAGAATGACGATATCCTTTGTTATACCAGTAATGGTTTTGTGAGAATTAATGAGTAAGGATTTTCTAATCACGATGCCTCTCATAAATAACCGTGGTCCATTACTTATTTAATTTAGTTTTGCCTTTTTAGGAAGCTTATGCGAATATCCATTTTGTTATTTTTTTTTGTGAGTTGGATTCAAACAATCAATGCTCAAACAGATAGTCTTGATATAAAGATCGGTCAGATGATCATGGTGGGAATGCCGGGTACTACCGTCAATGATAGTTCATCGATTATTAGGAATATACGAGAAGGAAAGGTCGGAGGTGTTCTGTTATTTGAGTATAATCTTAAAAAGGTAAATACGATTCAGATTCTAAAAGAACTTACAGGTTCACTCCAAATGGCTGCAACAATACCATTATTTATTTCCATCGATCAGGAAGGAGGGCAAGTAAACCGTTTAAAGGAAAAATATGGGTTTAAGCCAATGCCTTCTGCAAAGAATATCGGAAGTATGAACGACGATATGTATACAAAAGAAATAGCAAACCGTGTGGCTGTTACTTTGCACGAATGCGGTATCAACCTGAATTATTCACCGGTGCTTGATATCGAGAATATTTTATGCCCTGTACTGGGAAAGCGACAACGATGTTATTCACCCAATCCGGATAGTATTACTCATATTGCCACCTTGATTATTGAGGCGCATCATGAGAATCATGTAAAAACTGTTGTAAAACATTTTCCAGGACATGGAAATAGCCTGTCAGATTCTCATTTGGGAATGGTGGATGTAACCAAAACCTGGAGGGAAATGGAATTATTACCATATAAAGACCTTATAGGACAAGAGATGGTCGATGCGGTAATGACTGCCCATATTATTAATAGAAACCTGGATAGTAGCGGTATGCCCGCCACGCTTTCAAAGAAGATCGTGACCGGTATACTTCGTGAAGAATTAAAATTTTATGGTGTGGTGATCAGTGATGATATGCAAATGCATGCCATCAGTAAATTTTATGGACTGGAAGAAAGTATTAGACTTTGTGTCAATGCAGGTGTGGATATTTTAATGTTCAGTAATAATATTCCCAACGCACCTGAATATACACCTGAGAATGTTCATGCGGCGATCAAGCGTCTGGTTTTATCAAATGCCATCTCAATGGATAGAATCAACGAAAGTTATCAACGGGTACTGGCTATGAAACAAACTATGTGAGTTATTGACCCATTGATTTCACTTCTTCATAAACCAGTTGCTGAAAACTCATGGCCTTATTATGCATCGGAATAATAACTACAGAGTCCGTCAGATCGGTTTGTATATTTTTGGTACCTTGATAAGAAGCTGCAAAACCAGAATTGTTGATATAACCAGCTCCGCCGAAAAATACATAATATGCGGATGACGGTGTATAAGGGTTCAAACTATTTCTCGACCATGGATATCTTTCGGTGTTCAATTTCATTTGATGAAGTATGGTAGAAGCAACATCAAGATGCGATACAATGGGTTCCCATTTCTTTCCTTTCCATTCCTCTTTCAACGCACCACCCAATAATAGATAAGGAATCTTTGAGTGACCAGGCACGGCAGTATTCCATTGTTTAATGGTATTATGACTATGATCTGCGATCACCACAAAAAGTGTATTTGCATACCAAGTTTGCCTTTTGGCTTCATCAAAAAATTTCCCAAGATGAATATCTGCGTAATGTACGGCTTCTGTATACAATCGTTCCGCGTCCCCTTTGGGTGCTCTCCAAGTATCACTTTTTGGGTGGTCATAAGGCATATGCGAACTTGTTGTAAAAAAGCCTTGTAAGAAAGGTGGCTTTTTCTTGTTTAGGCTTTTTAATAATTCACCGAAGGTAAATTCATCATGTACACCCAAACGCCCTTGCGGATATTGTGTAAGATCTTTTTGTTCGATCAATTCTGTGAATTTCTTTTCGAGTAAATAACCACGAAGATTTCCATACACCAGATCGCCTCCAAACATAAACGATAAGGAATAACCTTGCTCCGATAGCTCTTCACTGATACATGGAACCTTTGGAACTTTCGATGGCTGATTGATCACAGCCAGTCTTGAAACAGAAGGAAAGGCACTTAGAACGGCAGGAATTCCCTGGTCGGATACATAGGCATTTGAATAGGCATTTGTAAATAATAAACCTTCTTTACTTAATTCATTAAAACGTGGTGTACAACCATCTATGCCACCTAAGACACTAACATTATCGGCACTCCAGCTTTCAAGAAATATAAAGACCAGGTTTGGGCGTATTGTGTTTAGAATGGAAATGCTGCTGTCCTTTTGAATAGTATAGTCATCCTCAATAATTTTTTTGGCATCTTCATTACTTCTGAATTTATACATAGTTACTTCTGGAATATTGGTTTTGATCGTCGCATCCTGCATTATATTGTACAAGGGATTCACTGCAATATCATTCGCAAAGACATCATTACTGAAATACGCAATACTCTGATTCATGGGAATACCGGTAAATCCACCACGGATAAGTATGACACCAGAAGCTACACCAAACAGGAATAAGAAAATTCCGTAGCCCGATCGTTTTTTAAAATTGGTTTGCTCATCCTTTTGTAAAATGGGATCTATTTTTTTACTATATAAAAAATAGAAAGGCAAAAAGAACAAGGCCAGCAAGACAACAAAAAGTGCGATTAGTAAAGGAGAAATTGTTTTAAATACTTCGGAAGGATTACTGAAATGTGCGAGGGCCTGCATATTAATCTTGGCATTCCATTCTTTGTATAAACCCGCATCTCCAACAGCCGTTATGATATAGACGAGCAGTGATAAAACGATAAGGCCACGAAGTACTTTTTTAATGACCTCTTTTTGGAAAATGTAATATGCGCTAGAAAGTAACAAGGGCAATAAGGTTAGTATAGTACCAGTAGCAATATCCAATTTATAACCTTCTACAAAAGCCTTATACAGATCTCCCTGAAGTTTTATTTTCCCGATGATGGGTAATTGATACAATACAAAAAAGATCCTGGTGCCGAAAAATAACAGCAACCAGTACGCAAAAAGAAAAAGGAGATATTTTATGGTTGACTTCATAAGGAAAGGTCTGAATAATTGATGTTATACCAATACCATTTACATTTTAGTCCAAAAGAAAATGGTTTAATTCTCCCCAACATGCGGGACAGTATAGGTTTAGTTTATTTCTAATGGACTATTACACATACGTTAACGGCGTTAACCGGACAAATTTAGTCCGCAGATTTTACAAAATAGGATGTCGTTTGAATTCTTTTGTCCTGTCGAATAAATAACGATAGGTGGTTAATCTTCTTACTTCATGTGCTTCAAGATTATGTGCGAGGTTTACCATTTTTGGATTAAAATCTCCGATCCATTGCATCTCATATTTTTCGTACCGTTTCTTGGGTTGTACCCATTTTCCACATTCCACTATCATATATGCATCCGTACCTTTTCCCTGCCATTCGGGAACAATCCCATACACTACGCCGACAAAACGTTTACAGGCTCCAGTCAGTTTCAAGTATACAAAATGAATTTTTTGAAGCCAACTAAATTTCCCGTTAAAGTGTTTGAAGTATTGATTCAGATCCGGGATGTTGACCCACATACCAATGGGTTCATCTTTATGATACACAAACCACGTGATCTTTTCGTCTATCACCGGTTTCATTTTATTGAATAATAATTTGGCCTGCTTCAATTCCATCGTCTTGCCGCCTCCATGTTTCGCCCAGGCTTTATTATAAATGGTACAAAAATCTTCGGCATATTTCATGATATTATTCTTATGGATATGATCAACTGTAAAGTCAGGATCGTTTGCATAGACATCATGCCATTTGTGCATCTTAGGGCTGAGCGGCGTGGTCACATCCATCCCAAAGCAAAGCTGATGGAAGTATGCCTCGAAGCCATAATTCTCGAATAATTGCTGGTAGTAAGCAGGGTTGTAATTCATGCAATAAAGCGGTTCATCAAAACCATTTACCAGCAAACCCCACCAACGGTCTCTATCTCCGAAATTGATAGGGCCGTCTATTGCTTCCATGCCTTTTGCTTTTAACCACACAACAGCGTGATCAAAAAGGAAGTTCGCCGCCTCCTGATTATCCTCACACTCAAAAAAGCCAATACCGCCTGTCGGTTGGTCCTGTGGATATTTCTTATTGATAAAAATTGCTAATCGTGCAATATAGTTTCCTTGCTCATCTTGCAGTAACCAACGTTCACATTCGCCATGCCGGAAGAATTTGTTGGTATCCGGCCTAAAAACATCCGCAATATCTTTATCCAGAGGACGTATATACGAAGGATCATTTTTATAAATGCAAAGAGGCATTTCAATAAATGACAGGGCAAGAGCCTCGTTATTAACAATGATTAATTTCATGCGTTCCAAAGATAAGAAGCTGCTCATTTGTAATGGTATTTATATTCATGAATTGTGCACTTTTGGATATCAGGGGTCAGGTTCATCAAATTATTGAAAGCGCAAAATAGTTGCTACACGATTTATTTGTACTTTCACCTCATGGACAAAAGACTCTTTCTGCTGGATGCATACGCACTTATTTTCAGGGCTTACTATTCCTTAATACGCAGTCCGCTTTTAACAAGCACCGGGAAAAACACGAATGCGCAGTTTGGTTTTCTGAATGCAGTGATAGAACTTATTACCAATCAGAAGCCTTCCCATATGGCGGTTTGCTTCGATACCAAAGCTCCCACTGAAAGACATACCGATTTTGCTGCGTATAAGGCTAACCGGCAGGAAACTCCGGAAGATATCAGTGGAGCTATTCCCGATATCAAGAGAATACTACAAGGTTTTAACATTCCTATTATAGAAGTGGATGGTTATGAAGCGGATGATATTATTGGAACACTCAGTGTGCAGGCATCTAAGGCTGGATATGAGGTTTACATGGTAACTCCAGATAAGGATTATGGCCAACTGGTGAATGACAAAGTATTTATGTATAAGCCCGGCTATCAGGGAGGAAAACCTGAGATCTTGGGTGCAAAAGAGATCTGTGAAAAATGGGATATTGAGAATGTGAATCAGGTAATTGATATATTGGGTATGATGGGCGATGCGGTGGATAATATCCCAGGTATTAAAGGTGTTGGTGAAAAAACGGCTGCGAAGTTATTAAAGGAATTTGGCACGCTTGAAAATGTCTTGGCTTCAGCAGACGGCATTAAAGGAGCTATTGGCGAGAAGATCCGGAACGGGAAAGCCGATGCCATTATGAGTAAGAAGCTGGCAACTATCATTCTAAATGTGCCTTGCGAGTTTCATGAAGAGGATTTTTGCATGAGCGAATGGAATAAGGAAATGCTGACGGAAGTTTTCAATGATCTTGAATTCAGAACCGCCGGTAAACGTATCCTTGGAGATAATTTTCAGGTGGGAGCGAAGGAACAGGGACAAACAGATTTGTTTGGAAATTCCGTTGTATCAAAGAAAGAAAGCACACCTTCATTATCTGAGCAAGCTTCCCTATTCGATTCAGAACCTACCGTATTTAATACAATTGAAGATACCAGTCATTCGTATTTATTAATGGATTCAATGGAGAAACGGACCGAGCTTCTGAACCTTTTAATCAGTCATCTGTCAACGAATACTGAGATATGTTTTGATACAGAGACTACCGGATTAGATGCGAATCAATGTGAATTGGTGGGGATGAGTTTTTCAACGGTCGAACATGCCGGTTATTATGTTCCTATTCCATCCGATAGGGAAGAGGCGGTTAAGATCCTCACAGAGTTCAATGCACTTTTTAATAATGGAGAAATTACCTGGATCGGGCAAAACCTGAAATTTGATATGCTGGTTCTAAAGAATTATGGTTTTGGTTTGAAGGGAAAGCCATGGGATACGATGCTGGCTCATTATTGTTTTGAACCCGAAGGGAAGCGTAGTATGGATCTTTTAAGTGAAAAATACCTGAAGTACAAACCTATATCCATTGAAGAACTGATAGGGAAGAAAGGAAAAGGTCAAGGGAATATGCGTGATGTAGAATTTGAAAAGATAAAAGAATATGCTGCTGAGGATACAGATGTCGCACTTCAGTTAAAACATAAATTTGTAGCCTTTCTGAAGGAAAATGGCGTCGAAAAAGTGTTCCATGAAGTGGATAGCCCCTTACTGAAAGTATTGATGAACATGGAGTTTGAGGGAATAAAGATTGATATGGACTTTCTCAATAACTATAGTAAAGAACTTGAACGAGACGCAAAGATCGCAGAAGAGAAAGTATATAAAAATGCTGGCGTTCGGTTCAATCTGGCTTCGCCGAAACAATTGGGCGAAGTACTTTTTGAAAAACTAAAATTGGATCCGAAAGCAAAGAAAACCAAAACGGGCCAATATGCAACGGGCGAAGAAGTACTTGCCAAACTGGCCAACCAATATGAGATCTGTAATGATATTCTCGCCTTCAGGGAATATACGAAACTACAAAATACCTATGTCGATGCCTTACCTTTGTTGATCAATCCGAAAACAGGGAGAGTGCATACAACCTACGGACAAACCATTGCCGTCACCGGTCGTTTATCGAGTATAAATCCTAACCTTCAGAATATCCCTATCCGTACCAATCGCGGGCGTGAGATACGTAAGGCCTTTATTCCAAGAGACCCAAGCCGGGTACTTATCAGTGCCGATTATTCGCAGATCGAGCTGCGTGTGGTGGCATCCATCAGTGGTGATCCTGCGATGTGCGAAGCCTTTCAGCAACATAAGGATATTCATACGGCCACCGCTGCTAAAGTATATAATGTGGCTGACGAAGATGTGACAAAGGAGATGCGATACAAAGCCAAGAGTGTGAACTTTGGGATTATTTATGGACAAGGTGCCTTTGGTTTAGCAGATAATCTTGGTATCAGCCGGACTGAAGCTAAAGAGATCATCGACAATTACAAGAAAGAGTTTGCAGGTATCCAGAAATATATGGACGATACCATCAACTTTGCCCGTGAACATGGGTATGTACAAACCCTGATGGGCCGGAAACGATGGCTGCGGGATATCACTTCAAGCAATTTTACGGTAAGGGGTTTTGCTGAGCGAAATGCCATTAACTCCCCCATACAAGGCACTGCAGCCGATATGATCAAACTGGCAATGATTAAAATAGATGCCCGCTTACAAAATTCCCCTTTCGAAAGCAGAATGGTTCTCCAGGTACATGATGAATTGGTGTTTGATGCTGTAAAGGAAGAGGTGGAGGATTTGAAAGCCCTGATCCTGGATTGTATGCAAACAGCCATGACATTACCAAACAATGTACCAGTTGTAGCTGAAGTTGGTGTGGGTGAGAACTGGCTGCTGGCGCATTAAATTAATTAGATAATTAATCAATTCGACAATTCGGCAATGATGAGTTTTGACTAGAGTTTATTTTTCTCCGATTGTTTATGATACAACAATTTTAAATTAAGAAAATTACATTGAAAAATTGTCGAATTGTCGAATTGCCAAATTGACCTCTTATATTTGCACTCCTCATGGCAGAACATTATGTAGTATCGGCGATCAAATACAGACCACAACATTTTAATACAGTGGTGGGTCAGTCGCATATTACAACCACCTTGAAAAATGCCATTAAAACAGAGCAACTGGCTCATTCCTTCCTTTTCTGTGGACCAAGGGGTGTTGGCAAAACCACTTGCGCGCGTATCCTGGCAAAGACCATTAACTGTACTAACCGTACGGCCGATTCGGAAGCCTGTGATACCTGTAATTCCTGTGTTTCCTTTAAAGAGAATACGTCCTTTAATATTCATGAACTGGATGCGGCTTCGAATAATTCGGTGGATGATATTCGTGATCTGATTAGCCAGGTTCGATTGACGCCACAAGCCGGGAAGTATAAAGTATATATTATTGATGAGGTTCATATGTTGAGTTCTCAGGCCTTCAATGCTTTTTTGAAAACCCTGGAGGAACCGCCATCCTATGCGATCTTTATCCTGGCTACGACTGAGAAACATAAGATACTTCCAACCATACTTTCCCGTTGCCAGATCTTTGATTTTAACCGGATCACGACAAAAGATACGGTTGAACATCTGAGTGAGATCTGTGAAAAGGAAGATATAACGTTCGAGAAAGAAGCCTTACATCTTATCTCCCAGAAAAGTGAAGGCTGTATGCGTGATGCCTTGTCTATCATGGATAAGATCGCCAGTTTTAGTAACGATAATATCACCTATTCAACTACTGTTGAACATCTGAATATCCTTGATTACGACTATTATTTTAAGTTGGTCGAATCCTTGATGATGCAGGATTTGGGAGCTATTATGTTGTTGTATGATGAAATTAATAATAAAGGATTTGAAGGCGATATGTTCATGAACGGACTGACGGAGCATTTCAGGAATTTATTGATGTGTAAAGATGCCCGTGTGGTGCGGTTGTTAGATCTTCCGGAAAATATTAAAGCGAAGTATTTTGTACAGGCTAATCAGGTTCAGCAGAATTATATCATCAATGCACTTTCGGTGTTGAATGTGTCTGAAATGAATTTCAAACAATCACGAAACAGGCGTCTGCACGTTGAGTTGGCTCTTATTAAGTTGAATTATCTACAACAGGCCATACAGGTTTTGAGCGATGAACATGGAAGCTTGTTAAAAAAAAAATCCTGAGTGGAATCACAGCTTTAGTTAGAAACACAAAAGCATCTCCAGAATTTGCCATAATTAAACCCATTACCTCCCAACCCATAAACCTAGAACTTGCGAACCCGCAACTGGTGCTCCGCCAACCCGCTAACTTGGAGCTTTTCAACTCTCTTACAACTAACAACCAACAACCAACATCCGCCCACCCCGCTAACCCAGAACCTCCTAACTCTAAACTCTCAACCAACAACCAACAACGAGCAGACAACCCTCCTTCCTACGGCATAACTCTCGGCGGACTAAAAAATATCAAAAATGCTGCACGGGATAAACTCCAGGCTGATGCGAATAGGAACGTAGCTATTGAGATGAGTAATGAGAATCTAAGCGATTCCTGGAGATTAGCTGTGGAGAACATCGCAGCCGATAAGATGCTGTATAAAAGTGCGATATTAGAAAGCGTCCTGACTTTTGAAGGACATGCGATTACGATTCATGCGAATGTCGTTTCTTTTGATTATCTGAAAGGCGAAAGGATCAGGTTGCTCGATTTTTTCAAGGCGTTTTATCATAATGAAAAGATCAATGTACTTTTTGCTCCTCTTGCAATCCAGACACAGAAGAAAGAGGATCAAGTCTTGAGCACCAGAGAAATCTTCGAATTGATGGCTGAGCGTAACCCTAACCTTCGTATTTTGAAGGATAAACTGGGTCTGGATATTGAGTATTAATAGGTCTTGTACCTTGCTTTTTACATAATGAATATATTCATTAGTACCCATTAAATACCTTGGCAACTGCTATATTTGTGACATAAAAAAGTTTACACGTGCCCAACAAGTACCTTACACAACATGCAATTGACTATCAAAAGAAGAAGAAGCCCCTCAATGCGTTTCTTAAGAAGTTTGATGAAAAAACGGTCACAGGAATAAATGCTTTCGTAGATAAGGCTAGTGATGAAACCTGGGCAGAAGTAGAATGTCTTTCTTGCGCAAACTGTTGCAAGGTTATGACACCGACCTTCACCAAAGCTGACTTAAAACGTATCTCCAAGCATTTTCGCATGAGTGAAAAAGATTTTTATACCAAATGGCTTGAGACAGATAAGGATAATGGCGATAAGGTAAACCGAATCCAGCCTTGCCAGTTTCTGAATCTAGAGGATAATAAATGTAGTATTTATGAAATCCGGCCAGAAGATTGCGCGAAATTCCCTCATTTCAAACGCAAACCTTTCGGGGATTTCAACCATATTCATACCCAGAATATCGAATATTGTCCTGCAACGTTGAAATTTGTCAGCAAATTGCAGGAACGGATTGAAAATGAATTTGAATGGTAAATTAAATTGGTGTTCAATTGGTAGAGCCGTAGCATGCTACGGCTCTACCAATTGAACGACGGCCACCAATCGAACGACGGCCACCAATCGAACCACGGCCACCAATCGAACCACGGCCACCAATCGAACGACGGCCACCAATTGAACGACGGCCACCAATCGAACCACGACCACCAATAGAACGACGACCACCAATCGAACGACGACAA
>Ga0105047_10009462_pt1 | contig 16037 bp, 11 predicted proteins | sample MAT04_FD_78384 | JGI IMG/M metagenome (GOLD analysis project Ga0105047, IMG submission 78384) | Freshwater microbial communities from Lake Fryxell liftoff mats and glacier meltwater in Antarctica - MAT-04 (megahit assembly) | ecosystem: Environmental > Aquatic > Freshwater > Ice > Liftoff...
GGACCGAAACTGCCAGAGGCCATGCCGTCGGGGGTCTTCGCCGGGCCGGCGTAGTAGATCGGGTGGTCCTTGACGTACTGGGGCAGCCCCTCACCGCGTTCGATGCGCTCCTTCAACTTCGCATGAGCGATGTCGCGGGCCACGACGACGGTTCCGGTGAGCGACAGCCGGGTGCGGATCGGGTACTGGGAGAGCTGGTTGCGGATCTCGTCCATCGGACGACTCAGATCGACCTGGACGACGTCGGCGCGCAGGTCGGCCTCGGTGATCTCGGGCAGGTACTTCGCAGGGTCGGTCTCCAGCTGTTCGACGAACACTCCCTCGGCGGTGATCTTTCCGACGCTCTGACGGTCCGCCGAGCAGCTCACCCCGATGCCGACCGGGCAGGATGCGCCATGGCGCGGCAGGCGGATGACACGCACGTCGTGACAGAAGTACTTGCCGCCGAACTGCGCACCGATGCCGGTTGCGGCGGCGAGCTGCCAGATCTGCTGTTCGAGCTCGATGTCGCGGATGGCATGTCCGAGCTCGTTGCCGACGGTCGGCAGCTCGTCCAGGTAGCGGGCGCTCGCGTACTTGACCGTCTTCAGGTTCATCTCGGCGGATGTGCCGCCGATGACGATCGCCAAGTGGTACGGCGGACATGCCGAGGTGCCGAGCGTGCGGATCTTCTCGTCGACGAACTTGAGCAGCGACTCGGGGTTCAGCAGCGCCTTCGTCTCCTGGTACAGGAAGGTCTTGTTCGCGCTGCCACCGCCCTTGGTCATGACGAGGAACTTGTACTCGTCACCGTCGACCGCCGTGAGGTCGATCTGCGCCGGCAGGTTCGTCCCGGTGTTGCGCTCCTCGTACGTCGTGATCGGCGCTAGCTGCGAGTACCGCAGGTTCGTCTCGGTGTAGGTCCGGTACACGCCCTTCGCGATGGCCTCTTCGTCGCCACCGGGCAGGTCGTTGCCACTCGCATCGACCTCGCCGCCGTGGGTCCAGACCTGCTGGCCCTTCTTGCCCATGATGATCGCCGTACCGGTGTCCTGACAGGAGGGAAGGATCATGCCAGCCGACACGCACGCGTTCCGCAGCATCGTGCGCGCGACGAAACGATCATTCTCGGTCGCCTCAGGATCGTCGAGGATCTTGGCCAACTGCGCCAGGTGACCGGGTCGGAACAGGTGCGAGATGTTGCGCACCGACTCGGCGACCAGCAGCGTCAGGGCCTGACGGTCGACCTCGAGGATCTTGCGGCCACGGAACTCGCCGACCGAGACGAACTCGTCGGTCAACTTCTGGAACGGCGTGTTCCCCTTCGTCTGGGGGAACATCTCCTGGTACTGGAACTCCGGCATCCGCCCAAACTATGCGGGCTCGGTGGCCACTCCGAAGTCGGCAGCTCGTCGCGGTGGACGCGTCAGGACGGCACCCAGTTGCCGTGGAACCCGAACGGCACCCGTTGGGGCAGGTGCACGGTCGCCACGGGTCCACCCTCCAGATCCTCGGCCGACAGCACGACCAGATCCGATCGATCCTCTGCCGCGTCGTACACGATGGTCATCAGGTACCCGTCCAGACCGGTCGCATCGGGGGAGCCCGGGACGAACACCGCCTCGCCCGCCGCGCGCCCCGCCCCGAGGTCATGGAAGCGCAGCGTGCCCGTGTGGTCGTCGCGGCACAGGATGCGCGCCCCGTCGAAACTGATGCCGGGACGCTCGGTCCGCGTGGCGACGCTCGCCGCGAACCCGTACCGATGACGGCGACCGACGACGCGTTCGTCGACCCGCGGGAACTCCATCGCCGTGTCCTCGAGCTGTGTCTCGACGACGCGTCCACCAGTGGCCGGACCGGCCGCGGAACCGAGGTCGATCGTCCAGCGCCACAACGTGGGCGTGCTCTCGTCGGGTCCGAGACGGCTGGTGTCGAAGACACGGTCGTGGCGCACCACGTCCATGACGATGCGTCGGGTCCCGTCGGCGGCGACCTCGTCGTACGCGTTCAGCGGGTGGAACACGTAGCAGGGCTCGACCTCGAACCACCGCAGGTCCGCGACGCCAGAGCCGTCGCGGGGCAGGACACCCACACGTGCCCCGTACCCCGGGTTCCACGCATACGGGAAGGTGGCACCGGCCGCTGCGTCGCCCAGGTCGAAGGTCACCGGCAGGTCGTAGAAGACGGCGAAGTGCTCGGTGATCGACATGTCGTGCACCATCGGACTGCCGGGCACGGCCAGGTCCTCACGTCGGGTCACCCGACCCTCCGGCGAGATCACCGTGTACTCGATGACATCAGGACGGGCCCAGAAGTAGCCGGCCGCATGCAGCTCGCCGGTGACGGGGTCCAACTTGGGGTGGGCGGTGTAGCCGTTCGGGAGGGTCCCGTCGAAGTCGCAGCGACCGACGGTGGCGAGTTCGTCGTCCAGCTCGACGGGCTTCGCGCCGGCTTCCACGATGGCGAAGGTACGGCCGGCCAGACCGATGACGTTGGTGTTGGGCGCGTTGTCCATGCCCTCGGTACGGGGCCCGCCCGGGTCGGGCTCACCGAGAGCGGCGGGCACGCGCCCGGATCGAACCCACCGGTTGCGGTACCACTCGGCGCGACCATCACGCAGACGGATGCCGTGCACCATGCCGTCGCCAGTGAACCAGTGGTACTTCGCCGGATCCGCGTCGATGGGGTTGGGTCCGTTGCGCAGGTACCGGCCGTCGAGCTGAGCCGGCAGGGTGCCGGTCACCTCGAGGTCGAACGCAGTGACCTCGTCGTGGACGGGACCGAAGTTGCCCTCCAGGTACGGGTTCCGGGTGATCGTGCCACCCTGGCCCAGGTCGGTCGGTCCGTCGTCGATCGTCATCGCCACACCCCCGTGCTCCGTCCGTCCCCTCCGGGAAGGACGCGACCGATGCTATGTCTCAGCTGCGGACGGCGGCGGTCAGTCCGTGCCGGCGTCGGGACCCGGGCGTGCCAGGTCCTCACTGAGGACCGACCGCTGCGGTCCGGTCGCACGGAACGCACGCGAGAGCAGCGGCGAGGTCGCTCGTAGCGTCTCGGGTAGATCGTCCTCGACGTCCACCGAGATCGCTGCCATGACCTGGGCGTGTCCAGGCAACTCCCGGACCTCGGGGACCTCGGGGACCTCGGGGATGGCCACGGGTGCGATGGACTCGACCTCGGCGGCCTGGTCGCCCAGCTCGTCCGGACCGGCGTCGAGATCGAGATCCAGGTCGGCGTCGAGATCGGGTTCCGGGTCGGACCCGGTCTGCACCACCGGCAAGGGTCGGGGCTCGACGACATCGTCGAACAGCTGCCGGGCCGAGGAGGACGGGTGGCGACGACGGTTCGTCCGACGCGGCACAGCGGCGGCGAGCACACGCGTGACCGGTTGGAGTGCTGCCGGTTCCAGCACGACCGGCTCGACGACAACCGGATCGACCACAACCGGATCGACTGCGACGTCCGAACTGGCCAGCGGATCCGTCCTCGCGGACTGGCGTGGCACGGCCTCGTCGGGTGCATGAAGATCGACGCGGCGATCATTCAACCTCCACCCTCGCGGAACGGTCAACCGGGCGGCGTGGAACTGGCAGATCTCCTGCACCGGTCCGAGCCGATCCGGCATCTGATCGAGCCAGACCTGACAACTGATCGTGTCATAGGACAGACGCGCCTCGGCTGGGCGATCACATCCCGGACGCATGCAGACCCGTGCCATCAGCGCAATCTACCGTCGCTCCGCACGAGCGGATCCCGATGGCTGGCGCACCCGGAGCTCGGTGACATCGACCCCACGCTCGATGAGGGCGTCGGCCACCGAACGGGCGAGGGCTGTCAGCAAGGTGTCACCACTCGAACCGTCGACCCCGACGGTCGCCTCGGTCCAGGTCGTCGCGACCGCCTCGACGGTCAGCACGCGGATCCCCGATCGTGCCGCCTCGACGCGCAGCTCGGTGGCGAAGGCCTGCATCCCGGCCTGCGAGATCGTGTGGTGCGCGTCGCCGGGCGCCGGTTCGGCCGCGGGCGACTCCGATGCGGTGAAGAACACCACCTGCCCCGTCGCGTCGGCGAGGGATCCCAGCAGCCGCTGGGTCAGCAGGTACGGACCCCGCACGTTCAACAGGTAGTGCTCGTCGAGTGCCTCGACCGAGCCTCCTGCGATGGTGGCCGGGGACTGGAGTCCGGCAGCGTGCACGAGCAGGTCGACCGGCCGATCGATCCTCTCGACGAAGTCGACAGCGGAGAGCACGTCGGACTCCGTCGCAAGGTCGGACCGCAACATCAGCGACCGGACTCCCTCTCCGAGCGAGGACAACACTCGGCGCAGCTCGTCGGCGTCACGACCCATCAGACAGACGTCCGCCCCACGGGCGCCGAGCTCGGCCGCCATCGCGGCGCCGAGCAGCCCTGCGCCTCCGGTGATCACGGCCAGGCGGCCGCTCAACGGTCGTGCGTCTGCGGGTCCGGACCCCGGCTCGTCGGACAGCGACGGCGACTGCGCTCCAGCCCCAGTTTCCGGCACTCCGAACAGCGGTCGCTGCGGCCCACCGAAGGGAGGCCCGCCCGAGGGCGGCTCGATCAAGCTGCTCCGACTGTCGCTCACTCCGCAGATTCTTCCACGCCGACCTGCGCTGTTGGTGCCCCGCCGCCAGAGCCGCCGGAGCCGCCGGCCGACGGGACCAGCTCCGCAACGATCGGGCGATGGTCGCTCGCCCGCAGGTCGACCACCTCGGCCGAGAGCAACTCGAGTCCTGCCACAGCGATCCAATCGATGCAGATCCGCGGCGCGTGCGACGGGAACGTCGGCGCGGTCGACACCGGGTGCAGGCCCGCACGCTCCAGTCGGGGCAGAACCACCTCGGGGCGGAGGTTCAGATCACCCATCAACACCCATGGACGGGGCCACTTGTGCAGCTCGCCGAGTATCTCGTCGAGCTGGCCCCCCGCCTCGGACTGTCGGCCGCTCCGGGAGTTCTGCAGGTGCGTGCTCACGACCGTCACCTGCTGCTCGTGCAGTTGCACGCTGGCGATCAGCGCCACACGTTGCTCCCCCACCGAAGCCAGCGACACCCGCTCCAGCCGGGCCGCAGTGCCGCGGAACAGCAAGGCATTGCCGTAGGAGCCGGTCCACAGGAATCGGCGCGCCGGTGCGAAATGCGCTGTGAGTCCGGCCGACCGGCCGAGACGCATCGCCTGGTCCGCGAAACACGTGCGGATCACGCGACGGTCGACCTCCTGCAACGCGACGACGTCGGCATGCAGCGAGGAGACGGCTGCAGCGGTCCCCCGCAGATCGGTCGGGCGGCCCGGCGGCGCACCGTGACGGATGTTGTAGGTGGCGACCCTCACCCGACGATCATCGTCCACGTACGTCGGGTGAACGCTGATGCGAGGCTCAGTTCCTCGGACCAGAGGTTCAAGTCTGCCCGTGATCGGGCCGATCTTGGGAGTGATGAGACCTCGGCCGTCCTCCCGCTGCGACGACACCGCAGGACCCTTCCCCGGAGCATCGAACTCGGCGCCGCTGGCAGAGGAACTGCGCTCCCGTCTCCAGTCGCGCCATCGCGCTGGTCATTCGGTCCGCCCCCGGATGGCGCACATCCGCGGGGTGTCGTTGCTCCTGCTCGCCCTCTCCCTCGGCATCTACGGGATCGGCGCCGCGGCCATGCCGGCGGCGGCATCCACGAGCTTCACCTTCACAGGTGGCGGGTGGGGCCACGGGGTCGGGATGAGTCAGTGGGGCGCCCGCGGATTCGCCGCCAACGGCTACAACTCGACACAGATCCTGCAGCACTACTACTCCGGAGTCGGGGTGGGGTCGGCCGGGGTGAGCAACGACCTGGCCATCCTGATCGCCCAGAACGCCGCGTCGATCACACTGACCGCTTCGGGCACGACCGCCGTACCGGGCGTCGGCACGCTGAGCGCCGGGCAGGCCGTCACCATCACCCGCTCCGGCGGCAACCTCGCCGTCTCGGGATCGCTCAACGCAACGATCGCCGGACCGGTCGACATCTCGCTCGCGAGCTCGGGTGGGCCGGTGACCGTGAGTCCGCCCGGGTACGGCTATCGCTACGGCACGCTCCGTCTGAGCAGCGACCCTGGTGGCAGCGTGCGTGCGGTCGTCCGCGACCTGCCGATGCAGCAGTACCTGTACGGCCTGGGCGAGATGCCGTCCTCGTGGCCGGCCGAGGCCCTCAAGGCGCAGGTGACCGCCGCCCGGACCTACGCACAGAAGAAGCGCACCGCGCGTGGCAGCGCGGACTTCGACATGTACGGGTCTGTGTGGGACCAGTCCTACACGGGGACCCGCTTCGAGGTAGCCGCCTGGAATGCTGCGGTCGATGCGACCGATGGACAGGTCGTCACCCACAACGGAGCGTTGATCGACGCCGTCTACTCGGCGTCGTCGGGTGGCCACACCGAGAACAGTGAGTACGTGTGGGTGTCCTCGGTTCCCTACCTGCGGGGCACCTCCGACCCGTACGACGGCACGGGTGGAAACCCCAACGCCTCGTGGTCGCGGACGTACCGCGACTCCGACCTGGGCGCCTGGTTCGGGCTGGGCACCATGACCTCGATCCAGGTGCTCGGACCCGTCGGCGTCTCCGGTCGTCTCGACAAGGCCACGATCCGCCTCACTGGCACCGGCGGCTCCAGGGACGTCTCGGGCAACAGCTTCCGTTCGACGGTGAACTCCCGGGTCCCGGGCTCACAGCAGTTGATGTCCACGAAGTTCACGGTGAACGGTGCCGGCGCGCCAGCCCCCGCTCCCGCGCCGGCCAACCAGATGCCGACGGGATCGATCACGGTCGCGACGGCCGAGGGGCGCCAGATCATCATCGGCGGCAGGTCGTCCGATGCCGACGGGTACCCACTGGTGCGGGTCGTCTCCACGATGGGCTCACAGAGGGCCGTCCGCGACTTCACGTCCACGAACGGCAGCTATCTGATGTGGTGGAACGGCGGCCCGGGAACTCGCACCGTCTGCGTGACCGTGTACGACGTGCCCACCGGGCAGGGCGTATCGCTCGGCTGCCGAGACATCGTCGTCAAGTGATCCACGGCTCCGTCGGAGTCTGGGACACCGTTAGCTTTCGTCGATGCGCTACCGACGGCTGCCCATCGAGATCGAGTCACCCGAGTAGAGGGGCTACGGCTCCATCCGCTGCAACCTGACCGAGAGTTCGGTCAGCGACGCAACGCTCGAGTCCTACGACGTGGACCTGTCCGGGTTGGTGCTGGCCTACGGCGACCATCGCGGACTGCCGGAGTTGCGCGACCTCATCGCGTCCGACGGTTCGATGTCGCCCGGCGACGTGCTGTGTGCGCCGGGCGCCGCCGCTGCCCTGTTCTTCGTGGCGACCTCGCTGCTCGAGACCGGCGACCATGCCCTGATCGAGCACACCAACTACGCGACGAACATCGAGACGCCGCTGCTCATCGGTGCCGAGGTCGAGCCGATCGAATTGCGCATCGAGCAGGGCTTCGAGCTCGATGTCGACCATCTGGCCGCGGCGATCCGTCCGTCCACCCGCCTGATCTCGATCACCACACCCCACAATCCGACCGGCACCGTGTTGACTCTCGAGCAGCTACACGCTGTGGTCGAGATGGCGGAGCGCAGCGACTGTTGGCTGCTCGTCGACGAGACCTACCGCGAGATGAGTCGTTGCACGCCGTTGCCGGTCGCCGCGAGCCTGTCGGACCGTGCGATCAGCGTGAGCTCGTTGTCGAAGACCTACGGACTGCCGGGTCTGCGCCTGGGCTGGATCGTGACGAGCAATGCAGAGCTGCAGGAACGGTTCCTCGCTGCCAAAGAACAGATCGTGATCTGCGGTTCGACACTCGACGAGGAGGCAGCACGCCAGGTCCTGGCCCGTCGGCACGAGCACCTGCCGCGCATCCTCGCCTCGATCCAGGAGCGAGCCGCCATGGTGTCGGACTGGATGCACGACCAGTCGGACTGGCTCGAGTGGGTCGCTCCCGGCGGCGGCGTGGTCTGCCTGCCACGACTGCGTGCCGGAGTGATCGACGACGTCGACACGTTCTACCGGGTGCTCGACACCGAGCACGGGACCTTCGTCGGCGAGGGCCACTGGTTCGACACAGACCGCCGTCACTTCCGGTTGGGATTCGGCTGGCCGCCCGTCGAGGAGCTGCGCGGCGGGCTCGTCGGCCTCGCGGAGACAGCCCGGTCGGTCAGCTGAGCGGCCCGCGCGGCGATACATGGGAGTAGCCCGACTCACGCACCCCGTCGGTGACGAGGATCTCGTTGGCCGCCAGGCGACCGGTGAGCACCGCCCGCTCCATCAGCGCTGACGGCACCGGCGCCGCAATCCAGTCGCCTGCCAGGAACAGCCCGGCGACCCCGTCGCTGGCCGGCGTCGCAGGGAATGGTCGGTGAGCAGCAAGACCCGCGGCGAACGAGGAGAAGTTCTCGTAGGTGCCGACCGTGGAGCCGAGCACTGCAGCGTCGACGAGCTCGGGAACGACTTCGAGCAGCAACGGCCGCACGATCGGCCAGACCTGGTCGTCGGGGGCATCGGCGAGTTCGGAGTCGATGGCGTAGAGGTGCAGCTCGATGACCGAGCCACCTGTCGACGCAGCCCAGGCCCGGGACTCCTCCTCGAGTTGGTGGAACTGACAGATCAACGACATCGGCGTGTGCTGCGGTGTTTCGATCACCTGTGGTCGGCTCGCATCCGGTGCACGATCGAGCCACAGCCGCAGGATCCGATACGGCGGCGCGACGCGTTGGCGGGCAACTCTGGCGGTCACTGCGGCAAGTCCCGCTGCACCTGCCACGTCTGACGCAGCGTCCACGCTGGAGCCAGCGAGGATCCGTTGCGCACCCGGCACGTCGGCCGCCAGCACCACGGCATCGTGTCGTTCCGGCTCGCCGATCACACCGACCGCCCGACCCTGTTCGATCCGCAGACCGGCCACAGGGGCAGAGGTGGTCACGGTCGCGCCGAGCGAGCGCAGCCGGGCGACCCACGGATCGATGACGGCGGTCCCATGGTCGACCGTGGTCACTTCGCGGTCGAACGCGAACGGTTGTGAGGTGAAGTACAGATGCTGGTAGAGGACCATCTCGGCCGCCGACAGGTCCGCCACGCGGTTGAGCGTCACATGGGCGGCGGGTTGCAGGATCACGTCCTCGAAGCGCTTCGTGACCTTCGTCCGGCGGATCCACTCCTGGAAGGTCAACCCGTCGAGCCTGTCGAACACCGTGGAGAAGTTGAACTGGAACAGGTCCGGAAGGATGCCCGAGCTGCCGAAGATGTCGGACCAGTCGAGGTTCGGCGAGCGATCCACGATCCCGGCCAGGTTGGCCGGAAAGAGCTTGGGCGTCGACTCGAGGCGCTCGGGCAGGTAGTCGCGGAAGACGAAATCGACGACGTCATAGGAGCGGAAATGATGGTCGATGCCGAGCCGGTGGCGGATGTCGGCGAAGGTCCGGTAGTTGTCGAACCACATGTGCAGGCCGTGCTCGACGCGGAAGGTCCGTCCGAGCCCGGGGTCGAGCTCACGCGTGGCCAGGCGACCGCCGAGAACGTCACCGGCCTCCCGCACGTGGACCGCGTAACCGCGCTCCGCCAACTCGAGTGCGGCCGACAGCCCCGCCAGGCCACCGCCGACCACGAGCACCGATCGCGAGCGCGCCGGCGACAACACCGGTGTGCCGTCGGGATTGCGCGGCCGGACGTTGACGATCCGGCGACGGGCGTCCGGTGGGAACAGGACGTCGAGCGGATCCGCCGGACCATCGGGGCCAGGAACGCCGCCGGGCGCGCATCCGGGGAGCGCGACACCGAGCATTCCGCCCGCTGTGGCGAACCCGCCCAGCTGCATGAACTTCCGTCGTTGCATCGTCACAGTCCCCGTCGTGTCGTTCGCGGCCGAGCCGTCCGCCGCTCGTCCGATCGGGCGCCACCCTCGCTGTGGGCGAAACCCGAGTGACCCTCCGGCCAGTGAACAGTGTTCACCCAGCCCGCCGATCCACGCAACGTGGATACGGTGTGAGATTCCCATCAGCCAATTCTTCGACCGGACCGCCGTCGTCGGCGGGACTGTGCAACCGACTCTGGAGGTCTGTCCATGCCGCGTCTACGCGAGGTCCCCCGTTCCGAGGTCCACCCCTTCGGCGAGGTGATGTACGGGCTGATCTTCGGTGACCGTGACCCGACCGTCGACCCCGGGACCGCGTCCGGAACACCCGGTGACTGGTGGACCGTCACAGCGTTGGTGCCCGACGCATTCGACCACATCTGCTCCGGTCTGCAGTTCTACCGCTCGCCCGATCGCGTGCTGTCACCCGTGCTGCGCGAGCTCGGACAGCTGCGAACCGGCTGGGCACGGGGGTCGCAGTTCGTCTTCTCCCAGCACTGCAAGGCCGCTCGCGACGTCGGACTGTCGAACGAGCAGGTGGATGCGATCCCGCACTGGCAGGTGGTCGACTGCTGGACGCCGATCCAGCGAGCGGTGCTCGCCTACACCGACTGCCTGGTCCTGCAGGGTGGACGTGTGCCGGACGGCGTGTTCGATGCACTGCGCGCGGAGCTGTCCGACGTCGAGATCGTGGAGCTCACCTACATCACGACGACGTACGACATGCACGCTGTCATCTCGAAGGCACTCCGACTCGAGTTCGACGACACCCCCGACCCGGTCGTCGAGGTGCCCGACCCCGAGGGCAACTGCGCCGGGCTCGAGGTCTTCGACCAGTAGTGACAAGGGTCGACCAGCCCGCCGCACCCGGGTTCTGTGCTGCGAGATCGGTGTGTTCGCGCCCGTCCCGCACCACAGAACGTGGGGTCAGTCCTCGTCGGTGACCGCTGGCTCGAAGCGATATCCCATTCCCGGCTCCGTCACGAAGTAGCGCGGGGTCGACGGCTCGGGTTCGAGCTTGCGACGCACGTTCGCCAGGTGCACACGGAGGTAGTTCGTCTCCTCGTCGTACTGCGGCCCCCACACCTCGTGCAGCAGCTGACGCTGCGAGACGAGGCGGCCGGGGCTGCGGACGAGCTGCTCCACCAGGGACCACTCGATCGGCGTCAGACGGATCTCCTCGGAGGTCGCTCCACCGCTCTCGCGATCGCCACCGACCGAACCGCCGCCACCCGAACCACCACCCGTCGGCCGAGTCACCCGCTTGGCGACCAGGTCGACCTGGAAGTCGGGGGTCCAGACGATCGGATCGTCCGGCTCGGGTCGGTGGCGGCGCAACGCCGCGCGCATCCGGGCGAGCAGCTCGCCCATTCCGAAGGGCTTGGAGACGTAGTCGTCCGCGCCAGCGTCGAGCGCGGCGATCTTGTCGGACTCCTCACCGCGGACCGACAGGACGATGATCGGGACCTCGGTCCATCCGCGCAGTCCCTCGATCACGCCGAGTCCGTCGATGCCAGGCAGACCCAGGTCCAACAGCACGACGTCGGGATGATGGTCCGCTGCGAGCACCAGCGCCTCTTCGCCGCTGGCCGCCATGTCGACGTCGTAGCCACGAGCGACCAGGTTGACCCGCAGGGCCTTACGGATCTGCGGTTCGTCGTCGACAACGAGCACCCGGGTCATGTGGTGGCCCCCGCGTCCAGCGGACCGGACGCAGACCCCGACTCGACGTCCACCGGGTCGTCGACGGCGTGCAACAGGAAGGTCACGGTCAGGCCACCACCGGGAGTGTCGTCGAGCTCGAGTTCGCCGCCGACCGCGCGGATGAAACCGTCCGAGATGGCGAGCCCCAGGCCCACCCCCGCTTGCGAGGACCGGTCACCGAGGCGCTGGAAGGGCTCGAACACGCTCGCACGGTTCTCCTCGGGGATTCCCGGGCCGTGGTCGACGACCCGGAGGTGCACCTGATCCTGGGCCGAGCCGACCGCTGCGGCCTCGATCCGCACCGGCACACCCTCGGGCTGCACTGCCATGGCGTTCGCGATGACGTTCGCCAGTGCTCGTTCCAGCAGCGCGCCGTCGAGTTCGACCAGTGGCAGCGTCTCCGGCACGTCGACCCTGACCTGCGACGCATCGACACCGAGGTTCGACAACGCGGCGGACACGACCTCCTCCAGAGCGGTGGGTCGGCGCAGCACGGTGAGTGATCCGGTCTGCAGCCGCCCCATGTCCAACAGATTGCCCACGACCCGATCCAGTCGATCGACCTCGTCGTCGATGGTCCGAAGGAACATCTGTGTGTCCTCGGCGTCGAAATGCACATCCGGAGCCAGCAGCGAGGTGACCGATGCCTTGATACCCGACAGTGGCGTTCGCAGATCGTGCGACACCGCCTGCAGGATCCCCGTGCGCAGCGCGTCGGCCTCTGCCGTCGCCGCCGCGGTGGTCGCCTCGTCTTGTCGTGCCCTCCGGTCCAGGCCGACGGTCAACTGGTCGAGGAACGCAGTGACCACCCCCGGGTCGCGGTCCGAGGGGAATCCTCCTCCGACCACCACGACGGTCCGCTCGTCGCCGAGCACCCGCGCCTCGCCGTCGCTCGGCTGCTGCGGCGGTGACGCACCGGCCGAGGCCTGCACCACCCACACCGGCTGCTCGCCCTCGGGGCCGTCCTCCCGCCGGAGGACCGAGATCGACTGCAGCCCGAACGTCACCCGCACCTGATCGACCAGGCTCGGCAGCGGATCGCGTTCGCCGGCCTGGGTCGCCGCGGCCCGCGCCAACGCCGCGGCCTCTGCACGGGCGCGCATCGATTCAAGGGATCGTCGGGCCACACGGTCGACCAGCGTCGCCACCGTCGCGCCGACACCGACGAACATTCCGAGGGCGAGCGCGTCCTCGGCGGAGTCCACCGTGAACGTGCCCGTCGGCGGAACGACGTGGTAGTTGACGATGACCGCACCCGAGAGCGACGCGACGATGCCGGGTGCGAGACCACCGACGGCGCTCACGGCGACCACGAAGCCGAGGGCGAGCAGCAACAGGGTGCTGAGTCCCCACTCGTCGCGGTAGTGGATCAGGAGCAGCGTGACGATGGGTAGACCGATCAGCGCCATCGCCCATGCGGCGATGCGGCGCCGACGTGGCAGCGGTGTGGGTCGGCGACGCGGCAACGCCGGCAGCGTGGTGCCGGACTCGCCTTCGGTGGAGATGACGTGCACGTCGAGGTCGCGGGCCAGCCGGAGCAGCCGATTCACGACGGAGCCGCCCATCATCTCCTGGGCCTTGGACCTGCGGCTCGCACCGATCACGAGTTGCGTGGTGCGTTCGGATCGGGCGACGGCAACGAGAGTCTCGGCCACGTCATCGCCGATCGACTCGCGGAATGTGCCTCCGAGCTCCTCGAGCAGCGTGCGGTGCCGGTCGAGCTCGGTGGTCGAACTCCCCGGACCATCGGAAGAACTGACGTGCGCACCGACCAGGTCCCCGTGCAGGCGACCAGCGAGGCGCGCCGCTCGACGGATGATCTGCTCGCTGCCCGGGGCGCCCGTCAGGGCGACCAGCACACGCTCACGCGTCTCCCACTGGTCCGCGATCCCGTGGGACTCGAGGTACCCCTGCAGTTGGTCCTCGACACGATCCGCGAGCCACAACAGCGCGAGCTCGCGCATCGCGGCGAGGTTCCCCAGACGGAAGTAGTTCGACAGCGCTGCATCGATCCGCTCGCTCGGATAGACGTTGCCGTGCGCCATGCGACGTCGGAGCGCCTCCGGGGTCATGTCGACGAGTTCGATCTGCTCCGCACGACGCACCCAGGTGTCCGGCACGGTGTCCGGCTGGCGGATCCCGGTGATGCGCTCGGCCACGTCGTTGACCGACTCGAGGTGTTGGATGTTGACCGTCGAGATCACGTCGATACCGGCGTCGAGCAACTGCTCGATGTCGGCCCAGCGCTTCTCGTTGGCTGAGCCATGGGCGTTGGTGTGGGCGAGTTCGTCGACGAGAACCACCGCTGGCCGACGTTCCAGGACCGCGTCGACGTCGAGTTCGGACGCCACCGTGTCGCGGTGGACCGACTCGCGCTGCGGAACGATCTCCAGATCGCCGATCTGAGCGGCCGTCTGCGCACGCCCGTGTGTCTCGACCAGACCGACCACGACATCACTGCCACGGTCTCGGCGGCGACGACCTTCGTCCAACATCGAGTAGGTCTTGCCCACCCCGGGTGAAGCGCCCAGGTAGATGCGCAACCGACCGCGACTCATCCGGCCTCATTCACCGAACGCACGGAGCGCACGCAGGTAGCGCTCGTCGACGTCCGCAAGATCACCACTGACGAGCCCGTTCACCCGTGCGGTCTCGATGACCAGATCCGCATGTGATCGCAACGCATCGCGGTGCTCCGGTCGGGCCATCGGCGCCATGGTCCCGATCGCATCCAGGATGCGGATGAGTACCGCAGGACTGTCGGCGCCGGCTTGGCGGATCAGGTCGAATGCACCTTTGAGCAGGCGGTCGAAGTGCAGCGCCGGCACGACCAGACGCACCTGGTTCGCGTCGTTCGACCAGCCACCGGTGTCCGCCGGTTCGCTGCCGAGCTTCACCAGTGCGTCGCCGAGCCAGTCGACGCAGGTGAGGCCGGTGTAGGTGTCGTTGACCGCCGGCGACAAGGCCCGGATGGCGATCTCGACCACCTGCGCGATGGCGAACTCGAGGTCCTGGCGCAGCGTGCGGGCCGGGCCGATCTCGATGGCGTCGGCGATCACCCGGTCGATCGATTCGGGAGCGTCCGCCGGCAGTACGTAGGCCATGCACTGACCCGTCACCACGAACTGACCCGGCCGTCGCTGGAGCACCAGCACCGCACCGGCGGCGTCCGCGACGCTCAGCAGCCGTGGATGATCGAGCAGGTCGACGTAGCCGGTGACGGGGGACGGGATGGCGCGACCCCGGTCGCGGGCCGACACACGAAGTTCCTCGACCTCTGCGGCATCCGCGCAGCGCGGAACCTCGGGTAGGTAGTCGCCCAACTCCGCGAGTCCGGTCGAGAGCTGCCCGACCACCGACGCGACGACGTTCGGCGCCTGGATCGTCGAGGCGACCCGGTGCACGTAGTACACGAGCAGGCCGAAACAACTCAGCGCCGCGAGGATCGAGGTGCTGACACTGACCGCCGGCACGCCGTCCGGGGAGCCCGTTCTCACCGTCGCAAGGGTGAGGACGCAGAAGATCAGCGTCGACAGGAAGGCACCGAGGGTGACCTGGGTGACCGGGTCGCGCATGAACCGCCGGATCAGGCGTGGACCGAGCTGCGTCGACGCGAGCGAGAACGTCAGGATCGAGGTCGAGAACACCAGCGCGAGCGCAGTTGCGACCGCAGACACGAGGGCGCTCAGGATGAGCGCAGCGTCGGCCGGTGACCGGGTGATCAGGAACTCGGGCACGCTGCTCTCGGCCGAGGGCCAGACCCGGTCCAGCCGACGCGTCACCGCGAACAGCCCGATCGCAACGGCCGACATCACAACGGGCGCGACCCACAAGTTGGGGCCGACCCGGTAGGTCAGCTCCCACCACCGGATCGAGATCCGCGACCGACGCGACGTGCTCATCGCTGTCAGTCTGGCCGAGCCACACGGCACGTTCAGTCATGCGGTCCGAGCCCCGGTCACTGGGACCTCAGCGTGTGTCGCCCGTGCGTGACCGGAAGGTCCGCACAGCGACCTCACCGACCGAGATGCCGATCACGATCATCAGGATGCTGGTGACGACATCGGAGGTCTCGGCGATGTGGAAGTCTCGCAGCGGGATCATCGCGAGAGCGAGGACGACCGCCACGACCGACCCGCCGGCCGCAGCGACCAGGCTGGTCGTGCTCGAGGGGGAACTGCGGACGACACCGGCTGCGAGCGTACCGGTGTCGGTCCCGCGCAGGGGCCAGATGTCGTCAGCGGGCTGGTCCGCGGGCTGGTCCGCGGGCTGGTCCGCGGCCAGTTCCCCGGCACCCTGGCGGGTCGCCACCGGGCGGGACCTGCCACCTCGTGGCGGGGCGACAGAATCGACGGGTCGGTCGATCAGTTCGACCACCACGAAGCAGAGCCCCACGAACACCAGCGTGCCGACCACGGTCAGCAGGCCGCGGAGACCTCCGATCGGCTCGACTGCGAGGA
>Ga0105047_10009464_pt1 | contig 16035 bp, 15 predicted proteins | sample MAT04_FD_78384 | JGI IMG/M metagenome (GOLD analysis project Ga0105047, IMG submission 78384) | Freshwater microbial communities from Lake Fryxell liftoff mats and glacier meltwater in Antarctica - MAT-04 (megahit assembly) | ecosystem: Environmental > Aquatic > Freshwater > Ice > Liftoff...
CCAGTAGACGAACGGGGCGTGTTTGCGGCCGAGGCCCGATTGTTTGAGCAGGCTTGCTTGACCGCGCGGTCGAGCCAGCGCCAGAGCGTTACCTTGTCCACCTTCTGGTGGTCGTACGGCCAGCATTCCATGATTTGCCGGCGCGAGAGTTTGTCGGCTATTCGCGCCCTGGTGAACCTCAATTCGGGTGAATGGGAGCGAAAAAGGACCCCAAAAGGACCCGAAAAGGACCCGAAAAGGACCCCAAAAAGGGGCGAAAAGGGGCGAAAAGGACCCCAAAAGGGGCGGAATGGATTGCAAAACGACCGGAATTCGTTGCAAGATGGCCGTGATTCGTTGCAGAGGGGTGTGCGAAAATGATGAAACGAACGGGAGGCGATTTCGCCCATCAATCTGGATGAGCCATCCCGAAGCTTGTCAAATCAGTTTCTTCGAGATCGCTTGGAGACCCTCACCTCTGGATGAAGGCCGTGCGCTCACCACGCACGCAGCACCTATTTCGTGATTGGCTGGCCGAGATTCATGGGGTAGAAAAGCGATGCCGTAACGACGCCACGGCAGTCATGCAGTTCCTGCAACTGCTGGAAGCGATCGGGCGCTCATCCGACGAGCGACGGCGTGTCGAGCTTGGTCTTTGAGTGGCCACGGCAGCCAGTCAGATCTCATTTCACCCCGACTTCCCCCGCTGCCAACCACTCAACGCCGCGTTCGCCAGGATGATGACGCCGATCAAAATGTACTTGATTTCCACTGGCACATTGCACAGATTCACGCCGTTTTCGAGTAGGCCGAGGACGAGAACGCCGATCAAGGCCCCGATGACGGTGCCACGACCGCCTGTCAGGCTGGCGCCGCCGATGACGACTGCCGCGATGACGAGAAGTTCCAGTCCTTCGCCTGCACTCGGGTTGCCGCTGTTGCCATGGGCGAAGAGCAACACGCCGGCCACGCCCGTCAACAGTCCAGCGAGAGTGTAAACCACTACCTTCGTTCGTTCCACGTCGATGCCGCAAAGCCGAGCAGTTGCCTCGTTCGACCCGACGGCGAAGATGTGTCGGCCTAGCACCGTCGAGCGCAGCAACACGGCCACCGCGACCGATAACAACAGCAAGAGGAGAAATCCGGGGTTATAGAGCGTGCTGCTCGCCAAGACCGCGACCCAGTCCGGCGTCGCGCCGCCCGGGAAGGCGATCGGCGAGCGATTCGCCAGCCAGATGGCCGTGCCGCGGGCGATGCTGAGCATGCCGAGCGTCACCACGAAGGGCGGCAGCTTCAACTTGGTAATCACGATGCCGTTGATGAATCCGCATAACCCGCCGACCAAAACCCCTGCGAGCACGGCCACGATCGACGTGACCGGCGATGAACCCATCGACCGATGCAGATGGACAAAGACTTGCATCGTCACGACCGTGGAAAGGGCAGCCACGGCGCCTACCGAAAGATCAATCCCCCCCGTAATGATGATGAGCAGCATCCCCAGGGCGATGATGGCCGGGATCGTGCCTTCGTGGACCAGCACTTCCAGGTTGCCGATGTTCAAGAACGAAGCGAGTTCGCCGTTGATGCCGATCAGAATCGTGAAGAAGATCAGCACGCCGGCCAGACCGATGAGGGGCCCGAACAGGTTCGCCAAAGTGCGGGAGAATTTCATGGAGAGTCTATTCCCTTGCTTGCGCTGCGGGCTCCTGGCTCGCACCGATGCCGGTCGCGAAGTTCATCACTTGTTCTGAGGTCCACGCAGCAACGGGCCGGATCGGGCTCAGCCGGCCACGGCTCATGACCGCCAGGTTGTCGCAGACACCCAATAGTTCCGGAAGGTAGCTGCTGACCATCAGCACCGCCTTCCCCTGGGCGGCGAGGTCGCCGATGAGACGGTAGATTTCCGCTTTGCTGGCGACATCGACGCCGCGTGTTGGCTCATCGAGCAGAAGAATGTCCGCCTGTTGATGCAACAGACGGCCGAGGGCTACTTTCTGCTGATTGCCGCCGCTCAGTTCGCCCACGGCCTGTTCTGCATCGCGCCGCCGAACGTGGAGCCGATCGAGCCAGCCGTCGACGGCCGCGTTCCGTTTCGCGTGATCGATCAAACCCCGCCACGCATACGGTTGCAGCCAGCTATAGGTGAGGTTGTCGCCAATGCTCTGATCGAGCGCGAGCCCTTCAAGCTTGCGATCTTCACTCAAGAGGCCGACGCCCTGGGCGATCCGGTTCGCAGGTGATGCAATCGATGAGACCGTTCGTATCGTGATCGAACCGGAACGAACCGCATCCAACCCAAAGAGAGCGCGTAAAAGTTCGGTACGCCCCGCCCCGATGATGCCGGCCAGGCCGAGGATCTCGCCCCGTCGCAGGGTGAAGCTGACGCCGCGCGGCAGCTTGACGCCCACGACGTCGCGCAACTCGACAAGCGGTGCGCCGATCTCGTGCGGTACGCGCGGGTATTGCTCCTCGATCGCCCGGCCCACCATCTGCTGAATGATCGTCTCTCGGGCAACCTCGCGCACCATGCCGCTGCCGACGCTCTGACCGTCGCGCAGGACCGTGAAGCGGTCGGCGATGGCCTCGATCTCTTCGAGAAAATGGCTGATGTAGACGATGCGGACGCCTTTCTCTTTCAATCGGCGGATCAGGGCGAAGAGCCGTTCGGCATCGGCTCGCGTCAGGGCGCTGGTCGGCTCGTCCAGAATCAACACCTTGACGTCCGTGAGCAGGGCGCGGGCGATCTCGACCAACTGGCAGGCCGCGGGGTTCAACTCGGCAATCGGCGTCTCGGGGTGAATCTCCGGATGTTCCAGAAGTTTCAACACCTCTTCAACACGCCGGCGGTTGTCGTCCCGTTTCAGGAAACCCCGACTGGCCGACTCCTGGCCCAGGAGAATGTTGGCCTCGGTGCTCAGGTCGGGGGCGAGCGTCAATTCCTGGTAGACCATCGCAATGCCGGCCCGTCGGGCTTCTTGCGGTTGACGCGGCGCATACGGTTGGCCATCAAGGATCATCGTCCCGGCGTCGGCCTGTTCCGCTCCGGAAAGGATCTTCATCAACGTCGACTTGCCGGCCCCGTTCTCGCCGATCAGGGCGTGGACCTCGCCGGGCCGCAGTTCCAGATCGACGCCCCGGAGTGCCTGCGTTGATCCGAAACTCTTCGAGATGCCGGTCATCCGCAGGCTCATAAGGCTTCCTCGCGGAGTTCCTTGACCATGTCGCGATCGCGCTGGCTATCGGGGTCGTGGCGTTTGAGCGTGTCGAGCGCCAGGACGTTCGCGCGTGTGACGAGATACTCACCGGTGCTGCGCACCAGTTGCGTGCGATTCTGATTGACGTCCTCGCCGCGCAGCGAGCGCACCAGTGTCGTCACGCCCAGGTAGCCCATCTTGTAAGGGTCCTGGATGATCGAGCCATCGACGTCGCCTTCCTTGATCGCTTGCAGAAGAGGCGCACTTGAGTCGAACCCCATTAGGTGCACGCGCCGGCGGTTACTGGGATTCCCGAGATTCAATCCGAGACTGCGGAGGATGTTCAGCGTCCCGCTGACCGATGATTCGTTGGGTGCGAAGATGGCGTCAACCTGATCACGATACTGTTGAATGAGGGGAGCGGCGGCCCGCCGGGCGCTGTCCTGGGTCGCCCCGGCGTACTGGTTATCTGATAGCCATTGCACCTTGGGCAGAGGGCCGTTCCGGGGCTTCTGGATTTCTGGATTGAAATAGTCGAGGAAGCCCTTCTCGCGCTTCTCGGTACTCTCGGAACCGACCTGGTAACGCAGCAGGATGAGTTTCGGTTCCTTGATCCCCTCCTGATTCAGGACGGTCGCGAGATACTCGGCCGCGAGCCAGCCGCCGTTCTCGTTATCGGTGGCCACGTACTTGACCATGCCTTCCTTGTAGGTCAGGCCGGAATCGATCACGACCACCGGGATGTTCTTCTCGTGAGCCCGCTTCACCGGGGCGGAGAGAATGTCGCTATGTTGAGGGGCCAGCACGATGCCGTTGACGCCGGTCGCCACCCGCCGGTCGACGATGGAGATTTGTTCAAGAATATCGCGTTCACGGAGGGGACCGTCCCAGAGAATCTGGATGCGGGCGGGGGCCAGATCCGCTGCCGCCCGTTCGGCGCCCCGGTGGATCGATTGCCAGAACTCGTGCGTCATCCCTTTGGGGATGACGACGATGCGCAGGACATCCGGATCGCGCCGGCAACCGGGCAACAAGCAGGAAAATCCGGCCGACGCGGCCAACCACTGGCGTCGCGTGAGCATTCGGCGTTCAGCAAACCGGGAGAGGGTGCCGATCATAGTGGGTATCAGCGTAAGGGCGGGAGCCGGCCGGGTCAAGTTTTCTGTTTATTCTTTCTTTGACGAAGAGAACGATTCCACGAGGGGCGGGGATGCTGGACAACATCGTACAGATGAACCTCATTCATCTTTTTACGTTCTACCTGACGGCCACGTTTATCCTCAGCACCGTTCGGCGTCTGCGGCAGTATCACGTCATCGCCAATTTGGCACGCTCCGTCCCTGGCCGCTGGCCGCGTGTCTTGCAGCAGATGAAGAAGCACTGGTGGATGTTCTTCACCTGGCAGACGTTCCGCCCCGCCATCCTGGCCATCTCGCTCATCGTGGTTCAGATGGTCTGTTCCCGGCTCATCTGGCCGCAAGCCGTGCTGACGATGCGTGACTTGTCCGACGAGTGGTGGATGATCCCGATCGTCGGCATCATGGGGTTAGTCATGATCGGCGTCGACTTCTGGTTCATCATTCGCGTCGGCAAGATCGACCGAACGGAGACGGAAAAGTACCTGGATGAAGCGGAACACTGGCTTTCATCATGGAAAGCGCCGGCCGTCCGAATCTTCACCTTGGGGTTGATCAACCCTCGCAAAATGGTCGACACGGGAGTTCGTAAAGCCATGGAAGAAGGCAAAGGGATGCTGCATCGAAATCTCTGGCTCATCTCCATGCAAGCCGCCCTGCGGGTTCTGTACGGTCTCAGCTTGTGGATCTCCTGGGCGGTGCATCCGTCGCTCTTGCGTTGAGCGACATTCGCGAGTTCATCTTTGAAACTCCCGGCTCGCCAATTGGATGCGGAAGAATAAGCTCACCCCATCGGAAACCGCTTCTTCTCTCCGCTTTCAGGGAGCATTTCATGAACATCGCCAGTCGTGGGGCGTTCGCGGTCGTCTGTCTCTTCGGGTTTGTCCCCACCATCCGCTGCGCGACGCCCAACATCGTCATCATCCTGGCCGATGACATCGGCTATGGCGATCTCGGCTGTTACGGCGCCACCAAGGTGAAGACGCCGAATCTCGACAAGTTGGCCGAGGGCGGGATGCGTTTCACGGATGCCCATTCGCCAGCATCGGTGTGTACGCCGACGCGATTTGCCCTCATGACCGGCCAATACGCTTGGCGGCAGAAGGGGACCGGGATCTTGAGCGGGGCGGCGCCGCTCGTTATTCAGAAGGAGCGCCTGCCGTTCACGTTGCCGGCACTTTTGAAGTCGGCGGGTTATACGACCGGCGTGGTCGGCAAGTGGCATCTCGGCCTCGGCGATCCGGTCCCGGATTTTAACGTCGAAATCAAACCAGGTCCGCGCGAAGTCGGCTTCGATTACTCGTTTGTCATTCCCGCCACGGGCGATCGCGTGCCGTGCGTTTATGTCGAGAACGGCAAGGTCGTCGGCCTCGATCCCAAGGACCCGATCAAAGTCAGTTATGGCGTGCCGATCGGCGATGAGCCGACCGGTGCCAACAACCCGGAACTACTGACCGTGCAGAAGCCAAGCAACGGGCACGCCGATACCATCGTCAACGGCATCAGCCGCATCGGCTTCATGACTGGCGGCAAAGCGGCCCGCTGGAGCGACGAGAATATGGCCGACGACATCACCCGCCAGGCCGTCGGCTTCATCGAAAAGAACAAAGAGAAACCGTTCTTTCTCTACTTTGCCACGCACGACGTTCACGTGCCGCGCGTGCCGCACCCGCGTTTCAAGGGAAAGAGCGGTCATGGCCTGCGCGGCGACGTCATCGAGGAACTCGACTGGTCGGTCGGCGAGGTGATGAACACGCTCGACAAGTTGAAGCTGGCCGACAACACGCTCGTCATCTTCACCAGCGACAACGGCGGCGTCATGGATGACGGCTACCAGGATGGCTCGCGCAACGACACGAGCGGCCATCTCTGCAACGGCGACCTGCGCGGCTACAAGGGCGGCCTTTACGAAGGCGGCCATCGCGTCCCCTTTATCGCCCGCTGGCCGGGCCACGTGCCGGCCAAGAAGACATCCAGCGAATTGATCGCCCACGTCGATCTTCTCGCAACGTTGGCCGCCCTCGTCGGCAAGGCACTCCCGAAAGAAGCCGGCCCGGACAGCTTCAACGTGCTCGCCGCCCTGTTGAACGAGAAGCCCACCGAGCCCGGACGATCCACGCTCCTGCTGCAATCCAACACCGGCGACCGCCTCGCCGTGCGTCAGGGCAACTGGAAGTACATCCCGGAAGGAACCACCAAGAAGGTGAAGAGTGGTCCCGAACTCTACAACCTGACCGACGACCCGAAGGAGGCGAAGAACCTCTTCGAAGTGCAGCCGGAGAAAGCGAAGGAGATGGCGGAGATCATCAAGAAGGCGAGGGAAGCAGCGGGAACGCGATGAGGGGAACGAAGATCTTCGCTTGCGCTTCAGTCGCTTGCGGCGTCGCACTTGGGGGCACTTAACGCGACGCCGCAAGCGGCGATCCTTCGCTTACTAACATCCACATGACCCGGACGGGATCAGGTCGTCATCGTTCGAATCGCTGAGTTCACCCGATTCACCCAGGATCAAGTTGGGTCGCAAGGCGCTCATCAGGGCGACCTGGATGGCGTTGACTTGCAGGTGATTGCCGTACTCATCCTTGCCGTGCAGGTGGCCGAGGTTGTGCATCATTTCGTGGGCCAAGAGGCCGGCCCAGTTGACGGGATCGGCCCCGGCTCGCTGGGTAAACCAGTAGCGATTGACATGCACGTGGAACTGGCCGGCGATCTGGCCCGACTTCTGCGTGATGTTTTGCGTTTGCACGACTCCGACGGGTGCGTGAGCCCAGTAGTTGTCCCGCTTGTAGTACGGCTCGAGGTACACTCGCGGGAAGTTGTGAGGCAGGTAGTAGGCCAGTTGATAGTCCATGCAGGCAAACGACCAGTCCGAACGGCGCGGTAAACCGATCTTGTCGCTGTAGGTCCCGTCAACCAGCGAATTCTTTGCGTACCGATTGATGCCGCGCCGCACGTTGGGCGTGGTGATGTTGTGCAAGATGTGACGCATCGCCTGGAGGAGAACTTGCAATTCACCCTGGGCAAAACCGTTGCGCGGGTAGTCGACCAGGATCTTATCGGCGGCAAGCGCCTTGCCACCCAGGAGATTCATGCCGAGGAGGGAAGCGGCCCCTGCTCCACACTTCGAGAAGAAACAACGACGATTGAGAGTATTCATGATAGACCTCATGGTTTGAGTGAACGAAGGTTGAAGCAAGAAGAAGGGGGAGCATTGGCCGTACGCGACGACCAAGGCTCCCGTTGAATTCATCGGTTTAGCGGCGAAACGGTTCGTTGGGCTGACGATCGCGGAACGGATTCACAATCGGGAGGCGCGGAGCGTCCTGCTCTTCCGCCGGGTCCGGATCGCTCGTCGATTCTTCCCCTTCCGGTTCGATCGTGGGATCGGGTAGCGGGGGAACGGTCGGCAGCGTGGGCGACTTGCGCGGAAGTTCTAGCCGCGACTGAGCGTTCGCGACCGAAGCGTACCAGTCGTAGTGCCGGCGCCAGGCTTCGTTGATGCTGCGTTTCTGGTCCAGGATGTTCGTCTTGTGGAAGGCATTCTTCATTCCGTCGGTGTAATCCTGAAGATCACGGCGGAGCGTGGCCTTAGTCTTGTCGAGCATCTCGTTCACGAATCTCTGGTCGCCTTCGTTGCGATTTTTCATGGCCTGCAGGCGTTGAATGAGCTTGACCGTTTCTTCCATGCGGTCCTTGATCCGCAGCACCGGCATCGCATCAGGCGATGAAAGGTTGATCGCGGTCTTGGGATAGTCGATCGCCGGTTCCTCGATCCGGGGGGTCGGCGGGTTGTCTGGACCTCGTTTCAGGATCTCCTCGCCGGAAGGCCCGAAGACGCGGGGCTGTGCCCAGCCATCGCTCGCCGTCGCGGTCATGCCGACGAATGCCGCGGCCCAAAGACCCTTTCGACCCAGGAATCGCAGAGTGTACGTGATCATCATCGTCTCCTTCGGAGTGTTGTGAAAGTTAGTTGCCTCGAACAACCGGGAATTGCCGAACGGCAGAGGAAGTGGACAAAAAAAGAAAAAAAGATGTGAGGAATCGAATCATCGAGAAAGGGGCGGCCGCAGGAGTTCGCGCGGGGCCGTCAGATCGTTCAGGAAACGGACGTCGGCCCAGAACTTCTCCCAGGCCTGGCGTTTGGCGGGCGGGAGGCCAGTCAGGTGCTCCTCGTCGCGAACGTCGGCAAGGTCGACATGGTTCAACCAGAGCGTCATTTTGTCGTGGACGAGCGGCCGGGTCGCCGGATCAGATGAGGCAATGCGCCATGCCGCCAGATCGGCCGACAGCCAGTTCAAGGCCTGATTGAGCAATTCGGGCCGTTCCGAAGGGGATGGGGCATCCTTCCCCCGGCCGCTGCCCGCGAGGATGGCGAAGCGGGCGGTCTCGAAGCGCAAACTGGTGCGATAATCGTCGAACCAGCGAGGTCTAAACTGGGCGGCTTCCCGCAAGACTCGCAGGGCCGCGAATGGCACATCCCGTTTGCCCAACTCGCTGGCCAGGCGTTTGTGCGGCCCGACCATATCGATCTTGAGGCGGACCGCCGCCTCAAATGCGGCGAACGCTCCGCTGTCATTCCCCATCTCCGTCAGGAGTATGCCGAGGTTGAAATGGGTGATGGCCAGCTTTGGGTCGAGCCGGATCGCTTCCTGTAAAGCACGAATTGCGCCGTCGAGGTCTTGCTTGTCCATCAAGGCGGAGCCGAGATTGTGGTGAGCAATCGCATTGTTCGAATCAAGCCGCACTTCTTCCCGGAGAGCGAAGATCGCTCCGTCGAAGTCGCCTTTCTCGCGCAAAGCCATGCCCAGATTGCCCAGGCAAAACGTACTATCCGGATCCAAAGCCAGGGCGATGCGATACTAGGCGATTTTGTCATCGAATCGCTCTTTCGGTAGCCGGATCGCGGTCCGAATCGCCAGGCCGAAATGGTTCCGATGGGCCGCCTGGGTCTTCTTGAGAATGCTGATGGCCAGCCCCGAAGGTGTTCGCGGATGATCGCCAATGAACTGAGCGAACGACGGTGGCAGGCTTTGACCGAGCAAGCCGACGAGCATTGCGTCGAGATCGGCTTGCTTCTTGTCGAGATACGCGGCACGAAGCGCCGTCCGTTCGGGATCGGGGTCAAGAACATCGATCAGCTTCAGCAATTCCTTGCTTTTATCGAGCCCCCACCACGAACCCAGGGCGAGCGACAACTGATTCGAGATGGCGGATTGTCGAACGACGGCAACGAGTTTGCCAAGCGGCTGAACTTTCGGATCAACACCGTAGTCGCGAAAAACAAGCGGATACTGAGCGAGCGCATGATCGCTGTCGAAGTACTTTCGATCGTCGCCGATCGCCCAGCGTCGCCTGTCGATCGCATCCAATTTTCGCTCGATCTTGCTTGAGCCGGTCGAATCGCGCGCGAACGTCCTCGGACTCTTCGCGGACCAGACGATGCTCCGCCTGCGAAAGAGCAGCGTCGATGGCGCCATAGTTGGTGATTTCCCGGCCGAGAGCGGTCTCTGCCTGAGTCAAAGCGGTATCGATGGCCTGGCGATTGCGGGCGCTCTCCACACTTTGTTCCGCGAGATGTTCGGCCTGAATCCTCGCTTTGTCAGCCTCGTCGATCCGGCGTTCGAGGTCACGCCGGGCGGCCTGGCGATCCATCCACCAAAGGCTGATGCCCGTTAATGCCAACAGAAGAACGGCACTCCCCACCAGGGCCAGTTGAACCTTTCGCCGTTTGCGTTGCTCGTGAACCTGAACTTCCGCTTTCGCCCTCTCCATCTCGGCTACGCGGGCTCGCTCGTTTGCGGCGGCACGAAATCCGGCCACCTGGGTTGCCACCGTCAAGGCATTCGCCGGCCGATCAATAGGCGAGAGCGACAAACAACGTTTTGCCAACGCGATGAGTTCGGGTTCGGCCGCGCTCGAGTCGAGCCGGACAAACGTCTCCGTGAGCTTCTTGCGGACAAGTTGCGGCGGTTCAGCGCCGCGTCCGAAATCGGGTGGTCGTCCGGTCAACAAGACACCGAGGATCGCCCCCAGGCTGAACACATCCGACCGCGTGTCGATCCGCTCGATCTCGCCCGCCGCCTGCTCGGGAGACATGTAGCCGGGCGTCCCCAGGACAGAGCCATATTGGGTGACCGCGTCGTCCCGGGTACGGATATGACGAATGAGTTTTGGCGAAGCTTCGTGCGAACTCGTGAGCAGTTTCGCCAGCCCCCAGTCCATCACTTGCACCTCGCCGAAGCTCCCGACCATGATGTTGCCCGGCTTCAAATCTCGGTGGATAACGTGATGCGAATGGGCGTAGCCCACTGCCTGGCAGATCGATTCGAAGACCGCGAGCCAGTTGGGCAATCGACCCTCGGCCCGTTCTCCGTTGAGGATCTGATAGAGCGTTTTTCCTTCGATGAGCTTCATGGCCAGAAACGGTCGGCCGTCGTGCAACGTGCCGACCTGATGCACGGCCGGGATGCCCGGATGCTGCAACTGGCCCGTGATCCGAGCTTCTTCGAAAAACCGCTGCGCGACGGAGGCATCGGTCTTGTAGCGGTGCTGCAAGACTTTCAGGGCGACGTCGCGATCGAAGGCGAGGTCACGAGCGCGGTAGACGACCCCCATGCCGCCCCGGCCGATTTCGCTCAGGATCCGGTAGCCGGCTACTTCGCCAATTCCTTCGTCGTCGTCCCAGCCCACGATGGGATCATTCGGCGTCGAGCCGTTCGAGATTAATTCCGGGAAGCGCCGGTGATATTCCGTGGGCGAAGGCTTGTCGCCGAATTTGTGCCGGACGTAGTATTCCTGACGCACCAGCCGAAGGACCAGCGCCGGGTGTTGGTGCAACGCGAAACGCTTGATGTACTCGTCGACCAAACCGGCATGAGTCGGCATCTGCTCGGCGCTAGCTGGTGAGTGTCGCGACGCTTTCCAGACGAATTCCAGTTGAATTTGCAGCAGTTCTTCAAGCGTCGCGAGATAGAGGGGACTCTCCGCCGATGGGAGACATTGCTCGATCGATTCCGGCTGGCCGCGCCGCCAGGCTTCCTCGAAGCGCCGCCGCGCTTCCTCGTCGATCGGCGCCGAGCCGGACGATGCTTCGGGGCCGGTCGGTGTTTCTTGTTTGTTTTGTGTTTCCACTCGATCAATCCCGGACACGTTCAGGCGGCATCGAACGACCGCGTGAGGACTGCTTGCACTTTCTTCAAGATGCGGCGGACTGTCCGTTCCGAACAACCCAATTGCTCGGCCACATCATCATTGCTCAGGTCCTGAAGTTTCAGATCGATGACCTGCTGTTCTTCGCGATCAAGCCCGGTCATGATCTGCTGGAACTGCTCGGCAAACTCCAGAGCCTCTGCTGGAGACTGTTCATCCGCGACCGGTTCGAACGCGGCCACGCTTTCGGTCTCGCCGACGGGCGTCAGCGGCAACTCGTTTTGCAGCGAGCGCTTCTTGCGCAAGTGAAAACGCATCTGCTCCCGGACTTTGGTCAACGTGATGGCGCACATCAACCGCCACAGGTTTTCGCTATCTTCCAACTGAAATTCGCCGCCCTGCGCTCGGCGGAAGAACGTCCGGCAGGCCGATTGAACAACATCCTCGGCCCCAACCCGGCGTTTGAGACCCGCCGGCAACTGCTTCTCGGCAATCCGTTCCAGCGACGCCCCGAACTCCCGAAAAAAATCGTTCATGACCGCCTAGTCGCCCGAGCGAAGTCCTTGAATCAGCCGCTGCCATTGATCATCGTCGGCGCGCATGGGTCGTCTCAGGTCGGAATGAGAGATTACGTCGACGTGCAGAATAACATGCCCGTGAAAGGGATACAAGAAGGCGGCGACTTTCCCGCCGAGTAGAATATTCCCTTGAGCGGGCAACGATAGGAGGAGCCATGGCCGACGAACTGCTGCCGCAATCCGGGATCATTCTCTACCAGACCGAAGACGGCCGCACGCGCATCGAGTGCCGGTTCGAAGAAGAGTCAATCTGGCTGACGCAGGCGTTGATCGCGGAGTTATTCCAAAAAGACGTTCGGACCATAAACGAACACCTCGTCAATATTTACGACGAAGGTGAACTGGTCCGCGAGGCAACTATCCGGAAATTCCGGATAGTTCGAATTGAAGGCGGCCGTGAGGTGGCCCGCGAGATCGAACACCACAGCCTGCCCGCTATTATCGCCGTCGGTTATCGCGTCCGCAGCCATCGGGGAACGCAATTCCGCCAGTGGGCCACGACCCGGCTTGCCGAATACCTGGTGAAGGGCTTCACCATGGACGACGAGCGGCTCAAGAACCCGCCGGGACCGGGGCAGAAGGACTACTTCGACGATTTGTTGGAGCGGATCCGGGATATTCGCTCGTCGGAGCGGCGCTTTTATCAGAAGGTGCTGGACATCTACGCCACCAGCTTGGACTACACGCCGAACACGGAAACGTCGCAGCGGTTCTTCGCAACGGTGCAGAACAAAATGCACTGGGCCGCCCGGTCACACCGCCGCGGAAGTGATCCGCGACCGTGCGGATTCCAGCCAACCGCTGATGGGTCTGAAAAGCACCCGACCGGGCGGCGTGATCCGCAAAGACGACGTCTCAATCGCAAAGAACTACCTGAACGCGGACGAACTTGAGGCGCTCAACCGCATCGTGAACGCGTACCTCGAATTCGCCGAACTCCAGGCCATGAACCGCAAACCGATGACGATGCGCGATTGGATCACCAAACTGGACGACTTCCTTAAGTTGTCCGGCCGCGAACTTCTGGACCACGCCGGGACAATTTCCGCGGAAGACGCGAAAATAAAGGCGGAAATCGAATATCACCGATATCGCGAGTTCCTGGATTCGCAACCGCGGAGGGTGGATGACGATTTGGATAGGGTAGCAAAGAAGCTGCCGGGGAAGGGGAAGGGGAAGAAGGGTGGTGACTGAAGAAGGACGGCGGCAAATTTAGAAGTCGCCGGGTGGCCATTGGTTTGAAAAGTGCCGAGTTCGATGGGTTGCCGTATATGGCTCATTGCGGGAAACTTTAGCGAATAGAATGCGATCATGGTTCAACTCGGCCCGGAATCGGCTTGGATCTTTCGGATCACGCACATGAAGAATGTGCTGTGGATTCTCGACCACGGCATGCATTGCAAGAACAGCGGCATTCAGGATCCGAACTTCATTTCGATTGGAATCGCCGACCTGATCCAGAAACGAAACTCGCGACTGGTCCCGAAAGCGCCGGGAGGAACGTTGAGCGATTACGTGCCTTTCTATTTCACTCCGTACTCGATCATGATGTACAACATCACAACCGCTGGTAATGGAGTAACTCAACGCGAAAATAGCGAAGTCGCGATCCTGGTCACGTCGCTCCATAAGCTTCAGGAACGTGGAATTCGATTCGTCTTTACCAATGCGCACGCTTACCTTAACGAAGCTGACTATTTCGATGATCTGGCCGATTTGAATCGAGTTGACTGGGACCTGCTCCGTCGCAAGGATTTCAAACGGGATCCCGAAGACCCGGGAAAGCTCGGTCGATACCAGGCCGAATCGCTCGCGCACTTGGTCGTGCCAGTAGATGCCCTTTTGGGCATCGCCTGCTACGATAACCCTGCGCAACAACATTTAGAAGCGGAAGTGCGATCGCGCGGGCTCTCGATCCCGGTGAAGACGCTTCCTGGATCGTACTTTTGACATGATCCGATTCACGCAAGGCAATCTGCTGGAAGCTGATGTCGAAGCCGTCGTGAACACCGTGAATACGGTGGGAGTGATGGGCAAGGGGATCGCGCTGATGTTCAAAGAGCGCTACCCGGACAACTTCAAAGCGTATGCGGCCGCATCGAAGCGGGACGAGGTGCAGGTCGGCCGGATGTTTGTAACCACATCGCCCGAATTGACGGGGCCACGGTGGATCATCAATTTTCCGACGAAGCAACACTGGCGCAGTGCCTCCCGGTTGGAATGGATTGTCGACGGGTTGGCGGATCTGCGCCGCGTCATCGCGGAAAAGGGGATCCGGTCGATTGCCATCCCGCCGCTCGGCAGCGGCAACGGCGGCTTGAAATGGGAGCGCGTGCGTCCCCTGATCGAAAAGGCATTCGTGGATTTTGCCGATTTGGACGCGGTGATTTACGAACCAACCGCCAAGTATCAGAACGTTGTCAAGGAGCAGGGGGTCGAAAAACTGACCACGGCCCGTGCGCTGATTGTGGAAATGGTGCGCCGTTACGGGGTGTTGGGGCTTGATTGTTCTATTCTGGAGATTCAGAAGCTCGCCTGGTTCCTCCAGCGCGTCATCGTTCTTCGCCATTTGGAAAATCCTCTCAAGCTCGATTTCGCGGCAAGGCGGTATGGTCCTTATGCTCAGAACCTCATCCACTTATTGAATGCGCTGGACGGGAGTTATCTGCATTGCGAGCAACGTCTCGCGGATGCGTCTCCGAACGACCTGATCCGTTTTGACGACGCGAAGCAACCGATGTTGGCCGACTTTTTAACGACCTCGGCGGGCGCGATCTTCGCGGAAGCGATCGAGGAGACCGACGCCCTGATTGATGGCTTTCAGTCGCCGTTAGGAATGGAATCGCTTGCCACCGTGGATTGGTTGCTGCTGAACGAAAACACCGAACCGACGCTTTCGGGAGTGAAAGCGGGGCTGAAACGGTGGCCCGACGGGCACGCGTCGGCCGAGCGGAAACAACGTTTGTTCACGGATAAACTTCTTCTGGCCTCTCTCACAGCCCTCGAAACTTTGTCCAAACGCCCATGAATGACCGGATCGGCCCCAACTGCGGCCACTGATCTGTGAAACAAAGGGGTCGGGAGACGTTTCGGCCGCGGAAAGATTCCCGACCCCTTTGTTTTCCCGCCAACACATTCTCCCGAAAATCGACGAAGTTAATCCATGTTCGCGATGACAGTATCCATGATCGCCTTAGCTTCTTTTGCTTGCGGCGTATTCGGATAAAGACGTATCAACTCTTTCGCGTCTCCGCGAAAGTCTTGATTGCTGATAGTCGGAACTTCGCCTGATTCTCGGCGATTGATTCGTTTTTCTTCCGCTCTAATTCGGCGACGGCTTCCGCTGCTTTTCGTTCCAGCTCTTCGTTTTTCTTCTGCTCCAATTCGGCGGAAGCTTCCGCCGCTTTTCGTTCTACCTCAGCTATTCGTTTTAGTTCTTCCGGATCGATCTTCTTCGGCTCAGGGATGGTCGTTTTCGGAATGATCTTCGCGTCGTTTTTGGAATGGTTTCGGAAGGGACAGATGACGGTTCCATCACGGGTTCAGGATTCGGCTTGTTCTTCTTCGGCTGAACGATAGGCGGAGGATCTCGGGGCTCTTCAGGATGTTGCTTGACGACCTTGTTCGCGACTTGTTGTTGCGTGGTTTTGGTCGAGGAAGCCGCTTCTGATTTGTCGGGGCTGTTCGAATTTTTCAGTCCGTTGACGATGTTGATTACACACCCGATAGGGATTAACAGGAGAAAGCCAAGTATTTGAAATTTAGTTTTGTTCCACTTCTGATCGTCGATCGCTTGCGGTGTAATAGGGTGTCCACAATTCGAACACCGTCTTTTGTTTAGTGTAACTCGCTGTCTGAGTTCGTAGTGATGCCCGCACGAAGGGCAGTCGAAGATGTAATTCCCAGCCATGTGAGCGTCCTCCAACGTAAACGGAGCGACGAACAAGATCCCGCTCGCAGAGGCCCGACCAAGAGCCCAAACAGAACAGCATCCAG
>Ga0105047_10009466_pt1 | contig 16033 bp, 12 predicted proteins | sample MAT04_FD_78384 | JGI IMG/M metagenome (GOLD analysis project Ga0105047, IMG submission 78384) | Freshwater microbial communities from Lake Fryxell liftoff mats and glacier meltwater in Antarctica - MAT-04 (megahit assembly) | ecosystem: Environmental > Aquatic > Freshwater > Ice > Liftoff...
CTAAGGAGTTAACTCCAGGTTGAACCGTACCACTGGCCACCGCCGCCACCATGAACACGGGCAACAGGAATGCGTGGGCCGACCCAGAACCCGCCGTAATCGCCGGGGTGCGGGTCTTGAACATCTTGAGCATCCGATCCGTAATCAAGAAGCCCGACACGACGTTTATGGTGCTGGCGACCACGGCAACGGCACCCAGCACGGTGCTGAGCGTGGTCTCGGCGCGCCCTAGAATGGTGAGCGAACCGACCAACGAGATCGCCGAGATGGCGTTGGTCAGCGACATCAGCGGCGTGTGAAGCAGCGGGGAAACCCGTCGGATGATCTGCAATCCTAAGAAGGTCGAGAGGATAAAGACGAACAGATTAGCGGTGAGCGATTCGGTCATACCAAGGCCTCGCGGACGCGGGAATTAACCACTTCGCCGTCTCTCGTCAGGAATGACTCGGCGACAATGGGGTCTTCGGGGTTGGGGGCAAGGGTCTTATCCTTCACCAAATTCAGCAGGTAGTTCGCGACGTTCTTGGCGTACATTGCGCTGGCGTGAAACGCGATGGTGCCGGGAATGTTGACGGGCCCTAGAATGCGCACGCCGTTCACCACGACGGTTTCACCGGGGCGCGTGGCCTCGCAGTTACCTCCGCGTTCGGCGGCGATGTCCACCAGCACGCTGCCGGGTCGCATCTTCGCCAGCATCGCAAGGGTTACCAAGATGGGGGCCTTTCGTCCCGGCACGGCCGCGGTGGTGATGACAATGTCAATCTCCGCCAGGGCGTCGCCTAGGAGCTCTTGCTGACTCCGTATGAAGTCTTCGGATTGGGCTTTGGCGTAGCCACCTTCGCCCTGTTCGGCCTTGAGGTCAAGCTCCACAAAGCGCGCGCCGAGGCTCTCCACTTGGGTCTTGGTCTCGGGACGCACGTCGTAAGCACTCACCACGGCACCGAGTCGCCGGGCCGTGGCGATGGCCTGCAAACCGGCGACGCCGACGCCCAGGATCATTACCTTGGCGGGCGGGATGGTGCCGGCGGCCGTTGTCATCATCGGGAGTACTTTGTCCAGCGCTTCCGCGCCCAACAGCACGGACTTGTAGCCGGCAAGGTTGGCTTGGCTACTCAGCGCGTCCATCGATTGCGCTCGGGTGATGCGCGGTACCAACTCCATGGCGGTTAGGGTCGCCTTGGTCGCGGCGGCGGCCTGCACTAAGTCGGGACGACTCAGCGGGTCCGCATGACCGATCCAGATTTGGCCCGGGCGCATGGATTTAGCCAGGGCGTCCGCGTTGTCGGGGTCGGCGCCCAGGTAGCGGACGACGGCGACCACGTCGGCCTCCAGCGCAGTTTTACGGTCCACAACCGTAGCCCCAACGGCCCGGTAGGCATCGTCTAAGTATCCTGCGGGAACTCCTGCGCCCGCTTCAATGGTGACCGAGAATCCCGCCTTCAAAAGCGAGCTGATTGCCGTCGGAACGAGTGCAACTCGGCACTCACTCGCAGCGGCTTCCTTCACAACACCCAATATCATCGTATTTGAACCGTGCCCCGTACCATACTCTCTGGACGAAGTTCGCGCAAGGAGGGCACCGCGGTCGGCATCAAACGCGAAAAAGTTTAGGGGTGTTGGGCATCGTCTGTCGCAAAGCAGGTAAAGTGACAGACTGCGTCTCAGTAGCGATGATGCTACTTGATGCCTCCCCCATTTGGGCGTACCGGGCGCCCAGAATCGCCTTCAAAATATAGCTTATGGCAGACGTCAGCCAATTCGACAAGATCCGCATCGGCATCGCAAGCCCCGAAGACATCAGAAGTTGGGCAGAGCGCAAAGACCAAGGCGGGACGACAGTCTTGTACGAAGTCAAAAAGCCCGAAACGATTAACTACCGCACGTTCAAGCCCGAGCGAGATGGCCTGTTCTGTGAGCGCATTTTCGGTCCGGTCAAGGACTGGGAATGCTCCTGCGGTCGCTACAAAAAGGTTAAGTACCGTGGCATCATCTGCGAGCGCTGCGGAGTTGAAGTCACCCGTGCCAAAGTGCGCCGCGAGCGCATGGGCATCGTAGAGCTGGCCGCGCCGGTCAGCCACATTTGGTACCTCAAGGGCGTCCCCTCGCCCCTCTCGCTGATCGTGGACATCTCCGCACGTCAGCTGGAGAAGGTCATCTACTTTGCCAGCTTCATCATCATCGAGATCGACCAGGAAGGCATTCAGGAATACCTGCCCGCCGTGCGAAAAGCGGTCGAGCTTGAGAAGCTGAGCATCCAGCAGTCGATGAAGCAAATGGAGTTGGAGAGCCTAAGCCGGCTGACCAACGAGATGCGCAACAATCCCGACGAGTACCTCGACGAGTCGTTCGTGCGGGATCGCTTGAAGGCCAACTTTGACCGAATCCGGGCCGAGTACCGTGACGCCGACGACCGGCTGAAGGACTTGGACGTCGCGGTTGACTTGCTCGGTAAGCTCACCCTCAACGAACTAATTGATGAAGACAAGTGGCGCGCGATCAACAAGATGCTGATCGCCGTCGGTATGCGCATCAAGAAGGACTTGACGGACCTGATCCGCGCAAATATCGGCGCCGACGCCGTCAAGGAACTCCTGCGCAAGGTTGACCTGGAGCGCTTGAGCCGTGAGATGCGTCAAGAGATCGTCACCACGACCTCTATGCGGCGCGCCCGCGCGATTAAGCGTCTGGAATTGGTGGACGCGCTCATCACGTCCAAGAGCCGCCCCGATTGGATGATCCTGGACGTGGTCCCGGTCATTAGCCCGGAACTGCGCCCAATGGTCCAGTTGGACGGTGGCCGCTTCGCCACGTCCGACCTCAACGACCTCTATCGCCGTATCATCAATCGAAACAACCGCCTGAAGAAGATCATGGAGATCCAGGCGCCGGAGTCGATCATCAACCACGAAAAGCGCCTCCTCCAAGAGGCCGTGGACGCGTTGATCGATAACGGTCGGCGCTCGCGCCCGGTCGTTGGGAGCAACAGCCGCCCGCTCAAGTCCCTCTCGGACATGCTCAAGGGTAAGGAAGGCCGTTTCCGAAAGAACTTGCTGGGTAAGCGAGTCGACTATTCTGGACGTTCGGTCATCGTGGTTGGCCCTCACCTTAAGTTGCACCAGTGCGGCCTGCCCAAGGAGATGGCTCTCGAGCTCTTTAAGCCGTTCGTGATGAAGACGCTGGTCGAAGATAAGATCACGCAGAACATCAAGACCGCCAAGCGACTGATTGATCGAATGCACCCCTCAGTGTGGGATGGCCTGGAGAAAGTCATCAAGGAGCATCCGGTCCTGCTGAACCGTGCTCCAACCCTTCACCGGTTGGGAATCCAAGCCTTTGAGCCGATCCTGGTGGAAGGGAAGGCGATTCAGGTTCACCCGCTCGTTTGTCACGCCTATAACGCGGACTTTGACGGTGACCAGATGGCCGTCCACGTGCCATTGAGCACCCAAGCGCAGGCGGAAGCCCGCGTCTTGATGCTTAGTACGCAGAACCTGTTCTCGCCGGCGGATGGTCGTCCGACCGTCTCGCCGATCCAAGACATCGTTCTGGGTTCGTATGCGCTGACGTTCATGCGCAAGGAAGGGCTGAGGCTGCTGGAAGAGCAGTCGACGTTGCATGCCGCTGATCCGGAAGCCAACGCCGCACCATACGTGTATAACTCGCCGAACGAGGTGGTGTATCACCTGGAAACGCCGAACACCAACAAGAAGATTTTCTTGAATGATCCGGTGCGAGTGCGAATCCAGCGACCGCTTAGCCGCGATGACAGTCAGGTGGACTATCGCGACGCCTTTACGGGGCAGGAGTACCGGTACGACACGATCATCGATGAAGATGGCGTAGAGACCAAGGAACTACGCGCCCTAGAAATGGAATCTGAGACGGTCATCAAGACCGTTACGCCCGGCCAGTTGATCTTCAATGACGTGTTGCCGTACCCGATGCGGTACACGGATCAGTTCTTGAATATTGAGCTGACCAAGAAGGCGATCGCCGAGATCATTGTGGAGTGCCACAAGCGCGTCGGGGCCGAAGGCACCATTCGCTTGCTGGACGACATGAAGGACACCGGCTTCAAGTGGGCCACCAAGTACGGCCTCAGCATCGCGCTTACCGACATGGACCCGCCGAAGCGCCGAGAAGAGATTCTTGCCGAAGCGGACAAGAAATCTAGTCGCGTCAGCGAGCAGTTCCGACGGGGTCTCTTGACCTTTAACGAAATGCAGTCGAGTCTGATCAAGCTCTGGACGGATACTTACGACACCATCGGTAAGGAAATCGTTCAGGGTATGGACCAGATGAACCCGCTGTCGATCATCACCGTCAGTGGTGCCCGTGGTTCGGTCAAACAGCTCGCGCAGCTCTCCGGAATGCGCGGCCTCATGTTTAACCAGTTTAACGAAGTTATCTACGAGCTCCCGGTTAAGAACTCGTTCCACCGTGGCCTGAGCATGTTGGAGTACTTCGTGACCACCCACGGCGCCCGTAAGGGTCTCGCCGACACGGCGCTTCGAACCGCCGACGCGGGCTACTTGACGCGACGTCTTTGCGACGTGGCGCAGGACGTCATCATCAAGCGCGAGGACTGCGGCACCACGGAAGGCATCCTTGTTCACCGACTGGTGGACGAGGGCGACACCGTGGAAACGATTGCTGAGCGCATCACCGGTCGCGTTTCGCTGTGCACCATCACCGACCCGGAAACTGGGGAAGTGATGGGCGGGTTCGATGAGCTGATCAACCAGGATAACGCGCTCCGCATCAGCAAGCTCGAAGAGAAGTACTCACGCGAGTACGACGCCCTCGAGACGGAAGAAGCCCGGACGGCCTTGGAAGATCAGTACGTTGGGTACGGATTCCTCATCAACGACCACAAGCAGTTGGGTCTGCGCATGCGCAGTCCGCTAACTTGCGAGTTGCCCCAGGGGATCTGCAGCAAGTGCTACGGCTTTGACCTCTCTAGCAAGAAGCTGGTTGAAGTCGGGGTGGCGGTCGGAATCATCTCCGCCCAGTCCATCGGGGAGCCGGGTACTCAGTTGACGATGCGGACCTTCCACACGGGAGGCGTTGCCGGTTCGGCGACAATCGCCCGTACTAACCAGTACAAAACGGGCAAGTTCATCAAGCAGTTCCTTGAGGACTTCTCGGTGGCCACCAAGACGGACCTGAAGGACTTTGACCCGACCAAGTTGATCGAGTCTCAGGAAAGTGTCGTTCGGTCACTCTTCAGCCCGAACCAGCCCGCCCCCGAAGTGGAGGAGAAAAAGAAGCCGGTTCGCGTAACCAAGGCCGCCCTTAAGTTGGTCGAACGCGCGGACAAGGAAAGCCAGAAGCTTTGGGACCGTTCGCGAAAGACCTTCTTTACCACCTGGACAGGTGAATCCAGCGGTATCGTCCGCGTCGAAGAAATCTTCGAAGCGCGACGTCAGCCGCGAGGTAAGGCCATCATCTGCCCGGTCACGGGCGTGGTCGCCGAAATTCAGGAAAGCTCGTACGGACGGTGGATCATCGTGGACGCCGAGATTCCGATCACGGGTCCGATGCGTGACGCCTACCTTTCCGACCATCAGCCGAAGTGGCCGAAGCGGGAAGATGGACGGATGGAGCCGGCGCTGGAACGACTGGTGGGTCAGAAGATGATCGCCACGACCCTCGCCGTCCTTCGGAAGTACAGCATCGAAACCGCCCGGATTTTTTATCCCGTCCTCGTGCCGCCGCTGGGTACGTTGCCGGCGGCAAAGGGTTCGCGCGTCATCAAGGGTGACCCGCTGACCAACGGTCCGTTGGATCCGCACGAAGTGCTCGACCTCGCCGGGGCCAACGCCGTCTGCGACTACTTCATTAACAACCTGCAACGGGTCTATAAGGCCCAGGGTGTGGACATCAACGATAAGCACGTTGAAGTCATCATCCGGCAGATGCTGCGCAAGCGGCAGGTGAAGGAGCCGGGCGACACGCCGTTCTTGCCGGGGCAGATCGTGGACCGTTTCCGCTTTACGGCGGAGAATGATCGGGTACGCCAGATGATGTCCGAAGGCAAGCGAATCCGATACGTCGATCCGATCACCGGAGAGAGCGTGGAGCGAGATTACAAGGAAGCTACGGCCAACTGGATCCTGCTGGGTATCACGGAAGCCTCGCTGGCCACCGACTCGTTCCTCTCGGCCGCATCGTTCCAAAAGACCACCCGTGTCTTGACGGAAGCCGCGGTGCGCGGCAAGAAGGACCAGCTCATTGGCCTGAAGGAAAACGTGATCATCGGTCGCCTCATCCCGTGCGGTACGGGCGTGGCCAAGTATCGCAATATCGAAGTCAAGGTCGATAGCTCGGCTCCGGCATGGGCTCAAAATGCCCTGAGCGCGATGGTTGCAGACATGGACAGTATTGAGGACGAAGGGACGGCGGCGATTGACTACGGTAGTTTGCCGATGACCAGTCTGGCCGACATGGCGCAGGACGCCGCCTTCGCGGACGACATTGACGGGTAGTCCAACAGAATCAACAGGAGTTTGATTCGCTGAAGGGTGGAAGAATCGGGTCGGAGCAGAGTGCTCCGGCCCGATTTTCTGGATTAGATTTAGGAACCGGTGGCCGAGTGGAGCAATTCTTGCTTCCTAGGTTCGGATTATGCGCCTTTCTGAGTATCAAGTTAACGTCGAGTCACCGTGGGACACCCAACGTGACACCTTTGACGTCGCGTACCGCGGGGTCAGTGACCCGCGCGAAATGATGGCCCGACTCTTCACCCGCACGCAGAATCGCGATCTCAACTCCGTCGTAGGAGAGGACGAGGACGAGGTTGGGCACCGAGACTTCGGTCCCCTAGACTAAGGGCACCCGAACTATGGCAGTTCAAAGCCGATCGCTTCGGGCGTACCCGAAACGAAGGTCACGACGCCTTCCGTGACAATGACCCACTCGCCCCGATCAAGCCCAAGCCCCTTGCCGTTGCGGACTTCGGCAATCGCGCCCTTCAGGCGCATCGAACGAGCCCGCTCGCGATAATGCGTGTCTACGATCACGGGCCAAAGGCCAAGGCCCGAACGTAACCGGGCCGTACCGTCGGCGCGAGAGCCGGCAATCATCGGCTGTCCGGTCAGCATCGCGCCGGCGCTGGTGCCAAAGAAGCTCACCCCACGGCGATGGCATCGGCGCAGGAGCGGCTGGCCCCAGGCGATGCCCCAGCGATCCAGGAACAGTTCCTGGTCACCGCCCGGGATCCAAATCCCGGCTACGCGATCCAGTTGGGTGGCAATCTCACGCTGTCGACCCGCCGTGAACTTGCGATCACCGACCAAAAAGACGTCGGTAAAGCCATTCTCCAGCAACAATTCTACTGAGCCCTGACCGTCCTTAGAGGGATTCTCCCGGGTTTGGGCCAGCACGGCAATCGGCAGCGACCGGTCGCCAACCGCTTGGGCGAAGGCCACCACCATCTCGGTCGTCGTTGTACCTCCGCCCGCCAAGACTAGGGTGCCGAGGGTGGGGGACGTCATCGATTCGGCGAGGGCCGCCAGACAAATCAGCGTGGTCACCGACTCCCTGCTGCGGTTGGCGCGGTCGCGCCTAGGCGACGGGCGAGGAAATCAACGCCTCGCGTAAAGGCTTCTAAAACCTTGGGGTCCGAGAGGGGAAACTCGTGCTTCATGCCTTCGATGTACACCGAGTCGTGGGGGATTCCGGCTTTCTTCAGGCTTTCATCTAGCCAGATCGCTTGGGCGAAGGGCACCACCGGGTCGGCGGTGCCGTGAATCGTAAACACGGGGGCCGATTTCGCATCGATGTGGTTCACCGGGCTCCCTTCGGCAATTTCGACACTCGCCTGCGCACGCGGCTTCTTTAACAGCGCTTGGAATAGCATGTCGTACCCCGAGTTATAGTCCCGTCGAAGGTCGGTCGGCCCCATCAGGTTCAGCACCGCCGAGACTCGGCTACTCTCCTTTGGAAAGTCGGCCGGAACTTTATCGCGAGTGTCCGTGAATCCTAGCATCAGCGCCAAGTGACCGCCCGCGCTAGCGCCGGTCGCGCCCATGCGCTTCGGGTCGATGTTGTACTGCTTGGCGTTGGCGCGCAGGAACCGCGTCGCAGTCTGGACATCGTCCCACTGCGCGGGCCAGGAGAACTTTGGCGCGAGGCGGTAACTGACCGTAGCCGCCACGAACCCTCGCTTGGAGAGGCCCTGGGCGAACTCGGTCATGTCCTCCCGCTTGCCCTGGATCCACGCCCCGCCATGAATCACGACCAGGCCAGGGAAGGGGCCGGGACCCTCGGGACGATAGATGTCCATCTTGAGTTCGGTCTCGCCTACTCGGCAGAAGGTCACTCCCATTGCCGGTTCGGGAGGGGCCAGAAGGGTGCATCCAAGGATCGCCGCAAGCATTGCCAAATACTACAGCTTAAAGGTCCGGTCGTCGCCACTGAATTTGAGGTTTTGGGATTAAGGATTGCTCTTTTCTTACCGGAAGACTGCTGTTCTTAGCCATTTCCTGAAAAACATCCTCCACCTGAAGCCGGTAGTCCTCGACTTGACGCTCAAGGTCGGTTCGCAGATCGTCCATGTCATCCAGAAGTTTCAGGATGATTTCGACCCCCGCCAAGTTCACGCCGAGGTCTTGGGTCAAGCGCTGAATCCGTCGCACCCGGTAGATATCCGACTCGCTGAACAGCCGATTCTTGGCCCCTACGCGAGACGGCGCGACCAGCCCGAGCCGCTCGTAGGTTCGCAAGGTTTGGGGGTGAACCCCGCACAACCGCGCCGCCACCCCGATCATGTAGACCGGCTCCTTCTCGTTCCTCAAGGGGTGACCTCTTCCTCACGTGCCCACTCGCGCATCATCTCGCGTTGGCGATCGCTGAGGTGGCGCGGAAGCTGGACGCGAACTTTGGCCAGGAGCACGCCTCGGGTGTCCTTACCGGTGATGGGCAGCCCCTGGCCGGCGATGCGGAAGACTTGACCGGTCTGGGTGCATTCTGGCACCCGCATGGTGACTTGACCACGGAGTGTCGGCACTTTAAGTTCGCCCCCAAGCAAGGCCTGGGCGAGGCTGATGTTAACTTCGGCCTCTAGGTCGTGACCCCGGCGCGTAAACCGCTCGTGCGGGGCTTCTCGCACCAACAAGAACAAGTCCCCCGTGCGGCCATTCGAGCCCTTACCGCCCCGGCCCGGGACGCGCAGCTTTTTGCCGTCGGCAATGCCCGCCGGAATGTTGACTTCAACCTTGCGCGAACTGGGCGTGGTACCAACGCCGTGGCACTTGGGGCAATCTTCAAACGGGATAGATCCGGTGCCGTGGCACGTATCGCAAGCCGAGTTGAGCCCGAAGAGGCCGCGGACTTCACCTCGGCCGCCACACGTGGGGCAAACGCGTGGGGAGAGCAAGCGAATCTGGCCGGTACCGTCGCAGGCGGTACAGGAGTCCTGTACTTGGTAGGTTAAGCTACGCTTGGTGCCTCGGTCAATCTCTTCCAACGTGACGTCGATGGTGCGCTCAATATCGGTCGGGCCTTGGCTCGGTGGACGGTTAGGTGCCGTCGTGGAACGTCCGCGCTTGGCACCGAGAAACTGTTCGAATAACCCGCCAAGGTCGCCAGTGTCGAATCCGGGGTCACCCTGATAGCCACCGCCGTAGTTCCCCCCGCCCCCGCCCCCGGCAAACGGGTTGCCCGGTGCATCGGGGTTGATGCCGTTCTGCTTGGCCGCTTCCCACTGGCTGCCAAACTTGTCGTAGTACTTCCGCGTCTCGGGATCGGAAAGAACGTCGTACGCCTCGCTGATCTCTTTGAACTTGGCCTCGGCCTGCTTATCGCCGGGGTTGACGTCCGGGTGGTGCTTGCGCGCGAGTTTGCGGTAGGCCGCTTTGATCGCTTTTTCATCGGATGTTCTGGGCACCCCCAGGATCGTATAGAAGTCCTTCGCCATAGTGAGTCACGCTCAACGACATGAGTATAGTACGCTCAAGTCTCAGTACGAGTTTTTAGTGGGTCAATTGTCCCGTACAAAAGCGCCTGTCCTTGGACCTGAAACGTTCCGATACTCGCAGTAGTGGAGTTAGCGAGCCTAGAAATACGGATCGCCCGGAGCGAGAACTTACCGGTATTGCCGCAAGTCGTAAGTGCAGTCTTACGAATGGCGGATGATCCCGATGCTTCGCCGCGCGATATCGAGAAGACGGTAGAGCGGGATCCAGCGATCACCGCGAAGATCCTGAAGGTGGCCAATTCGGCCTTCTACGGTCACAGCAACGTCAACAACGTGGGTCGGGCAGTGAGTTTGCTCGGCATGAATGTGATGCGGTCTCTCGTGGTGAGTATTGCGTTTCAGCAGGTGATCGGCAATCGGGTCAATGCCGCGAGCTTTGATAAAGTTGAGTACTGGCGACACTCTCTGGCCGTTGGAGTTGCCGCCCGCATTCTGGGCAAACTCCGAATCCCGATGAAGGCCGAAGAGCTCTTCGTGGGCGGTCTAATGCACGATATTGGGATGCTTGTTCTGGACCGGTTCCTGCCTGCCGAGTTTGACCAGGCCATGCAATACGCCCGCTCCAGCAATATTCCTCTTCACGAAGTTGAGCAGGAAGTGATGGGGTTTGACCATGCGGCCGTCGGCGGACTCTTGGCGGACCGTTGGGGCCTCAGCACCATGATGAAGCGGGGAATCGAATTCCACCACCGGCCAATTGAAGACGGTGACTACTACGAAACCACTTGCATCCTCTCGGTGGCCAACACCCTTGCCCACCAATGCGGCTTTACCAACAGCCAGCTTGTAGCTGACCTGGAAATCAGTCCAGAAGTGGCCGAAGCGGTCGGCCTTCCCGTCGAGCAATTTGGCTCGATTCGCGACGTCATGGTGGTAGAAGTGGTCCGCGCCCAAGAGGCGTTCCATATCCATTAGGGCGACTTTGGGGTAATTCGGCCCGGTCGAAGCCAGCTCAGCCGCAGCTTCTGCTGAAGGATGACGTCGTTAGCCTCGTCGCGCAGTTGCAGGCGAACGATCGGATCGGTGGCGTCCCAGTCGACCTCAATGAGCCCGAAGTTGTTGCCGAAGTTCATCGTCCCGACACGATGTCGGTTAGGCTCTTGCATCCGCCAATCAAGCCAGCTTTGCGTCAGGGCACTGGCCGTGAGGTCGTAGAGGGGGTAGCCGACACTGCCGTCCATCATGCTGATCTCGGCGAGGTGACGGTCTCCCGAGACAAAAACAACCCCGGTGGCCTTGGTGTCGCGGATTAACGAGAAGAGCCGTCGGCGCTCAAGGGGCATATTTTGCCACTTTTCCCAAAGGTGGTCTTCAGGAACCACTTGGATACTGCTGATCAAGATGCGGAGGTCGGCGGGCTGTTTCAATTCACCCTCCAACCATTGCCATTGATCCTCGCCCAGCATCGACTGTCGGGGATCGCGCGACGGAATGTAGCGGCCTACCCGAGGGTCGTCCTTTGCCTTTGGCGTTAGAGCCGTGCGGAAGCTGCGGGTGTCCAGCACGATGAACTGGATTCGGCGGCCAATGGGGCCGGCAATGGCGGAAGTGTAAACCCCGTCGCGTTGGCGGCGCGGGTCTCCGGCGGGAACCTGCCAGAAGTCATTGAACACGACTTGGCGTGCGCGGCGATCCGTATAGTCCACGCCGCCGTCGTTCATGCCGTAGTCGTTATCGTCCCAGGTGACCATGAGCGGGACAGAGCTCCGGAGCTTTTGAAATCCGGGCTGCGCCGCAAGTTTGGCGTACTGCGCCCGATCATCCATCCGCGCCGGATCCGATGAGTAAACATTGTCGCCCAGGAACAGAAATGCCTGGGGCTTGGTGGCTAGCACCGCGTCCCAAATCGGCTGCGGCTTGTCCTGGTCCGCGCACGATCCTAAGGCCACCCGGGAGATCACCGCCTTGGGATTGAGGGGGACGTCGGCGAACGAGGCCGGGCTCGCGGCGAGGGATATGCCAAGTAACAATCCGAGAATCATGCCTGCTAGTTTGGCGCTTGGATCGGAGCAATTGCTGGAAGGAACGCAGGGCTCGGGACACCGTGTAGAATCACACAACGTCGCGGTGCCGCCGCGCTTTTGGTATGGCCCAAGTTCCTGCATCCCCCGAGGCATCCACCGGATTGTTCGGTTGGACCAGTCCGCCCCCCATCGTCATCGAGTGCGATGGCTTTAAGGGGTCGCTGGGGATGCTCTTTCACCTCGCCCGGTTGCGGCGGGTCAATCTGCTTCTCGTGCCCATTCAGCCGGTGTGCGAGGCTTACCTGTCGTACGTACTGCAGAATGACGAGCCCGATCTGGATGCCGCGGGAGCGGCCTTAGTTGCCCTTGCCTATCTCATCGAGCGGAAGGCTCACGCACTAATCCCAGTCGACGAAGTGGAAGCCGAGGATCTGGAATATGGGGATCGCGATGCGCTTGAGCGCTCGATTGAGGAGTACCTCCCGGCGATTGAAGCATTGAAGGACGGTTGGACGGCGCGCGAAGCCCGATTTTTCCGGTCGGTCGAAGTCGAAGACGGCGCGTACGAACTGCCCTTTGAGCTTGGCGATGTCAAAGCCGATGACCTCGCCCGGGCATTCGAGCGCTTGCTTCGTCGGGCCACTCCAGACCCCATCGAAACGCTTCAGCGCTCTCGGCGCTCGCTGACCGAGCACATGAACGTGGTGATGGCCACGCTGACGCCCGAATTTCGGTCGCTGGACGATTTGGTTGAGGGCGAGTATACGCGCACTGACGCGGTCTACTGGTTCCTCGCGTTGCTCGAACTGATCCGGCTTGGACAGGCCCAGGTGCGGCTGGATGAGAGCGAAGTGGCGTTTGCGCGCGGGACCGGCAATTGAGCGCCTCGCTGGCCGATCGCCTCATGGCGGTGCTCTTCGTGGCGGACCGACCGGTCAACCTCCCGACCCTCAGCGCGGCGCTAGAGTGCGAGGAGCCGGAATTGCACGCCGAGATTGAGTCCCTCGCCGGAAGGTTGCGGGTCGCCGGCCCCCTCGAATTGGTGCGTATCGCGGGCGGCTGGCAACTCTCGACCCGCCCCGAGTTTGCCGGCGATTTGGCGCGCTTCCTGCGGCCCCAACGCCAACGCCTGAGTCGGTCCCTCATGGAGGTGTTAGCGATCGTCGCCTATCGTCAGCCCCTCACGATGTCCGAGATCGACGGCGTACGGGGCGTTCAGAGCGATTACGGGCTGCGTCAACTCTTGGAGCGCCGATTTGTAAAGGAGGTGGGCCGAAAGAACACGCCCGGCCGCCCCGCTTTGTACGGCACCACCGAGCAGTTCCTCCACGCGTTTGGCCTGGAAGAACTGAAATGCTTGCCCGATGTGGGGCTGCAAGCCCTCGAACCGGGTGACGCATCGGCGCTGCCCCAATCGATGGATCGGGGCGGCGACGACGCTACTTTGCCGCCGGCTTCACCGCCAGCGCTGCCTTAATCGCCGACTGAATCGCGGGTGCGTCCGGCTTGATCCCCGGAGCAAAACGCGCGACGACTCGGCCGTCGCGGCCGATGAGGAACTTGGCGAAGTTCCATTCGATTTCGTCGGCCCGGCCGCTTTCGGCAATGAGCCATTGGTACAGCCCGTGTTTCTGCGGGCCTGTCACGCGGATCTTCCCGAACATGGGAAAGGTGACGTGGTACTTGCCCGTGCAGAAATCTTTGATCTCGGCGTTCGTGCCCGGCTCCTGACCGGCAAAGTCGTTCGCCGGGAAGCCGAGGACTTCAAGGCCCTCCCGGCGGTGCGCGCGGTAGAGCGCCTCAAGCCCTTCGTATTGCGGGGTGAGGCCGCACCGACTGGCGACGTTGACAATCAGCAGGACTTTGCCCCGGTAAGCCTTAAAATCGCGGGGCTTGCCGTCAATATCTTGCATCGAAAAGCCGTAGATCGGCTCCGAAGCGGTGGGGCTACTGATGATGAGGGGCAGAATCGCCGTAGAAAGCAAAGATGCAAGAAGCATGATTGCTAGGAACTACAGTTTCCGGGGCCCGATCGTTCCGGCCCGGTTCACGCGTCATTCGAAGCCGGCCGTTTAACGGTGCGGGTGGCTTTGGTCGGGGCCTTGCTTTTAGACGCTGATTTAGTGCTGGTCTTCGCTGGAGCCTTGGCTGGGGCCTTCGCGGTGGCTTTGGCGGCCCCAAAACGGGACGCACCGGCACGGCGCTTCTTTGCGGGAGGGCCGGCGGCGATCCGGGCGCGGATCAGGTCCATTGCGGCTTCGGGGCTAAGGTTCTCGGGGTCGGTTCCCTTGGGCAGCGTCGCATTGGTGGTACCGTCCGTCACGTACGCCCCGAAACGTCCATCCAAAACTCGGACGGGACCTTGCGCGCCGTCCAAGACGCCATACTCACGGAGCGGAGCGACCGGCGTTGCCGTCTTCGCGGAGCGTCGTACCTTGGGCTGAGACAGCAAGTACACCGCGTCCTCAAACGAGAGTGCGGCGGCGGCGCGCCAATCCTCAACATTGCGGATTTCCTTTCCGGCCCGAACGTACGGACCGTACTGGCCGATCGTGGACAGCACGGGCTCGCCTGATTCGGGGTGAATCCCCAGTTGCTTCGGGAGGGTCATTAGGAGGGCCACATCGGGTTCGGTCAGCTCCGCCGGATTGAGGCCGGTGGGCAGGTTGACGCGGCGTGGCGTATCGCCCCGCTCCCGCTCTTCATCGGTTTGGGCAAGCTCCAGATAGGGCCCAAAGCGGCCCTTTCGGTAATACACCGACTGTCCCGAGGTCGGGTCGACGGCAATTGCTTCCGGACCTTTCGCCCGCTGATCGATCAGCTCAATGGCGTGGGACAGGGACAAGTCAGCGGGCGCGAGGTCCTCGGGCACGTTCGCTCGGTGACCGGTCCCCCCTTCGCCCCGTTGAACGAAGGTGCCAAATCGGCCTACCCGGACGACCACGGGCTCGTTCTCTGCCGTGCGCCCCAATTCCAGCGCGGGGTAGGGAATATCTCGCTCTCGACGCAGAATCTGGGGGGCCAGGCCCTCTTCGCCTTCCGTGCCAAAGTAAAAGGACCGCAACGCGGTGACCCAATCCATCTCGCCGCTGGCGATGTCGTCCAGCTCTTCTTCCAGCTTTGCCGTGAACTTCAGGTCCACGAGGTCCGTGAAGTTGTCTTCTAGCAGTTCGGTCACGGCAATCGCGGTGAAGGTCGGGATGAGCTCGTTGCCCTTCTTTATGATATATCCGCGATCTTGGATCGTGCCGATGATACTGGCGTAGGTACTCGGGCGCCCGACCCCTTCGTCCTCCAACCGCTTGACGAGGCTGGCTTCGGTGTAGCGGGCGGGTGGCTTAGTGTGGTGCTCTTGGGCCTCTACGGCCTTTGCTTCCAGGGTCTGACCGACGGTGAGGGCGGGCAGGATCGTCTCCCGGCCTTCGAGTTCGGAGTCCGGGTCGTCGCTGCCTTCCACGTAAGCCTTAAGGAATCCGGGGAAGATAATTTGCTTGCCGGATGCGCCAAAGGTGAGTCGTTGGTTGTCCACCGTCACCGAAACTTCTAGCTGGGTGCGCTGGACTCGAGCCGCCACCATTTGGCAAGCGATCGTCCGTTTCCAGATCAGATCGTACAGGGCAAACTGCTCATCCGTGAGGTATTGCTTGAGGTCCTGAGGCCGGCGCGCCAGGTCGGTGGGACGGATGGCTTCGTGGGCTTCCTGAGCGTTCTTGGCTTTCGTTTTGTAGCGCATTGCCTGCTTCGGGAGGTACTCGGCTCCGTATAAGTCCCGTATGACCTCACGGGCCTGCTCAAGGGCTCTGTCTGCCAGGTTGAGGCTGTCGGTTCGCATGTAGGTGATGAGACCGACGCGCTCGCCCTGGAGGTCGACCCCTTCGTAGAGCTGTTGCGCAATGCTCATCGTGCGGCGCGCCGGAAGCCGAAGCTTTCGGTTGGCCTCTTGTTGCAGCGTTGAGGTCATGAACGGCACGGGCGGCGTTTCGGTGCCGGGGGTGGACTCTTGCTTGGTGACGGTCCAAGGACGTGCGGCGAGGGTGCGATCGGCCAGGGATTTTGCCCCGGGACCTTCCAGCAGCACTACGCGATCGGC
>Ga0105047_10009467_pt1 | contig 16033 bp, 16 predicted proteins | sample MAT04_FD_78384 | JGI IMG/M metagenome (GOLD analysis project Ga0105047, IMG submission 78384) | Freshwater microbial communities from Lake Fryxell liftoff mats and glacier meltwater in Antarctica - MAT-04 (megahit assembly) | ecosystem: Environmental > Aquatic > Freshwater > Ice > Liftoff...
CGAGCCGTTGCGGATAGTGATGTTGGTGAGATCGTTGACCGTGGCCGAGACCCCGTCGAACGCGCCCATGGCCGGGATGCCGCTTAGGTCAAAGCCCATGAGGTCGAGCGTGACTCCGCTGGCGACGATCTCGATGCCGTGCTTGCCAGCCACGCCGGTGATGTTGCCGGTGAGGTAGTACGAACCGCGCTGGGTGATCTTAAAGAGCGAGTCGGCATCGCCGGGTGTGTTAGTCGCGTTGATGGCGATCCGCGGCTCGACCGCGGCAACCCGGTCAAAGACTTCTTGCGTGGTCTTGCCCGTCGGCGACACCGGGCCCACCGGCGGCGCCAGCGGGCCGCCCACCGCGCTGCCAACACAAAGCCCAACCACCAACACCACGGCTCGGAACATGTTCACGTCAAAGCGGGTCAGTCGGCCACGCATTGTTAAGCTCCTCGGGTTGGGTGCGGTCAGGTCTCAATCATTCGCTCAGGGAAGAAAGCCAAACTTACCGCGCGCCAGGCCTAGAACCCAAGAAACGGGAAGTTATCTGAGGTTTTTTAGGTCAATAGGTCTTTGATCGGTGTCCGGATCGGACCGTAGAGGTTGACCTGCCGCCTTCGTGAGGCAACAATCGCTCCCTCTCCGGCGCGGGCCGGCGGGCTGTCGGTGTCGGTTCTGGTGGACGGCTACCAGCTACCAACCCCGCCAGGGTCTAGAGAGCCGAGGCCGCTGTAGCTCAGTGGTAGAGCGCATCCTTGGTAAGGCTGAGGTCGTGGGTTCAAATCCCACCAGCGGCTCTTTTGATTGTGCCCTGGCTGGTCGCCCGGGCTGGAACATTCAAGGCATCAGCACGATCACGCCTCTTTCGGAGTATTCAGCATGGCAAAGGGCCTATTCCAGCGCAACAAGCCGCACGTCAACGTCGGCACCATTGGGCACATCGACCACGGCAAGAGCACCCTCACCGCCGCCCTGTCGGCGCGCTCGGCGGTCAAGAACGGGCAGATCCCCAAGACCTACGCCGAAATCACCAAGGGTGGCACCGTCCGTGACGCCAACAAGACCGTCACCATCGCCTCGTCTCATACCGAGTACGAGACCACCAAGCGCCACTACGCCCACGTTGACTGCCCGGGCCACGCCGACTTCGTCAAGAACATGATCACCGGTGCCGCCCAGATGGACGGCGCGATCCTGGTCGTCTCCGCGGCCGACGGCCCCATGCCCCAGACCCGCGAGCACGTCCTGCTCGCCCGTCAGGTCGGCGTCCCCTACATCGTTGTCTTCCTCAACAAGGTCGACCTCGTCGACGACCCCGACCTGATCGAGCTGGTCGAGAGCGAGATCCGCGACCTGCTTAACAAGTACGGCTTCCCCGGCGACACCACCCCCATCATCCGCGGCCAGTCCAAGCTCGCCCTCGAAAACCCCAAGGACGACAAGGCCTGCAAGCCCATCGACGACCTCTTCGATGCCATCGATAGCTGGATCCCCGAGCCCACACGCGAGGTTGACAAGCCCGTCCTCATGGCCGTCGAGGACGTCTTCTCCATCAAGGGACGTGGCACCGTCGCCACCGGTCGTATCGACCGCGGCGTCCTCAAGGTCGGCGATGCCGTCGAGATCGTCGGCCTCCGCAAGGAAAAGAAGGCCACCGTCGTCACCGGCGTGGAAATGTTCCAAAAGACCCTCGACCAAGGCCAGGCCGGCGACAACGTCGGCGTCCTGCTTCGCGGCATCGAGAAGGACGACATCGAGCGCGGCCAGGTCATCTGCAAGCCCAACTCCATCAGCCCCCACACACTGTTCAAGGGCGAGGTCTACGTCCTCAGCAAGGAAGAGGGCGGCCGCACCACCCCGTTCTTCGCTGGCTACAAGCCCCAGTTCTACTTCCGCACTACCGACGTCACCGGCGCGGTCACCGAGCTGCTCGGCGGCAACGGCCAGAAGGCCGAGATGTGCATGCCCGGCGACAACATCACCATGACCGTTGACCTCGGTGAGAAGTCGGTTGCCATGGAGAAGGGCCTCCGCTTTGCCGTCCGCGAGGGCGGCCGCACCGTCGGCTCAGGCGTCGTCACCGAGATCCTGAAGTAGTCAGTTGCAGCCTCTAAACAGTCCGGCCTGCATCCGGCGGGATGGAGGGGCAACGCCCCGAAGACCGCTCCCGGCAACGGGATGAGCCGTACGATCAAGCGTCCATCACCAGCCCGGCGGGGGAACTCGCCGGGCTGATTTGTCCCCGCGGCGGCCCGGCCTCGCTCCCTGCGATCGCCCAAGGCCCCGACATCGCACGCACATTCCCCGCCCAACATGCGGGCTGACTGAGGTGAATCATGGCCAAGGGCAAGAGTACGGCTCGCGAATACGTCTGGCTTCAGTGTTCCGAGACAGGGGACCTGAACTATCGCACCGAGATCAACGTCAAGGGCGGCATCGCCGAAAAGCTCAAGGAGGGCTTCAACAAGTACAGCCCCAGGCTGCGCCGTCACACCCTCCACAAGATCAAACGCAAGTAAGCAGCGGCAAGCTGTGAACGATGAGCGACGAGATTCAACTCGCCGCCCGCCGCGCACCCCTCGCCACTGTTCCGTACGCCGGTAGCTCAATTGGTAGAGCAGCGGATTCCAAATCCGCAGGTTGCGGGTTCAAGTCCCTCCCGGCGTGTTGAAGCCCAAAGGATCAGCGGTGCGCGACGCGGGCTCGCACGCCACCGGCTCCCGCAGGCCCACCTCACCCACCGGCACCACGCCGGCGGCACCCCCGCCTCCCTCACACCACCCGCCCGCTGGACGCTGCACACCATGGCGCTTGCCATCCACAAACCGGGCCAGGGATACTGGGTGCGGATGCTCACCGCCGCGATCATCGCGCTGCTGAGCATCTCGCTGGCGATGTTCCTCTGGAACCAGGCGCCCGCCGTCGTTGACCGCCTGCCTAAGCAACTGTGGAACGCCGGACTTGCGCCGGGCGTCACCGCCAACATCCCCGCAGGCACCGCCGTCAACCTCCTGGCCGCCCCTACCGCCACCGCCCCCGCCGAGATCATCGGCACCGGCCTGCTCACCGCCACCACCAGCACCACCGTCAGCCTCGATAACGTCAAGCTCAACCAAGGCAAAGACGGCTCGCAGATCGCCACCCTCTCACCCGTCGATGGCGGCACCGCCCTCCCCATCGTCCGCCCGCAAGGCGAGCCGCCCGTGCAGCCCCAACTCGTCGGCGGTGCCCTCCTTGCCAGCGTGCTGCTGCTGGGCGCCATCCTCGGCTACTGGATCGCTGGCATCCGCGTCGGCACCGTTGAGTGGCTCATCGCCTGCGACTTTGAGATGAAGCGCGTCCACTGGTCCAGCCTGCGTGAGATCATGTCTAACACCACCATCGTCATCGGGGCCTGCGTCGTGCTGACGCTCATCATTTACGCGGCAGACCTCAGCCTCTCCTCGTTCTTCCGCGCCATCAAGCTCCTGGGCTAACCGACCACTCCTGACCCCCGCTCCCGCCCAGCACTGCTCTCACGCCTTACGCCTTCACGCCAGCCTTCACACCGCGAGCACCCATGAACAACGACTTCAACACGCTCTCTGACGCCTACAACAGCGCGCCCATTAGCCCCTTTGCCGCCGAAGGTGAAGACCCCTCCAGCGAGCCCACGGGCGACCAGCCCGCCGTTGCCGCCGAGGCTGAGAAGGCCGCCAAGCCTCGCAAGCCACGCAAGCCCAAGCCCGTCGTCGCTGCCGCGCCAACCCCTGCGCAGCTCTCAGAGGTGCAGAAGAACAGCATGATCCTCCCGGGCGACCCGATGGTCCGCGACGGGATGAACTGGTTCGTGCTACGCGTCGCCAGCAACAAAGAGTCCAGCGTCCGCGACACCCTGCTCCGCAAGGTCCAGATCGAGGCCATGGGCCACCTCGTCGGCCGCATCCTCGTCCCCACCGAGAAGACCAAGGTCGTCAAAAACGGCAAGGCCAAGATCTCCGAAACCAAGCTCTATCCGGGCTACTGCTTCGTTGAGATGAAGCTCGAAGACGACGGCCGCATCCCCCAAGACGTCTTCTTCCTCATCAAAGAGACCACCGGCGTCGGTGACTTCGTCGGCACCAAGGGCCGCCCCACGCCCATGAAGTCGCACGAGATCGAGAAGATGCAGGCCGCCTCGATGCGCGTCGAAGACCAGCCCCAGACCAAGCTGGTCTTCACGAAGGGCGAGAGCGTCAATATCACCGACGGACCCTTCCAGGGCTTCGAGGGCACCGTCGACGAGCTCCTCCCAGACAAGGGCCTCGTCCGCGTCCTGGTCACCATCTTCGGTCGCCAGGCGCCCGTCGAGCTCCAAGAGTGGCAGCTCTCCAAGGTCGACCAAAGCTAAACCAATACCGCCGCCGCCCACGCCCTGCGTGCGTCCTGCGTTCGCGTTCCCTCACGCCCCGCGTGGGGCCTTTCGCCCTTGCGCTTGATTTGCTTCGCGAGCGCATGTCTGAGCGCGAACTCGTATCACCACGCCTCCACGTACCCACCGCTTACGCATCGCCACACCGACATCACTCCGCCTTAATCCGCACACGCACCACCGCAAACGGCGCCTTCTCCGCGCTCACGCCCGCGTTCAGCGCCGCATGCCGATTCAACTGGTTCACCGTCGCGTACACATACCCGTCCACGCCCACGCTCAGCCCGTCGGGCCAGGCCAGCAGCGCTTCGTCCTGAGCAATCAGCCAGTACTTCCCCTGCTGGTCCAGCACGCCGATGGCGCTGTGATTCACGTCCGTAACGTAGATGTTCCCCGCCGCGTCCATCGCGATGCCATCGCTGACGCCCTTGGGCCCGTGCACGCTCACCTTGGCCGCGAGCTGCTCGTCGGTCAGCAGGTCGTTGGCCAGGTCCTCCGCGCGCACCTTGTAGATCTTCGTCCCGTGCATTCCGCCAAAGTACACCCACTCGCACTCCGCGTCGATCGCAATCGGGTTCAGCCCAACCCGCGGCACGCTGATCCTCCCGTCGGCCCCGCGCGTCCGCACCTCTACGCCGCCAATCACCATCGCCGCCCCGGGCTCGGGCATCACCAACGGGTGTGAGCTCAGCACACGACGCGTCTGCGCGTTGTCGATCCGCACCACCACAATCGCCGGCGTCGGGTCGTCAAAGCCCTTGCCAATCCCGCTATCCGCCAGGTACAGCAGACCGCGCTTGTGATCGACCGCCAAGTCCTGCAAGAAACTCTTGGGCGTAAACGCCGAGCCGCCAAACTTCTCGTTGCCCTCCAGCAGCAGCATATTCATCAGCCCGCCGGTGTTGCTGTCCCAGATGATGATCTTCGGCGCCAGCAGCCGCGGCCCGGCATCCACCGTAAACGCGGCCTCCGGCTGGCCCATGTCCAGCATATATACGATCCCCTTCGGATCGCTCCGCAGGCCGATGATGTTCGAGAACCCAATCGACGTCTCAGGATTGATCGGCCGCGTCCACGGCTCATCAATAAACCGCACACGCCCCGCCCCGGCCACACCACCAGCGTTCGTAACACCACCACCAATAACCTCGGCCCCACCAACCTCGGCCCCAAACACCTCGGCGATATACGGCAACTCGCCCTTGGCCACCCCCGGCCTGCCGAACGGGTGCGCCGAAACCAGCATCCGCCCCTTCGGCGTCACCGTGATGTTCCCCGGCACCCAATCCATCTGCGCCACCACCTCAACGCGCGACATCACCGCCGCCCGCGCCGGCATCGGCACCGTCGGCACCGCTAACATTTCGCCCTTGAACGTTGGCTCAATCACGCCCGGTGCCCGCGCCACGTCCGGCCTAAAAACCTCGCCCGGCCTCCCAAACGTCGGCGGCAGCCCGTCCGCCGGTGACGCGCCCGCCAGCGGGCTACCCAACGCGCCCGCCAGCGGGCTCCCCACCATGCCTCCCAGCGCGACCGCCGCCAGCACAAACCGGATCGTCCCGCCACTCAAACGCGCATTGCTCTTGGTGTTCATAGTCAGCCCTGAGAACGCCCCCCGAGCCCGGATTGTTCGCCGCGCGTCGCACCGGCGCGGACGATACGCTCGGACATGGCGCTGCTGGTGGCCGAGGGCCTCGTCAAGTCGTTCAACGGCCGCCGCGTCGTCCAAGGCGTCAACCTGCACGTCGAGCCCGCCGAAATCGTCGGGCTCCTTGGCCGCAACGGCGCCGGCAAAACCACCAGCTTCCGCATGTGTATTGGCATGATCGACGCCGACGCCGGACGCGTCGGCTTCGACGGGCGTGACGTCACCGCCTTGGCCATGTACCAGCGCGCACGCCTGGGCATGGGCTACCTCAGCCAAGAGCCCAGCGTCTTCTGGAAGATGACCTGCCGCCAAAACCTGCTGGCCATCCTCGAAACCCTCCCGCTGACACGCCACCAACGCAGCGCCAAGGCCGACGAGCTGCTCGCACACTTTGGCCTCACCAAAAAGGCCTCCGAGCCCGCCCGCACCTGCAGCGGCGGCGAACGGCGCAAGCTCGAAATCGCCCGCGCGCTCGTCACACGCCCCAAGGTCATCCTGCTCGACGAACCCTTCAGCGGCGTCGATCCCATCGCCGTCGAAGACCTCCAAGCCGAGATCCGCAAGCTCGCCAGCCAGGGCATCGCCTGCCTCATCACAGACCACAACGTCCAGCAGACCCTCCGCGTTTGCGACCGCGCGTACATCATCGACGACGGCCGCGTCTTCGCCGAAGGCACCCCGCGCCAACTCATCAATGACCAAATGGTCCGGCGCGTCTACCTCGGCTCGCTCTTCCGCGGCGACGAGTTCGACGACCTGCCAGTCGCCACCGCGCCAAGCCAAGCACCTCAAACGCCGCCCTGACCGCGCCATTCCCGCGGCCCACGCAGAAGCATGCGGTAGAACGACCCCTGACCTCGAAAGTCCAGCGCGATCACCCTGAACATCCGCGCGCACGCGCGTGCCGAGAACGCCTCGCCACACTCCGTGCACACGCCCTGGCCCGTGAGCATCGCGTGCCCGCATCGAGTGCAGCACCTAAATCGCATCTCGCGCCCCCGTTGCAACACCCGCCGTCGCACCGCACACACCCACGAGAGAAAAAGCACCGACACCAGCATGCCAAGTAGCAGCAATAGCTGAAAGTTGCCCGGCCAGAGAAGCTTGTGCACCGAAACCGCCACCACCATTGGCAGCGTGCCGCCCACGGGGACCAGGTGTCTCCGCACGAACCAGTATCGCTGTGGTGCCATCACACTCGCAGGCCCGTTGAAACGCCACAACCTTGAAGATCTAGAAGGTAGTCGCGCTCACACTTTCGCATGCCCGAGACAAGCTCATAACCGCAGTAAAAAACACCCAGCACCCCGACACCAATCCCCACGAGGCAGCTGACTCCGGCAGTAGGGATGCACGCGAGGAGCGACAAAAGCAACCCTGCTGAAATCACTCCAAATCATGCCTTGGCGTCGTCGGCGACTCTATTCTGACACAGGCGAAACTTTTCTTAAGCGATGCAGATGCAGCGTTCAGCGCTGCCTGCCGTCAATTCCTCACAGTTCTGAGGTTTCGGAGCTCTGTACTGATCGACCAGGAGAGCGAAATCCGGCGAGCCACGCACGATTGAGTGGGGCGTGGAGAGCCTGAGTTCACGGAAGCGTTGATGCCACGCAGGTGAGTACCACGGTGCCGCGCCGCTCTCTGGGCCCACTTCGGTTGGTGTGTAGTGTGTCCTGCGGGTGCCGTCGGGGTTGTGGACAGTTACAGCGAGCAGCGTGGCCACAGCTGAGCCCGTCGACCCGCTAACAAGCCCCATCAGAAGCGAAGCCTCCACCATGGGTTGGCCGGGTGTCGGGTCCACTTTCATTAGTATTACAGCGAGCGGCTCGATCGAACCCACGGGCATGCCGCCGACTTCGCTGGTCAACAGTGTTCCGTCGGAAGGCATCTCCCGCGTCACCATCCAAGCGCCATTGTTTAGCGTCGCCATGCCAGTTCTTGTCATCAGACTACCGATCATTTGCAACCAGTTTGCGTTTGTGGCTTCGGGCGTCGTGGCGGGGGCGCCCGCTGCAACAGCCGCCGTCGAGGGCAACAGCATTTGTGGTGCCCCTCCCACGACGAGCGCGAAGGTCAGAAGTGCTGTAGCGGCGGCATCCGAAGCCTTGGTCAGGCGCTCCGATCGGCCGACCCTGGCGCAAACACTCTGAGTGGGCATGCTTTGAGTTTTTACGATAGCGGTCCAGCAGACCGTGAAGTTTACAGTAACGGGTCACGTCGGATCAAGGAAATACAAGAAAGTTACAGCATCTTCGCGCTCCGTTCGGACCTTGTAAGCCTCGTTGCAGCGCTCTGTGTGTCCCACCAATATGCTGCCCAGCACCGTTCGCCAGCGCACTGCGGCCGCACTCGTAGCCCCGCCGCTGTAGACGAGCCCACCGCCCGCCGTGTACACTCGGCCCGCATGAGCACCCTCACATCGCCGCTGGTCCGCACGCTCCCGCGCCGCCCGGACTCGATCCTCGAGCCCAAGGCCGCCAGGCCCACAACCAACGGCAAGCACGCCGCCAACGCCGCGCCCGCCAGGCCCGCCGCAAAGGCCGCACCGAAGCCCTCGGCCAAAGCCGCGCCCCCCGACCAACCCAACTCCAAACCCAACGCCACGCGCGCCGCCAAGCCACCCGCCCAACCCAAACGCATAGCCAACTCCAAACCCAGCTCCAAGCCCACGCTCACCGCTGCCAACGCCGACCGCTTCGCCCTCTACCAGGCCTCCGTCCAAGAGCCCGACGTTGACCTCGACTTCCTTGACCGCCAGTACAAACGCGCCTTCGCCCGCTTCCCCGCACGCCTGCGTGAAGACTTCTGCGGCACCGCCCTCACCGCCTCGCGCTTCGTCCAGCGCCGCCCCACCAACTCCGCCCTCGGCGTTGACCTTGACCCCAAGCCCATCGCCTGGGGCCGCGCAAACATCCTTCCCAAGCTCAAGCCAGACCAGCAAGCCCGCATCCAGATCATCCAGGCCAACGTCCTGAGCGACCAGGCCCGCGACGCCGGGCCCTTTGACGCGATCCTCGCCTTCAACTTCTCCTACTGGATCCTTCAAAAACGCGCCACCCTCATCGACTACTTCACGCGCTGCCGCAAGGCCCTCGCACGCGACGGCATGCTGGTGCTTGACTTCATGGCCGGCTCAGACGTCCTCACCGAGAGCACCGAACGCTCACGCAAACGCGGCTTCACCTACGTTTGGGACCAGCGCCGCTACGACCCGCTCTCAGGCCAGATGACCTGCCACATCGGCTTCGAGTTCCCCGACGGCACCGCCCTGCCGCGCGCTTTCACCTACACATGGCGCCTCTACACCATGCCCGAAGTCAAAGACATCCTCGCCGACGCTGGCTTCACAAGCATCGAATTCTTCCTCGAAGGTGAGGACGCCAAGGGCGACGGCACCGGCGTCTACGCCAAGCGAGCGCAAGGCCCAGCAGACCGTTGCCTCCTGGCCTACATCATCGCCCGCGCCTGATGCCCTTGCACTCCTGCCATGTCTTCGCCTCGCGTGGGTCAGGATTTCATCCTGCCATCGGGCCAACCGCCCGACACTCATCCCCTCGATCCCTTCTCCCTCACTGCCCGCCCAAGATCCGCACCAGCTCAGGCCGGTTCTCAGCCGTCGCATACACCAGCGCCGTGCGGCCCTTTGAGTCCGTGATCTTCGGGTCCGCCCCAAGCTGCAGCAGCGTCCGCGCCGACTCTCCCTGCCCCTGATCCGCCGCGAAAATCAGCGCCGTCTTGCCGTTCACATTCTGCGCGTTGATGTTCGCGCCCCGGCTCATCAGCGCACGGATCGCATCAACCTGGCCCGTTCGCGACGCAAACATGATCGCCGTGGCTTGGTCGCGATCGCGTACGTTCGGGTCCGCGCCCGCCTCCAGCAACGCCAGCGATGCCGGGCCCTTGCCACCAGAGCACGCCAGCAGCAGCGCTGTGCGTCCGTCACGGTCCACCGTGTTCACGCCCGCACCGCGCGAGACCAAAAACCGCACCGCCCCCGCGTTGCCAACGTTCGCCGCGTAGTGCAGCGGCGTACGGCGCGTCCTGCCCGCCACCACGTTCATCGGCGCGCCGCTCGCCGCCGCCGCGTTCAGCCCCGCGTCACTCCCGCTGATCGCCGCCGCAAACCACGGGTTCTCCTTCTCGCTGACCACCGCCAAGGCCTCGCCGTCGGCACCGCTGGTCACGCGCCCGCTTGCGCCACCCCTGCACGCGACCAAAAGTGAGAGTGACGCCGCCACACCGATGACCATCAAACGGGCCGACGTTCTACGCGCGCTATTCATGTGTTGCTCCCCGAAAGAGTGTGCTAAAAGCCGCCATCTCACCCACGAACCTGAGCATACCAGCACGCGAGCCAGCCGTGCAAAAGCCCGCAACACCCTCCACATTGCACCCACACACCCGCCCTCTTGTGGTAGGCTCTCACTATGCCCGCCCACCTCACCCCCAACATCAGCACAACCTCCTGCGCAACCTCCTGCGCAACCACCAGCGCAACCTCCCGCGCAACCTCCCGCGCAACCTCCCGCGCAATCAGCTCCGCGCAATCCGCCGCCACCCTTCCCAGCACCCGCGGCACCATCGTCGGTGCCCCACACGTTTCCTCGATGGGCCGTGGGACCATCGCCCGCTTCGCTGACTTTGACCGCGCCGTCGTCGGCGAAGGTGAGTTCGTCCTGCGCGAGATCCTCTAAGCGCTCACCGCAACCTCGCCCGCCGCCACCGCCCACACATTCGCCCACCCAACAATCTGCGCACGCCCGTGACTACCCCCGCGCCCCAACCCGCGCCCTCACCGCTCCCGCCTGCCCCGCCGGTGCCCGCGCCCGGGCCCGCGCCCGCGCTTGATGTCGCGCTCGCCGCCAGCCCACCCGCCCCGCCCGCCCCCACCGCGCCGCCGCCCTTCCGCCCCGTCATCATCGCCCCAACCTACAACCACGCCGCCACGCTCCAAACCTTCCTCCCTGCGCTGCTTCACCGCGCCGCCGCGCTCTGCGTCCCCGTCATCATCATCAACGACGGGTCAAGCGACGACACCCCACGCGTCCTGCACGCAATCCCCAACCTCACCATCCTCACCCACCCCGCCAACCGCGGCAAGGCCGCCGCACTCCGCACCGGGTTCGAACACGCCCTCGCCCAACGCTTCACCCACGCCCTCACTATCGATACCGACGGCCAGCACACCCCCGACGACATCCAAACCCTGCTCGCACTCGCGCACCAGCACCAACACGCCCTCATCCTCGGCACACGCGCACGCACCATCCCCGGCTACCCCCTCGGCAGCCGCGCCGGACGCGCCGTCTCCAACTTCTGGGTCTGGGCAGAGTCGGGCCAACGCGTCACCGACAGCCAGAGCGGCCTCCGCGTCTACCCACTTGTCATCGAACGCCAACTGCGCTGCCGCGCCGCCCGCTACGGCTACGAGACCGAGGTCCTCACACGCCTGGGCTGGGCCGGCGGCCAGATCATCCAGCACAACATCGCCTGCACCTACACCATCCCCGGCGGACGCCTCACCCACTTCAAGCCCACCAAAGACTCACTCGCCGCCGTCGCCATGCACCTGTACCTCTGGCACCGCGCACTGCTCCCAGGCAAGCCCGCAGGCCCAAGGCTTCCGCATTCATCCCCGCACCTCGGCACACTCTGGCACCGCGCGCTCTGGTTCTTCAGCCCCAAACGCCTCTGGACCATGATCCGCGGCGACCACGCAGGCCGCGAACGCTTCGCCGCCTCCGTCGCCTGGGGCGTCATGATGGCCTTCGCACCCCTCTATGGCATCAAGACCATCGCCTGCCTCGCCCTTGCCGCCAAGCTCAGACTCCACCCACTGGTGCTCATCGGCACCAGCAGCCTCTGCACACCCCCGCTCGGCTTTCTCTTCATCGCCGCCAGCGTCACCACCGGGCACCTGCTGCTCCGCGGCGGCATGCCAGACCTCTCAGCCCTAGACCCACGCACCGCCGGCGCGTTCCACGCCATGGGCGGCTTCCTGCTTGATTGGATCGTCGGCAGCCTCGTCGCCGGTGCCGCCTTCGCGCTGCTCGTCTACTGGGCCCTCAAGCTCGCCCTGCTCGGGCGCGCGTGCAACAGCCGCGCCTTAAGCAACCCCGTCCCGCTCACACCAGCTTCACCCGCGAAAGCGTCACCGGCGCAAGGCTGATCAGCCGCTGCTCGCCCCCCGCGCGCAGCCAACGGTCCAGCTCGTACCGCGTGCTCGATGAATCAGGCCGCAGCGTCAGCACCCCGCGCCTGATCGCCACCACCACCACTCGCCCCGCAAGCTCCGCAGGCGCCGCGCCCGTCCACACCGCGCCGATCCCCTCCGTCGCGCGGCTCAACGCCTTCACCTCCACCGCCAGCTTCCCCATCTCCTTACGGATCGACGCATCACCGCGCGGCCCACGCCACGCCCGCAGCCGCGCCAAATACCCAGGATCGCCCGCGTCAGGACCAACCACCCGGCAACCCCCCCGCCGACTGGCTACATCTACTGACCAAGACCACTCATCGACCGCGCACGCTCCAGCAACGCCCGCTCCGCCTCGGGCCGCCCGCCCGGCACGCTCTCAGGCGTTGCCACCAGCCGCACGTGCCAACGCGCCGTCGTCCGCGTCCGCGCCACCGGCGCAACCAGCAAGTCAATTCCGGGCTTCTCAAACCAGGGTGAGTCCACCGCCGCCGGCATGCTCACCGACTCATACCCCTCCAGCGCTAAACGCACGTCATACGTTCCAAAGAACTTAAAGTCCGTCTCCAGCGGCGTGCGACCAACCTCCTGGTCGTTGATCCACACCAGCGCGCCCGACGGCTCGCTGGTAACCTCAATCGTCCGCCGCGCGCACCCGCCCACGGCCGCTCCCAGCACCAGCGCCGCCAGCGCCGTGCCCATCAGCGCAGACGTGAACCCCTGCCCGCCAACACACCACTTCTTCGCGTGCAAACGCCTCATGCCCCCAGCATAGCGAGCCGGCCCGTGTATCCCGGACCACCCTCCCCGGCAGGCCGGTTTGCATCCTGCCTCTTTGCCTTCCAGGGGGACGGCGTTTCAACCCGCCATCGCGCCGCAAGCCCAGCCCTCATCCCTCATCCGCCACAACGCTCAAAAGTCTGTCGCCACTCCGCGCGCCTCCCACGCTTCCACTTCCGCATTCACCGACTTCAACTTCAGCTTTGCCCGCGTCACGGCATACTTCCCCGTCACCACCCGCAGTGGCGGGCTCGCCTCGTCCGTCAGCGCCACCGTCAGCGCCGCCACCTTCGCCGGATCACCCGTCTGCTTCCCGTTCATCCCCGCCAGCAGCCGCGCAAACTTCCCGCTCGTCCCGTCGTAGTCCGCGATCTTGCTCGCGCCCTGCTCCAGGCTCCGACCGATGAAGTCCGTCCGCGTCGGCCCAGGCAGCACCATGCTCACCTTGATCCCCAGCGGCCGCAGCTCCAGCGCCAGCGCCTCGCACGCGCCCTCAAGCCCCGCCTTCGCGCCGCCGTACACCGCAAAGCCCTCGTGGTTCGCCAGCGCCGCAATCGCCGAGATCACCAGCAAGTGCCCGCTCCGCTGCGCCCGCATCACCGGCAGCGCCGCCCTGAACAGCCGCAGCGGCCCGACAAAGTTCGTCGTCACGTTCTTCTCGATCTGCTCCTCGCTGTGCTCCTCAAGCGCCGCGATGATCCCGTACCCCGCGCACGAGCACACCACGTCCAGCCGGCCAAACGCCGCCACCGCCGCGTCCACCGCGTGCCGCGACTGCGCACCATCGGTGACGTCAAGCCCCACCGCCAGCGCCCGCTCGCCAAAGCCCTCGACCAGCCCGGCCAAGCTCTCGGGGTTCCGCGCCGTCGCCACCACCCGGTCGCCACGCTCCAGCGCCACCCGCGCAATCTCACGCCCGATCCCGCTCGAACACCCCGTGATCAGCCAGACCTTCGACATGTCAGCCCTTCCTCAGTGTGCGCAGCCGCGGTGAGTCACAGCCAGCGTACGCCCCTAGCGAGCACTCGCGCCTCGCACGCGCCGCCTGCTGCCTCACGCCCAACCTCACGCCCAACCTCACGCCAACCTCACGCGCCCCCACGCGCACGCACACCCTTGACCGTCGCGCCAAGCAGCGCAATCGCGTCGCCCACCAGCGGGTCTGCCAGCGCCGCACGCTCATCAACCGCCGGCGCAGCCTCAGCCCCCGCGCCCTCGCCCCGATCAACCGCCGCGCCCTCACCCGCGCCCTCACCCGCGCCCTCACGCTCTTCACCGCCGCGCCTATCAGCACCCGCCGCGGACTCCGACGCCCCCGGCCCCGCCACCGCGCGCAGCGAGACCGAAACCGCCGCACCCAGCGCCTGCCCAATTACCCGCGCCAAACTCGTCAGCGCCATCTCGGCCGCCACCTTGTCACGCGCGGCATGCCCAACTACCGCCCGAGGCGAAGGCCCCCCGCCCACAATTTCCACCAGCCGCAGCCGCTCCATGCATGAGTGCAACGCCGGGCTCCCCTCCGCCAGCAAGAGCGCCCGCGCCCAAACCCCCTCAGGCGTCACGGCTCCATCCGCGTCTGGCCTCTGCGCCCCCAGCCCCTGCGCCCCCAGCCCCTGCGCCAGCGGCGCAACCCTGTTGGGCACATCCACCCGGTGCACGTCCACGCTGGCCTTCACCGTCAACTTCGCCGCCGGCTTGACCTCGGCCACAACCTCATCACCCTCACCGGCAACACCCAGGCGCCCCTCGTCGGTGCTGCCCGCAGGCGTTGCCGTCATGCTTTTTTTGGTCCGCTCCCGCTCCCGCTCGCCCTAAGCCCCGGCGGGCTCCCACCACCCACACTCCCACCGCTCAAACTTCCCCCGCCCGTCGCGCCAACCCCACCACCACCTATCCCACCAGCCATCGCGCTCGCACGCATCACCACGCCCGCGGCGTCCGCCAGCCGATCCGTCATCGCCAGCCGCACCATCAGCGCATCCACCAGCGCCCGCGGAAAGCTTGAGCCCCTCGCGCGCCCCGCGACAGACTCCACCAGCGCAATGGTGTGTACCAGCGCCGCCGGATCAAACCGCCCAGCCAGGCTCGCCGACTGCGCCCGCGCCGTGTCGCTCAGCTCAACCAGCTCGGTCTGCTCGCCGCACGCGCGGATCACCATCAAGTCGCGCAGCCGATCCGCCAAGGTCGTCAGCAACTGATCCACACTCACGCCCTTGCCCAGCAGCTCGCCGGCCCGCTCCAGCGCCCCCGCCGGATCACCCGCGCACACCGCCTCAAGCAATTGCCCAACCAGCTCGCCGTCGGGCAGCCCAAGCAGCCGCTCCAAGTGCTCGGACGTCAGCTTCTTCTCACCCCCGGCCATCAGCCGATCCAGCAGGCTCAGCGCATCGCGCATAGACCCGTTGCCCAGCTTCGCCACCATAAATAGCACGTCGTCACCCGCGCTATACCCCTCGGCCTTCACCACCTGCCCAAGGTGCCCCGCGATCGCCGCCGCCGAGATTGGCCGAAAGTCGTACCGCTGGCAACGGCTCTGGATCGTCGCTGGCACCTTGTGCGCCTCGGTCGTGCACAAAATGAACACCACGTGCTCCGGCGGCTCCTCCATCGTCTTCAGCAGCGCATTGAACGCCTGCATCGACAGCATGTGGACCTCGTCGATGATGTAGACCTTCTTGCGCCCACGCATCGGCCGGTACACGCTGTTGGCAATCAGCTCCCGCGCGTTGTCCACGCTGTTGTTGCTCGCCGCGTCGATCTCAATCACGTCCGTGTCCTGCCCAGTTAAGATCGCGCGTCGCAGCTCCGCGTCACCTTGCGGATTATTCAGCGCATCCGCAAACAGCCGGGCCGAGCTGGTCTTGCCCACGCCACGCGTGCCCGTGAACAAGTACGCGTGCGCAACCCGCCCCGCGCCAATAGCCCCCATCAGCGTCCGCACAATCCCCTGCTGGCCAACCAGCTCGTCAAAGGTCTGCGATCGGTACTTTCGGGCCAGAACGAGGTACGACATGGTTCAAGCCTACTCGGCCCA
>Ga0105047_10009468_pt1 | contig 16032 bp, 16 predicted proteins | sample MAT04_FD_78384 | JGI IMG/M metagenome (GOLD analysis project Ga0105047, IMG submission 78384) | Freshwater microbial communities from Lake Fryxell liftoff mats and glacier meltwater in Antarctica - MAT-04 (megahit assembly) | ecosystem: Environmental > Aquatic > Freshwater > Ice > Liftoff...
AACCTTGGCCAGTTGGTTGACCAGGATTAACACTTACTTTGCCATCTAAACAGACCTCATTTACTGCAACTAGTTCTCCTTTATATGTTTTGCCATTTACAACGAAGCCACCTGGCCTAGTATCGCAATGATTTCCAAGCGAGCGAATAATTCTATTTGCACCACAACTGCCAGTTTGAATTGGAGTGCCTGCGCATTCGGCAGCGTTTAGATTAATTGGCTGTAAATTATCGGCGGTAGTAGTGTATTCGCATGCAGAGTTTTGTGAAATAGTTCTTAAATCTGTGGCACAACAAATGCCGTTTCTACTTTGAGCACAATATGTTTCGTTATATTGTCTTGGGTTACAACTGGCAGCCAAGACAGACTTTACAGAACTATTTAAGATTGAGGCAATAGACTTTCCATTAGACTTAAAAATAGAAGACATATTTAAATCGGTTTTTTCATAAGCTGGAATATAAACTGGTTGATCCTTGCCAGGATTCACTAAAATTTCTTGATTAGAAGATTTTCCCAGCAGGGTAAGCTTTAGAACATCTGTTTCCTTAACTTTTTCTCCCCAATTAGACTTATCAATAGTAAATGTACCGTTATCTGTAATTAACGCTGAGCGCTTGTTGGCCAAATTGGCAGAACCATCTGCCAATGTTTCTCTGCCCACTACCTCTAGATAGGCAACTCCATTATTAAGCGCCACGGAAGGAACTTTGCCGTAAGTAGGGTTTGGTGTATCTAGGTCGTTGCTAACCGCAATAGTTGTAAATTCTATATTTAGCGGCGCACAATGCCAGAACTTACACACAGATAAATAGTATTTTTGCTGCGACCCTAAATTACCCAAAGTAACTAGTTGTGCGCCGCCATTCGTACTATCTGCAAACGCAACTCTGGGGTTAGAAATTGTTTCTTTAAAAGTAGGCGTAGGATTACTAGAAAGCATTAATTCACCGCTTACTCCTGTATCTACAAAAAAGCCAAGATCTACTGCACTAGAAGTAAGATTGGCCAAAGTAGGATTTTTTAAGACAGGGGTAGGAAGCAAAAAGGCCACGACCGCGGCGGCTACAAGAGCAATTACAGCAATAACAACCACCCATATAGTTTTCGACCTATTTACCATGCTTTAATACCAGATTACTCTAATATAGAGGGCGCTTCAAGAGATTATATTTTTGATTTCCTAAACCCCTTATCCTGGGCTATAATTGAAAAATATTATGGCAGACACAGACACAAACAACACGGCTATCAACCCTTTAGCAGCAGTTGGAACAGATTCCACACCAGCTTCTACAGATACCGCAACCAATATTTCTCAGCGTTCTATAACCCAGGAAATGCGTACTGCGTATATCAATTACGCCATGAGCGTTATTGTTGCACGTGCACTTCCAGATGTTCGCGACGGTCTTAAACCGGTGCAAAGACGTATTATTTACTCTATGTTCAAACAAAACATTGTTCCTAGCGGAGGCTATAAAAAGTCTGCTCGTACAGTAGGAGACGTAATTGCCAAATATCATCCTCACGGAGACGTTGCAGTTTACGATGCAATGGTTCGCATGGCACAAGAATTTAGCATGCGTTATCCGTTAGTAGATGGCCAGGGTAACTTTGGTTCTATAGACGGAGATAACGCTGCCGCCATGAGGTATACAGAATCTAGACTGCAAAAGTTGTCTATGGAAATTATTGAAGGTCTAAACAAAAAAACAGTAGACTACGCACCAAACTACGACGGAAACACTCGTGAACCAATCTTAATGCCTACAAAAATTCCAGGACTACTATTAAACGGAGCAGAAGGTATTGCTGTAGGTATGGCCACAAAAATTCCTCCTCATAACTTAACAGAGTTAGTTGGAACAATTCAGTACACATTACAAAACGGCAAACCTGTTTATAAAATATTAGAATCTACAGCAGCTGCAGAAACAATTAATGCCGCAGCAGGAGAGACTATAGAAGTAGCAGAAGGCAGCGACAAAGATGCAGTTGCAACTTCTGTTTCTACTCAGTTAACTGCTCAGACAGACTACACAGCAAACATTCGCACGGAAGAAGACCTAGAAAACCTCCCAAAGAATAGATTCCCAACTTTCGAAAGCACAGTAGAAATTAAAGACCTGTTAAAGATTATGCCTGGTCCAGATTTCCCTACTTCTGCCGAAATTTACGACACAGCAGCTATTGCAGAAGCATATACAACTGGCAAAGGCCGTATTCTTATGCGTGCAGTTGCCAAAATAGAGGAAATGAAAGGTGGCAGATTCCACATTGTTATTACAGAAATTCCTTATCAAGTTAACAAAGCAAGATTGGTATCCAAAATTGCAGATTTAGTAAAAGAAAAGAAGATTGAAGGAGTTTCAGACATCCGCGACGAATCGAACAGAGTGGGAATGCGTATTGTTGTAGAAATTAAGCGCGATGGTCAGCCAAAGACAATCTTAAACAGATTGTTTAAGTACACCGAAATGGAAAAAACCTTCAACGCCAATATGTTGGCTCTTGTAGGAAACGATCCGCAAATTATAAATCTTAAAACATACGTAGAGTTATTTATTGGTCACCGTCAAGAAGTAATTATTCGCGAAAAAGAATTCGAACTAGCAAAGTCTCGCGAACGCGAACATATTTTAGAAGGTTTAATGATTGCGCTAGATAATCTAGACGAAGTTATTCGCATTATTCGCGAAAGTAGCGATTCCGAAGCAGCAAAACTTACTTTAATGAGCAAGTTTAAGCTTTCAGAAATTCAGTCTACAGCTATTTTAGATATGCAATTGCGTAGACTTGCAGCCCTAGAGCGTAAGAAGATAGAAGAAGAATATAAAGAAATTCGTGCCAAGATAGACGACCTTATTGCAATTATTACCAAGCCAGAACGTGTATTGGCAATTATTTCCGAGCAGCTTACAGAAATTGTAGCCAGATTCGGAGACAAACGCCGCACAAAAGTGCACAAAGGCAAAGTAGGAGAAGTTAGCGAAGAAGACTTAATTGCCAGCGAAGATGTAGTAGTTACTATTTCCGAAAAAGGCTATATAAAGAGAATTAAGGCAGACACCTACCAAACCCAACTACGCGGTGGAGTAGGCATTAAAGGCATGACAACTCGAGAAGACGATGCTGTTAAGCACTTAATTGCCGCCAACACACACGACGAAATTTTATTCTTCACTTCTAAAGGAAGAGTATTCTTACAAAAGGTTTACGATATTCCAGAGTTTAGCCGCACAGCCAAAGGCCAAGCAGTTATAAACTTAATTAATATTGAACCAAGCGAAACAATTACTAGCATTCTTACCAAAAAGAGAAACGGTTTTATTGTAGACAAAGATATTCAAGACGAAAAAGCAGAAGATCAAGAAAAAAAGGCAAGTACTTACAAGTTCTTATTTATGGCCACAGCCAATGGCACAGTTAAAAAGACTACTCTAGAAGAATTCTTAAACATTCGTAGCAATGGTTTAATTGCTATTAAACTAGATGCCACCGATAACCTTACTTGGGTAAAACCTACTCATGGCAACGATGACATTATCTTGGTTACCAAATTTGGTAAAGCAATTCGTTTTAACGAAAGCGATGTGCGCGAAACCGGCAGAAGCACAATGGGTGTTCGTGGAATTCGTCTAAGAGACAACACAGACACTGTTATTGCCGCAGACGTTATTCGTAGCGAAAAGAGCTTATTGTTAACAATGTCCGAAAAAGGCTTTGGTAAAACATCTGTAATTAGCGAATTTACAAAACAGGGTAGAGGTGGAATGGGATTATTCGCCGCCCGCTGTAACGATAAAACTGGTCCTTTAGTAGCATCTCGCTTATTAGATGGTCCAGAAATTGAACTACTTATGATGTCCGAGCAAGGCCAAACAGTAAAAATTAAGGGCGAAGAGTTACCTCAACGTAACAGACAAACCTCTGGTGTGCGCTTAATCCGCCTAAAAGGCGACGACAAAGTAGGAGCAATTGCACTGGTATAGAGGGTATTCTGTTTGTTAAAATCTGGGGAGCCGAACGTAAGTTCGGCTCCTTTTTTATGCTTTTTAAGCATTTGACACAATGACCCATAGTATTGTATTATACGCGCGTATTAATTAAGTGGTAACCCATGAAGGAGACCGCCCAAAGATACAAATTGTGCCTAAAGAAGGAAACTTCATTGGGTAAGGAGACTCACCTTGATGGTGCATAAGCAAATGTACCAGAAGTAGCAACTTACAATTGAATAGACAGTTTCGCCTTAAGGGGGAAATTCTTCCTTTTGGCAAGAAGCCGACCTTGGCGGTGGCACAATAAGTGCGCATCGCTATGATTCGTCTTCTAGTTTCTTTTCTGATCGGGCGGTCTCACGATCGTCCAGAATCGAAATGAATTCAAAAGAGCCTGATATGACCAGTAGATTACTAAATTTTAGCAAGCCTCATTGAGGACCTAGAATGAACCCATCGAAGCTCACGCATCAGACTTCAGTTCTTGTTGTAGGCACAGCTAGCAAGGACCTTCTTTTAGAATACTTCGATTCTAAATTACAAGCCGACACAAACTCGGCGTGGGTTGCCTCTCCTAAAGAGGATAGTCTGGTTCCGACGATAAAAGGAACGTGCATTGCGAGGAGCATTGCACAGTGGTCGCGATCGATGCGTAATTAATCATGACCAATAGAAAATAGCCCTAATGGGGAAGGGGCAAAACTTCCTCGACCGAAATAAAGAAGAGGCCATGATGCTTCTTCGGTAAGGTAGTGGGGAGCTGAAAAGCTCGTCACATAAGTAAAAGAAAGTCTAAAGCTTTCTTTGGGAGAAAATTATCGAAATAGGTAGTTCAAGTTTTTCACGAAACCACTGAACATAATTCCTAAAGTAGTCTTCTTTCTTCCAGACCGTGTCTCATGTGGGACTTAATCTCACACGTTGCTAAACGTAAAAGGTGCGCTCAGTTCGTGGAGCTTAACTACGGAACCCGAAAAGTAAAGGGGGGCACGGTGACAGCCCCCAAATGCCATCGCCAACCCGCACTTTTAAAGGAGGGTAGTAATGACGCAAAAATAGTCCCGCAAAGGGGACGTTAAAATCTTTGCACCGAGTTACTGTTTTTCCGGACAGAGCTCGCAGACATTGGAAAGGCAAACAACGATCTGCTGTTGTTCGTTAAGTGCGAGCAATAGCCGCCAACCAACTGCGATTCTGTGACTACAGTGCTCATTGGGACGATTATTGCGAAAGCAGTGGTCGTCCCATCTTCATTTTTCCCTCCCAAACATTCCTGCAATATAAAGTGAATTTGTGTAGAATTGTCTAGAGCAATACTTACTATGAGCGCTAATCCTTTTTTATACAAACCATTGCCAACCGGCGAAGAGACGGAAGAGGAAATGGCCCAGGCCAAAAGCCCATTAGCAACTATTTTCGATTTCCTGCAAACAATTGTAATCTTCCTTATTATCTTAATTGTAATTTATATATTTTTCATAATTCCTACAGAGGTAAGTGGAAAATCTATGTTCCCCAATTTCGACGACGGTCAAATACTACTTACCAATAGACTGGTAGCTCAGATTGGCGGACAAGGTGTTTTTACAAACTATAACTATCAAAGAGGAGACGTAGTTGTATTTATTCGCGATAATGGCCAAACAGACCTTATTAAACGAGTCGTTGGCATGCCAGGAGACACAGTAATGGTGGCAGATAGCGGCGTTTATATTAACGGAGTCTTTTTAGAAGAACCCTATATAAATAGAGCAGAGCGTCCTACAAGAGCAGGCTCGTTTATGCAAGACGGTGTGCAACGCACAGTTCCAGCAGGATCATACTTTTTAATGGGAGACAACAGAACAAATAGTTTAGATTCGCGCGATGCTTCGGTAGGATTTGTAAAAAGAGAGAGAATTCGTGGTGCTCCTTTCATAAGACTATTCCCTACAAACGTTTTGTCTTTGATTCGTAGGCCTAGTTATGATTCACTGTAATAGATGAATATAAATCCAATAGCAAACAAACTCTTTCAATTTGGTAAGGCAATTATGGTAATTTTAGTGTTGGCGCTGTTAATGGGTCAGGTAAATTACTTCCAATTGTGGCCATTAGAAGTGTTAGTTAGCTTCTTACCTTATGTATTAATTTGTTACATTTTGTTTGCGGCAATACTACTATTTGCCAGCAGCGACTTGTTAATCCGCAGAGGAGAAAAAGTAAAAGCAATTAAATTAACTGCTTTAATTATTGCCGGTTCGTTAGTTTTTATTCAGATACCGTTATTCTACTTTGCTAGGCCAGTTGGGTTACTAAGTGGTTCTACATATAGTTCATTAGGGTTAACAAAGAATGAAGATAAAATTGGTAAAAATTTAAGAGTCGCCTTTTTTAATAAAAAATTCTCGAATACTTCATACACAGTTATTAATAAAGCACTGGTAGAAGTAAATTCCGATATAATTGGCTTTGCAGAAATTTCGGAACAAGATATTGCTGCATTACCAGAGCTTAAAAACTATCCTTACAGATTAAGTAGCCTAGATGGAATGGGGTCTCAGACATCGCAGCCAGTCTTAATTGCCTTATTTAGCAAATATGAACTTACTAAGGTAGAGCCAAATTTAAGTATAGTTTTTCCAGTTATTCAGGCTACGGTGGCATTTAATAACAGATATTCTGCAAACGTAATCTTAGTTCACACCACAGCACCTATTAGTCAGAGTTATTTATTGCAACGTAATGCTCAGCTTACAGCTTTGGCCAAACATGTGGCTACAGATAATCTAAATGGCTTTTATCGGCAACCAACCACTATTATGGGAGACTTCAACTTAAGTCCTTGGTCCGGAGCCTACAGCGATTTTCTATATAAAATAAATAGTGCAAATAAAAGTGCTGCTTCGCAAGTAAGCTATACAAATGCTGCTCATGGCAGGGGAATCAAATCTACATGGGCTTATCAAGATGCAGCTATTGCAAGTACACAAATTGACCACATCTTTAGCAATGTTGGTTACAATAATATGTCGGGTTTAACCACCTACGATTCTGTAGACTTGGGTTCCGATCACAAGCTTATTTATACAGACCTTAGCATATAAAAGTTCGTGGAAACATACAGACCTGCACAACCTACTGCTCCAGTTATTAATCCTGTGCCAGCAGCACCTACAGTAACGCCAGAGAAAGAAAATCTTCCTTCTGCTCGCAATGTTTTTATTACCACTGGTTTTGCTTTAATAGTATTTGCCGCTATTTTTATTGCTGCAATTATTAGTAACGGAGCACTGTTCGGAAACGGAGTAGAACCAACACCAAGCCCAATAATACAGTCTCCAATTCATCACGGACTAAAAGAAACCGATACAGCAATATTAGCTTTCAAAACAGAAAACGGCAGACTTCCTAGCAAAGATGAAATTCTTATGACTACAAACTTTATTACTATTGGAAAAAAGGTGGTAGATATTACCGGCAGAACCTCTTATCTACCCAAAATACTTCCTGGTCAGGGCACAGAGCAAGGCACAAACTATTGTTATGGCACTAGCGAAATTAATAACAGATTCGTCTTTGGAATGTATAACAGCGACACCTCCGAAGGTGCAGATGGCATAGACTACTCTACAAATAGCGACCCTACAATTACTTGTCGTCCTTTCTAAGCTTTTCTTCGGGTAAAATAGATAATGCAAATTAAAGAAAACATTCACCAAGATGGATTATTATTACCTGGCACCGCACCAGAAGGCGTGGGGCCAACTATTAGTTCGCTACAAGCAGATAATGCACAGCAAAAAGACCAGCTAGAGGCCAAAGCCGAGTTAGAAAAATTGCAAGCTACCACACCAAAGGAACAAGAAGAAGATACAGACTATATAACCCAGCAGCCGCAGGCAAAAAACAGCCTAAAAAGCAAAGTGAAAGGTACTTTAGAAACAGTTGCCACCGCAATTGACCACCAAGAAGATTCTCCCGTAAAGACTATTGAAGTACAACCAAATTCTAAACCTCGGCAGGTTACAATTCCCGCTACAGATAAAGACGTGGTTATTACAATTAAAAATGCAGAAGATAATGCTTCCTCGCCAATTGAAGAGAAAAATACTACTGGCTTTCCTGCCACATTCAAAACATTAATGATAATTTGCACTTTGGCAGCGATATTCTTACTTTCGGTTTTTATTTTCACGCTATTTTCTAATAGAGTCATTTAGAATTTTCTTGTTTTAAATGAATAATCCAGCCAAGTTTGTGGAATGTTCCTCAAACAGTTCTTAGGAGGTTTTATGAGTAACAACTCTGCAGTTTCTAACGATGAAGTGGCGACAGCTGTTGTATTTACCGGCATCCTTTACAAGAGGGACCGGAAGAAAAGTGTTGTTGTCATTACCTACGTCGGAAATAGATGGAAGCAAGGCAAAGACGCCAAGCCAAAGGAGATTGAGATTGCAACCACCCGCTACTACGAAGCACATGATCTAATTGGGCAGCTCGTTCAAAAGCTACCCAATAACGTTCGACTTGTAAGAAAAGCAGATCGCACCGAATGGGAAGTGGTCAAAGTAGACGGTACCAAATGGTGGTGCCTCGGTAGCCAGTATATCAATATCATTGCGTAGACAAATATTGTTTGGCGTAGCGCTATCGCAACGCCAAACAAACAATTTCCACGTTTTTTGATCGGGCAAAAGCTCTTTTCAAATATAGTGAAACGTAAACGTTTAATTCGATACTAGTACTTTAGCCAAGATTATTCACTAAAAGTGAGTAACTTGGCCTTCTTTTTGGCTGGACAAATAACCTATAGTATTGTATAATATAATGTTCTTAATGTCAGTAAAGCCTATCCCGGGCAAGAGCGAAAAGCAGGGAAATGGAGAAAAAAATGAAAATTGGAATGTTCGAACTCACCGTCCTCGAGATAGTGGGTGAGGTTGGGGATGATGTCCCTAACCTCAATCACCTCAAAGCTCCCTTGGGCTGGGGGGGCGAGTTTATTTTCTCGCCCCAGCTAAGCAAGGAGATGGGCCGCCAACTGGCGGCCAGAGATCTCGAGTTGAAGGGGGAGATTCTTCCCCTGCTCGTTAAAGGGGAGATATATTTCCCCCTCAATGACGAAAATTACATGCGGTTCGCCGCATGGGATCCTGAAAGCGAGGAAGTGACTTTCTGGGAGCTCCTAGCTCCCTACGAGGCACTGTCCCCTTGGGAACCTCCCAAGTACCAGTCTTGGTTTAAGTTCTAAACTTAGACCAGACAGTATCTTAAAACCTCGTGTGCAAGTGCACACGAGGTTTTTTCTTGCTTTTTAAGCCTCCAAATCTTTGCTACCTTTTTCTGTTTCACCTTTATTTTCCTGCAAAGGGTGGAACTGCTTATGAGTAGTCTCGGCAAATTTGTCTGATGTATGCACGTAACGAGTGGTGGTCTGTAGCGACTCGTGACCAAGTAAGCGTTGAATAGCTGCGGGCGAGGCACCTTGCTCGGCAAGATAAGTGGCAAAACCATGGCGCAAGCTATGAGCGCTAGTGGGCACTACAATGCCCAGTTGGCGCCGATACTTCACAATTCTCTCCTGAATATAATTCATTGAAATTCTTACTTGGTTAGGGTCATTTGTGCCGGCACGGCCTCCACGGTAGGGAATGAATACGGCAGGGTAGTCGTCGTGGCGCATTTCTAAGTATCGTTCTAGCCAGAACTTGCAGCGCTCGGTTAGGTAGACAAAGCGGCTCTTTTTGCCTTTGCCAATAATATACAGCTTGCCGGCAATGTTGTCGGCGCCAGTCTTTTGGTACAGGTTTAGCTGCTCGCGGTTAATACTTACAATTTCAGAAATACGCATGCCAGAAGAGAACATCAGTTCTAGAATAGCTCTATTGCGGGCGCGCACAGCGGGTTTGGTTTCTAACTCCTCGGGGCATTCAATTAGCTTAATAAGATCGTCTAGTTCGGCCACTTGGCTTTCTTTGCGCTCTGCCTTAAGCATTTTTACTGCATCGGGTGGAATTGGAATTGCTTGGTCTATGTTTATCATAAACTTTAAGTAGCCACGCAAAGAAGAGAGTAGGCGGTTTACAGATCTGGCGGCTAGGCCAGGTGCTTTGGTGTAACTCTTTTTTGTCTTTGCCTTTTCGTCCTTGGCTAAGCTAGCTGCCAGTTTATTCTTGGCAGCTTCTTCTGCCGCCATTTCTTCCTTTAGTTTCGCTTCTAGTTCCGCAATTTTGGCGGCGCGTCCGTCTAAGTCTTGCAGGTTGTTCTCTTTCTGAAATTCTTGCTGTTTGGCAGCCAATTTAGCGTCTAAGTAGCGGTGAGCGGTAAGAATATGGCCTCCGTCGCGTAGAAAGCCTTTATAACGGCTTATAGCCAGTTTATCTACCTTTGTAAAAGCCAAACCTTCCGACCACATAAACGCTTCAAAGAAAGTAAGGTCTCTGCTGTAATTGTCGGTAGTTTCTTTGGAATAGTTATTGTTTGTAAGCTCTAGCAAAAACTCCTTTTTGTAGGGCAGGGCAAACTGATTTAAGTCTATGTCGGGCATATTAATAAAGTATAGCAACAAGTGAATACAATCTTGACAAATAACCCATAGTATATTGCTATGTATTGTGATTTTGTGAAGTTATGTCTCGCTCAGACAATAAAATGAGCAGGAGAAATATGAAAATTGATGAAAACAAAAGCCGATATCAATGGAGCATGCCCGAGGGCCATGTTACAATCCTGCGCCAAGAAGAGAGGCACTCAGCCTCCTACTTCCCGGGGTGGACAGGAGAAGTCCTGTTCCCCACGGACAGGATGAATCCTGTCCGGTCTTTGGCGCATCTGTTGACTGGGCAAGACCCCCAGTCAACGTATTTCATCCTCTGGACCGATCCAGAGGATGAGGTAAAGTACACTGTCATTCCGGTCGGAGAAGCAACCTTCGGGTTCATCGCCGAAGGTACAAAAACCATGAGGGTGTTGTACCTCTCCCGGTACGGTCGTACTAATGGCGTAACCTAGACCCAGGAGGCAATTGGCACGCTTGAACTTTGGTAAGCGTGCCCTGTGTACTCAAGACCGTGTAGAAAAATCTACACGGTCTTTTTTGCTTCATAACACTTTTTCGCTTTAGTGCTACAATCCTGGTGTGTTTGCCCAGACCAAACGTTACTGTTCGAGTGGTTACCTGGAGCAAATATCCAGCCAGCCGCGTCGGATTAACACCTCACGAATACATGGCCAATCAAACAAGCGACATTCAGGAGTTCCCGGGCTTCTGCATTGCCCTTTTCTACAAAATGAAACACATCCATCTCAAGGATTTTGATAATGCAGCTTTTAAAGCTTGGTTTATCCAAGCCTGCAATGAGATTCAGTGAATTAAAGGTAGTCCCCACACAAATGGTCACTACCTTTTTTATTGGCAATAACCAACAGTAACAGGGATTATCAACAGAATTCCAAACAATCCCCTATAGTAATCCTATTTAGGAAATATAGTGTTATTTATCCTATAGTTTTGTAAATTTAGCGTAAAATCTCATTGTACAAGCAAGAATATAGGTGTAGAATCCCGGAATACTAGCTAACTATTAAAGTTGCTAGGGCGATCTTAATAGTTATTAATTTTTCAGGAGATAATGATGAGCTCTAATGGTTATAGTTTTAATTCTATCGTCACGCCCATAAACAGATATCTGGAAAAGAAACTTCAATGCTTAAATGCATTGGTATTGGTTGTCATAACAAATAACGGGAGATCTTTCCAATTTGCTTTGACAAATCAATTGGGTGCAGATGATATGGCAGGGTATAGAGCAAAATTGCTCTCAGACGAAAAAGTTATTGATACACCAACAGAACTAACCCCCAACGATATGAATCCCTCAACATTATCAGATTTTCTGGGTGGAAATTCAGACGCATGCTATGTCGAATGGCTGCTATATGCGGCACTCCTTAAATTTCAAGTTACGGAGTTATCCGGCTACAATCAGTTCGTGGCGTGGTTTAGTCCAATGGTTGCTCAAATTTTACAAAATTCGAGAGAATCTGAAAATCTTTCAAAGCAAAAGTAATAGCTATTAATTAGAAGGGTGGTGAACAAAAAATACTTTCCACCCTTCATTAAACAATCCCATAGTGTACAAAGATGATAGAATCTCTAAAGCCTGTTAGCAAATGCTAACGGAAGATCTTTGATATCAGGACACAACCAGGAAGAATTATGAGTACCCCCAAATACGAATTTACCAGCTTTACGCGTCAACTTAACGATTGCTTACAGAAGGATTTTCCAGGCGTTAAAATTAGGTTTGCCGCCTACAATAACAATGGTATATGGCAATTTTGCTTTACACATGCATTATCGCTGAAACAAACAAAACCGAGCGAAACACTAACGGTAGACAAGATAAACCAGGGAACACTTTCGCGTACTATTTTAACCCTACAGCATTGTGATTCATGGGCTCTTTCTATAATGGCATGGCTTAGAAAACTAACGAACAGAAAGACAATTACATCCGACCAATTTAGAAATGACTTTCTAGATTGGGGAAAGAAACAACATCTTTATTAATAAGTAGAGGATAGCATGGCAAATTATGACGAAATTCCGCAAGTTAACCAGCTTAACGACCTTGTCTCTAGACTTTTCGCAGTGTCAGTTGTTTCAGAACAATCACAAGTAGCAAGACTACACTGTTATAGTGCTCATCAACCGGGCATTCAACAGGTCTATGCACTTACAACACAACCACAAGATGACTCCTTTCATTGGGCGCCAGAAGGATCGGTTCTTCTGAAAGAAGTTTTCTACGGGCAGCTTACAGTTGCTCTCGAAAAATTCCAACTGTACCTTAACGAGCAACTTAACCAGAATAAAACTGCTTGCGTTACAGAGACAAACCTCAAAGATCTGTGGATTGCTAGCCAACGTTGCAGTTAACAAACTTTCTTAGTACCTGATATCAAATTTTATCTGTGCCGGATTTATTACAAATAAGTCCGGCACTTTACTTCATATAGTAAAATGAACAGTTTCAATGCTCCCGCATTGATTTATTCTTTCTAGCAGGATACAAAAGGAAATCAAAAATGGGCGTACAATTTACCGACTGGACATTCAACCTGAACGCATACCTTCGATCTCTTCGAGAAATCACTGTGCAGATTGCAGTACTGGAATCGAATAGAAAGTACAAGCTATACGCTACGAAACCCATTGGTAAGCGTTTGCAATTGCCAAGCGAAACTACCACCTTGGAGGCGAATGACGTTAACTATGACTTTGCATCGAAAACTATGTCATTTAATGATGCGCAGCAAGCTTGTAATCAATTCCTTGCACATTTAAGGTTAGTGATTGATACTGGTCAATTAAAACCAATCACAGATGACACAATCACCAGTTACTTTAGGACAAGTTTAGATAGTCAAGGATTGTTACAAAAGTAGAGGAGTACAAAAAAAACAGAGCAGCTACTCCCCTACGAAATTTGCTTTTGACTAATCCTTATATTTTCTGTGCCATTTTTTACCGTTTTACCACTCAACCACCCAAACCCTTATATCTTAGACCTCTAATCATAGCCCTCGTAATTCACACTGGCCTCTAAACGCATTTAAACGCGATTCCTGCATAAAGCCTTATACAGCAATACTATCCGTAATCACCCTCTTCGAAAAGCTAAAACTTTATCCTGAGAGACCTCCAATAAGGCCATTTATTCACCTCACTCTTTAGTAAGCAAAAAACGCTAGGGGAGGAGACCGAAAAGCCTTGGTAAATAAGGGTCATAAATTAGGATTTTCCAAAAAAGAATATAAACCAGAACTAACTGGGAATTAAATTTTATTAAAGGAATATTCAGAATAAAGAGGCGAGTTTTGAAAGTTGATTAAATTTTAATGAGGAGTGCTCTCCTTTTCAGTTTGTTATATTAACTGAGTGTAAGGTTGATTATACCCAGTTAACTACATAGACGAATTATACATACCTCCAACCAGTTTATATATGTTTAGCCAGACCTTTATTAACAGGGTAATATTGCAATTAATTAATTTAATTCAGGCTTCCTACGCTTTTATTTTTGAATTTATACTCATTTATTGGTAATTTTAGGCACTCACCCGGCAAACGCAGGTTTTCACCAAATCAGCCAATTAGCACTTAACTAGCTTCGCTGCGAGTACTACCCTAACTTATCCACAACTAAATGTTACATATCATTTTTGTATCGCTATTTCTGCTATTTAAGTATTTTAGGTAAAAATACTATAGGATATTATTTGAGTATTTTAAGGTTAGCCTTTGTAATCAAACTCCCCTCTCCTCTCTCCTACTTATGTAAGCCCATTGCAATCTTCCTAGAAAGTTTTAAACCAAGAAAAAACCGCATGTATTGTCCATGCGGTTATATTTCACAGAGGCTTAGAAAGCCATCTGTAATCTACCTTAAGAGGAAAGTTGCTGAGTTCATTCTTAACTCCATGTGCAGCTTCCCACCGGGCAATAGCAAGCATAAACCACTGCCAACGAACTCCAGAGAAACATGGCAAAGTGTCGTAGTTAAAACAATCCCACTCCTTACGCACTTTCCCCCACGCCTTTTGCAAAAGAACCGGTCCTTTGTTTGCGTCGTATTCAATTTTGAAATGCAATTTAGAACCAAACAACATAAAAACACCCCCTATTTACTGGTAATGAAGCCTTCTTCTTGGCGCCATCTTAACATCCAATTATATCTAGATCAAAGTTTACAGACAATAAAAAAGGCTTATGCGCGAACGCATAAGCCTTTTAACACATGCAGGAATCTTGCGATTCACTGCAAATAATTAACCACTGTTTAAAGATTGCGAAGCCTGTTGTGTTTCTTTGATTTCGAACGGATACTGAGGAATTGGTTCACGGGCAAATGATCGAGGCATTTCTTATCTCCTTTTTGCACCTTTACTGAATCGTAAAGATACTTATAAACTGTGGTTAATTTTCAACGATCATAAAACGTGTTTGCACACATTTTTGATTTCACGCGATATTTTATCATACTATAGGATATTTTTCAAGTACTCAGAAAGTGTAAACTACAATAATACCAAGGAATAAGACGAGTATTTAAAAAAGCGCCTGCGGGTTAGAAGATAGTGCCGTTTATTCCCCAGTTGCCAATTAGCAACAGAATTAAGACAATAACAGAGAAAATTGCACCATATTCCAGCCAAATCCATCTAGGTAAAACCTCGCGCACTTCTAATGCAATACCAAGAATCATATAGTAAATAAGGGCCATAATAAGCGACAAATAGAAAGTTTCAATTGGCCACAAAGACAAAATAAAGAACGCCAGCAGCACAATCAAACTAACCCCAAGCGTCGCTGTAAGCCTCTGCTCTTTTTCTAGGTTAATTGTCCAGAGCGCAGTATTAGTAAAAAGACCAATCATAAAAAACACAAGAATTCCTTGCAAAATAATGCTAAAAGACGAGTTTATTGTTACAGCCAAACCAAGATAACTAATAATAAGCGTAATAATATAGTTGGCAGATTTTCCGGCCTGAGCCAAAGGAATATTCTGAATACTAGAAAGGTTTAAAACGTTTACGCTAGCGTGTAACACATAAGTTAGCACCAATAATATAAAGGCATTGGTAATAAAGAAGTTTAGGCGCTCAAAGAAGCCTGCTCCGGCCAGTGGTAAAGCAAGGTTAAAGAACAAAATAGTAGTGGCAATTACAAGAATTGGATGCACCAAAATTGTTAAGACTCTTTCCCCTTTTATCTGCCAGTTACAAATCCAGGCTACAAAAATAGCCTCGGCTATTCCTACCACCAACAATTCAATTGCAGAGTGAATGAGCTCGTTACCCTTGGCAATGTCGCTGCCCAAGGAAGCCGCAGCTACATACAGCAATGAGATGCCAATTGCAGATAACACTATTCGAAGTCGAGTATTCATTGCCGTTAATTATAGCCCAGATGAGCCAAAGCTTTTAGAGTAGCTTTTCTGCCGCGTGTGGTGCGCTCTAGGAAGCCCGACCTTAATAAGTA
>Ga0105047_10009469_pt1 | contig 16032 bp, 19 predicted proteins | sample MAT04_FD_78384 | JGI IMG/M metagenome (GOLD analysis project Ga0105047, IMG submission 78384) | Freshwater microbial communities from Lake Fryxell liftoff mats and glacier meltwater in Antarctica - MAT-04 (megahit assembly) | ecosystem: Environmental > Aquatic > Freshwater > Ice > Liftoff...
CTTGGCTTGGTTGTGGGCGAAGTTCATGTCCAGCGTCTTGCCGGCCGGGAGCACGATGTAGGCGTAGCGCTCCAGGAAACGGTTGGTCGCCGAGTGCGGAAGTTCGAGCTTCTCCGCAATGCCGACATACTCCGGATCGCCAACGACCGATTGCACGACCGGCTGATTATTCACCAGGAGCGGCAGGCCGTTCGGGCCGATCAGGGTTATGGGACCGTTGGTGTCATAAAAGCCATTCCGGTTGAGGTCGAGGTAGTAGCGGAAATCCAACGGGCCGTTGGCGTTGGTTTCGACAAACACGGGTGGTCGGGGATCGTAGAAGAGGTTGGCCGTGTTGGCGACGAAGTCAGCGGCCGAGAGGGGTTGGCCGTTGGCGTAGGTAAAGCCAACATTGGTCGGGTTATAGCCCACCAGAGCCGGGTCGAAGCGGTTGGTGTTTTGGTAACTGGTGCTCACCATCAAGTCGTAAGCCCACTGGTTGGTGGTGGCGAGGATTTGGGCGATGATCTGGGCCTTCGCCCGCTCCGCGCCGGCCTCTGCCGCCTGCTGGGCGCGGGTCTGGTCCAGGTTGACGTTCACCGCGCCCTTTTCCCGGCGACTAAGGGCCAGGAAGGCGAGCGTGAGGAAGGTGATAATCGAGAGCAGGATCAGCGTCAGGATGAGCGCGATGCCGCGTTGCGAGTGGCGTTTCATGGGCGGGAGGCGAAAAGGTTGCAGGGGGCAAGGTGAAGGTTGCAGGTTGCCCGGCAGATGCGTGAGGCCAAACTGCAGCCGCTAACTTTCAACATGGAACTCGGATTCATGGGTTGGCGAGGCGGTCCCCGCTGGGGAGGGTGACGCGCTGCTGATACATCTCGACCGCGCCAGACTGGGCGGACTTGCTCAGATAAGTGCGGCGGGTGGCGGCATCCGGCAAGGCGCGCAGGCGCTCGACGAGGCGGGGGGCGAGCACGCCGATTTCGATGTTGAGTGCGTGGGGGAGGGCGTTGCTGGCAAAGTAGTAATCAAACTCCCCGCCTCCGGTCTGGCGCTCGTAGGAAAAAATCTGCTGATGCAGGTTGGTGGCATTCGCCGGTAACAATGGGAGGGGAAATCCATGGATGTCCAGCGGACGGATGCGGAAGTGAATGATGCCATCCGCCACGCGGCTGAAGTTGGCAATGTCATTCGTGGCGAAGATCCTGGGTGCCGCGGGCAGGAGGCTGGGCGGCAGGTTGGTCTCGAACCGATAGAGAGTGCCATAGCCGGCGTCGGCCGCGCCAAGGCGGTAGCCGATGACGTTCCACTGTTTGTTCTGCCGCGTGAGGAAGAGAACTTCCTGCAGTGAATAGGAGCGCCGGGTGGGAGTGGTGTTGGTGGAGCCGGTCAGATCCTGCACCAGGGAAGCGATGGGCGGGTTGTAGATGATGAAGTTGCTGGCGCCCATGCCGGAGGGCACCGCCTCGGCGAGTTCCCGGGATACCATGTTCATGACCGAGCGACCGGCCTCGGTGATGTCCGACTGTGCCATGCCGACGCGAAAGGCATTCTGCGTCTGGCCAAACATGGCGACCAGGCCGATGATGATCACGCTGAGGAGCAGCATGGCCACCATGATTTCGATCAGAGTGAACGCGGCGCGGCGGTCGGGCCGCAGGCCGGGGGGCGTTAGCGGCGCCGGGCAGGGGAAGGTGGTATTCATGGCTGGGGCCGGAGATAAGTGCCGGGGCGGAAGGAGTAGAGATCAGCGGTCCAGGTACCGGTGGCCGCCGGCGCGGGCCAGTCGAGCCGATAGGGCTGTAACTGACCACTCACCGTGGCGCGATAGGTGCGGCTGCGGACGGCCTTGCCGCCGGGCAACAGCGGGTACTCCAAACGCAGTTGCACCTCCCAGAGATTGGCGGCGAGGTTGTTGACGAAATTGGTGGCCTGTGGCGTCGTTGGCCCGACGGATGCACTGGCGTGCGGAGTGATCGTGGCGGTGAGTATGTAGCTGAAGGCGCTGTCCAGAATTGTGGTGTTAACCTGCGGCGGCAGGTTGACGACCGGGGCGGTGAAGGCGCGCACGTAGGCCACGACGTGGTTGCTGTAAAGCGTGTTGCCCTTGAGGTAGAGGCGAGGCGCGCTGAGGAACCCGAGCACCACGTCTGAATTCATGTTAGCCGCATCCAGGCCGCGCGGATGGGTGGGCTTGGTTAGGTTACCCGTGATCGGATCGTATTCGGTGGTCCAGTTGGTGAGGGCAAAGACGTTTCGCTCGTAGTCCAAAACCGGGAAGACCTTCGCCCCACTGCGCAGGGCATCAAGCCAGATGGCGGCGTCGTTGTTGATGGTGGTATCCTGGCGATTCTCCTTCTGCACGTTGAGCGCGGCAGGCAGGATGCCAATGAGCGCCACCAGGGCGAAACCGATAATGGCCAGGCAGAGAGCAATCTCCACCATGGTGAAGGCGGCGGCGCGACTGGCCGGACGGGGCGGAAGTGGTTTCATCGAATCTCCTCTTTCTCGAACCGCGCGCGGCCGGTGAGCCAGTCCACGCGAATGACATTGGGTTGCAGCACAGAATTGATGAGCGGGCTCTCAACCGCGACCGCATTGAAAGCGGAGGTCTGGGCATTGGGTGGCAACTTCGGCCGTCCGTTGGCATCGCGCGGGGCATCCACCGCCCCCTGGGCGAGCGGGATCGCTTCTTCGCCGTCACCGAGCAGCCGGCCCTGGTAGTCGAAGCCCACATAAGGCAGTTTCACGAGGATGCGACTGTCCGCGACGGGGAACGGGATTTCTATCTCGCTGCGGCCACCGAACGGCGTAACCCAGACGGGGGGGTCCAGCTTGGCGATGGCAAAGCCGGCGGAAGCGGGAGAGAATTTGTTAGTGGCAATGAAAGCGCCCGGAGGCAAGGTCCGCCAAGGGGTAAGATACCGGGCCGAGCCACGGCCGGGCTGGTCGCCGGCAGTGCGCGGGCTGAAGAGGGCATAGGCCCGACATTGGCCGGCGAGGAGGTTGGTGACGATCGCTCCGATCTGTCCGGCGGGAGGAGGGGCAATGCCCGCGCGTGCCAGGCCAGCCATGTAATTTGTCCCCAAGCCGTAGGGAATGAACACCACATAGACCTCCGAGCGGCTGCCGATGGCGCGGTAACGGGCTTGCGAGAGATCGTCCATCAACTGCCGGCTGGCGGTGCCAGTAAGATTGCCGCGGTTGTAGTTGCGGGCCGCGGGAATCCCGATGGCCGCAATCATGCCGATGATGGCGATGACCAGCAGCAGTTCCAGGAGGGTGAAGGCCCGCGCCCAACGCCAGACTGGCAGGCGCCGCAGCGGGAGCGGAGGAGAGAGGGTCGTCATGGCGTGCCTCCTACTTGCTGGTCCAACTCAGGACGTTGTCCTTATTGGCGCCGGAATTGGCCTTGTCATTGGGGTTGATGGTCCGGTCCGGCCCATAGGACCAGATCATCACCGGGCCTTTGTAGGCGAAGCGGGGATTGCCGGCCGGCGCGATGTCCACGAGGCCGTTGATCCCATTCAATCCGCCGCCCGCCATGCTGGAGACGCTGGCGGACCCGTAGAAGAGATCCTCGGTGGACCCGTCGTAGTTCAAGTCCAGCGATATGATATAGGGCATGCCCCAGGGATCGCGCACCTGGTAATCCAAAGTGCTGACGCCGGGCAGACCGGGGCGGTTAATCGAGGCGGGCTCGGAGGTCATCCGGGCCGCCTTGTAATAGAAGTTCTGTTTGGGGTTCTTGCTGTTGGCGGTGTTGATGCCCAGCGGCACGTTTAGCAAGGTGGCGAGGATGTCCGAGTTGGTGGGCACCGCCGTGGCAAACGGAGCGCCCGCTTGGGGCACCAGTCCGAAGGTGAGGTCGGTGGGCGGGGTGTAGGTCCGGTAGGGCAGGCGGCTGTAATCACTCTCGTATTGAGTGATCGCCATTTCGAGATTCTTGGTGTCGAGCTTGGCGGTCCGGACTTGGGCATGGCGCTTGGCGGCGGCCAGCGCCGGCAGGAGCAAGCCGGCGAGGATGGCGATGATGGAAATCACGACCAGCAACTCGATCAGCGTGAAGCCAGCGGGCTGGCGGGAGGAGGCGGGAGTTTTCATGGCTAGGTGTGGGATGAGAGTAAGGCGCGAGTGATAGGAGTGACTGGATCATTTAAGCTCAGCCGGTTCGGCCCAATTGGAGACGCGGTAGAGCTTGCCGCTGATGAGAATGTCGGCCCAGAGATCGAATTCACCGGGGCGGTTGACTGGTTTCGTGGAGACGTAGCGCCAGGGATTGACATTGTCGGGGGCGAGCTTCCACGCAAAGCCATTCGTCAGCGCCGGCCCCTCGACGGGCACCACCAGCAGTTCCACGTCCACGCCTTGGAAGGCCTCTTTGTAGCCCGCATCCTTGAGCGTGGGCAGGAAGTTCTTCACCTGATTCTTGTCCGTTGAGGCGTTGGCGAAGCCGGCCCGGCCAAAGTGCGTCAGGATCAGGTTGGTGCCGATGACCTCGTTGCCCTCGACGGTCTGGTAATTCGGCCCTTTGAGCACAGTGCCGGAAAGTTCGTAGTACAAGGGCGTAGCGCACGCCCAAATCTCCTTGGCCGCCTCGGCAGTGAGGGGAGCGGGAGGCGGGACGGGGGGCGGATTGTCGGGCGGATAGAAGCCCAACTCCTGCTTGTAGCTTTCGATGGCGGTCTCAATGCGGGCCAGTTCGCCCTGCACGCGGGCGAGGCGGGTCTTCTTCTTGATCGCTCCGAAACCGGCCAACGTTAACCCGGCCAGCACGCCAATGATGGCCATGACGACCAACATCTCGATCAGGGTGAAGGCGCGGCGGCCCCTGACTGAAGGAGCCGACGTAAGGGGGCTGCCGCAGCTCGCAAGAAGCGGGCGGGCGGAGGGGGCTGGGAGGGGGAGGTTCATCGGTAGGCTTGGTTGGCGTTCGGGCGGGCGAGCTCCTGTTCCATGCGTTCGCTCAGCCACTGTTTGATCATGCTTTGGTAATTCAGGTAACGCGAGCGGGCGAGCCGCTTGATGCGCGCCAGCATCCGGGGGTCAATGCGCACCGTGATGCTCACCGACTCGGAACCTTCGGCAGAGGTCACGACCGACGCTTCCATGAGCCGGAGCTGGGGCTTGTTGTCGGCCCAAAACGCGGCCTCGGCCTCTTCGTTGTCGAAGATGGGCACTTCTTCCCAGGTGGCAAAGGCGTTCATGGCGGATTATTGAGCGAGGGTTTGGTCCAGCTTCTTTTGGTAGAAGAACCGTTCGTCCGGCTCGAAGGACCGGGCGTGAATGACGCGAAGCTGCTTGCCGTTGGTGCGATACACGCTGAACACACCGGTGCCAGCGGTGCTCAGGCCGAGGTTGAAATAGCGGGACTGGACGGAAAACCGGGGCGAATCCGGCAAGAGCTTGATGGCAAACGGATCCTCGAACGACTCCTCCACCTCCCGCAGGGTGAGGGCGTCATCCATGTTGAACGGCGGACTGTTCCAATCAAATTCCATGGCAGTGGAGGGAAAAACCTGTAGGAGCCGACGTTAGGAGGCACCACTGGCCAACCAAGCCCAGCCACCTCAAGCCGGCTCCTGCAATCGGGAGCGGGGTGCGGCGAGCCGGGTATTTCATTTGGCCATGCATTGTATGCACAATGTATTTACACGACCTCCCCGCCGGTGTCAACGGGGTTTCTGGCTTTTTTTGTGACGACGGTGGCGCCGGCGGCCCGCCGGTGGCAGTCCGGCGGGCGATTTCCCCCGCCGCTTCGCCCTGCAACCTAGACGGTCGCAGCGACCTGGGCAGCCGGGACGGACTGCCCCACTTCCGCGGCGAAACCGCGGCGCGGCTCACGCAACCCCTCCCTCACCGCACGGTGGGACTGGGTTTGACTCGGTTTTGCTTGGCTGGACCCGCGCCGGCGCCGCAGCGGGAGCCGGTGGCTGGCGGTTGAGCGTTCCGGGCCGCAACTCATGTTCTACCTCCAGCACCCACGCCGCAATCTTGCGTCCACGCTCGCCGCCGCCGTACATCTCCGCCACCGTTGGCAACATGCTGGCCGCATGCAGCGGAGCGAGGGTTTTGTCCTTCATCTCCTGCCGCCGGCGCTGGCGTTCCTCAGCCAGAAGCTGCTCATCCTACCGTTCCCATACCTCTTGGTCCCGCCGCAAACGCGCGGCCCGGTGATCGTGCCGGCGCAGTTCGCTCAACTCCCCGAGTAACTCCCGGAGCCGCCGCCAGCGTTCCTCCGGGGTGGTGGCCTCCTCCAGCAGGGCCTTGGCGGCGTGGGCCAACCCGGCTGTTAAAATGGGCGCGACACAGTCGCTCACCGGCAAATCCTCCGCCAGGGCGGCCAGATCGTCCGCCTCCTCTGCGAGCCGGCCCACCAAGGCGCAGTTTTCCTCGTGCCGGAGCCAGTCCTGATAGCCGCCCTGCCGCCACTCGGACAGGTTCTGCTCGGTGATCGGTCGGCCGGCGAATTGCCCGTCCAGCAGGGCTTTCACCTCGGGCAGTTCATTGAGCCAGGCCAGCAGCGGCTTGCCCTGCTCGCCATTTTCCAGACGGCGGTTCAATTGCGCGCGGAGGTGCTGGGGCAGACGAGCGATTTTTCCTCGTCGAGAAGGAGTCATGGCAGAATTTAGGTCGGATTAAGTTGGATTAGGTTGGATCGCGCGGATGGAGCCGCCGCGGCCCGGCGGCCAACCTGGCCGCTGTCCAGGCAGCAGTCGTGGTCATCGAAAACGACCTTGGACGGGCCAGCCAGCTTGCCATTACGGGTGGTTTTCATGCGGAAGGCAGGGGCGATTCAGAGCAAGTGGAGCATGACCGGGGAAGAGGTTGGTTCCGACTCCGCAGACCCGGTGGCGGGAGGCAGGACGTTGGCGGCGTGGGTGCCGGAGGAAAACTCGGAGCGGAGCACCACCAGGCCGCTGTTACGAACCTCAAGCGGAGCCATGTGGCCGGCTTGCAGGAAAAGGACTCCTTCAAGCTCAGCCTGAACGACGGCCGCGGTGGCCAGTGCAAGCAAGTCCCACAGATCCGCCGGGCTGGGGGCGAGCCGCTGCGGCCGGATCAAGGCGCAGGCCCGCCGCGCGGCTCTCCTGAGCCAGGGTGAGCGTGTAGCTCCGCAGGTTGACAAACTTGAGCGTGGCCGAGGCGGCGAAAGGGGTCCGCACCGGGATGAACAGGTTGCCGCGCTCCGCGGTAGGCATGACGTGCCCGCTGGTGAGGTCTTCGGCGGCCTGGGCCAGCACGAGACAGGGCAGAACCGACGTTCCTGGGGCGAGATCTTTAACAGGCACGCTGTGCGGGCAGATGAGTCGGAGTCCGTTGGCCTGGCAGAATGGGCTGAGAGCCTGGGCAAAGGCCTGGAGTTCTTGGAAGGCAGTCATAGGCGGGGGAATGAAGTGGTGGTTGCGGTGATGGCTAGCAGTGGCTGGATGATGGAACCACAGCGCGGCGAGCGGCGGGGGTTCCTGGGTGGGCGAACCATCCGGGAGGGCCGGGTGACGGGTTGCGGTGAGACCGGCGCGGGATGCGCACGCGGCAGGGCTGCCGCGGCGCCAGAGCGCCGGCACGGTTTGATAGTCAGTGCGACTGCTTTCACGAGGATGAAAATAGCAGGGCGGTTTTCGTACCCGCCTAAACAACACAAATGACTGCCAAATAATAGCTTCACTGGGAACCATGTTTTCAGGCGCTCGCGTTATCGCCCGTTAGCGGGTCGTTGACCCCCGGTTAACCCCTCGGGGCAAGCAAGGAGGCGTTTTGGCTGTCAAACTTCTTTGTGAGGTGTTTTCGACGGAGCCTTTTGGGTGCATGGTGCTGACTTGGGAACCGCCTCCAACCGTGGGGGAGCACGACCTGCCGATGGCAATTGCACCCCCGCTTGCCTTGTTCGGGCGGTGATGCGCTCCTGCGCCTGCGCTGCGTCAGCCGCCAGAAGCCGCGGCGATCACCGGGGGTTAATCACGGAGCAGGGAAAGGTGTTTTGCCATTTGCGCCGGGTGATGCGCCACCGGTCGGGAGGCTGCCCGCGCCGAATCCAGCGCTGCCAGTGGTCACGCAATGCGCGCCGGATGAAGGAGGGGTGGCAGCCAATCAAATCAGCCAGTTCGAGCGGAGTCAGGGTTTCGCGCCCGCGGGGCCAGGAGAGCCGGGCCTCCTTCACCTTCTGAAACGAGTATTTCGGGCGGTCCAAGCCGCGGGTGAGCCGGGCGGTATGGCCCGCGTAGCTGAACGGCTCGGCTCGGTCGGCCAGCCAGTCCACGAGCCGCCGCAACTCGGTTTTGGGAATCTGGCCGCGGGGTCCGGCCCGTTTGAGGAAGCCCTGCCGGACCCAATCCCGGACGGGTTGGAGGGAGACCCCCAGCAGCGCGGCTGCCCGACGCAGGCTGAAGAAGTTGCGCCGGGTGGCAGCCAGACGGGCACGGACTTCGCCCACTTGCGCCACCACCCGGCCTGCCGCCGGGCCGCGCTTCCAGGGCAGCCGGGGCTTGGCCCTTCGCTGGGTTGGCCCGGGAATGGGGGAGTCGGTGGTGGTTGACACTTCGAGAGGCGTCTCAGTCCTTGGGTCGAAAGCGGGAATCGTCCGCGGCAGGAGACGAGACGGCAGAACCGTTCAGTTCGTCCCAGGCTCGTTCCAGCGGCGTGCGGTCCGGGGACGGCGCATTGCTCGGCGCGTCGTGGCCTTTGGCAATCAGGTTGTCCAACTCGGCTGCAAGGTCTTTAACCGCTGCTTGGACCGGGCTTTGAGCGGCTGGCTGGAAGGGATTCGGCTGGGCCTGTGGCGTCGCCGTGGGCTCGGCAATGTGCGGCGCGATGCCCCGCTGGTGCAGGAAGATGTCCAGTTGGGTAAAAAACCGCTTCTGCTGCATCTCGAAAACATGCAGCAGGAACCAACGAGCCAAGTAAAACGAGCTGACTGCATTGATGGCACTCAAGCAGAACCCGGCAAGAATCCACCACCTAAACGCATAGAAGGCTAGGGCAGTCGTCATTTGCATTTGCTGCTGCATGGCGTCCTGAATCTGCTGCAACTGGGCTGGGTCTGGCATAGGTCGGATGCGTCCGGATTCGCGTTCAAATCATCTCGTCGGCGCGCTTGGCTTGCAGAGCTTTCGGCTGCTTCAGCCCTGTCGCGTCGCCTTCCTCTACTGCATTCATTTGTCAGCGGCTTCCAAGTCCTTCTGAAGCTTGGCAAAATTCGCTTCAAAGTCGGCGTGGTCCTTCCAGTTCGAGAAATCCGGGATGAAATACTCGCCTACCCCCACCGCCAAATCCTTGCCGCTGTCGGCGTCGAAACAGGCCCGGTCGCGCAGCGCCGCGAAATCCGCCAACCGGATGGGAAACAGTTTGCGGCGCTTTTTCTTCTATTCCGTCTCGCGGGCTTTGCGGATTTCCGTCAGCACCCATTCGCTCTGAATGCTGTGCGCGGAAAGCACCACCAGGAGTCGGTCGTTGAACTGGATAGCCTCGAAAAGCTGCTCGTGGAGCTTCTTCCGGCCTTTGAGGTCCTCCGGCGCAAACCACACCCGCATGTTGGCCGCTCTCATCCGCGCGTGCATCCGCTTCTTTGATGCGTTTCAAAACCTCGCGGCTTGCGCCTCCCCGAATTCCTTGAGTTGCCAGGAAGCCAGCGCGCTTGCATCTGTGGGATTCAATTAATTCCCTCGCCTTCTCAAACCAGTAGCAACAACGGTCGGCTTGACCGGGAATGCGATTGCCATAGATGCGGCGAAGTTCTTCAACGTAGCCGTCGCCAAGCTGGCCGCGATGGTGGGCTGGGGAGATTGGCGGTCTGGGCGATCAGTCAGGCTGAAACTGGCGCAAGCTGATGGCGCGGGGCGCCACTGACGTGGTGAGGAAAGCTTGGCGATGGCGAACGATCGGTTTGTTGGCAGGGAAGGGGTGAGGATGGTTCGCCGAATCAGGACACACCACATCAATTGCTGCGACCTGTAGAACTTCGGCATGCTCGCGGGAAGGCGTGAGCCTTATGCACAGAGAGCGCATTGCAGTAACCGGCGCATTTTGTGCCGGTGGCCTATTCTGTCAAGGTGTTATTTTGAGTGCGCTAACTCCCCAGGCACGGGTTTGGGGGAGGCGGCGGATCGGGCGAATTCTGGAAGCCATTCCTCCCGCATGGAACCGGCCCCCGCTGCGCCACGGCGCAGCGGGGGATCAGGGAGTCACCACGGCGCGAAAGAAGCGTTGCGGCCCGTTGGTCAACTGCAGCCCGCTCACCTGGATGAGGCCCTCCGCGAGTTGCAGCGGATTGGTCAACGCCTGCCACTGGTCGAAGGGTTCAGCGGCGTTCGTGGCGGAGTAAATCCGGACCTGCGGGAGCTGGCTGGCCGTGACCGGCGTGCCGTCGGCATAGCCGAGTGTGAGAGTCAGTTGCCCGCTGGCCGACAGTTCCGGCGGCAGGAAACGCAGCGTCCGTGCCGGTGCCAGGGCGAAGACCTGCGGCTCCAGCGCGCTGAGGCCGGGCACATAGCCATTGTCGCCAGAGAAGTATAGGGCACCCGCGTACACCGTCAGTTCGGACACCTCGGAGCCGTATGGCCCGGAATTGAGGTCTAGGACGAGCCGGGCGATGGTGCCATCATAGGACCATAGCTCGCGGCCATGAACGCCATCATTGGCGGAGAAATACAGGAGGCCGTCGAAAACGGTGAGTTGATTCGGGCTGGAATCCATCAAGAAGGTGTCGCCATTGCCGGGGTCGGGGGTGGGGTTGATCTCGGCCAGCTGCTGCGCGTTCGTGCCGTCGAATGACCAGAGTTCATATCCATGCACGCCGTCAGTGGCGCTGAAGTAGAGCTTGCCGTTGTAAACCCTCAGCCCGCTGGGATTGGAGGAGGAATACGCCCCGCCAGGCACGAGGTCCGCCACCAGCGTGGCGTTGGTGCCATCGAAGCGCCACAGCTCACGGCCGTGGAAGCCATCGTAGGCGGAGAAATAGAGCTGGCCGCCATAGACGGCGAAGTTCTCCGGACTGGACCCGTTGCCCGGATAAATCCGCGCGGCCTCGGTGGGCATTCCGTTGCCGTTGTAGCACCAAAGCTCGCTGCCCTGGCCCGGAGTGCCGTTGGCATTGAAATACAGTAGGTCGTTATACTCGATGAGATGTTGTGGGTAGGAACTGCCGCTGCCAGCAAAGAGATCCAACGGTGTCTGGTTGGTGCCGTCGAATTGCCACAACTCGATGCCGATGTTACCGGGGGCACCGAAGCGGGCGGCCCGGAAGTAGAGTTTGCCGTGGTAAGCAGACAGTCCCTGCGGCAGGCTGGCCTGCGATGCGGAGCCGGGAGCCAATGAAACGCCGTTCACCGGATCGGCTTGCCACAGCTTCGATGCGCCGCCGGGAGCCGAGGCGCAGAAGTAGAGCCGGCCATTGCAGACCGCCAGATCGGAGGGATCGGAACCGTTGGGACCGGGATTGAGGTCCGCCACCATTCGGGCGGAAGTGCCATCGAAGGCCCACAGTTCGACATTGTTGCCGTGCGGGAGATTGTTGGCGCGGAAGTAGAGTTTGCCATCGAAGGGCGTCAGGAAGGAGGGATAGAGGATGGGGTCGCCGTTGGCGCTGACGATTCGCCGGACCGTCTGGGCCGGAGCGAATTGCCCAGTGAGGGTGAGGAGTGCCAGCAGCAGTGCGGGCTTGGGGCGGTGGCTGAGAACTGGCCAGCGGCAAAGGGCAGAAGTTTTCATGGTACGCGCCGTCTTTGACCCGCTTTGCACCGGGGTGATTCCCAATCCCCATATCGCCCGGCCGTGGCGGGCAGAATCACGCGCGTGGAATTCCGGGCCCGCGCGATGCCACTGAGCCGACGGCTGGTGCGCAGCGCAAGCCCGGCCCGAGCCAATATTCTCGCCCCGAAAGGCCAACGGGGAGACTCAAGGCCGCAGACAGTTGACGCGGTAGAAGGCTTGGTCGGCAGGCGGGTTGGTGTCTGTCAAAGTCATGCGGACGCCGGTACCGGCGTTGGGAAGCGAAGCCGGGAACCAATCGGCGCAATTCGCCGACCGTTCCAACACGTAGGAACGATTGGTCCTGCTGTTGAATTCCACGTCCCAGTGGCCCGTTTCCATGCGCCACGCGAGCAGTGGAAACCGCGCGTCCGGCCGCGGGGTGAGCACAAACGACAAATCGTCCGCGCTCGCATCGTTGGTGGTGGTGCCACTGAGCATCGTCAGCTTGAACTCCACGAGCCGGGTGCCGGCGGGGACGGTTCCGTTGGTGCTGCACGAGATCAGGCCGGTCACGCCGCCGCGATCTGCGGCCGTCGCGCCGCCGACCCAGGCTGAGCCGGTCGTGCCGTTGGTGCCGTTGAGAAAGCGCACGCCCAAGACGGTGATGTTCGTCCGCCAACCGGCTCCACCAAACCAGCCAGACAATTGATAACCCACGCCGGGATCGTCAATGTCGGCGGCAAGCGATGAGAGGTCGAGAGTCTGGGTGATCGCGTTGCTGGTGCCCAGGCCACCCAGGAAGAAGTTCCGTCCGCGGCTGGCCGGCCCAGGACTGGCCGCTGTGGGGAAGTTGGGGTGGGAGCCATAGACGCCGAGCGTGAGGGGGGACGGATCAAACCACCAGGCGATGCCGCGATTGGAGGTCTGGCTGTGATCCACGGTGACCGCGTAGTTGTTCGTGCCGGAGTTGGATTCGGCGTCGCTGTTAAAGAGGAGGTTGGTGCCATAGCCGGGTGGTGGCAGGGGGAGGCCTTCCACGCGAGCATCGAGGTTCCAGGCTGGGTTAATCGGCACCTCCATGTGTGTGAGCACGGTGGCGCACAAGTCCACGATGCTGGGCGAAGGGTTCATGACGCCGCGCGCGGTGTTGCGCCCGTTGACGATATGGAAGGTGATGCGCGTTTGCTCGGTGGTTCCGTCGTGTGCGCCGTGGTCGCTCAGGACGATGACCAGCCAATCCTCGTTGGTGTAGTTCACCCGGTGGGTCAACGCGTTCATCATCTGGCCGACGCGACTGTCCGCCAGTTGAACTTGATAGAGGTAATTGCTCGAACCCCACCCGGAACTATGGCCGGCGGAATCCACGTCCAACAGGATGGTGAAAAGAACGTCGGGATGGTTGGTGGCAAGAATGTTGGAGGTGGCAGTGGTGATGGCCGCATCGCTGCCGAAAGACTGGACGAGGTCCGCGCCGCCGGGGGCGTTCGTCGGCGTTCGCCAGACTTCGCTAATGGCCGACCAGCGCGCCAAAGCCACGGTGTACAGGTTGGTGTTCGCACGCTTGAGCCGGTGGAAGAAACTCGGATAGTTCGAGAAACTGTTCGGCGTCATCGCGTTGTTCGGGTCGTTGACGCCATTCTTGTCGCCCCACACGCCCGTAAAGAAACTGGACCAGCACGCTGCGCTGTGCGTGGTGGGATGCGTCACCGCGCGGTAAGACCAGCAGCCGTTGTTGGTGCGCAGGGCATCGAGGTTTGGGGTGCGGGCGGTTTGCAGCACGGCGGGTTGGGTGCCGTCGATGCCAATGATGAGCACTTTCTTGGGCGGCGGATCCGCCCACGCGAAAGTCTGTGCTGCCAACCCGATCAGCGCCACTGCGCCGGAAATGATTCTCGATGTCATAACCACGATTCACCCGGTTGGGTGGAGTTCTTGAGACGTTCCAGTCTCATTCATATTTAATGGAGCGGACCTCACTAACCACCCACGCGCAGGCTGCCGCGCATTTCCCCGCCTTGCCCAGACCTTGGCGCAGCGCATTCGAGGCGACGATTGGCCGCGTAATTGAACGTGGAGATCGGCGGGAAGCCACCTTCGGCTCGCGCCTCGGGTCTTGGCAGACCCCAGAATCCAAGCCCGCGGTTGCGGTTGGTGAGCCTCGCCCCCCGGCCAACCTGCCGGGCGACCCCCGCCAGGCGCGCACTGCCGCAGGGGGGCGCCCCGGTTAACATCCGCAAGGTGGAGGATCGCGTTCTTCACGCGCGGATGTTCGCAGGTTGGCGGCGTTGGCCCCAGCAGAAAGGCAGCGGGAGGCTTCATCTGAATCCGCCGGCATAGGGCGGACTTTCCAGTCTGCCAATGAACGGGACTTTCGGGTCCCGTGGTCCGGTCCCCGCCCCTTGGGACGGGCGACTGGAAAGTCGCCGTCACTGGCAGACAGGAATGCCTGCCCTGCGTCGGGGCGTGGGCAGCGCGGTTACCGAGCGGCGTGCCGCAAGGCTGCCTGCAATTTCGCCGCCTGGCCACGCGCCGCGCCCTCGGCCTCCAACCGCTCGAACTGCGGGTGCGCGAAGATCGGCGATTGCACGCGCGCGCCGCCGCGTTCGTCCGCCAAGTCCTTCAACACCCCCGCGGCCGCCGCCACGACTCCGTTCATTTCGTCGAGATTGCGCCGCAGCGCGGCCAGGTCGCGGCCGGGCCAGTAGTCGCCTTCGTCGTTGAGGTCCACGGCCAGACCCAGCCGCCGCGCGCCAGCCAGGAGATCAATCACGGCCGTGTGGCACCGGCGGAAATGTTCCCAGCCGTGCAGGCTGGCGTATTGCGTTTTGCAGAAGCCGTGCAGACACCAGCCGCGCAATTCGGTTCGATAACGGCGGCCTCCCAGCAACACCGTCCTGGGATAACGGCACAAGCCCAGCGGGAGCGGCTCGCAGTCCCGGCCCACGGCGACCTCGAACAAGAAGCCCACCGCCGCTGGAATCTCAATGCCCGATTCGGCTCCAGCCTTCCAGGGATGGGGAACGGATTTGTAGTCCGTGGCCCGACGCAGCGCCGCGCGGTCTTCCCCGAGGGGCTGGACGGCGTCCACCCGGCCCCGCTGCTGGAAGCCCTGCGCCCGCCGCCGGAGTTGCCGGACAAGTTCGTTAGCCTGCGCCGCGTCGGTTTCGGGCGGCGCCCTCAGTTTGAAATGAATGGTCAATCCCATAACGCGTCCAGTCTGCCGGAGCGGGTGAGTCAAATACGGTCCTCGCCTGAGCCGCTTTCAGATCATTGGGTCGTCGCTCTTCGCGCGGGCGGCTTGGGGATGCTTCCCTTGGGCAACGGCGGATGGCTTGCGGTGTTTTCCTTCACAGTGGCAATCATTTCGTCCATCCCCTCCTTGATTTCGCCCACCTGCGGATGCACCTCCTTGATGAGGTCGTGCTCAACCTTGGATAGTTTTTCGATGCGTTTGCCCTGTTCACGAAGCTGATCCAGCACGCGATTCTGGTTGGCCGAAATCCGATACATCCAACCAAAGCAAACCACCCAGCAAACGGTGCCAGTCACCGTCAGCCAGAACGACAGGTCAGTTCTATCCATGACGAATCACCTTAGTCTGAAGCAACTTTCGGGCAAGCAACGTTCTTTGGGAGCTTGCGGTGCCGGGAATCCTCCGGCGGAACGGGGTGGTACCATCTGTTTTCATGAGCCTGCCACCTTGTAGGCAGCCGAAACCGCGCCGTCCGCTCCCTGCTTCCAGTGACTATGTTGCTCGTTGTGATTGAACTTCAGTTTCGCCACGGCGCGCCACTTCTCGCCCTGCGCACAGCCCAAGGCTTTTTTCAAACTTTGCGGAGCGACCCCAACCACCGGCAATCCTTTTTGAAAAGCCGCGAGCTCGGCCATGGCTTCTGCCTTGATCGCCCCGACCGAAGCGCCAAACCGTCCGCCCGAGCGCCTCAGAATCGCCACCGAGCGACCGGCCACCTGGTTATTGTGGTCAAGCATTACGGACAAGTTTTGCAGGAGATCGGCGACATCGCTGGCCTGATGGAGTTGGAATTGAACTCGGCGAATCCGGTCGATCTTGAAATGGTTTCCCGCTCCATGCGTCTCCGCTATGAATACGGCGTCTTTGGCTGTGTTCACTCCGAAAATCATACTGGGCACAATCTCAAATCCCCCGCCGCCATGTCAACCTTGCAGCTAGGTGTGTATTGGAAGGTGGAAACTAACTGAACCGGACTGTTATGCCGGTTTCGTGCATCCGCTTTGCTCATACGATTTCATCCTCATGCTTCTCGCGGCTGGTTTTGGGCTGCTTGACCTTCGCGGATTTGGCTTCCTCCGCCGCGCGTTCGAGGTTCAGGGCGAGCAGGCGCTCCA
>Ga0105047_10009470_pt1 | contig 16031 bp, 11 predicted proteins | sample MAT04_FD_78384 | JGI IMG/M metagenome (GOLD analysis project Ga0105047, IMG submission 78384) | Freshwater microbial communities from Lake Fryxell liftoff mats and glacier meltwater in Antarctica - MAT-04 (megahit assembly) | ecosystem: Environmental > Aquatic > Freshwater > Ice > Liftoff...
GAACCATTTCTGACCATTGCACTACGGCTTGCAAACTCACACGGGAGTTTCTCATGAGGCGATTTGGAATCAGTCTTGGTGTGATGGCATTCCTTCTAGTCCCCAGTTCATCAGCACTGGCGTGGAATGAGTTCGGCCACATGGCCGCCGCGAAAATTGCCTACAAAAATCTGGACGAAGCCCAACAAGCGAAGATCGCTAAGATTCTCCAGGCCCATCCGCATTACGAAGAATACCTGGCGAAGAACTGCCCCGAGGGGGTCAGCGTCAACGAGTGGGCGTTTCTGCGAGCGTCCATTTGGCCCGATTGGATTCGACCTCGCAAGAACGACCCCCGCGGCGTTCGCGTGACCAAGTATCACCGCTCGCCGGATCACTATGTGACAGTTCCGTTCATTCACCCGGCGAATGCCGAGATGTTCAAAGACATCAAAGTCGATTCGGACGTTCAAGATGTCATGGGGGCTTATCGCCAGCGCTTCAGTGAATTGAAAGCACCACTGGTCTCCGATGAAGACAAGGCGATTGCAATTTGTTGGATGTTACACCTCATTGGCGACGTCCATCAACCCTTACACTGCGGTTCGCTTTTCTCCAACGATTACAAAACCGGCGACCTCGGCGGCAACAAGTTCACCCTTAAAATCGGCGACACCACAACCCGGTTGCACACCTACTGGGACAACGCCCTCGGCGCCGTCCCCGGGAACGACGATGCCGGCGTCGAACGCCAAACCAAGCTGTACAAGCAACTCACGGAAACAGTGGAACTGCTTCAGGGACCGGATTACAAGCCGAGCATGTTCCCGGAGTTTGCCGAGAATACGAGCTTCTCAAGTTGGGTTCGCGAGAGCAACGAACTGGCCATCAAGGTCGTCTACCTCAATGGAAAACTGAAAGGCGTTCCCACCGAGTTCGATGGCACCATTCCACAAGACGCGCCGAAAGCCGACGACGATTACGAGCCGACGGCCAAGGCACTGGCCAAGAAGCGTGTGGTCCTTGCGGGTTATCGGTTGGCGGAGAAGTTGAAATTGGCGTTGGCGAAGGAGTGATTTTTTGCTCTATAACCCACCCGTTGCAACGGGTGGGCTTTGAAAAGGCTTTGATAACATCACACGATCCGTTCCACCCATTTCACCACATCCCTCACAAACGGATGATCCACCGCTTCAAATTCCAAAGTATGATGAGCCGCCGGATACTCAATCACCTTGTTATTCCGGCTTGCAAATTTCAGAGCAAACCGGCGAGTCTTTGCATTGTCAATCACCCGATCCTGACCCGCTAACAACAACAGCGACGGCACACGAACGCGCTTCGCGGCGCGTTTCAAATACACATCCAAAGCAAAACTGTTGTAAAGGAACCGAGCCGTGGCGGTTCGCAACCCATGGCGTTCGGTTTCAACAAACTTCTGCCAGTCGGGGTCCGGGGTGAACAGGTCGGGCTCGTTGAGCGGGATCGGGAAATGGCGTGTGGGCCGTAACCGTGAGGCGAGTGCGATGCGCAGACGCTGCATCAATGGCGGAGCGACACGGGCCTTCAAACCGGGGCAGAGTAAGACGATTCCATCGACGAGCCCAGGCCGGCGATATTGCAAAGCAACGGCGAGTTTGCCGCCCCAGGAGATCCCGCCGAGGATGACAGGCAACCAGTTCTGCACCTTGCGGAGATGCTGCAAAAACTCGGCAACATCATCGATCAAGCGGCGAAAGTGTGGAGTATCCCCACGACACGCCGTATTCAGCCCCGAACCGCGACGGTCGAGGAGCCACACGTCGAAGCCCGCCGCGGCGAACTGTTGGCACGACCTTCCGTACCACCCGCCGTGGCTGCGGATGCCGTGGATGAACACGAGCCGGGCCCTGGGTCGACCGGCCGCGGGCCAGTGGCGGACGTAGAAGACGTAACCGTCGGATGCCTTGAAAGTGTGGAGCGTGCTGCCGTCGGGCTCAACCGCCAAGGATCACCTCCCGGCGAATCGTGATCGCTTCGACTTTCGCGGGGTCGATGGTGATGCCGAGGCCGCTGCCGGTAAGCATCGGAGCCCAGCCGCCGCGTTTGAAGGTGATGTCTTCGAGTGAGAGATTATTCAACACGAGGTGGCGGTCGTACGAGCCTTCCAGGTCGCGAATGTTTGCGACACTTGTGGCAAAATGTCGCCCGGCAGCGGAAAGGATCGCGGTTTCGCCGACCTGGCAACCGAGTTGATAGCCGATGCCGCGTTTCTTGGCGAACTCGGCGAGGCGAAGTGTGGGAATGAATCCGCCACATTTCGAGAGCCGCAGGTTGAACAAGTCGCACCACTCGCCCGCAATCGCCCGCTCGGCATCGACCATCGAACAGAGCGACTCATCGAGCATGATCGGCGTTTTCACCTGGGTACGAACGGCTTTCAAGCATGCGACGTCGGCGTGCTTCACCGGTTGCTCGACGGAGGTGATGTTGAATGGTTCGAGTTCGCGAATGCGATCGACAACCTCTTCGGGTTTCCACGCCTCGTTGGCATCGACGCGGATTGCCATCTTGGACCCCGCGAATCGCCGCACGATCCGAGTGCGGGCCACGTCGTCGATGTCGCTGATGCCAACCTTGAGTTTCAACTGTTTGAACCCCATCAGTCGACCCACCAGCGGGTAAAGGCGAGCTTTTAACTTCCGTGCCTTGGTGACGGCGAAACAGTACTGCACCTTGCTTTGCGGCTCGTAAAGGTCCGGAGCGAGCAACTTCGTCACGTTCATGAGCGGCTCGCCGAAAGATCGGCCGTAAGCATCGAGCAAAGCGAGCTCCACGGCACAGCGTGCCGAGTTGCCGCGGATCTGGCGGTCATCGCCGGGCACCGATTCGAGTTGGAACTGCTCCACAAGCCGGACCGCGGCCTCGAAGTCCTTACACGGTTTGAACTGAGAACCGAGGTTACTTTGAGCGATCAAATCGAGGGCGGTTTCGACGGTTTCCCCGGTGACATAATCGCGGGGCACGCCTTCGCCGTAGCCGATGGAGCCGTCGGAGAGTTTGCAGCGAACGACGATATTATCCGTCTCGGTGCGGTAGTGACTGGCGTGTTCGATCGCCCGTTTCAGGGGAACGCAGACGTGCCGGGCATCGAGTTCGACCACGTGAATCAAGTGAGCACTCCGCGAACTCAGGGCGTGGGGGAAGCGGATAGGGTAGTCACTCCATCGCGGGCGAACCAGAGGCCGAGGACGACCAAAATTCCAGCCGTGACGATGGGAAGAAGCTGGAACCAGCGCCGTTCGCCGAAGCGTTTTCCCCCTGAGCGGTTCGCGTAGACGACGCCGATGCCGAGCCCGATGAGCACGGCAGCGAGCCCGGCGCTAAAGCTGAACAGCATGGGAATGGCCACGCCGACCCGCCCGCGGGTAATGCCGACGAGGAGTAACAACACGGCATCCCAACACGGGATAATGCCGCCGCCGATGCCGAGGAGGACGACGCGGAGCCAGCCAAAGCGAAGTCTTTCGGGCGGCTTGGGATCGTGCTCGTTGAACAGGTGAACGTGATCGGCCCGGCCGCGAAGGCGTTGCAGGAATAGCCACAAGCCGACTCCGGCGATCAACAAACCGCCAGCGAGAAGTAACCAACCTTCCGCCTCCGCGGGGACTTGATCGCCATAAATGCCATAGACGATGAGCGCGATGGCGATCACGGAACCCGTGTGCGACAGTGTCGCGGTGATCCCGAGGGTGATGGCGTGCCAGATGGTGCCGCGTTCGCCCACGAGGTAGGCGGCCACCATCGTTTTGCCGTGGCCCGGGGTGAACGCGTGAGCCATGCCGAACGCCCCCGCGAGGAGCAGCATCAACCCGAGGCCGAGGCCCGAATCGAAGATGGCGACGAGGCCGCGATTGCGGATGTCCTCCACGAGAGAGGGTGGCGGTGTTGTCGTTTCCACCATCACTTCGTGGGGCGGTTCTGGAATCGGAGTTGGAAGTGTTGGGCCAACGAGTTCGAACGTGGCCGAGACAACTTTCAGGCTGTCTGCTTCGGAAGGGGTGAGGTCGAGCGGAGACTTCCCGTGGAGCGAGCGGGGGTCGACAAGTTTCAGGACTTTCAAAGTCGGTCCCGGTTCGTCGAGCGTGAGGGTGATTAGCCCGGTGCGTCCAGAGAAGTTCGTGTCTTCAAATCGAAAGTTGTGCAACTTGCCAGCGATGAGCGACCAGTTTGCCCGGAAGTCGAACTGGAACCTCCGGTGATCTTTGTCTTGTTCGATGCTAATTTTTTCGGGCACGAATTTGAGGTATTCGCCATCCAGGGTCGCCTCGAATCCCTCGGCCAGGAACGGAGTCCGCTTTTGGGCGTAAACCTCGGCGTACTTGCGATCGAAGCCCGGTTGACCAGCGAAAGGTTGCGTGTCCTTGTCCGTCAGTTTGTACTCGGGATCGAGTGTCATCGACCAGTCATTGAGGTCGAGTACGTAGCGAACCGCAACGCCACTGGGGGAAATCGTGACGCGAACTGTGCGGTCGTAGCGCAGGTTTGGCAACGGATGGGCCGCCGCGGAGGCGGTGAGAAGCGTGACTGTGATGAGCGTGATAGCACAGCGGATCATGCTGATATCAAAGCAAAAAGCCCCGCCTTTGCAAAGGCGGGGCTTCGGCTGGAACCCGTTTACTTCGGCTTGCAGTGACTCAACGCCATCATCGCGTACCCCGTCACGAGGTTCGGGTCGCCTTCCATCCAGCGGTCGGTTTCGTTCGTCCAGCTACCGTCGGCTTTTTGCCGTTTCGCCAGGGCCGCGAACAGGTCGGCTTTCCAATCGTGCTTCACGCCTTTCGCATCGGTGAATTCATCCTCGCCGAGGAGCGACATCGTTTTGGCAAAGGTGTGGTAGTAGTAGTAGAGCCCGCGGCTGCCGAGTTGCGGAGGCATACCGGGGTTGTATTCGAGCGTGTAATTCTTCCGCGCCCAGTCGAGGGCCGTTTTCACTCGCGGGTCATCTTTGGAGACACCGCAGTAAATCATGCTCTTGATACCCGCGTAGGTCATGCTGCCGTAGCCGGTGAGTTCGGCTTTGGGGTCGTCGCTTGTCTTCGTTGATCCACCTCCCGCGGCGGAGTAGATGAAACTGCCATCGTTGATCTTCCCTGCCCAGGGGCGGTCGTTGTGCTCGCTCTTCAAGTTTTGACACCGGCTAACGAATACGATGGCCTTTTTGAATGCATCATCATCGGCCGCGGTGCCCGCGTCTTTGAGGGCGTCGAGGAAGAACTGCGTGTTCGAGAGGTCCGGGCGTGACTTGCTGTCGTAGCCGGCGCCGCCGAAGAAGTCGTCGTCGGGCTTCTTGCCTTCGTTGTCGTCCCACTGCAGCTTCTTTAAGAACGCCGCGGCGTTGCCTATTACGGGTTTGTATTTTGCGTCCCGTTTGGCCGCAGCAAGGGCCATGACGTTCACACTGGTGACATAGTTCTGCAATCCCATCTTTGGATCGGCCCCGGCAATGTGCCCGGCCTTCGGATTCACAAGGCCTTCGATATAGGTGAGCCCTTTCGCCGTCGGGGCATCCTCCGGGCCGACGCCCGTTTCGAGTAGCCCTGTCACTACCACACCCGTGATGCCGATGTTGTTCTTCGTGCTCCAGCCCCCATTCTCGTCTTGAGTGGATTTCAAGTAAGAAGTCGATTTATCGGCGACGGCCTGCCACTCCGCCTTCGACGGCTTCTTGGGGGCGGGATCCGCAGCAGTCAGCACACCGCTTAAACACACCACCACCATCAACCCGAGCAGTCGCTTCATCATGGCGTTCCCTCGAAATGGGGCGCGAATGGGATCATATTCAATCTTACGGCAAAGACGATGCCGCGGGTCGAAACTCGACGAATCCGTTCACCGAATGACCGTTCGTGGTCACGCTTTGGCCATCGCTGAGCCCGCGTTGACCAGTCACGCGATTTTGGCGTACACTCCGTCGCTCAAACGACCGGAGGGATCCGCGATGTCGGCCGTTGCCCCGCCTGAAACTCATTTGCCCCGGACCCCGCTCGGGTGGTTGCCGTTTCTGTGGAGCCGCGTGCTCTTTCCCGGCACGGCCGATTCACGCACTGCGGTTCGGCCGCTGGCGCTGGCGCTCGTCGTCCTGTTACCCGCAGTGTTGCTCTACCCGTGCAACGGTTTCATGCTGCTCGAACCGGATGAAGGGCGATACGCGCAGATTCCCAAAGAGATGCTCGACCGTGGTGAATGGGTCGTACCGACGCTTCAAGGGGAACCCTACCTCGACAAGCCGCCGCTGTTGTACTGGCTCGTGCGAATCAGTTATCAGGTCTTCGGCGTCAACGAAGCCGCGGCGAGGTTAGTCCCCGCGGTGTGCGTTCATCTCACGATTTTGTTGGTCTATCTTCTCGGACGCCGAAGTGTTGGCGAACGGGCCGCGTTCTGGGCGGCGCTGTTACTGACCGTGGCCCCGGGCTATCTCGGCGTGGCGAGGTTGCTCTTACTCGATGGTCTCTTAACACTCTGCATCACAGCCTCGGTTCTGTGTGCCTTCGAAGCCGTGCGCTCGGGCAAGTTGAAGTGGAGTTGGTGGATCGCGGCCGCGATTGCTTCCGGGCTGGGGTTTCTGACGAAAGGGCCGATTTCGGAAGTGTTGTTGTTCCCACCCCTGCTTGCATTCGCCTGGTTAAATCGCTCGACGGCCCGGGTGCGGTGGTTCCATATTCTCGCGTTCGGTGCGCTTGTGATTGCCGTGAACACGCCCTGGTACGTGGCGATTTATTTGCGACAGCCCGAGTTCTTGCGGTACTTCTTTTGGGAACACAACGTCATGCGGTTTGCCCAACCGTTCGATCACTTGCAGCCCATTTGGTATTACATTCCGATTCTGGTAGGCGGGTTCCTGCCTGGGATGCTGTTGGCGATTCCTTACTTCCGCAACCTGTTTCTCGGGGGTCGCGAGGCCGCGGTGTTGCGATCGCAAGCCGGGGGGTTCTGGTTGCTCAGCGGGCTTTGGTGCCTGTTCTTCTTCAGCATTTCGGGGAGCAAACTGCCGACTTATATTCTCCCCGCGTTCCCCCCGCTGTGTTTGGCCCTCGGGGAGTTCGTGGCCCGTTCCTCCTGGGATCGCCGGATTGCAACTCGGATCATCATCGGTGGTTTCGCCTGTTTGTTAGCAGTGTGGCACTTCGTCGGTTTGCCGTGGTATGCTCGCGAGCGTTCGCCGATGGGGCGGCCCGAGGTCGTGGAAAAGTATGTGAGCGATCCCGATACGGTGATTGTGACTTATCCGCGGAATTGCGATTCGATTGCGTTCTACACGGGCCGCAGCGACTTGCAAAAGGTTCGCACCAAGGACATGAACCAGATGTTCGTCGATTGCCACTTCCGGCCGCGAACCGTGGTGTTACTCACCCACGATCACTCGCTTCAAGGCCTCCGTGAGGCGTTACCGGCGAGTTTGCGAATCGTGGAAACCGTCTCGATGGAGCGGAAAGAGAGCCAGGTCCAACTCGTCGATAAACTCGTCGGGGCGAACCCATGGGGCCTGTGCGACATCGCGGTGATCGAGCCGGTGACGTTGCAGTATCGAAAGTGATTATTAACATGGTGACAGACGACTTGGGTGCCATGCCCACGGCTCTGCGTGGGCATGCTGCCGTTGGTGGCAAAACATGCCCACAACTCTGCGTGGGGATGTTGGCGTTAGTGGCAAAACATGCATACAACTCTGCGTGGGGATGTTGGCGTTAGTGGCAAAACATGCCCACGCAGAGCCGTGGGCATGGCACCCGGTTACGCTGCAGTACGTTGTGTTTCTGGTTTACCGCTTACAACCTCTTCAATGTAACCAAACAGTTCCGCCTCATACCGACTCCGGGCAAATGGCAACGCATTCCGTCGAGCAGCCCGCGGGTCGAAAGCGATGATGTGTTTTTCAAATTGCTCCATCGCATTCGCCACAGCATTGACGGACTGTTCTTCGAAGAGCACGCCCGTCGGCGACTTCGATTCTCCGAGCGGCTGTACGGTTTCGAGTGCTCCCCCGCGGCCATAAGCAATCACCGGAGCCCCGCAGGCCTGAGCTTCGAGCGGAACAATCCCGAAGTCTTCTTCCCCGGGGTAAAGCAGTGCCTTGCAACGACGCAGGTGATCGCGAATGACCTCATCCGACTGCCAGCCGAGGAACGAGACGTTCGGACCAGCTTGGGATCGTAGGCGTGCAGCGTCTTGCCCGGAGCCGATGACCACGAGTTTTCGCCCGAGTTTCTCACACGCGGCAATCGCCAGGTCGAACCGCTTGTACGGAGCAAGGGCCGAGACGACGAGATAATAATCCTCTCGTTTCACAGCGGCCGGGGTGTAGAAGTCGGTTTCCACGGGCGGGTAAATCACCACGCTATCCCGCCCATAACACTCGGCAATGCGAGCCTGAATCGCCCGGCTAATGGCCACGAAGTGCGTCACGCGGTCCGCGGTGCGGCGGTCCCATTCTCGAATCCGGCTCAAAATCACATCCGCGGCCGCGGATTTTATTCGACCAAGGCCACCGCGTTTGAAATACGACTCCCGCATGTGCCAGGCATAACGCATCGGCGTGAAGCAATAACAAATGTGCGGCACACCCTCCGGCGGTCGGGCCGCTTTGGCCACGCAATGGCTGAAACTCAGCACGACATCGCAATCCGGAATCGCCCACCGTGCCGCGGCCGGCATAACGGGCAACAGGTACCGATAATACCGGCTTACGCCCGGCAGCCGGTTCAACTTGCTCCCTTTCGGCGAGAGCGCTTCGATCTCGGAGGAAACGCTCCCCGGCTTGTGTATCAGCGTAAACAGGGGGGCATCTGGCCAACGCACGCACGCCGGTTCGAGGCACTTCTCCCCGCCGCGCATACCCGTCAGCCAGTCGTGAACCAGCACGGGTCGAATTGGTGAATCAGCCAGCATCGGGTGAGGACTCGGGTCGGAAGTCGTGCCGGCAACTCGTCACCAGTTTACCGAAACTCGAACCACTGTGGAAAGGGGAAGTGTAGTGCGGGTCGTTGGCTGCCAAACTTGAAATTGTGGGGGGCTGGGCAATTGGTACAATCGTCACTTCCCATCCCGGAAGGAGTCTGGCTCATGATCCGTTGGACGTTGATTGCCCTGACCATAGGGTTTGTCGCCACTTACTCGCTGGCCGATGACGAACCGATGAAACGGAATCCCTTCGCCGAGGGGAGCCCGGTCTTCGTCAAAAAACGAACCGAAGCCTCGGCCAATGCGCCAGTCCCTGCAGGAGCGAAGGCGGGAACTAAAGTTGCGGTTTTCAACGTCGCCAAGGTGATGCAGGAATTCAAAAAATGGCAGTACTTTGCCACGCTCTTGAACAAAAAGCGGTCCGCTGGAACGGAAGAACTCGGTAAGCTCCGAACGGAATACACAGAACTCGAAGCCCGTATTCAGAAGGAACAAATCCAGGAGAACAAGAAAGAGATAGCAAAGTCGGTTGCTGCCAAAAAGAAAGAGTTCGAAACCAAGGAAGCGGAGATCCGCAAGACGCTGGATGCCGATTCCGTGAAGTATCTGCAGATGCTCTACGAAGACATTCAAGACTCGGTGAAGACAGTCGCCGAGAAAGAAGGGATCGATCTGGTCTTCGCCTATCCCGACGCGGTGAAGCCGGAGGAATTGAAATCCCCGTTGTACTTCGACCTTAAATTGCGACCGCCTGCGGCAACACCGTTTTTCATCTCGCCGAAAAGCGAGTGTGACATTTCGCTAGCTCTCATCGAAACTTTGAACAAAAGCTTCCCCGTGCCGGCGGAAGGTGTTCAACCGGTTCGTCGCGCACTTCGAGTTGCCGCAGATGACGAACCCAAAAAGAACCCCTTCGCCAAGGGCGAAGGTGCCGAGGACAAAAAACCCGCCGAACCGCCTGTGCCCCAGATTGCTCACATGACGTTGACGGGCGACTTCGACGAAGCCCCGGTTTCGGGCGAATCGCTGTTCGGGCCACCCTCCGAAAACATGACGATGAAACTCGAACGCATCCGCAAGGCGGGGGCGGACGAGCGAGTGAAGGCTCTTTACTTGCAAATTCACGACCTGGAAGTTGGCTTCGGTAAGTTGAACGAGATTCGCCGGGCCATCGCGGACTTCCGGGCCACCGGCAAGAAAGTGTTCGTTTACTCCGAAGAACTCGGCACGAAAGAATACCTCATCGCCCTCGGCTGCGATCAGGTCGTGCTCCCCGAATCGGGCGGCCTCGCTTTGTATGGCCTTCGAGCGGAAGTAACTTACTACAAGAACGCCCTGGACAAGCTGCACCTCAAGGCCGACGTGCTCAAGATGGGGGCGTACAAGAGTGCCGTGGAGCCGTATTTGACCGACACGATGAGCAAGGAGAACCGCGAACAGGTCTCGTCATTGCTCGATGACAACTTCGATCACGAAATTGTCGACACGATGGTGAAAGCCCGGCCCGACCGCAAGTGGACCGCGGAGAAGGTGAAGGCGATCATCGATCAGGGGCCGTTCACGGCGAAGAAAGCCAAGGAACTCGGGCTCGTCGACAATCTTGCCTATGAAGATGAATTCGAAGCGAGCCTTGCGAAACTGGCCGGGGCACCGGAAGCAAAGATCGCCTGGGACTACGCCAAACCCAAGGCTGCAGAGAACGACTTCTCGAATCCACTGTCCATTCTCGGAGCCCTTGGCGGCGGTTCAAAGAAATCCAGGGCGAGCACGGAACCCAAGATCGCCGTGATCTACGCCATTGGCGGCATCGAATCGGGAAGGGGGGGTGGTTCACTGATGGGCGGTAGTACTGTCGGTTCTGAAACTCTCGTTGATGCCATCCGCGAGGCGGACAAGGACCCCACAGTCAAAGCGATTGTGCTTCGCGTCGATAGCCCCGGCGGCTCGGCTCTGGCCAGCGACATGATTTGGCGCGCTCTCAAGGTCTGCAAGAAACCGGTGGTGGCCAGCATGGGCGACGTGGCCGCAAGCGGTGGCTACTACATCGCAATGGCCGGCCAAAAGATCTTCGCGGAACCGGGGACCATCACCGGTTCCATCGGCGTCTTCGGCATGAAGATCGTCACCGGCGGTCTGCAAGAATGGGGCGGCGTGAAAACTGAGATCGTTTCCCGCGGCAAAAACAGCGGCGTGAACTCCACGACGTTCGCCTGGAGCGAATCCGAACGGGCCGCGATGACGGAGACGATCGAAGATGTTTACGCCCAGTTCATCGACAAGTCGCTCGCGGGCCGCAAAGCCGCGGGCGTGAAGATGACGCGCGAAGAGTTGCTGGCACTCGCCGGGGGCCGTGTTTGGACCGGTCGGCAAGCGAAAGCGAACGGGCTCGTGGACGAACTCGGCACACTTGAAGATGCGATTGCGTATGCAAAAACCCTGGCCGGGATCGACCCGAAGAAGCCGATGGAACGGCTCGAATTGCCAAAGGGTAGCTCGTTCCTGGAGAAGTTGCTCGCGGGGGACATCAAGTCCCCGTTGGGGAGCATCGCCGCGGAAATCCGGTTGTTGCCGGATGGGGAGAAGATTTTGAAATTGGTGGGTCCGCTGCTTCGAGGTCAGAAGGACCCGGCCCGTGTGACGTTGCCGTATATGCTGGAGTGGAAGTAAACGACTCAGTAACCCCGCAACTGGCCCGTCGAAACCGGCGGGCCAGTTCGTAGGCCAGGCTTCCGAGCCTGTCCGGAATGACGCGGTCGAACACATCTTAACTAAACTGTGTCAATACAGTTTGTGAAGGATTCATCCATGTACCCTGCTGCGCGGATTGTGACGTTTCTACTCTCACTGTGTGCCCTCTGCGTAGTGCTGATGGCCGCGGCGCCCTGGGTGTTGATGCCCCGCTCGAACGCGGCCAATGCGGACCTGATGCAACATCGAAAGCCAGTCGACGGCGCTGATGGATTCAAAACCCCGCAGCAACAATTGCAGGATCAAAATGAAGTGGGCGACCTGATCCGCGTATCGATCTCGCTGGGATGTATTATCACGTCGCTTGTGTTGCTAGCCTTTTGCGACATTGTTCGCGCCCTGATCAACACCGCCGTCGATACTCGTAAACTCCTCGATGCCACGCTCGCGGCCAACGCTAAGAAACCGTAAACCGCTTCATTCGAGGATTCAATGACGGAAGCCGACCCCGAACGCTTCGCCGGTCGGCTCGCCCCACTTGGGGCCGTGCTCTTCGTTCTCGGCATTGCACTGGGCAATTGGTACGGTGCGTTGATCGCACTTTTGGGCACAATCGCGTTGATCTTCGCCTGTCGGTCGCGGGAAGGCTTCCTGCTTCTTGGACCGTTCGTCCGTTCCGAATTGATTCGGGCGACCCGCACGCGGCGACTTGCACTCTGGCGATTTATTTACGCCACGGCTGCGGCGGGCATGATGTTTGTCTGCTTCGCCGATATTGTGCTGAGTTCCCGCGGCATGAGCTCCGGCCTGAACTTCGACCAATACACATTTCGCTTCTTCGTGCTCTTTTCCGTCGTCCAGTTCTGTTATCTGACGTATCTCACCATTTCGCTGATCGCTCCCATCGTGGCGGAGGAACGCGAAGCGAAGCGGTGGGACTTTCTCCTGGCGACCGATCTGCGCGCCCGGGAAATCCTGATCGGAAAAGCCATTGGCCGATTGCCGCAAATTCTCGATCCGATCCTCGCCGCGTTGCCGGTGCTCGTCCTCTCGACGCTCTTTGGAGGCGTTTCGCCCCGACTGGTGATCGCCGTTTCGGCGGCGACTTTGGCGATGCTCCTGGGAACGACCGGCATTGCCTTCTTCTTTTCCGTCTTTGCGCCGACCGCGAAAATGGCCACCGAACGGACCTCCGGGCTCCTGTTTGCTTACATCATCTTCTCGGGGGTTTTTCTGGTACTCCTCGGCCTGCCCCAAATTTGGACATTTCCCACATCGGCCGGCAGCAGCTTTCCCCTCGAAGTTGGGGATGTGGTGGAATTTTTCGGTAGTGGCAATCCTGTTACCGTGGTGGTGATGGCTTACCACAAACAACGAGCCAACGTGGATACGCTGGAACCGTTGATCGAAGAGGGCGTGCGTAAGTTTGCTGCGTTCCACATCGGAGTCTTCTTTCTCTTTGGCCTTCGGGCCATGCAACGCTTGCGGACCGCGATCCCGTGGAAAGTGGCGGAGAAGCAGAAAGCGACGGCTCAAAAAGTCGACGCTCCGGACCGGCCGAGCCCACCGAAACCGACGTTCCGGCCGCCAATCGGCGAATGGCCCGTGTTCTGGCTCGAACGCTACGGTCAATTGTCCTCCGCGCAGATGAGGTACACCGCGTGGTACACGCCGAAGAAATACGGGGTATTCGGAGTCTTCGCAATTGGAGTGCTCATCGGGGTCCGCGTGATCGATCCCTACTTTCCCAAAAACGAGCCCATCGAAATTACCCGAGTCGTGCTCGGGTTTGGCATCTGGGTGCTGACGTTTATGTCGCTCTTACCCGCGGCTGTGCGGGGGGCACGCTGCGTGGCCCGCGAACGCGCCGCAGACACTCTGGAGGGCTTGCTACTCACGGGGCTGACGCCGCGCGAAATCCTTTTTCAGAAGTGGCTGGGTTGCGTGACCGCCGATCTGCCGATCTTTTGGATCGCGATCACACTTTCGGTCGCGGGGACAGTTACCGGGATCGTATTCCCGCTTGTCCCCTTTGTGCTGATGCTCACTGTTCCGGTCTACACGTCGGTGGCCGCGGCCATTGGGGTCTATTTCTCCGTGCGAGCCAAAACACCCTCCGCGGCTCTGCGAAATATGATGTTGATGAGTTCCGCTTCGCTGTTTTTATTAGGTACGAGTCTCGGCGTAATACCCCATGGTTACGGCTCCATAATCGCGTTTCCCCCAGCAGCGATTGGCGTCGCTTTTATCCCCGGCCTTGATCCGCACAAAATCTCGTTCGAACACTACTTATTTTCAACGGTTTGCATCATCATTAGCCTCGGGTTCTATTCGTCGATCGGTTGGCTGGCGTGGCGGGCTGCGGTTAGACGGTTGGAAAGCGAACGACATAACTGACCCCGGGAGCCAGGATGACCGAGTGGGCGTGGTTCGGAATCGCAGCGGCGGTGCTGGTGGTGCTGACCGCACTGCCGCTCGTGCTGTTTCGCATTTTCATCGGCCCTATTGTCGGGCCGATGTTTCGCTACGAACTGGTGCGCCTTTCCCGCCGTGGGGCGATTCCGAAGCTGCGGGCGCTGCTCGTCGGTTTGTTATTAGTGGCGTTGTTCATCACGTATTTGCGAGAATTCCCCGTGACCGAGCGGGCGAACTTCCTGTTCGAGGGCGACAAATCGCAAATGTCGATCGACCAGACCGCAAAGTTCGGCAACAACTTTTTCATCGCCTTCATGGCGGCTCAACTCGCCACCGTCATGTTGATTACACCTGCGGTCGCGGCGAGTGCCATCAGCGAAGAGAAGGAACGTGGGACGTTCGATTACTTGATCTCTTCAATGCTGACGAGTCGCGAAATCCTCCTCGGCAAACTCGCGGCGCGGATGGTCTACGTCGCGGGGGTTGTGCTGGCCGGGGTGCCGGTGCTGTCGCTCACCGCGCTCTTCGGCGGGATCGATTTTCGCGTGATGCTGGCGGGGTATTTGATCACGGCGATCACCGGGATCAGCCTCGGGGCGTTCAGCATCTATCTGAGCGTGCGGCGCGATAATCTGCGCGATGTGCTCATTTGGGTCTACGGTGCCGTAGCGCTGCTCACAGTGTTCGGGTTTTGCTGTTTTTGCATTCCCGGTGTCCCGGGGGTTTCCCCGGTGACCACGCTGGTGTTCATGTTCGCCGAAACGGGAATCAACGCGGGAACCGTCAACCCCGCCGAGCCGGTGTTTTGGATCAATCTCGGTGTTCTCGCGGTGTTTCACTTGCCACTGTCAGTCCTCTTCACTTGTCTGGCCATGGCAGGCGTTCGCAATCCGCCGCCCGTCAGACGACGTACGCAGCCCGTGCAAACCCGTTACGTCGGCAAAGCCAAGCGGTGGCCTACGACCCCACAACACAAGCGAGCAACGCCGGTCGAACCGCGATCTGATGACGAACCACCTAAACCACCTGTCATTGTTCCCGTGGACACCGGTTGGGAAGACAACCGCGAGTACATTCCGTTGCCGCGGGCAAGGCGGTCATTCTGGGTGCCGCGGCTGGGCGACAGCAATCCCTTCCTTTGGAAGGAACGTTACTTCACGACTCGGATGAACGCGACCGAAGGGGGCCTGGTGTCTGGCTGCGGGATCGGCGTGCTCTCGGCCATTCTGTTTGTCCTCGGCATGTCCGTTTTCACGGTCATCTTGATTTCGACGAACAAAAACGAATGGTTCGGGGATTCTCTCAATCCGATCTTGCGCGTGTTTATGTGCGGTAGCGTGATCCTCGGCAGCCTGGGCCTGGCGTCGCGCGCCGCGGCGTCGATCGCTCGCGAACGCCAAAAGCAAACCCTCACGGCACTCCTCACGATTCCCGTCTCGCGGGCGTCGATCCTCTGGGCCAAGTGGCTCGCTCCGATCGTCTGGGCTCGCTATGCCCTCATTGCCGTGGGTGTGTGTGCCGTGCTGACGCTGCTCGTCGGCGGCGTTCACCCCGTAGGGTTCATCGTGGGAATGGCACAAGTCCTTGCGTTCTTGCTCTTCGCCTCCACCCTCGGGCTCTGGCTTTCGGTGCGCTGTACCACGGGCACCCGGGCCACGGTTTATGCACTGATCTGGATGCTCTCGTTGTGGTTCCTGCCCTTGGTGCTCGCGCCGATCCTCGAACCGGTGTTCGCGGTCGCCGTCGAGATGGTGTCCGGTGAACCGGTCGATAACGGCGAGGATATCGTCCACATGTTCAGCTTGCCCGTGGGCGTCTGGAACAGTCTCTTCGGTTGGGACGAGTTCAAGACGGCATCACTACGGCCGTCGTTCTTGGTCAGCCAGGCCGCGGGGTTGTTCGCCGCGTTTGTTTACGCGCTCTTGGCTGGTCTCTTTTGGCTTGGAGCCGTGTGGAAATTTGAGACCGAGGGGCGGAATTGACGGTGACAAAGAAAGCCCAGGGACAGC
>Ga0105047_10009471_pt1 | contig 16029 bp, 15 predicted proteins | sample MAT04_FD_78384 | JGI IMG/M metagenome (GOLD analysis project Ga0105047, IMG submission 78384) | Freshwater microbial communities from Lake Fryxell liftoff mats and glacier meltwater in Antarctica - MAT-04 (megahit assembly) | ecosystem: Environmental > Aquatic > Freshwater > Ice > Liftoff...
AGAAGGCTCGTCGCGAAGAAGCCTGGGATCGTCTGGAAAAGGCCTATGCCACCGAAACCCGCGTCGATGGCGCGATCTTCGGGCGCGTCAAGGGCGGCTTCACGGTGGACTTGGGCGGCGCTGTCGCCTTCCTCCCTGGATCGCAAGTCGATGTTCGACCGGTGCGCGATGCCGGCCCGCTGATGAACATGAAGCAGCCCTTCCAGATCCTGAAAATGGACCGTCGCCGTGGCAACATCGTGGTCTCGCGCCGGGCGATCCTGGAAGAATCCCGTGCCGAGCAGCGCGCCGAAGTGATCGGCAACCTGCATGAAGGCCAGACCGTGGACGGCGTCGTCAAGAACATCACCGAATACGGTGCGTTCGTGGACCTCGGCGGCGTGGACGGCCTGTTGCACGTGACCGACATGGCCTGGCGCCGCGTCAACCACCCGTCCGAGATTCTGGCGATCGGCGAATCTGTCAAGGTTCAGGTCATCAAGATCAACAAGGAAACCCACCGGATTTCCCTTGGCATGAAGCAACTGCAATCCGATCCGTGGGATGCGGTTGAAAAGGCCTATCCGATCTCGTCGGTCCACAAGGGCCGCGTCACCAACATCACCGATTACGGTGCATTTGTCGAGCTGGAGGCGGGCGTCGAAGGCCTCGTCCATGTTTCGGAAATGTCCTGGACCAAGAAGAACGTCCATCCCGGCAAGATCGTCTCCACCTCGCAGGAAGTGGACGTCATGGTGCTGGAGATCGACAGCGCCAAGCGCCGCGTGTCGCTGGGCCTGAAGCAGACCCAACGCAACCCGTGGGAGGTGTTTGCCGAAACCCACCCCGTGGGCACGATGATCGAAGGCGAAGTCAAGAACATCACCGAATTCGGTCTGTTCGTCGGCCTCGACAACGACATCGACGGCATGGTCCACCTGTCGGACCTGTCGTGGGACAAGCGCGGCGAGGACGCGATCCTGGAATTCCGCAAGGGCGACACGGTGAAAGCCGCCGTCACCGAAGTGGACGTGGAAAAGGAACGCATCTCGCTGTCGGTCAAGGCGCTGGGGGACGACACGTTCTCGGACGCCGTGGGCGATGTGAAGCGCGGCTCGATTGTCACCGTCACCGTGACGATGATCGAAGATGGCGGCATCGAGGTGGAGTATAACGGTGCCAAGTCGTTCATCCGCCGTTCCGATCTGTCGCGTGACCGGGTCGAACAGCGCCCGGAGCGGTTCCAGGTCGGCGACCACATCGACGTGCGCGTGACCAACATCGACCCCAAGACCCGCAAGTTGGGCCTGTCGATCAAGGCGCGCGAGATCGCCGAAGAGAAGGAAGCCGTCGAGCAATACGGCTCATCCGATTCGGGCGCATCGCTGGGCGACATCCTTGGCGCCGCCTTGAAAGGCGACAAGCGCTAAGTCCTTGGCCTTGCCCGACAAGGGCAAGCCTGAAAGGCCCCGCTTTGGCGGGGCCTTTTGCGTGTCAGCGCTATCATGACCCGCGAAAAACCTTTGTGCGGCGAGAGGTTTCCTGCCTATAGTCCCGGAAGTAAAGACAACGCGAGGGCAAACGGCCGGATACAGGCCGGGCCCAAGCAGGGGGGGAAGTCGCGGATGATTCGATCTGAGTTGATCCAGAAGATTGCTGACGCCAACCCGCATCTCACGCAGCGCCACGTCGAAAAGATCGTGAACACGGTCTTTGAAGAGATCATCGACGCGCTGTCACGCGGTGATCGGGTCGAGTTGCGCGGCTTTGGTGCGTTTTCGGTCAAGGCGCGGGATGCGCGCGTCGGTCGCAATCCGCGCACCGGCGAGGCGGTGCAGGTCGATGACAAGAAGGTGCCGTTCTTCAAGACCGGCAAGCTTTTGCGCGATCGGCTGAACGACAAGGACTGAACTGCGCGCGATCCGCTGGACATCGCGGGCGGCGTCCTCATATTGGGGCCAGCTTCTTCGGGATCGGTCCCATGATGAAATATCTTCGCTATCTGCTTTTGGCGTTTGTCGCCATTTGTCTTGTCACCTTCGCGCTGGCCAACCGTGAGGTTGCCGCCGTGCGGCTGCTGCCGGACAGTCTGGCCAATCTGCTCGGGCTGGTGGTCTCTATCGCCCTGCCGGTCTGGGCGATCCTGTTCGCCGGCCTTCTGATCGGTCTGGTGCTGGGCTTTGTCTGGGAATGGCTGCGCGGCCACGCTCACCGCGCCGCAGCCCGCAGCGTCAAGCGCGACGTGACGCGGCTCGAACGGGAAATGGCGGTGATGAAAGACGCCTCCGGCACGCCGCAGGACGACATTCTGGCGCTGATCGAAAAGCCCAAGGGCCGCTGATGGCTCCCGAGATGCGCGGCGTTCGGGTCAAGATCTGCGGCCTGCGCACGTTGGCCGATGTCGCCGCCGTTGCCGCATCGGGCGCGGCCTATGCCGGGTTCAACTTCTTTCCGGCCTCACCCCGCTATCTGACGCTGGCCGAGGCGCGACGCCTCGCCCTTGCCGCGCCGCCGGGTCTGGCCAAGGTCGCGCTGACGGTCGATGCCGACGACGCGACGCTCGATGCCCTTATCGAGGCGATGCCGCTGGATATGCTGCAACTGCACGGCCACGAAACCCCGGACCGCGTGGCAGCGCTGCGCACGCGCTATGGCCTGCCGGTGATGAAAGTCATTGGCGTCCGGGACGAAGGTGATCTGGCCGCGCTGTTCGACTACGCCACCGTGGCCGACCAGTTGATGATCGACGCCAAACCGCCCAAGGGCGCGGTGCTGCCCGGCGGCAATGGTCTGCCCTTCGACTGGCGGCTGGTGGCGCAGCGGCGCTGGCTGCGGCCCTGGATGCTGGCAGGCGGGCTGACGGCAGACAACGTGGCCGAGGCGGTGCGGCTGACCAATGCGCGCCAGGTCGATGTCGCTTCGGGCGTGGAATCAGCGCCCGGGATGAAGGATCACACACGGATCGCAGCGTTCGTGCAGGCGGCCAATCCGTCCTGACGTGCGGGCCTTCGCGTCCTGCCAGGCGCGTGTCGCGACGAATGACCGCGCCGCAGCGGCAACCGTCGGGATTGCCCCTTTTCCCCGCAGCCTCCCGGCGTTACATCCAGAGCAGCAGCGCAGGGGGCGAAAAATGGCCAAGGACAACCCGAATTCCTTCATGACCGGCCCCGATGAACAGGGCCGCTTCGGCATGTTCGGCGGGCGCTTTGTCAGCGAAACCCTGATGCCGCTGATCCTGGACCTCGAAGAGCGCTACAATTTCGCCAAGACCGACCCGACGTTCTGGGCCGAGATGGATGATCTGTGGAAGCACTACGTCGGCCGCCCCTCGCCCTTGTATCACGCCTCGCGCATGACAGCCGAATTGGGCGGCGCCAAGGTCTATATGAAGCGGGACGAGTTGAATCACACCGGCGCGCACAAGATCAACAACGTGCTGGGGCAGATCATCCTTGCCCGCCGCATGGGCAAGACCCGGATCATCGCCGAAACCGGCGCGGGCCAGCACGGGGTCGCCACCGCGACGGTCTGCGCCAAGTTCGGGCTGAAATGCGTGGTCTACATGGGCGCGCATGATGTCGAACGGCAGGCGCCCAACGTGTTCCGCATGCGGCTTCTGGGGGCCGAGGTGCATCCCGTCACCTCGGGGCGCGGCACGCTGAAAGATGCGATGAACGACGCCATGCGCGACTGGGTGACCAACATCCGCGACACGTTCTACTGCATCGGCACGGTGGCCGGCCCGCATCCCTATCCGGCCATGGTTCGGGATTTCCAGTCGATCATCGGCAAAGAGGTTCGCTGGCAGCTTGAGGAACAGGAAGGCAAGGGCCGCCTGCCCGACACCATCATCGCAGCCATCGGCGGCGGGTCCAACGCGATGGGCCTGTTCTATCCGTTCCTCGATGACCCAACCGTCAACATCATCGGCGTCGAGGCTGGCGGCAAGGGCGTCGATGACCGGATGCAGCATTGCGCCAGCCTGACCGGCGGGCGCCCCGGCGTCTTGCACGGCAACCGCACCTATCTGCTGCAAGACCCGGACGGGCAGATCCTTGAAGGCTTCTCGATAAGTGCCGGCCTTGATTACCCCGGCATCGGCCCGGAACATTCCTGGCTGCACGACATTGGCCGGGCGCAATATGTCTCGATCACCGATGCCGAAGCGCTGAAGGCGTTCCAGTTCTCGTGCCGGATGGAAGGCATCATCCCGGCGTTGGAGCCAAGCCACGCTTTGGCCCATGTGATGAAGATCGCGCCGAGCTTGCCGAAGGACCACATCATCGTGATGAACATGTGCGGACGCGGCGACAAGGACATCTTCACCGTCGCCAAGCATCTGGGCGTGACGGTCACCGTCTGACCCCGGGGCCACGATATCCGGCGAATCATCGGGGGCTGCCGACAGGTTTCTTCGGTCGCACCGGCGCTGCCGCATAAACCTCAGGTGGAGGTGCTCTACCGGACCCGCTTCAACATCCGGCAACAGCGCCGCGGCTGGGCCGTGCCGACATCCAACCCGCTGACAAGGCGGACCAAAGTCTGAACGCTGCTCCGGACCATGGTCGTAACCGTTTGATATTATTTGGGGCTTTGGGCCTAAACCTGAGTTTAGCCCTCCCCCTCAGCGGTTTAATGGACAGGCCCCTACCCTGAGTTCAATACCAATTCGCACGCTGTTACCCGATGTTCGTCAGGCCGACCCCGACGGCAAGCCTGGCTGGTCCTCCCCCCGATCCAACTGTCCCCGGATCACGGATCAGCCAGGTAGACCCGCCGGACCCAGATCGGACCCAACCTCGGCCGAACGGCCACCAACTCCAGGCACGATGGGTGCCTGAAAAGGACTGAAATGAAAAATCTTCTTCTTGCCACCGCCTTCGGGATGATCGCCAGCCTCGCGCATGCCGGGGTCACCGCGGATCAGGTTTCGGCTGCAATGGCCAAAGCGGGCTACACCAATATCGAGGTGAAGACCATCGGCGGCCAAATGAAGGCCGAGGGCTTCATGAACGGCGCCCAGGTCGAGGTGATCTATGACACCGCGACAGGCCAGATCATCAGCCAATCCAGCCACTCGGGCGTCCAGTCCGACTCCTCGGGCTCGACAAGCGGCACTTCGGGCGACGACAGCGGCGACGATGTCGGCGATGACCATGGCGGGTCGGGCAGCGGGTCTGACGATCCGGCTGGCCACGATGCCGGAGATGACCATGGCGGGTCAAGCGGCGGGTCTGACGATCCGGCGGGCCACGATGCCGGCGATGACCATGGCGGGTCGAGCGGCGGGTCGAACAGCGGTTCGGGCGACTCGGGCTCCTCCGGCAACGGCGGCAGCGACGACTCGAACGACGATTGATCTGCGCGGGGCTGGCGGCAAATGAACCCGCGCAGCCCCGCCTCGTGGCCGGGGGGGCCTGGAACAGACCAGCCCTCGGCCATGATCGGAACTGGCCGAATGCTTGGCGCGGCAGCAACGACAAGCGGTAGCGGAACCTCGGGCGGTGGCGGCGGCAACGTGGACGGCGGCAACGTGGATGGCGGCGAAAGCGGGCGGCAACGGCGATGGGTCAGCGCAGGCGTGATGACACATCGGCCCGCCTGATATTGGGCCAGAAGATGAACAGGCCGCGGTTGGCACTTGCCGGACCGCGGCCATACCCCGATACTGGGACCATGCGGAGACATCTCATGCAGCGGCGCGCTTTTCTAGTGACACTGGCCGGAGGGCTTGCACTGGCCCTGCCGGCCGTTGCGGCATTTTCCGATGATGTCATTACCCAACTCGCCCGGCAGGGCTATCAGAATATCTCGGTGTCAACGACATGGCTGGGCCGGACCCGCATTCTCGCGGTTCGGGATGGCGGCACGCGCGAGATCGTCATGAATCCGCGCACCGGGGAAATCCTGCGCGATCTCTGGACGGCCACAGACGGAACCCAGAAGACGGTCTCGATCGTTGACGACGTGAAACAGGGGGATCATGGCTCTTCCGGTGACGGATCGGGCCAGGGTTCGTCCGACGGCACTTCTGGCCAGGGCACGTCAGGATCCGATGACGGGTCGTCATCTGGCAGCGGGTCTGGCGGGTCTGATGATGGCGGCAGCAGCGGCGGTTCGGACTCTGGCGGTTCGGGCTCTGGTGGTTCGGATTCCGGCGGCAGTTCGGGCGGATCGGACGATGGCGGAACGTCGGGCGACACGACAGACGGCACGGACGACAGCGGATCAGGATCGGGCTCCGGCTCCGGTTCGGGACAAGATGGGCGCAACGATGACGGGCGTGAGGATGACGGCAGGCTTCGGTGACGAAATTTGACTATTGACCGCGAAACTGTGCCGCTAAGATTTCTTGCGGTTGGGTCCGGAGCAGGGGCGGCATGAAGAGACAAGGCGTCATTGCCGCGATTTTCCTGATCCAGGCGCTTTGCGCGGTGGTCTTCACATCGGACGTCCTGTCCTCGGTGCTCGGCATCGAAACCCGCCCGCTGCCGTGGGAATTGCGCGAGTTGATGGAAATCGGCGCGGCGATCGGGCTGATCCTTGGCACGGTGTTCGGCGGCCTGGCCATGCGCCACCTCTTGCGCGAACGCAACGAGGCGCATGAACGCCTGCGCCGCGCATCGGGCGCGTTTGGCGACCTTCTGGCCGAGAAATTCGCCGAATGGGGCCTGACCTCGGCCGAGCGGGATGTGGCGCTGTTTGCCATCAAGGGCATGTCCACGGCCGAAATCGCGGGCCTGCGCAAAACCTCGGAAGGCACGGTCAAGGCGCAGACCAACGCGATCTACCGCAAGGCCAGCGTCTCGGGCCGCTCGCAGCTTCTGTCGGTGTTCATCGAGGATCTGATGCGGGACGACACCATGCTGCGCGCCCATGCCGAGGCGGGGCATCCCGGCAATCAACCGCCCCGCAATCAATCGCCCCGCAGTCAATCCTCGGTCGCGTAAGCCTTCAGCACATCCAGCGGCACGATATCCAGCGTTCGCAGATGCGTCGCCGCCAGCCGCACCTGCGGGGCCGCCCCTTCCTCATGCGCCTGCAGGAACCGCGCCGCGACCAGACACCAGCCATCGCCGGGCTTCAGCCCCGGAAAGCCGAACTCGGGCCGGGGCGTGGTCAGGTCATTGCCAAGATATTTCGACAGCGCCAGAAACTCCGCCGTCATGATCGCGCAGACGGTATGCCGCCCCTGATCCTCCGGCCCGGTGTCGCAGCAGCCGTTCCGCCAATAGCCGGTCATTGGCCGCGTCGAGCACGGCGCCAGCACCCCGCCAAGCACGTTTCGGCTGTCTTCCTTCATCATCGCACCTCGCTGCGACAGGGTGGCCGGGATTGCCCGCCCGTGCAAGGCCGGGCTTTTCCGGCGGCGGGCCTGGGCAGGGCGCGGCATGAAACGTGCTGGCATCCGGGTGCGGTCTTCGGGCAAGATCGCACAGGGTTTGCGGGACGGTGCAGGGGTGCGATGCTGGCAGGGTGGAAAAACCTCGGACGAAAGAAGGACGGCAAGCGCCAGCCGCCCGTCTTTGGCTATTTCGACCGCCCCGACACCTCGCTGATTTCAGCGTTCATCGCGGACTGGAGCCGCGAGTTTCCCGGCTTCCGGGTCTACAGCGATGCCGATGTCGTGCCGATCCTGAACCGCCTGATGCCGGGCGCGGACGAGATCTACCTTGCGCTGCGCCTGCCCGCCGCCAAATCCGACATCGCCCGTCTCGCCTTGCTGCACGCGCATGGCGGGCTCTACGTCGATTGCCACTGCGGCTTGCGCGATGCGGCTTGGGTGCGCGCCGAACTGGACGCGCTGGGCCTGCACGAGATCATCGCCATCGAGCGGACCGAGCCCGCCCCGGTCGATCCGAATTTCCCCAGACACCTGATCAACGGCATCCTTTTTGGCCGCCAATCCTCGCCCATTCTGGAAGACCTCGCGCGGCAGGGCCTGGAGAATCTGCAGCGCCATCTGGCCTTGATCGCAAGCAGCGAGACCCCGCCCGATTATGACATCTGGTCGATGCTGGGCGCCTATGTGCTGACGACGATGATCTTGGAGCCCGCCTCGGACTACACGGATTTTCGCCGCGCATTGCGGGGCGGGCGGGTCAAGATTCTGCCGCTGCCTCAGGTCGCGATCCAGCTCAGCGCGCATCGGCGCCTCTACAATGGCCCCAAGAAGGTGCTGCACTGGACGAGGCGCCAGCAAGAAGAGCCGCTGTTCGATCCGGCGCTGCTGCCCGCGCTGCTTCGACGCTTCGCCCCGCCGAAATCCGGGCCCGACGATCCTGCCATTTGACCTTCGCAGGCCGGCTTTCTATAAGGCGCGCATGGCTTTGTTCTGCGCCCGCATCGCACGAATTATCGGCCCGGCGTTCTGACCTCAGACGCCGGGATCATGGCGCTTTGCCGCCCCCCGAAAGCCGACAGACCCGATGCAAGGACCGCCCCAGATGAGCGCCGATACACCCGTGACCGCCCCCGACTACCGCGACACCGTCTTTCTGCCCGAAACCGATTTTCCCATGCGCGCCGGATTGCCCCAGCGAGAGCCGGAGTGGCTGGCACGATGGGAGCGTCTGGGCGTCTATGACCGCCTGCGGACCAAGACGAACCAAAACGGATTGAAACGGCCGGATTTCGTGCTGCACGACGGCCCGCCCTATGCCAACGGGCACCTGCACATCGGCCATGCGCTGAACAAGGTGCTGAAAGACATGGTCGTTCGCAGCCAGCAGATGATGGGCCGCGACGCCCGTTACGTGCCCGGCTGGGATTGCCACGGTCTGCCGATCGAATGGAAGATCGAAGAGCAATACCGCGCCAAGGGCCTGAACAAGGACGACGTGGACGTGGTCGCCTTCCGGCAGGAATGCCGCAAGTTCGCCGAAGGCTGGATCGACATCCAGCGCGAGGAATTCAAGCGCCTCGGCATCACCGGCAACTGGACCGACCCGTATCTGACGATGGATTTCCACGCCGAGGCGGTGATCGCGCAGGAATTCATGAAATTCCTGATGAACGGCTCGCTCTATCAAGGCTCCAAACCCGTCATGTGGTCGCCGGTCGAAAAGACCGCACTCGCCGAGGCCGAGGTCGAATACCACGACCTGACCAGCCATACGATCTGGGTGCGGTTCAAGCCGCTGGACGGGGCCTTGGACGGCGCTGTGGTGGTGATCTGGACCACGACGCCGTGGACCATCCCGCAAAACCGGGCAGTTTCGTTCAACCCAAACGTCAGCTATGGCGCGTACCGCGTTGATGTCGCCGCAGAAAACGCCGCGACCATGGTTGGTGAGGTGGTTGTTCTGGCCGACAATCTGGCCGAAGCGGTGATGACGGCGGCCAAGGTGACCGCGTTTGACCGCCTGCGCAACGTCCCCACGGCCGAGTTGCAGGGCCTGATGATGGCCCACCCCTTCCGCGCCATCGACGGCGGCAATGGCGAGTGGGATTTCGACGTGCCCATGCTGCCCGGCGACCATGTGACCGACGACGCTGGGACCGGTTTCGTCCATACGGCCCCCAGCCATGGCGATGACGACTACCAGATGGGCCTGAAATTTGAACTGCCCATGACCTATAACGTCGAGCCCGACGGCACCTACCGCACAAGCCTGCCGCTGTTCGGCGGCCAGGCGATCATCACGCCCGAGGGCAAAGAAGGCCCGGCCAATGTCAGTGTCATCAAACAACTGGCCTATACCGGCACGCTGTTCGCCAAGGGCAAGGTCAAGCATTCCTACCCCCATTCCTGGCGATCCAAGGCCCCGCTGATCTACCGCAACACACCGCAATGGTTCGTGGCCATCGACAAGCCCTTGGAGGATGGCTTTGGCACCTATGGCGACACGATCCGCAAACGGGCGCTGAACTCGATCAACCAACTGGTCACCTGGACCCCCGTGACGGGTCGCAACCGCCTCCACTCGATGATCGAAGCGCGGCCCGACTGGGTGCTGTCGCGCCAACGCGCCTGGGGCGTGCCGCTGACTGCTTTCGTGAAAAAGGGCGCACTGCCGACCGATCCGGACTTCCTGCTGAGCAACACCGACGTGAACCTGCGGATCGCCGAGGCGTTCGAGGCCGACGGTGCCGATGTCTGGTATGTGCAAGGGTTCAAGGAAAAAATGCTGCTCGGCGTGGTCGATCCCGCGCAATATGAACAGGTGTTCGACGTGCTGGACGTGTGGTTTGACAGCGGTTCCACCCATGCCTTCGTGCTGCGCGACCGCCCCGACGGCTCCGCCGATGGCCTCGCGGACCTCTACCTTGAAGGCACCGACCAGCACCGCGGCTGGTTCCATTCCTCGATGCTGCAAGCCTGCGGCACCAAAGGCCGCGCGCCGTACCGGGCGGTTCTGACCCACGGCTTCACGCTGGACGAAAAGGGCATGAAGATGTCCAAATCGCTCGGCAACACCACAGCCCCGCAAACGGTGATCGACGAATACGGAGCAGATATCCTGCGGCTGTGGGTGGCGCAGTCGGACTACACGATCGACCTGCGCATCGGGAAGGAAATCCTGAAAGGCGTGGCCGACAGCTATCGCCGCCTGCGCAACACCATGCGCTACATGCTGGGGGCGCTGGCGGGCTTTGACGAGGCCGAACGGCTGCCGGTGGACCAGATGCCGGAACTGGAGCGCTGGATCCTGCACCGCCTCGCCGAGCTTGATGCCGAGGTCCGCGACGGCTACGCGAAATACGATTTCCAGGGCGTGTTCCAGAAGCTGTTCACCTTTGCCACCGGCGATCTGTCCGCCTTCTACTTCGACACCCGCAAGGATTCGCTCTATTGCGATGCGCCCACGTCCCTGACCCGCCGCGCCTGCCGCACGGTGATGGATGCGCTGTTCCACCGCCTGACCAGTTGGCTCGCGCCGATCCTGGTGTTCACGATGGAGGAGGTCTGGCTGTGCCGCTTCCCCGGCGAGGACATCTCGATCCACCTGACCGACTTCCCGGAAACACCCGCGAGCTGGCGCGACGATGCGCTCGCCGCGAAATGGGACGGCATCCGCGCCGCCCGTCGCGTGGTGACAGGTGCGCTGGAAGTGCAGCGGACGGCCAAGGTCATCGGCGCCTCGCTGGAGGCGGCACCTGTCGTCCACGTCGCCGACACCGCGATCCTGGCCGCGCTGAGGTCGGTGGAGTTTGCCGATATCTGCATCACATCCGGCCTGTCGCTGACCCATGACCCCGAACCGGACGAGGCGTTCCGCCTGCCCGACGTGCCGAGCGTCGGCGTGGTGTTCGAGCGGGCCGAGGGGCAAAAATGCCAACGCTGCTGGCGGGTGCTGCCGGATGTGGGCACGCACAAGCACCCCGGCACTTGCGCGCGTTGCAACGCGGCGCTGGCGTAGGATGGGCATTCATGCCCATCATCCCGTGAGATGGGCATGAATGCCCATCCTACCAACACCCTCACCACACCGTTCGGCCCCGTCTCGCTGCGCCAGGCGGATGGCCACATCACCGCCCTCGACTGGTGCGCGGACCCCGGTGCCGCCTCGCCGCTGATCGCCGAAGCCCTGGCCCAGCTTGCTGCCTATTTCGACCACCGCCTCACCCAGTTCGACCTGCCCATCGCCTTCGCCCGCGGCCTGACCGGCGAGGTCCAGCGCCAGATGGTCGCCATCCCGATTGGCGAGACGCGCACATATGGCCAGATCGCCAAGCTCACCGGAGCCTCGGCGCAAGCCGTGGGGCAGGCTTGCGGCGCCAATCCCTTGCCGGTCATCGTGCCCTGTCACCGCATTCTGGGGGCGACGACGCTGGGCGGATATTCAGCGCCGGGCGGCGTGGACAGCAAGGTCTGGCTGCTGCGCCATGAAGGCGCGGCGGGGCTTTTGCTCTGACCCACGATTTTTCGGCGAAAAATCAGGCCAAACGCCACAAGGCGGATTTTTCGGCGAAAAATCGTAGCCCTCGCCCTGCGCCGATTGTAACGGTTTCATGACGGACGCCTGAGCAGGGAAGTGGCATGAGTTTCACCGTGATGCTGGCCGTCCTTGGCTCTGCCCTGCTGCATGCCCTGTGGAATTCGCTGATGAAAGTCGGCATCTCGCGCTTGCAGGCGATGGTCACCCTGTCACTGGGCGAAGTGCTGATCGGCCTGCCGGTGGCGCTGATCTGGGGCGCGGGGTTCAACACCGCAGCGGCGTTCTGGGTGCTCGCGTCGGGCGTCACGCATTTCTTCTACAAATTCTTTCTCGCCTCCGCCTATGAGCATGGTGACCTCAGCCGGGTCTATCCCATCGCGCGCGGCGCGGCGCCGCTGCTGGTCGGGCTGGTCTCGGCGGGGTTTCTGGCCGATGTGATCTCGCCCGCCGAATATGCCGGCATTGCCGTGCTGGGCGCGGGCATCCTGTTGATGGCTCAGGGCGTGTTTCGCAGCGGCGAAAGCCGCAAGCTTCTGCCCTTCGCGCTGGGGTCGGCCTGCGCCACAGCGGCCTACACGCTGATCGACGGCACCGGCGCGCGGCTGTCCGGCAATGCGGTGGCCTACGTCGCTTGGGTCTTTGTCGCCGATGGCGCGGGGTTTGCCACGATCCTGCTGCTGTGGAAGGGGCGGGGCCTTTTGCCGCAAGATCGGGCCATGCTGGGACGCGGCGGTCTGGCAGCGGCGGCCTCGTTCGGCGCCTATGCCGTGTCGGTCTGGGCGATGACCGTGGCGCCGATCGCGGTGGTGGCGGCTTTGCGCGAAACCTCGATCCTGTTCGCCGTGCTGATCGGCTGGGTGATGTTTGGCGAGAGGATGACACCCGGCAAGGGGCTGGCCGCGCTGGTGATCGTGTCGGGCGTCATGCTCACCCGGCTGGCCTGAGGCGGGGGTTTCACACCGCCGGACGCCCGTGCCCGAATCAAAGGGAGTATTTGGACCACAATGATGAGGACGAGGCGCGCAGGTTCAGTCGATGCGCCCGGTATCCGCAAGCGGGCTTTGTGGGAACAGCTGCTGCGCGATCCCTGCAAAAGTCAGGTACAGCGAGGACGCGATCAGCCCGGTTTGCACCAGGGCTCCGGCATGGAAATTGCTGAAGGCCGCAATGGCCGCGCAAACAAGCCAGAGGATCGCGACGGCGAGGTTGACCTCGGCCCAGCGTTTGGTCCGGGTGGGGTGGATGAATTTCAGGTTCAGGAACATCGCGCCGGTCAAAGCGATGACCGTGAGCAGGGTCACGTAATAATTCGGCTCGGTGGCGAACAGCACCAGCACCACCATGTTCCAGCAGGCCGGAAACCCGGAAAAGCTTTTGTCCTTGGTCTTCATCCGCGTGTCGGAGAAATACACGACCGAGCCGTAAACGATGACGATGATGGCGATATATCCGGTCCAGCCCGGCAGCAGGCCGGATTTGAACAAAGCATAGGCCGGGATGAACACATAGGTCAGATAATCCACGATCAGGTCCATCAGGACCCCGTCGTAAAGCGGCCAGTTGGTCGTCACGTCGTAGCGGCGCGCCAGCGGCCCGTCGATGCCGTCCACCACCAACGCGAGCAACAGCCAGAGGAACATCAGGCTCCAGTTGCCATCCACCGCCGCCAGCATCGCCAACATCGACAGGATCGATCCGGTGGCGGTCAAAAGGTGGACGGATAGGGCTTTGAAGCGGATGTTCATATCCAGTTTGATGCCCGAAACGCCGCAATCGTGCAAGTCATCGCAAGGGCGTGATCGGGGCTTTGGACTCAGGCGCGCGGATGCGCCTTGGCATAAACTTCCATCAGGCGGGCGCTGTCGACGGCGGTATAGGCCTCGGTCGTGGACAGGCTGGCGTGGCCGAGCAGCTCTTGAATGGCGCGCAAATCGCCGCCAGCGGCCAGAAGATGCGTGGCAAAACTGTGCCTTAGCGCGTGCGGCGTTGCGGTGGCGGGCAGGCCGAGGCGGCCGCGGGCGAATTCCATCGCCCCGGCGATCAGCCTTGGGTTCAGCGCGCCGCCGCGGGTGCCGCGAAACAGCGGGGCATCCTTGGTCAAGGCGTGCGGGCACAGACGCGCATATTCGGCAACCGCGTCGCGTGCGGCGGGCAGGACCGGCACCAGCCGCGTCTTGCCGCCCTTGCCGGTGATCCGCAGCACGTCCGGCAGGGGATGATCGGCGCCGGTCAGACCCAGTGCCTCGGATATCCGCAGGCCAGAGCCGTACAGCAGGGTCACCACCGCCTGATCGCGCGCCGCGACCCAAGGCTCGGTCCGGTGATCGCCGATGGTATCCAGCATGTCTGCGGCGGCGTCTTCGGACAGTGGGCGCGGCAGCTTGCGGCGGTATTTCGGCCCGCGCGCCGACAGCGCGGCGGTGGCGTCGGTCCCGGCGTGGTCGGCAAGCCATCCTACGAAACTGCGAACCGCTGAGAGCCTGCGGTTCAGGCTGCGCGCCGACAAGCCGCCCGCACGCTCCGCCGCCATGAAGGACCGAAGGTCGGATTGCGTCAGCTCCAGCAGGGCTTTGGTGCCAAAGGCCTCGCCCCTGTGACCTGCGAGGAAGCCCAGGAATTCGGCCACATCCTGACCATAGGCCCGGACAGTATGGTCACTTGCCCCTTTCAGCGCGGACATCTCGGCCAGCCAGCGTGCCATTGCCTCGCGGCACTCGGGCGAAGCGGCGAGGGCGGGCGAAGCGGCGATTTTTGTCACGCCAGCCAGCGCTGCATGATGCGCTCGAACACCTGACCGAAGAACGCCAGCAGGTCGGTGCCGTGAGTGGCCTTGAACTGATGCGGGTCTTCCGCGCCCATCACCAGCATCCCCGGCAACCTGCCCTTGCCAAGGTCAAGCCGCAACAGCGCTTCGGAGCGGATGAATTCGGCCTTGGTCCCATGCAGATCGCCCGTGTCCGGCACCACTTGCCGCAAGACCACCGGGCGCGGCGTGCCCGGTCTGCCGCCCTGCATCGCCGCCAGCACAAAGCCCGCCGGGCCAAGGCTCAGCGCGGGGCCCATTTCCTTCACGCCGGACGTCTGTTCATGGCTTTCCAGCACCAGTCGCAGGCTTTCGACCTTCAGCATGCCGGCGACCTCGCCCCCCAGTCGGGCCAAAACGTCGTCAAAACTGGCAGGCTCCAGCAGGGTCAGCACCACGCGGTGCACCTGGTTCGTCCCCGCAAGGTTTTCGTAAGCCGCCGCAACCACGGTGCGGTGGGTATCCTCCAGCCGGCCCAGCCGCGCCTCCAGCCGCTCCATCGCGATGCCCCGCAGGTCCACGATGTTGCTGCCAAGCGCGCGTTCATTGGCGGCGATCAGCGCCGCCATCAGATCGGTGTCTTCAAGCACCCGCTCTGGCTCTGCCATCAGGCGGTCCCGCATGTCCGGATCGATCATCCTGTCCCCGCTCTGTCGGCGCTTGAGGGGCAATATACACGGCCCCCCAAGCCGTTACAGGATTTAGTTACAGAATCTTCTGCCCGGTCTTCGCCCAGTCCTTGTTGAACTGGTCCAGCCCCTTGTCGGTCAGCACATGGGAAATCATCGACTTGATCACTGCCGGCGGCGCGGTGATCACATCGGCCCCGATCAGCGCGCATTGGCTGATGTGGTTCGCGGTGCGGATCGAGGCGGCCAGAATCTGCGTCTTGTAGCCGTAATTGTCATAGACCTGCCGGATGTCGCCGATCAGCTCCATCCCATCCATGTTGATATCGTCCAGCCGCCCGACGAAGGGCGAGATGAACGTCGCCCCCGATTTGGCCGCCAGAATCGCCTGATTGACGCTGAAACACAGCGTCACATTGACCATTTTGCCCTCGCCCGACAGCACCTGGCAGGCCTTCAGTCCGTCCCAGGTCAGCGGCACCTTGACGGTGATGTTGGGCGCAATCGCGGCCAGCTTCCGCCCCTCGGCGATCATGTCGTCGGCGTGCTGCGCCACCACTTCCGCCGAAACCGGACCCGACACGATCGCACAGATTTCCCGCGTCACTTCGACAATGTCGCGCCCCGATTTCAGGATCAGCGAGGGGTTGGTGGTCACGCCGTCCACCATGCCCAGATCGTTAAGCTCGGCGATCGCGGGGACGTCAGCGGAATCGACAAAGAATTTCATGGGCGG
>Ga0105047_10009472_pt1 | contig 16028 bp, 12 predicted proteins | sample MAT04_FD_78384 | JGI IMG/M metagenome (GOLD analysis project Ga0105047, IMG submission 78384) | Freshwater microbial communities from Lake Fryxell liftoff mats and glacier meltwater in Antarctica - MAT-04 (megahit assembly) | ecosystem: Environmental > Aquatic > Freshwater > Ice > Liftoff...
CAGTATACCTGCAGCAGGCCAAGGTCTGCGAGCGGGCCGCCGAGGGTGCAAATCTCCCAATCGAGCACAGCGACCACTCGGCCGTGGTCGCCGACCATGCAGTTGTCCAGGCGATAGTCGCCGTGGACGATCGTGGCGAGGCCCTGCTCAGGAATCCTTCGGAGAAGTTCGTCGTGGACACGATCGACGGCCGGCAGCGCTCGAGTCTGCTGCTGGCTCCACTGGCCGTACCAGCGCTTCAATTGACGGGCGATGTAGCCCTCGTGGCGGCCGAGTTCGTGGAGGCCGGCGGCCTGCAGATCGACTGAGTGGATGGCCGCCATCGTGTCGACCAACGACTCGCTGGCCACCCGACGTCCGTCAGGGGAGAGGACCGCCTCCGCGACGTCTCGGTCGCGCAGCACGTGACCGTCGACGAAGCCCATCACATAGAATGGTGCGTCGTTGACGGAGAGGTCGGCGCAGAACCCGAGCGCCGGCGCGACAGGGACGGCAGAATGCTGCAGCCCGCTGATGATCCGGTACTCGCGGCCCATGTCGTGAGCGCTGGCGAGGACGTGGCCGAGGGGTGGCCGGCGTAGAACGAACCGAGCGCCGTCGGCACCCGTGACCCTGAACGTGAGGTTGGAGTGACCGCCAGCAATGACGTCGAAGGTGAACGGGCCGACGGCCCCGGTGACGGTGGCCTGCAGCCAGTCGCTGACCGCCGCCACATCAATACCGTGCACAGAACTCATTGCTTTCGTACGGTACCGCCCTTCGCTCTCGCGTGCGCCGTTGACCGGTATCGTGCCCTCATGGCCATCGATGTCACCGACGCAACCTTTCAGACAGAAGTCATCGACCGCTCGCACATCGTGCCGGTGATCGTTGATCTGTGGGCTCCGTGGTGCGGCCCGTGCCGCACGCTTGGCCCCATCATCGAGAAAGTGGTCGAGGCCACGGGCGGCAAGATCGTGCTGGTCAAGGTCGACACCGATCAGAACCCCGCCATCTCGCAGGCCTTCGAAGTCCAGTCCATCCCCGCCGTGTACGCCCTCAAGAACGGTGCCGTGGTCGACGGTTTCACCGGCGCGTTGCCGGAGCACCTGATCCAGCAGTTCATCGATTCGGTGATGCCCACCGAGGGCGAAGACGCCATGGCCGCCCTGCTCGCTGAGGGCACCGAAGGCTCGTTCCGCGCTGCATTGGAGATCGAGCCGGGCAACGAAGACGCCATTGCAGGCCTCGCCGAATTGCTCATCGCTCGCGGCGAGAACGAGCAGGCGTTGCAGTTCCTCGCCCGCATCCCCGAGACGGAGCGCACCCGCCACATTGCAGCCTCCGCCCGAGTGCAGGTTGCGCCCGACGACGATCACGAAGCCACGTTGACAGCACTGCTGGATCAGGTGAAAGCCGACGAAACTGCTCGCCAGCAATACGTCGACCTGCTCGAACTGATGGGCACCGATGACCCCCGAGTAGCCGTCTACCGCAAGAAGTTGACGGCCCGCCTTTTCTAGCCGGTCCGCGCGACCACCCGCGGCGGGTGCCGCGGGTAGTCGCTGCGGTTGGATTGTCCATGCTCGGCGCGGACCACGGGATCTAGATCTGACCGACACTGACCTGAGTGATGCACAGAGTCGCCAGCGGCTGGCGAGACGCGATGACAACGCTCTGCACAGCGCCCACGTAAGGGAGGTACACGTCGTGGGCTCCTGCCTCGAAGGTGACCGAGGTCCTGCGGCCTCCGATCACAACATCGGCCTGCACAGTGGTCCCGGTGAAGTAGCTGATGCGAAGAGCCCACCTGAAGTCGAACAGTTCCGACTCAAGAGGAATCATTGACGGCGTACCCGCTTCTACTCGCCACCCACACTTCTGCTCTGGCGCCGGTGGACTGTTCGTGGCGGGCCGGAACTGGGCGAGAACCAGGTGACCGTTGTCCGCAACGACATACGGAGATTCGCTGGGCTGGTCGAACCTGGGTCGCTCGGGGAGCGGCGCCAGAACCCGCGAGACGAGATGGTCTTCGAGAAACCATGGCGACAGAACGTCGTTCGGTGGCGGCCGATCGAAGATGACGATGTCGCCGAGGCGTTGGATATAGACTTGGGCGGTGCGGACGTAAAGCTCGGCCGATGTATCCGACCATGCCTTCACGATCTTCAACGAGGTAGCGCCACAGTTGGCGAGGAAGACCAAGAGGGTCAGCCCGATCACGGCCGGACGTTCGAGGATGTGACCAAGGTCGCGCCCACTTCGTTGGCGAGCGAGAGCGCCCGGCGGAAACATCGCCATGGCAATTGCGATTGCCGCGATAACAGAGGAATCGGCCACGAACCGGACATCGCGACCGATCTCCACACCGAACAGCGTGCCCCGCCCGCTTCCCGCGAGCAGGAACACATCCAGCATCAGGTAAGCACTGAGGAACAACCACGCCCGCCACGCCCCGCGCCGAGTGATCAGCGTTGTCAGGACCGCCGCCGCAAAGGCCAGCAACGGGATGACGTACGTCGTCGCGGAGGCGGGTGGCGCCAGACCGATGCCTGATGGGAGCGACGACCACCACCCGCCGAACAGCGCCGGCACGAAGCCCTTGGCGACGACTTCCCACGCCAACCTCGGTGTCATCGCCGCGCCTTCTCCGCCCAGTAGCAGGCCGACGGTGGAGAGATAGACCACGATGTAGCTGCCCGCCAACACAAGATGGGTGAGCCAGAGCCACCGATGCTCGCGCACCGCCTGCGCGACGCGGCGGAACACACCGCCGGAACTGCTCCAGAGCAAGGTGAACATTGCCAGTACAGGCAGCACGAGCAACGCCTTTTCCCAGTTGGCCAATCCGACCGCGACCATCGATACCGAAATGACTGCGTCGACACGCCGACCAGTGCGTAGATAGCGAACGTGGAACAACAGACTGGCAGCCATCACGAATTGCAGCAGCACGGTCTCGATTGATGTCGCGTACCAGAGATACCCGCTCAGAGTGAGTGGCGAGAACAGGTACACGGCGAGGGGGAGCAGGGCACCAAGGCGAGCACCGACCAACTCGCGGATGAGGAGCCAGACCATGACGGACGCTGCAAGCTGGAGCATTGTCATCACTACGGCTACCAGCAGGAAGTTCATCGGTGCGACGTGTTGTAGAACCCATACCACTAGGTAGCCACCCGGCTTGAGATGACCATTGCTGTCGGGACGCATCAGCGCGTCGAGCGACAGGGGCGAATGGGCAGCTCGATACATCAGCGGAAAGTCGTCCTCGAAGAAGAACCCCTCCAACACTGCCCACCAACGAAACATGATCTGCAACGCGATCAGTGTCAGCGCCGCACGACCGACTTGTCGGGTTGACCAACGTGGGCGGAGCTTCGATGGCTCCGAACCTTGGGTGGCTTCGAGTTCTGACCGTGGAGCGTCGTCGAGCTGAGTGGAGGCGCTGTTCGTCATGACCGCGCCAGAGTAGTTCCACACGTACGATCACCAGGCGCAAGGACTGCGACTTCCAGAAGGTCATCTTCACTGGTGTCGCTTGGACCCTCTTCCACCGCATCGCCAGGAGGTGCTGCACGAACGGTGTGGCGGGTCGTGTCCGATAGCGTCACCTTCCGTGTCTGACGAGGAGCGCATGCTGCGCGTGGGAATGGTCAGTCCGTACAGCCTGTCGGTGCCTGGCGGAGTGCAGATGCAGGCGATGGGCCTGGCCCGCGAGCTGCGCCGAATGGGTCACGAGGTGCGGGTGCTCGGCCCCTGCGATGGGCCACCACCAGCCACCTTCGTCACCCCTCTGGGTAACAGCCTGCCGACGTCCACCAACGGCTCGGTCGCCCCGTTGGCACCAGATCCTGCCTGCGTGTTGCGCACGATGCGGGTGCTCTTCGAGGAGCAGTTCGACGTCCTGCACCTGCACGAGCCGTTCGCACCCGGCCCTCCGATGACGTCGATGCTCTTACACCCGGCCCCCGTGATTGCCACCTTCCACGCAGCGGGCGATAGCCCCAGCTACAAGTACGGCAGTGCGCCCATGAAGGCCGCTGCCAAGAACATCGCCCGCCGCATCGCGGTCTCGAAGGATGCGCTCGCACTCGTGCAGGCTGCGGTGCCGGGTGACTACGAGGTGCTCTACAACGGGGTGGAACTTCAGGACTACCGCGCCGCAAAGCCCTACCCGACGACGGGCCCAACGGTCTTCTTCTGTGGTCGACACGAGGAGCGCAAGGGCCTCGATGTGCTGCTGGCGGCGATGCCCCTTCTCGGCGCTGATGTGCAGTTGTGGGTCGGGAGCAATGGCCCGGACACAGAACGCCTGCGCACGCACACCACAACCGATACACGCATTCACTGGCTGGGCAGGCTCAGCGATGAGGAGAAAATCGCTCGCCTGAAGGGCGCCGACGTGTTCTGCGCACCATCGCTGCACGGCGAGTCGTTCGGCGTCGTGCTCATCGAGGCGATGGCCGCCGGCACCTGCATCGTCGCCAGCGCGCTCGATGGCTACCGCAATGTCGCCACCGACAACGTCGATTCGCTGCTGGTCCCGCCCGGCGATGCAGCTGCACTCGCGGGCGCGATTGCCAAGGCCCTCCAGCGCCCTGAATTGAGCGCACGGCTGGTTGCCGCCGGAGACCGCAGAGCCGACGATTTCTCGATGCTCGCCCTCGCCAACGCATATGCGGCGATGTACCGCGAAGTGGCAGCTCCGCCCAGTCGGACCCGTCGCCCGATGTCGCCGTGGCCGTTCATGTCCGGCCCGGTCTCGCCCCGCCAGCGGCGCCGCACCCGTATGATGGCGCCATAACGGCGCAGCCCCCCAGCGCCCCGACACCTCGGAGTCACTACAAATGGTGTGGATCATTCTTCTGGTCGTCGTAGCGCTACTCGCTCTCTACGGCATCGTCAGCTACAACGGCCTGATTCGCGGCCGCAACCAGGTGGAGAACGCCTGGTCGCAGATCGATGTGCAGCTCAAGCGCCGTATCGACCTCATCCCCAACCTTGTGGAGACCGTCAAGGCGTATGCCGCCCACGAGAAGTCCACTTTGGATGCGGTCATCCAGGCCCGCAACGCCGCCATGGCTGCGCCAGCCACCCCGCACGGTCAGGCCGAGGCCGACAATCAGCTGACCGGTGCCCTGCGCCAGATGTTCGCCCTCGGCGAGGCGTATCCGGACCTGAAGGCCAACCAGAACTTCCTCGCACTGCAGGAAGAGCTCAGCGCCACCGAGGGTCGCGTTGCCTACGCCCGCCAGTTCTACAACGACAGCGTGCTGGGCTACAACAACAAGCTGCAGGCATTCCCCACGGTCTTCTTCGCCCGCATGCTGAAGTTCGAGAAGCGCGAGTACTTCGAGACCGACGAGGCCGCCCGCGAGGTGCCCAAGGTCCAGTTCTGACCTCGCCATGTTCGAACTGATTCGTGCAAACAAGCGACGAAGCGTCGCGCTCATTGCCTCGTTCGTCTTGGTGCTGGTGTTGGTCGGTGCCGCATTCGGCCTGCTCATCGGTAACGGCCTTGCGGGCACACTCATCGCCCTCGTCTTCGCTGGAGGAATGGCCTTCTTCTCGTACTGGAAGGCGGATGCCATCGCGCTGAAGGTCAGCAGGGCGTACCTCGCAGACCCGGTCGAGTTCCAACGGCTTCACAACCTGGTGGAAGGCTTGTGTATCGCCAGTGGCCTTCCCAAGCCAGGCATCTACATCGTCGACGATCCGGCGCCGAACGCGTTCGCGACAGGTCGCGATCCCAAGCACGCAGCCATCGCCGTCACCACGGGGCTCCTGGAAAAGCTGAACCGCGTCGAGTTGGAGGGTGTGCTGGCTCACGAGCTCTCCCACATCCGCAACTACGACATTCTGGTGAGCACGCTCGCGGTCACGCTGGTGGGCTCGATTGCGCTGCTGACCAACATCGGCATCCGCATGATGTGGTGGAACGGCGGCCGTGAGCGTCGCGACGGCGACCAAGGCGGCAGCGGCAACATCCTCGCGTTCGCCGGCTTCGCGCTCCTGATCTTCGCCCCCATCATCGCCAAGGCGATGCAGGCCACCATCAGCCGTCAGCGTGAGACGTTGGCCGATATCTCTGCTTGCCAGCTCACGCGCTATCCCCCCGGCCTCATCTCTGCCCTGGAGAAGCTGCGCGACGACGTCACCGTCACTCACGCCGCCTCCACGGCGACGGCACATATGTGGATCGAGCAGCCGATGTCGGGTGTCGGCGACCACGGCAAGATGGGCAGGTGGAACAAGATGTTCGACACCCATCCTCCGCTGGAAGAGCGCATCGCTCTGCTGCGCGAGCTATGAGCCGCAGTCTTCGATTCCTCGCTGCAGTCGCGTTGACGACCATCGCAGTGGCGTGCGGCGGCGACGACTCGTCGTCACCCACCGTCGAGCCGGCCACCTCCGCTGTTGCTACGACCAACGCCGCCACAACGACAGCCGCACCCACCACGACACTGCCGGCCACCACGACACTGCCGGCCACCACCACCACCGGGCTGCTCGTGCCGGTGTACCCGTTGACTGGTTTGCCAGTCACCGACCCCATCGCTGCCGAGCGCCCCGCGCTGGTCGTCAAGATCGACAACAACGCCGCTGCTCGCCCACAAAGCGGCCTCAACGAGGCCGACATCGTGTTCGAGGAAATCGTCGAGGTGCAGACGCGCTTCGCGATTGTGTTTCAGTCGCAAGGTGCAGATCCGGTTGGCCCCATCCGATCCGGACGAACACAAGACATCCAGCTGCTGGGTTCGCTCAACAGCCCGCTGTTCCTTTGGAGCGGTGGCAACGGCAACGTCACCAGGGCGATCGAGGGCAGCGACTTCGTCAACCTCAGCGCCCAGCGCAACAACGTGTACAACGCCGCCGGCTTTTTCCGCAGCAATCAGCGCAGCAACCCGCACGACCTGTATGCGTCCACCACAGCAGCGTGGACGCTTGCACCCGAGGGCGCCAGCGCACCCGCGCAACAGTTCCGCTACCGCAAGCCCGGCGAGCCAGCGGTAGGAGAAGGCAGAACGGGCGTCGACCTCAACATGGACGGCTTGCCCATCGAGTGGCGGTTCGACGCTCCTTCGGGTGCCTACCTGCGCTCGAATGGCGGTACACCGCACATGGACGAGCTCAGTGGGCAGGTCAGCACGGAGAACGTGCTGGTGATGTTCGTGGACTACCAGCCCAGCCCCGCCGACGACCGCAGCCCCGAGGCGCAGACAATCGGCAGCGGCGAAGTGTGGCTGTTCACGGATGGCGTGCTGCAGCGAGGCACGTGGACGCGCACCGACCGGCTGTCGGCAATCGTGCTCCACGATGCCAGCGGCGCGACGATCCCGCTGACACCCGGCCGCACCTTCGTCGAACTCGCTCGCGTCGGCAGCGCCAACGCCACCCCTACGTGAACGCGGGTCCACGGCGGCGCAAGCCAGGCGCCTAGGAACCTCAGTGGCCAATGGCATCGGCGTTGGATAAGGTGAGCCCCATGGGACGGGCAACGAATCCAGCCACAGCAGCGGCACCAGGCTGACTGGCTGCGGTAGCCCTCGTCCACGTGCTTCCCAGCGGACGCGTCACCTTCGTGTTCACCGACGTCGAGGGCTCGACGCGGTTGATCCGCCGCGTGCCCGAGCGGTACGTGGAGGCGTTAGGACGTCACCGTGAGATCGTGCGGGAGGGTGTGGCCCGCCACGGTGGCGTTGAAGTCAGCACCGAGGGCGACTCGTTCTTCCTCGCCTTCGCCGACGCTGCTGCTGCGCTTGCCGCGTGCGCTGAGTTGCAGCGGGCGCTAGAGAACGAACCATGGGACGCGTCGTGTGTGCTCCGGGTGCGGATCGGGCTCCACACCGGGCTTGCCGCACCCCAGGGCGACGACTACGTCGCGCTCGCGGTGCACCAAGCGGCCCGCGTTGTTGCGGTGGCGCACGGCGGTCAGGTGGTGCTCACCCCCGACGTGCTGGAGGCGGCCACGGTGCCACCCTGGCTCGCCGCTCGTTCGCTCGGCAGGTATCGCGTCCGCGACTTCGACCAGCCCCTCGAACTTCTACAACTCGATCACACCGACCTGCCTCGTGCCTTCCCTGCGCTGCGGGTGCTGCCCGCCGATCACCACAACCTGTACCCGCCCGAAGGCACGTTCCTCGGACGCTCCGCCGAGCTGGACGAACTGATCGAAGCGGTCGGGCCGGGACGTTTGGTCACCGTTGCCGGCCCCGGTGGAGTCGGCAAGACACGTCTGGTGGTCGAGCTCGGCCTGCGCACGTACGCGCACTGGCCCGACGGCGTGTGGTTCGTCGACCTGGCGTCCATCGACCAGCCAGCGGCGGTTCTGCCCACGATCACCGCCACCGTCGGTGCTGGCCCGGGCCCTACGGCCGATCCGCTCGACGCGCTCGTTGAGTATCTCGCCGCCCGCCGAGCGCTGCTGTTGCTCGACAACGCCGAACACCTCCGCGAACCACTGGCGCACATCGTCCACGCTCTGCTACGCCGTGCGCCTTCATCGGGCGTCGTCGTCACCAGTCGTGAACGACTCAGGTCAGCCGGCGAGGTGCTGGTGCAGCTTGGCCCGCTGGCCGCCGATGGCGAGCCGGCTGAATCGCCGGCCGTTCAACTGTTCTGCGAGCGAGCACGACGTGCCGCTCCGGGGTGGGCACCATCCGGCCATGACTTCGACATCATCGCCGAGCTGTGCCGTCGGCTCGACGGCCTACCGCTCGCCATCGAGATGGCCGCGGCACGTAGCGCTGCGATGCGGCCCGGCGACATCATGGCCGCCTTGGTGGCCAGGCCTGATCGGCTCTCGAGCAAGGACCCCACTGCTGACGAGCGCCACCGCAGCCTCGAGTTGCTGCTCGAGTGGAGCGAGTCGCGCCTCACCGACGATGAACGTAGCGCCCTGATGGGGCTCGGTGTGTTCGCCGGTTCGTTCGGCTACGAGACTGCGCGCGCCGCGCTGGCAGATGACGTCGCCGCCGACGACGTGCCCGACCTGCTCTGGTCGCTCGTTGACAAGTCGCTCGTCGCCACCGAACCGGCAGCTGAGGCCACCCGATACCGGCTGCTCCACACGGTACGCTCGTTCGTCCGTGGACGATCCACCGTCGAGCAAAAACACACGACCGCCCGGCGCCTCGCTGGGTACCTCGACCAGCGGGTGGGTCCCGACCGGCCCCTCGATCAGGTGTGGTTCGGCCACATGGCCGACGAGCTGGACACCGTGCGAGGTCTGGTGTTCTTGCTCGCCGACACCGACCCGGTACCAGCGCAACGCTTGGCCTGGTCGATCGCCACCTTCTTCGACATGCAACACCAGACGCATGTGGCGATCACCGAGTTGCGCGGCCACGCCCATCTCCTGGCTGCGCGCACGCCGGAGGGGGTAGGACTTCTCACCCGTCTCGCCGACCTGCACACCCGCGTCGGCGAGCTCGACGCCGCCGACGCGGTGGTGGCTTCGGCGGCATCGCTGCAGCAGCAGGTGGGGGGTTGCCCGTGGGACGACGTGTGCGTCGAACGTTCGCAGGGCGAGGTGCTCGTTCGCCGGCTCGACTTCCTTGGCGCAGTACAACTCGCCGAGGCCGCGCTCGCTCGAACGCCCAGCCGGTGGGGCCAGCGCCGGATGGCGAATCTCCTCGGAATCGCCTACAGCGAAGTCGGGGACGTGGCCGGGGCGGCGCGCTGGTTCGCCAGGGAGCTGGAGCTCTCGCAGGAGCAGAACTTCGCCGCTGGGCTCCCGAGCGTGCACGCCAACCTTGCTGAGGGTTTGCTGCGGATCGGTGACCAACGCGGCGCAGCGCGCGAACAGCTTGCGTGTCTCACACTGTCGATGCAGTATGGCCAGTCCATGATGGTGGCCTTCTCTGCGATGGTCGCCGCGCGCCTCGCAGTCCTGGCCGACGACTGGACGACGGGCGCCCAACTGCAACTCGCCGCAGAGCAGATGCTCGACGAGGTCGGCGAAGTTCTGTACTCGAGCGATCGGGCGGCCGCCGATGAGCTGCTGGTCGTATGTCGCTCCCACCTCGGAGAGCAGAAGTTCGAGGACCTCCGAGGGAAGCCATTGCCCCTCGACGCGACAGTGGAAGTCAGCGAAGATGTGCTCCGGCGCGTTGCCAGCGGCGCCACCTGAACAAGGAGATCTGTAATGCCTAGCTCCGTACCCGCACATCCGTTCGGCTGGGATGGATCTGTTGCATCAAGCCGGGAGGGCGGCGGGTTCGCCTATGTGCCGAACCGCGCGATCGCCCGACTACCGGCGAAGTTCAAGCTGAGCGCGGTCTCCGGGTTGGGCGAGGACATCGGCCGCGTCGAGGGGCCAGTGGCGGGATGGGAGACGCTAGTCGGGTCGTTCGACGTGGTGCGGGTGGTTGCCCACCTCAGGTCGCTCGGTATCCAGGCGCAACCCGATCATGTGTTCTTCGCCCACGGTGAGTGCTGCTGTAGTGATCACCCCGCCGATCTGCTGGCGAACCCGATGCGCGCGAACCCGATGCGCGCGAACCCGATGCGCGCGAACCCGATGCGCGCGAACCCGATGCGCGCGAACGACCTTGCCGGCAGGAGCTCAGCGCGGCCATCGGGTCGACCCGAGTTCCCGGCCACCGGCGTGAGCGCGACGGGCCCGCTCGTCACCATTCTCGATACAGGTCTTGCGGGCAAGGATGCGTCCGGTGTCTCGCACGTCCCGACGCTGCTTGCTGCCAAGCTTGCAACCAAGCCGGCGTCGATCCGTGGCGTGCTCGACGTGCCCGACTACCAGGGCGATGGCTGGCTCGATGTGGTCGCCGGCCATGGAACGTTCATCGCAGGTCTGGTCGAGCTGCACGCGCCCGGTTGCGTGCTCGAAGTGCGTCGCGCGATTCAACCCGAGGGGCAGGCTGACGAGTCGCTGGTGGCGAGCATGATCATGGAGATTGCCGGACGCAAAGCGAACCTGAGACCCGCGTTCTTGAATCTCTCGTTCGGCGGTGACATCTGGGACAGCGCTCCTGTGCTGCTCCAAGCCGTGGTCACGGCTCAAGCGGTAGGCATCGTCGTGGTGGCGTCGGCCGGCAACGACGGAATGTGTCGGCCCACGTACCCGGCCGCATTCCCAGGCGTGGTGAGCGTCGGCGGCATCGGTCCGGATGGGCCCTCGTGGTTCAGCAACTACGGCGACTGGGTACGCGCCTGCGCCCCGGCGGAAGACGTCGAGAGCGCGTTCTTCACGCAGTGGGATGGCAGGAACCCCGCGATCGACGGTGTCGATCGCGACAAGTTCACCGGGTCGGCGGTGTGGAGTGGAACCTCTTTCGCGACCCCGCTCGTCATCGCTGCGTTGGTTCGCGAGATCCGACGCTCAGGATGTTCGGGCGCCGAAGCGGTTCGGCGGTTGATCGACGCGCCGCACCTCGGTCGAGTTCCCAACCTCGGCACGGTCGTGAACGTCTGAGCAATCGGGTTCGCACTGCGACCGGCGGCGGGATGGCTGGTGCCGGCGGTACCCGTCTCCGGCGTAGCTGGTGCTCCGTCGGCAACGGTACGCTGAATCCATGACTTCGCAGACGTCACCATCTCGCGTTACTGGCACCATGCAGGTCAAGCGTGGGCTTGCCGAGATGATGAAGGGCGGCGTCATCATGGACGTCGTCAACGCCGAGCAGGCGAAGATCGCTGAAGACGCCGGCGCCTGCGCCGTCATGGCGCTCGAGCGGGTCCCCGCCGACATCCGCCGCGACGGTGGAGTTGCCCGTATGAGCGACCCGGAGATGGTCGAGGGCATCAAGGCCGCCGTCACCATTCCGGTCATGGCCAAGGCTCGCATCGGCCACTTCGTGGAGGCGCAGATCCTGCAGGCACTTGCCGTCGACTACATCGACGAAAGCGAAGTGCTCACCCCTGCCGACGAAGCCCACCACATCGACAAATGGGCCTTCACCGTGCCGTTCGTCTGTGGCGCCACCAACCTTGGCGAGGCACTGCGGCGCATCAGCGAGGGCGCCTGCATGATCCGTAGCAAGGGCGAAGCAGGCACTGGCAACATCGTCGAGGCCGTCCGCCACCTGCGCAGCATCATCGGCGACATTCGTAAAATCACCCAGGCCGACAATGCCGAGCTGTTCCAGTGGGCCAAGCAGTTGCAGGCACCGCTTCCGCTCGTGCAGGAAATCGCCGAGACCGGCTGGCTGCAGGTGCCGTTGTTCTGCGCCGGCGGCATCGCCACGCCCGCCGACGCCGCGCTGGCCATGCAGCTCGGCGCTCAGGCAGTCTTCGTTGGTTCGGGCATCTTCAAGAGTGACGACCCGTCGCCGCGAGCGAAGGCCATCGTCGAGGCCACCACTCACTTCCGCGACGCCGACATTCTGGCCAAGGTCAGCCGTGGCCTCGGGACGCCGATGACCGGCATCGGGATGGACGAAATCAACCAGACCACGCGTTTCGCAGAGCGCGGCTGGTAGTCGGTCGTGCCCCCTACGGAGCCGCCAGGTGAACGCCGGCGTCGGCCAGCCGGACGTCGGTCAGCCAGTAGTTGGCATCCTTGCGCTGCAGGGCGCCTTCGCCGCGCATGAAGACGCGCTGCGCGGCCTGGGTGTAGACACCAGGCAGGTCCGCACGCCACTCGACCTTGCACACGTGCATGCCTTGGTGATGCCTGGCGGGGAGAGCACCACCATGTCGCGACTGCTCGATACGTCGCAGCTGTTCGAGCCACTGCAGCAGCGGCTGACCGAGGGCCTTCCCGTATTCGGCACCTGCGCCGGCATGATCCTGCTCGCTTCGAACGTGCTCGACGGCCGCCCCGACCAACGCAGCTTTGGCGTGATCGATATCGACGTGCGTCGCAATGGCTATGGCCGCCAGGTGGACAGCTTCGAGACCGACATCGCGGTTGCGGGGCTGAGCGCCCCGTTCCACGCAGTGTTCATTCGGGCACCTAAGGTAGTGACGGCTGGCACCGCAGTAGAGGTGTTGGCCACGCACGACGGCGTGCCGGTTCTTGCACGTCAGGGGCACGTCATGGTGGCGTCGTTCCATCCAGAGGTCACACCAGACACACGGCTGCACGAGATGTTCCTGCAGCACAACGGATTCAGCACCGAGCCACGCTCGTCCAGTAGGGAAAGGGGATAGTCCAATGTCGGGCCATTCCAAATGGGCAACGATCAAACACAAGAAGGGCGCTGCCGACAAGGCGCGTGCCAAAGTGTTCAACAAAATCGCCCGTCAGCTAGAAGTCGCCGCCCGCGAGGGTGGCGGCGACGCTTCCACCAACGCCTCGTTGCGCACGGTCATCCTGAAGGCGAAGGGCGCGCAGATGACGAACGACGCAATCGACCGCGCGGTGAAGCGTGGCGCAGGTGTCTCCGACGGCGGCACCTACGAAGCGATCATGTACGAGGGCTACGCGCCGGGTGGCGTGGCGATGTTGGTGGATGTGCTCACTGACAACCGCAACCGCAGCGGCGGCGACGTCCGCAACATCTTCGCCAAGCTGGGCGGGGCGTTGGCCGAGCCGGGCGCCGTTGGTTGGCAGTTCAGCCGTCGCGGCGTGCTGCTGGTTCAAGGCGGCGATGAGGACAGCGTGATGATGGCGGCCCTCGAGGCGGGTGCCGACGACGTGGCCGACGACGGCGACGGAATGTGGCGCCTGACCTGCGACCCAGCGCATGTCTTCGATGTCCGCGACGCTCTGCAGGCCGGTGGGGTCAAGGTGGAATCCGCTGAGAGCACGATGGTGTCCAGCCTGACCGTCGAGGTCACTGATGCGGAAGATGCACGCAAAATCCTGCGCATCATCGACGCGTTGGAGGACAATGACGACGTGCAAGACGTCTACAGCAACTTCGACATCAGTGAAGAACTGATGGAACTGGTCGGCGAGTGAGCATCTCAGTCGGCGACGCCGCACCCTCGTTCACGCTGTCAGCCACAGGTGGGGGGGAGGCATCGTTGAGCGACTTCCTCGGTCAGCCGCTGGTTGTGGTGTTCTACCCCGGCGACGATACGCCCGTGTGCACGAAACAGCTCAATAGCTACAACAACGATCTGTCGCAGTTCGAGGCGCTCAATGCGCAGGTAGTGGCCATCTCTGCCCAGAGCGTGGAGAGCCATGAGAAGTTCTCTGACAAGCACGGCTTCAAGTTTCCGTTGCTGGCTGACACCGACAAATCGGTGGCAGCTGCCTATGGCACGCTTGGTCCGCTCGGGTTCCCACGACGCAGCGTGTTCATCGTCGATGCCGACGGTGTCGTGAGGTATGCACACCGAGCCATCGCTGGCCTCACCTTCCGCCCTGTCGGCGAACTCATCGACGTGTTGCTCAGCCTTCCCCGCTAGCCGCTCAACACTTTGCTCTGGCACGGGCCGGCGCTGCAGAGATCGGTGAACTCGCCGGTGAGTAGGAACGTCAGCGCCTGCTGCAGAACCAGTGGCTCGTCGCTGCCCGCGCCGTGCGGGTCGCGCCCGTACTCGGGGTCCGTCGGAGGCAGGTTCACTGGCGGCGGCGCGGGGGTGCCGAAGTCCCAGAGCACCAAGATCGCGTTGGTTGGCGCTGCTGGGTCGAGCGGTGCGAGGTTCCACATCGGGGTCGCATCGTTGCTGCGCCCATTGGCGATCGCGGGCGTGTGGACTGCTGCCCCCAACGTGCGTGCCAGCGTCTCGGTGGACACATTGGCAACCTGGTGATCGCCGAACGCCTCCACCATCAGGACATGCTTTGCTTCGATGCCCTCATAGGGATCGGTGGTGAGGTGCTGTGCGTAGCCGTTGTTCTCACCACGATCCCACAACAGCTGAATCAGTTGCAGCGCAATCGCCCGCTCGACAGGGTCCGTGTACGCAGCATCGAAGACGACTTGGAACTGCGGCCAGTCGCTGGACCGGGGGAGGAGCAGCGAGTAATTGCTGCCGGGCACTCCCAGCACGGCTCGTGACCACTCGCTGCTGATCGCACTGGCAGCGCCGCCGAGAATGCCACCCTGGCTGTTGCCGACGAACTGCGTCTGCCCCGCAGCGACGATCGGCGTGCCGCCAGCGGTTTGGAACGCCGGCGACGAGACGAAGCCATCGGCGTTGTTGAGGAGCCGGCCAAGGAACTGCTGGTTGAGAAGGCCCTGTTGCAGCCGGTCGGCCTGCTGGTTGAAGTGCGAGAGATCGCCGAGAATTGTGGCGAGCGTGGCGATGTCCTCGGTGCTCATTCCAATCTCGTCGGTGGCGCACGGAGCCGCGATTCCGATCTGGGCGGCGAACGACAGTGCATCGACCTCAGTTCTGCTGCCCAACAAGCCGTGGCCGTAGACGATGCCTGGCACCGGCGCGGCGGGTGCGACAGGTACGACGCAGTGGAAGGGGGCCGTGAAGTCCGGCGACTGCGCGTTGCGGGTGGGCAGGCCATCGGGACCGAGAGTGAATGTGTTGCCGGGCGAACCATCGGCGGTCAGAAAGTTCGGGACCTCGAACGTGCCGTCGATGGTGCGGACGTTGCCGATCTCGGTCTGCGACGTCACCGTGAAGGCGGGAGCGCCATCGCCGAGCGTCTCGTAGGCCTGGCTACGGATACTGAGCAGTCGGCTGCTGAGGCTCTCGGCGCTGGCGACGGTGAAGTCCCAGGCCAGGTACAGCCCGTCGGTGGTCACGCCGTCATCGGCCAACTGACCAAGTAGTTCACGAAAGGCACGCGCTCGCTCCAAAGGTTCGGGCGCACCCGTAACAGCGGCCCGAAAAGCGGCGGTTGGTTCGATCAGCGTGCCGTCTGAAGCCTTCAGGTTCCTGAGTGCGACAACGAGGTGATGCCCCTCGCGCAGGCTGATCGCAGGGTGGACCATGAGCAGCTGGTCGCCCTGCGGAGCGGGCGCATCCAACTCCGCCCAGTACGGCACTCGCTCACCTGTGGTGGTGTCGAGCAGCACGATGGGCGCATCGTCGTCCAGCGAGGCACCGATGTCGTTGCTGCCCGCGATGCCACTGGCGACAACATCCAGCGACGGAACCAGCGACAAAAGTGCTGAGCCGGGAGAGAAGCCATCCGCGCGGTTCTGGTCGGTCACGTCGATGGGAACACCGTC
>Ga0105047_10009473_pt1 | contig 16028 bp, 10 predicted proteins | sample MAT04_FD_78384 | JGI IMG/M metagenome (GOLD analysis project Ga0105047, IMG submission 78384) | Freshwater microbial communities from Lake Fryxell liftoff mats and glacier meltwater in Antarctica - MAT-04 (megahit assembly) | ecosystem: Environmental > Aquatic > Freshwater > Ice > Liftoff...
GAGCCGATACCGGCGCATTTGGAGCATGTCGGCCCGTTGGTGGAGCGATCGGGTTGTGCCGCGGGATTCGTGATGGACCCCGATGCGGACCGCCTGGCGCTGATTGACGAAAAGGGCCAGTGCATCTCCGAGGAATTGACGCTGGCGCTGGCGGTCAAACAGCGGCTGACGAAGCAAGCCGGCCCGGTGGTAATCAACATGTCAACGTCCCGCGTGTTGGAGGACCTGGCTGCGGCGCGAGGTTGTGCCTGCATTCGGGCGGCCGTGGGCGAAGCGAATGTCGTCACGCAAATGCGCGAACTGGAAGCGGTGATCGGCGGGGAAGGCAACGGCGGAGTGATTGACCCGCGCGTCGGCTGGATTCGCGATCCGTTCATCGGCATGGGCCTCATTCTGGAGCTGATGGCCGAGACCGGACAGACGTTGAGTGAACTTGTGGCGGGCCTGCCTCGCTACGCGATGCTGAAAACAAAGGTGACGCTGCCGAGGGAGAAACTGCCGGCCGGTTTCGCGGTACTACAAGCGAGATTCGCTGACGCCCGCGTCAATCGCATCGACGGCCTGCGGCTCGACTGGCCCGACCGCTGGCTGCATGTCCGCGGCAGCAATACGGAGCCTATCGTAAGGATCATCGCCGAAGCGCCGGAGGAATCGCAGGCGCGGGAGTTGAGTGAGCAGGCAGCCGAATGCATTCTCGTTTAGCGTCCACCCCGACGACAGGGCAGGGCATTAAGGTCATGTCCGGGCCGGTTTCTGATCCCGGCAGGGATCACAGCTATTAGCCCCGGGTCGCCGCTTCGGCGCACCCGGGGTTGCGTTCCGGCCCCGACGGGGTGCACGCTAAACGGGATCAAGGTTTGCTCTTTGCATCGAACGCTGCGCGTTTCTTCTCAAACTCCGCGACGAACTTCGCGGGCTCTTCATTGAAGGCATCCTTGCAACCGCTGCAGCAGACGTAGTAGGTTTTGCCGTTGAACGTCACGGCTGTGCTGCCGGCCCCGCCGCTGACGACACATTCCTTCTCGTTGAAGCCTTGAACAACGAACGGCTCGCCGTCTTTGGTTGCCCCGACCCGGTACAGCTTCGTGTAGAAGGTCTTGCCGGCGGGCTTCGTTTCATGAGTGTAGGTGATGCGGTTGCTGTGCAACAGAGCGAACGTCAGGCGTTCGGTATCCTTCGTCGAGGGATCGACACGTTCGACGATCAGGTAGCGTTCCTTGAACTTCCCCTGGAAGACCTGCTCTTTCTTGTCGACGGTCGTCAACTTCAACTCGAAGGCCTGATCGGGCAGAGCTCGAAGTTCGCCCGCGGTGAAGTATTTGCCTTTTTCGAATGTGACGGTTAACCAGGCATCCTTGTCCTTGAACTTCCAACTCCAGTCGAGTGTCTCGCTCCAGTGGCCTTCCTGCCGCTTGTCCGGCGTGCCTTCAGGGATGCCCGCCCCGTTCCACTTACCGATCAGGACGTTGAACGGCTTCAATGCCTCGGCCGGGACCGGCACATCAGCGGCGGAGACCGGCGGGAGTGCGACGAAGAAAAGTAGGAAAGCAAATCGTTTCATGGGATGTCTCGGCGGCATGCAAACGGGCGAGGCGGGACCATATCCTATCACGAATGTACGGATGATGGCGAGCACTTCTGCCGCTACCCGGCTCAATCGCTTCATTTTTTGTCCGAAGTGTGCGCAATACCGGATACCCTAATGAGAGACTCCCGCGGCTTTGCCCGCGCACGTGGAGGGTACGCTGTCGTGGCACGGCTGATCGTCATCAAAGGCGCGGATGAAGGCAAGCAGTTCGAACTGCCCGACCGCGCCGTCGCTATCGGCCGGGATCGCACGAACCCGATCTGTCTGCACGACACCGAAGTCTCTCGCCGGCATGCCGAAGTCACTTTTGTCGGCGACGGCGGCTACATCCTGCGCGATCTGGGCAGCGCCAACGGTACAATCGTCAACACCCGCACAGTCCAGGAGGCGATCCTGCGCTCGGGCGATCACCTGCAGATCGGCCAGACGATCATGGTCTTCTCGGCCAGTCGACCCGAGGGTCCCGTTTCGAGTGATCTGGCCGACCGCATCCGCATGGTGACGAAGCAGGACGAGTTCAGCTCAGCCATCGTCAAAACCGTCCATGAGAACCACGGCAGCCAGATCCTCGCCCGGCCCGAAGAGGCCGGTACGCAATGGCTGAAGGACCGGCTGGCCAACCTCTCGATCATGTACGAGACGATCCAGGCGGTCAGCCACATCCTTGACCTTGACCAGTTGCTCGACAAGATCATGGAACTGATCTTTGGCTCCATCGAGGCCGATCACGGCTGCATTATGCTGCGCAACCCGGATACGGGCGTGTTCGAACCAAAGGCGATCCGCTTCCGCGAGGGCGTCAACCGCGATGAACAGATCATCCTGAGCCGGACGATCATGGACTATGTTCTCCGCGAAAAGAAGGGAATCCTGATCCAGGATGCGGGCAAGGACGACCGCTTCAGTGCCGGGCAGAGCATCAAGCGGTTCAACATCCGTGAAGCGATCTGTGTTCCGATGAAGGGCCGGCATGAGACGCATGGCGTGCTGTTCCTCGACACGTTGACAACGTCCAAAGAAATTATCGCCCGCGGCCGCAGCGACGCACCAGGCAAGTTCGATGAAGACCAGCTGACGCTGGCTATCGCCATCGCGCATCAGGCGGCCCTCGCCGTGGAAGAGACGTTCTACCATCACGCCCTCGTGAATGCCGAGCGCCTCGCGGCCATCGGGCAGACGATCGCGGCCTTGTCGCACCACATCAAGAACATCATGCAGGGGATCGTCTTCGGCAGCGACATGGTCCGGACCGGCATGGCGGATAAAGACGACCGCATGCTGCATAAGGGCTGGAAACTGGTCGAACGCAACCAGGGGAAGATCCACGAACTGGTGATGGACATGCTCAGCTTCTCCAAGGAGCGTGAGCCGTCCATCGAGATGGCCGACCTGAACGGCATCGTCGATGAAGTGATCGACGTCGTGCGCGGCAAGGCGGCCGACATGGGCATCGACCTGGAGATACGGCTTTCGCCATCGCTGCCGGCGGTACCTTGCGACCCGGACGGCATCCACAAGGCGGTACTGAACATCCTGAGCAATGCCCTTGATGCCGTCGAGGGCAGCGAGGATCTGTATGTCGGCGTGCAGACACTGCTGGAACCCGACGAGCAATGGGCACGCATCGTCGTGGTTGATCGAGGCAGCGGCATCGCTCTCGACAAGATCAACGACATCTTCCGGCCCTTCGTCAGCACCAAGGGTTCGCGCGGCACCGGTCTGGGCCTGCCCGTGAGCCGCAAGATCTTTCGTGAGCACGGCGGCGACATCGTCGTCGAAAGCATCATCGGCAAGGGCAGCAAGTTCATCATGCGTCTGCCAATGCGCAGTCCGCACGTCAATGAACTGAACCAGACCAGCGAAATGCAGCCCATGCGGCCGGACGACGAGTAGATCGCCAGTCTCACGAAATGGGTGTCAGTCTCACGATGGGCGCTCGTCTCCCCTCGGGTAGCAGGGTCGTGAGACAAGGCAACCGGTCCAAGCAATTCGCCGGTCCTTCTTCGCTGACCGGCAGGGTTTGACTGATCCGTTTCTCGGGCAGAAGCTGATTGCCTTCACATCCTTCCGTGCGGAAACTCATGATTTCGCTCAAGCTGCGATTCCTTCCGATGGTGTCAGCGGGAACAATTAGAACATCGAACCATCGGGGAATTTGCAACCATGACTCACTTCATCAATTACCGCGGAGGACAGCGACTGGCGGCGGCAGTCTTGTTGGGACTGCCGCCGACAGCCGCTACCCAACCGCCCCGGCTGCCCATCGAGCCGCGGCCGATCCTGCTGCCGGATCAGACGCCGCGCGACTTCGTGCTGACGAGCGCCGCCCGCCGGGCGATTCAGAAGGACGAGAGACTCGGGGCGTTGAATCTCGGCATCTCGGTGAACAACCGCGTGGCAACTGTCTGGGGCAACGTACCGACGGCGGAGACGAACACGCGCCTCGACGAAACGCTCAAGAAGATCAGCGGCATCGCAGCCGTGATGAGCGAGTGCCGGTTGGTGCCGGATGACCCGGTCCCGAACGCGATCGCGGATGCGGTGAAGAAGAACCGGGATAAGGGGGATGACCCCAATACCTCGGCGAAGTTCTCCGAACCGCCGCAGCCGCCAGCAACGATGACAGGTCGGACGGTTTCCAAGCCGAACCTTGAAGAACTCGCCCCGAAGCCCAGAGGGGACGTGAACGAGAACGCGCCCGGTGCCCCGTTGCTGCCGCCGCCGCCGACCGTCGTGCTGCACGCGCCGATCCCGGTATCGAGCATCGACGATCTGAACGATTGGGAGATGGTGCGCAAGTCCGAGCCGCGCTTCCGGGAAGTGACGCTCGATGTGCGCAACGGTGTGATCCGCATCAACGGTCTGGTCGTGAAGACGAAAGACGCCTGGGATCTGGCCGACAAACTGAACGCGCTACCGAACATCAAGCAGGTGATTCTTGGGAACGTGACGGAGAAGTAAGTCGCCTGTGAGGGCGTCGCCCGCTTTCACTCACTTCCGTACAGCCCTGCGACGCTCGCGGCGGATTGGCGTGTTTCCAGCCAGGTCAGCACGTCTTTCACGGCCCCGGCCATCTGGTCAAGCTGGTCGCGTTCGGCAAGCAACTGCTTCGCGGTTGCCTCGGGGATCGACCCGTAGACGTTTTCCAACTCCGCCTGCAATCGCTCGTTGAGAAGTGAGTGAAACTCCGCACGGACCGCCTGCCAGCGGAACGGCAGCAGCAGTGCGATCAGGATTTGCAGAATCAGCAGCACACCGAGCGTCGTGATAAACGGCAACAGCGCGTGGAACATCGTCGGCAGGCTTTCGAGCATCAGCCAGCGCCACAGGACCCAGATGAACGTGCCGATCAGCGCCGCCTCCGGCAGGATGTTGGCAAGGCTGACCAGCGTCACCTGCAGCACTTTGCGAAAGCCGGTCGGTTGGGTGCAGATCTGTTCGATTTCGCCCAGCGACTCGATCAGCGCCCGGTCATAACGCTGCCGCCAGTCGATGCGGGCGGCCTCGGTCGTCGGTGCGTTCAGCAGTTGCAGCGGGAAGCTGCTGCGGTCCGCCTCCACCAGCAAGCGGTTGATGATGGCATGCCCGCGCTTGTCGAGGACTTTCTCCCCCGCCTGCCGCGTACATTCATGCGCGAACGCGCTGAGGTTCAGCGATGCGGGTGTTGCTGTCGGCGAGCTTTCACCCAGCTTCGGCATGAACGGCAACCTGCCGCGCCAGGAACCGCCCGCGTAGCGCAAACGCGTCGACAGCTTGAGGTACATCCCCATCAGGCCGCGGAACTTCTGCTGTCCTTCGACACTCAAGTGATGTTCGATATCGTGCTGAAACGGGTCAAGCGTGGTCACCAGGACATCGCCGTAGACGTGGGCTTCCTCGACCAGCACCGATTGCCAGGCATGACGAGTTCGCTCGGCAGCGCTGGTCAGATCAGGCGGGCGGACCTCCTGCAGCGTCCTGCCGATCTGCGTGAGCAGTTGCCCGACACCGCGTGCCTTGACCGCCTCGATCTCGATGCGGTTCAGGCCCAGTTCCAGCCAGTTCAGCAGGTCGGCGAACTGTTCGCCCTGGGGCAGGCCGGGTGGGCTGCCTGCGGCTCCCGCGAGGCGATGATCAAGCCAGTTCTGCGCCATCGTGCGGAAGAGAACAGGATTCTGGAATCCCTCGGCCGTCAGATCGCGCATCAAGTCTTCATCGGGCCGCAAGCCGCTGGCACCCGCATGCAGGCAGCGGTCCCATTTGTTGAGTACGAATGCGAATGCACGGCGACGACGTTGCTGCTTGAACAGGTCCCAGCCGATCTGGTCGTGATACTTTTCCTGCGAGCCGACATACAACACGATGTCGGCCACGGGCAGAATCGCGATCAGCTTCTCGCGATTGGCCAGGTCGTTGCTGTCGAGATCAGGCGTGTCGACGAGGACTTTCTGTGCCAGCGATTCGCGGTCGTGCTGTACGAGCCTGCAGTGCCGCAGGGCCGGGTCAAGTCGATCGGAACGGATCGACTGATGGTGATAGACCACCGGGTCACGCGTTGTCGGCCGGGTGTAAGACGCCTGCGCGATGTTGGCCCCCGCCAGTGCGTTGAGCAGTGTCGACTTGCCGACGCCTGTACCGCCCATCAGCATGACGACGAGGATCGGCTTGTCGACGTCGAACACCTCGGCCTGGCGCTTCAGGTCGCCGCTCATCCCTTCGAGTTGAGCGCGGGCGATCATCGGCAACGGATAACGATGCGTGCCGTCCAGCCAGGTGCGCAGGTCACGATCGAGGTTGCGCAGCAGCGGGGCCAGCGTCCGCAACAGCGGCTCGGCGGTGGGCGAGTCGGGTGTGGCGTCCAGGTTCATGGGGTAGCCCGCTCCGCGAGAGCAGTCTGTTCCTTTACGCGCAATTCAGCTTGGGTACTTACAGTGCGGATCATGTCAGGCACGCGCTGCAGTGTTGTCTGCAGGCGTTCATAGGTCGAGCCGCCCGTGGCCGGCCAGGCGGTCAGGTACTCACCGATCGAGACCGCCAGCGACTTCTTGACCGTTGCTTCCTTGTGTGAACGCACCTTCGCACGACGTTGCTCGACATATTGCCAGACGATCAGTTCCACGACCTGATGCACGATCGACACGAACACCGGAATCGTGATAAGGCTGCCCCATGTCAACCCTCCGACCCAGAAGCCGAGGCCGATGGCCGTGAGGTCGAGCAGAATCTTGCCGACTCGCAAACTGGCAAGCAGCGACGTCTGTTGCTCCAGGCCCGTTGTCATCCCGCGACAGAGGTTGTCGATCTCGTCGGCGGAACTGAGTTGGAAGTGCCGTAGCTGCTGATGGAAGCGATCGTTCACGCTGTCCGCAAGGCCGCTGTTGAAGCCGTTGACGACATGCCGCCACAGTGGATGCGTATCAGCCCGTTTCAACGACTCCGCTCGAAGCAGGTCCAGCCAGGCACGCATCGAACTGTCAAGCACCTGTTCTTCGGGGAGGTTCACCCCTTCTGCCCCGCTGAGCGATTTCGCCATGAATCCGCGGATCAGCCGGTAGGGGGCACGCAGCACATTGAAGACAACACTCACGAGCCGCCCTGCCCCGGGCAACTCGAGCATCTCCATCAATTGCTCGCGCGTGTCGTCGAAGCGGCGGAAACGTTCGCCGTTGAGAAACTCGCGCCGGTATCGGCTGCTGAATTCCTCCTGACCGCTGGCGACCAGCGACCGCCACGAATCGAGCGCCCCGAGATCCTGTCGGGCAACGTCGAGCAGTCCTTCGCCGGCGTTGTTCAGGAACCGCAACGCGGCTTCCACCGAGCGCCGCCGCGTGGCATCGGCCGGCTCGGCCATCGCCAGAACCTGGTTCAACAGCGGGATGCGGTACTGGCCGGCCTGCTTCACCGGGTCGGCCAATTGATCACTCGTCAAATATGGAATCGCCAGAACGGGGATCGTCGATCGGCCCCGGTCGGTTTTCGGCAGGCGGCCCAGTACTTCGGTTTGGAAATGTGCGACCAATTCCCCGGCGACGGCTTCACGCATCTTCGTCAGGCAGACGATCACCGGCTTGCCGGCACGGATCAGCAGGTTCAGAAACTGCGTCGGCACTTCGTCGTTGTAGCGCTCGTCGCTGGCGACATAGATGATCACATCGGCAAGACTGGCAACCTCCAGCAGTCGTGGCACGTAGCCGGTGGCGGCCCATGTGGTCATGTCCGGGCAGTCCCAGACGATGCAGTCACCCAGCGGGCCGAAGCCGACCTCGCGCGAGTTCGGCGCGGTCGAAGGCCCCGCCACGCGGCGCACCTGGAACACATCCTCATCCAGATTGGCGGGGCTCGGTTGGCTGAGCCGTTGCAGCGTGCCGAGATACCCTGCATGGGCCGGCCAGGCAAACTGGCTGTGGCTGGAAATGTAAGCCGTCGGGTGCCGCGTGTACCCGGCCTGCGGGTTGGCCTCGGCCGCCTGGGTGCCGCACAGGAAATTGACGATGGTACTCTTGCCAGCCCCGGCCCCGCCGACGACCGCCAGATGCAGCGGCACCGGGGCCTGATCGTTCAGGAACGGACCGATGACGTTGCGCACCAGTCCCGCCGCCAGACGCAGTTGCCCGACCTGCCGCGCCAGTTCCGGCTGCCGGCGGCTGTGTTCTTCCAGCCAGGTCAGATCCTCGGCCAGTTGGCTGACGACCGGGCGATGGTCGGTGGCTTCCATCGATCATGCACTCCCGCGTTTGGAATTCAGTTGTTGTATGGTTCGCGCGCAGGACGAGCATCCCGGCACGGTCAACCATCATGAATGAAACGCCGGGCGCACGAACGGACCCGGTTTCCTTCCGGGGCGGAAGTCGGCCAGATCGATGGCGGGCTCGCGGTCCAGCAACAAGTCGGACATGATCTCCGCAGTCGCGGGCGACAACTGAATGCCTGCACGGAAATGCCCGGCGGCCAGATAGAGATTCCCGATGTCGCCGACTCGGCCGAGACTTGGCCGGCCGTCGGCCGAACCGGGGCGCAGGCCTGCCCAGCTGCTCACCATCCGCGCGCCAGCCAACGCCGGCACGAGCGACACTGCAAAGTCGAGCAGTCCGTCGATTGCTTCCGGCGTGGTCGCTTTCACGAAGCCCGCCTCGGGTTCTTCGGTCGAGCCGACGAGCACGTGACCGTCTTCACGCGGTACCAGATAGCACTTGTCCGCCAGCAGTATCCGCTGAAAGACCGGTTCGGGCGTCTTCAGCAGCACCATCTGCCCGCGCACCGGGTGTATACCGCAGGCGATGCCGAACGGTCGCAACAGATGTTCGCTCCACGCACCCGCGGCAATCAGAAATCGCCCGCCGGCAATGCGGTCGCCGTTCGTCAGGATGGCGGCCGTAATGTGGTTGCCTGTACGGTCAAACCCGGAAATTGTTGCCTGATCATGCAGGGCAACACCTGCATGCCTGCACGCCGCCAGCACGGCGCGGACGTGCCGGGGGTTGCGCACTTGGGCCATTCCGGGAAGCAAGTAGGCCGACTCGTTGGAATGAAACCCCGGCGGCTGAACCAGATCGAAGGCAATCTGTTCCTGTTTCCACGCCGCAAGCGTGTCTTCGTGGTCGCCGGCGAGATATTCAACCCCGCCACAAACGCGGTAGCCGTTGTCAATGCCGGTGAGTTCCTGCAGCTTCGCGGACAGCGTTGTGAATGCCGCAGAGCTGCGAGCACGAAGTTGATCGTCCGGCGTGGCAGCATGCTCCAGATTGCCAGGTGGGATAATGCCGGCCCCGGCCCAGGAGGCTTCGGCGCCGAAGTCGCCGCGCTCAATCACGGTCACGCGTGCCCCGGTCCGGGCGAGGAACCATGCGGTCGTGAGACCAATGACGCCGCCGCCCGCGATGACGATTTCCGCATGCGCCTTCATGCGGGTATTGTAGGCAATGGAGGCCGGTGCGTTGGTTTCGGCCGCCGTCTCTCGTCATCTTCATGCGTGATTCCGTGAACCGAGCATCGTATAATCTTCATTGGTCTATCCATCACGCCCCGCAACGCGAGGAACGCCATGCTGATCTCCTTACGCCCAGTCGCCGTTGTTGCCCTGGCAATCGCCATTACCGCATCGGCATGGGGCCAGCAGCCTCAGCCGACGAATGACGATGTCAAGGCGATGCAGAAGCTGTTTGACAGCGAGCGACAGCAGTCGGTGGAGCAAAAGCTGCCAACAGCGAGCCTCGAACTGTCCGATCAACTGGCGAAGCGGGCTCAGGTCGCGCTGGACGGCAACTCGATCCGCGAAGCAGCACGGCTCATCCGGGAAGCACGCTGGCAACTGCCGTACCTGCCGCCCGATGTGCCCAAGGGCGTCTCGCGCGTGTTTGGCAACACCCGTATGCGTCACGGCGATGCCGTCAACCAAATCGCCTTCAGTCCTGACGGTAAGCGACTGGCGTCCTGTGCTGACGATGGCACGGTAAAGATTTGGGACCTCGGCAATGGCCGGGAACTTCGCACGTACCGGGAGCAAAAGGGGAAGGTCAAATCGATCGCCTGGTCCGATGACGGGAAATTGATCGCGTCGGCGGCCGGCAATGAAATTCATCTGTGGAATCCCGACACCGGCGAGCGCAAGTCGATTCTCAAGGGGCATACGGGTCAGATCAACGGCGTCTCGTTTCGCAACGACAACAAAGCGCTGGCCTCGGGCAGCGATGACCGCAGCATCCGCATCTGGGACGTGGAAAAGGGTAACGAGATCAAAGTGGTCAACGCCCCCCAGCTGGTCAACAAGGCCCAACTTCCGCAGGTCATCTACCAGGTAACCTACAGCCCCAACGGCAAGCTGGTTGCAAGCGTCAGCGGCGATGGCCTGCTGCAAGTCTGGAAACCGGACGCGCCGGAACCCCAGCAGAAGCTGGTGCTGGGCAGCAGTGCCCATCAACTCGGTGCGTATCAGGTCGTCTTCAGCCCGGATATGCGGTCAATTTACACCTGCGGGGCCGACAAGTCGGCCCGGCAGCACGGCGGCACCGATGTCGAGGGTCAAAGCGTCTCGGGCACCGGCGTGCGGCAAAAGAACTTCGATATATCCGTCGGCGGGCACAATGAGCCGGTGACGGCCCTTGCCCTCAGCCCCGATGGCAAAACACTCGTCACCGGCAGCCGTGACCGCACCATCCGCGTCTGGGACCTGAACACAGCAAAGGTGGTCCGCACGCTGCAGGGACACACCGACGAGGTGACCAGCCTGGCATTTTCGAAGGATGGGAACCAGTTGGCCTCGTCGAGCAAAGATCAGGGCATTCGCATCTGGAACCTCTCGTCGACTGATGAACATCGCAACTTTGCCGGGCACGATGGCTACGTCTGGTCAGCGGTATTCAGTACCGATGGGAAACTGTTCGCCTCGGCCGGGGCGGACAAATCGATCGTCATCCGCAACTCGCTGACGGGCGAAATCGTCCGTAAGATTCCTGCCCACACGCTGGCCGTCACCGCGGTTGCCTTCAATCAGGATGGCTCGCAGCTCGCATCATCCGGCGGCGACCAACTCGTCAAACTGTGGGACGTGAAGACCGGCACGCTGGTGAAGGAGTTCAAGGGGCACACCAGCGCGGTGATGGCTCTCGCATTCGGCAGCGACGGCAAGCAGTTGATTTCCGGCGGGGCGGACAAGATCGGCCGCATCTGGGACATCGCCAAAGGCGAGACGGTCAAAACGCTGCCCAATTCCAAATCCCCCGTCAGCTCGGTAGCCTTGAGCAAAGACGGCAAGCAGGCGATCGTCGGTGGTGCCGATGGCCTGGTCCATGTCTTCGACATCGCGGCCGCACCTCGTGAAACCGCACTAGTACCGGCTCATCTGTCGGGTGTCGGCGCGCTGGTTTACAGCCCGGATGGGTCCACCTTCGCCACCTGCGGCGGTGACAAGCTTGTGAAACTGTGGAAGGTCGAATCGCCGGCTCCGACACTGATCAAGGAATTCAAGGGGCACTCGAACCCGGTCAGTTCGGTGGCGTTCAGCAACGATGGTCGCCTGCTGGCCTCCGGCGGTGGCGATCTGATCGTCAAGGTCTGGGATGTGCAGAACGGCACCGAGTTGCGCAGCCTTCGCGGCCATGGCGATTGGGTCAGCACCGTCGCGTTTTCAAATGACCCGCGTTTCATCCTGTCAGGAAGTGTTGATAAGACGGTCAAGATCTGGGAACTGAGCAACGAAGAAACTGCCCCGCCCCTGGGGCACACGAAGCGGCTGAACACGCTGGCAATCAGCGCCAACGGCAAGCTGCTCGCCAGCGGGTCGGACGACCGCACCATCAAGATCTGGAACATGGAAACCGGACAGGAGTTGTACACGCTGGCGGAGCATTCAGATAATGTGAAGGCCCTGGCTTTTGATCCATCGGGCGAACGACTGGTCTCGGGTGGCGACGATCGCAAATTGCGGTTGTGGGACCTGACGACACGCAAAGTACTGCAAACGATTGACTGCGATGGCACAGTGGCGGTCATCGTCTTCAACGCGAAGGGCGATAAGTTCCTGGTCTGGTACTACCGTCCCGGGGCGGCCAACGAGAATGCCAGCACGGTGCAGGTCTATGACCGCGACGGCAAACCGTTGTATGCCCTCACCGAGCGGGAGAAGCAGATCATCTGCCTATCGTTCACCGGCGACGGAGAATGGGTGGCCATGGGTGCGAAGGACGGTGTCGTTCGCATCTGGGACATCGCAAAGAACGAACGCCCTCTTGGCGGCGACATGCCGGTGCATCAGAAATCGCTCGGCGATCTGGCATTTACTCCGGACAAGAAACGCCTGGTCACGGGTGACGAAGACGGCGAGATCAAGATCTGGGACCTGGCGAAGAAGGAAGCCATCAAGACGATTGCCGCCCACAAGGCCGGACTGCTGGGCATCGCCATGAGCCCGGATGGCAAGCGGTTCGTGACCGTCGGCCAGGACGGCGAACTACGGCTGTGGGACACCGAAAAGGGTGACAAACTGGCCGAATGGGACCTCCCCGCCCCGATTCGCAACCTCGTCTTCTCCGCCGATGGCAAACGCCTGATTACCGCGAATGGGGACACAACGCTGTTCGTGTTCGATTTACCATGAGAAAGTTCGTTTGTAACGAGCCCCGACTGTAAGGGAGGGGGAGGATACAACCACCTCCCTTACGGTCGGGGCTCGCAATCCCCCGAGGGAACTGTTGTGCCGTTGGCTGCGTCGAATGTAAGATGACGGTGAACAAGACAACCTCTCACAAGGAGTACGCATGCGCTTTCAGTTGATCGTCGGGGCCTTGGCGATGATGGCCCTCGCTTTGGGCAACCCCACGACGGCCGATACGCCGAAGGAACGCGAAGCCGCCAAGAACGCCCTGCAGAATTTTCATGAGTACATCGGTGCCTGGAAAGGTGACGGTGAAACCAAGACCGGCAAGTCCGAGTTCTGGAAGGAAGCCATGAGTTGGGGCTGGAAGTTCTCGAAGGACGGTGCCCCGGCCCTGCTCGTCGAATTCAAGGACAACAAGACGTTCGACAAGGGCGAAGTGAAGTACCTGAACGACAAGAAAAAATACCAGTTGACCCTGACTGGCAAGGACAAGAAGGAACAAGTCTTCGAAGGCGAGATCAAGCAGAAGCGGCTGGTCTTCACTCGCGTCGATGCCGGGTCGATGGACAAGTACACGCTGAGCATGTTCACGACCAACGAAGGGGCGCTGTTCAAACTCGAGTATGCCCTGCAGGCGGGCGGCAAAGGCCTCGATAAGAAGATCTTTGAAGTAAGTTCGAAGAAGGAAGGTGCCTCGATCAGCGGCGGTAAGAAGAACGAGTGCGTCGTCTCCGGCGGCGTGGGCACCATGCCCGTGTCTTACAACGGCAAGACCTACTACGTCTGCTGCGGCGGATGTCGCGATGCGTTTAACGAAAGCGAAGCAGCGAAGAAGAAGTTCGTCGAGGAGTTCGAGAAGAACAAGAAATAAATCCGGAAACGTGTTACGAAGGCCCGCGATGATTCATCGCGGGCCTTTTCGTTGGCAACGCCGTAAACGGCTGGCCGACCTCCGTAACCGCTCATAAAGCCATCTTCACGAACGAACGCAATCCGTTATGGAGTTTTCGACATGCTTCGCAACCTGTGCCTGTTGATTGTTCTGTTCCCCGCGATGCTTCGTGCCGACGACGGCAGCGGGGCGCGGATGCAGAAGGCGGCGGACGATTTTCTCGGCACGCTGTCGGCCGAGCAAAAGGCCAAAGCGATGTTCGATTACGGCAGCCCCGAACGCACCAACTGGCACTACATTCCGCTTGAAAGCAAAGAGACGAAGAAGTCGACCCGCAAGGGGGTCCCTCTCGAAGACCTGAACGCGGACCAGAAGAAAGCCGCACTGGAACTGCTGAAATCCGGCACCAGTCCCGAAGGCTTTAAGCTGGCCCAGGCAATCATGGAACGCGAACTGTTTATCGGCCAGCTCGAAGAGAACAAGTCCTGGACCCGCAAACCGGGCTGGTACTTCATCAGCGTCTACGGCACCCCTTCCGACAAGGGCACGTGGGGCTGGCGCTGGGAAGGTCATCACCTGGTGCTCAACTACAGTATTACCAACGGCAAAGTGATGGCGCAAACGCCGTTCTTCTTCGGTGCAAACCCCGCCACGGTCGTCGATGGACCGAAGAAAGGCGAGCGGTTGCTGCCCGGCTGCGAGGAAACTGCCCGAGACTTGTTCCTCAAGCTCGATGAGAAGCAGCAGGCCATTGCGATGCAGAAGGAGCACTTCCCCGATGTGGAAGGCACGAAGGCGACCGCCCCGACCAAAGAGCCGATCGGTGTGTCGGCGAAAGATTTCACCCCGGTCCAGCGTGAACTGCTGATCAAGCTGATCGACAGCTATCTCGAACGGATCCCGGCTGATGTGGCCGAGGCCGAGCGCACGGCAATCCGCAATGCAGGTATCGAGAAGCTTCATTTCGCCTACACGGGCGAAGCGAAGTCGGCACGGCCACACACTTATCGCGTGCAGGGGCCATCGCTGTTCATCCACTACATGTGCGACCAGAGCGACCCGGTCATGAACCCGGGCAACCATATTCACAGCGTCTACCGCAGCCTGACGACCGACTTCGGCCTGCTGCTGCCTTCCGGAAAGTAACGATCACCCAATCGAAGCAGCCCATGCGTCCGGCAAGTTGCCTTGCCCTTGTTGGCTTCCTGGCCCTGTGCACGGGGTGCACCGAAGTCTCGCGGAATGATGGTTCCACGACTTACTCCTACGCCTTGTGGGCACCCACCGTTGTGATCTTCGGGTTGATCGGTGCGTTCATTCTCGGGTTGGTGCTGCGGCGACACTCGTTGAAGTGGGGCTGGGGATTAATCATTCTCAGCCCCCTCGCACTGATCGTTCTCGCGCCCGGCATGTTCATGAGCAACGTCGTGGTGAACAACCTCGGGTTCCGCTTGAAGACGGGCTTCTGGTTCAGCCCCACCGAACACAGCGTCCGCTTTGCCGATCTGAAATCGATCGAACATGCGGAAGAAGTCTCGACCGGCCGACGCGGCCGGAAGAACCACAGCTACTATCTGCTGTGCAACGACAAGGCGGGCTCAACGGAAAAGGTGCCGACCGGTGACTTGATGCGAGAAGGGGCCGCGATTGAAATCGTCAGCTGCGCCAAGGACCAGGGCGTGCTGTTCGTCGATCGTGTGCCGTGATTAAATCCGGGATCTGGTTTGGCATGATTGTTGCAGCGTTTTGCCCCTGCACAATTCATCTCTCACCACGGAGCATCCCGATGGCAGCTACACACGTGCTGGAACCCGAAGCACAAAATCTCGTCGCTGACACGAAGAACCCGCCGTTCATCTTTCAACTGGGACCCGAGAAGGGCAACAAACTGTTCGATGAAATCCAGTCGGCACCGGTCGACAAAGTTGATGTCGACATCGAAGACGTCGACGTTCCCGGCGGGCCGACCGGAACCATTCCCGTCCGCATCATGCGGCCCAAAGGCGCAACGGGTCCGTTGCCGGCTCTGCTGTACATTCATGGCGGCGGCTGGGTGTTCTGCAACACGCATACGCACGATCGACTGATCCGCGAACTGACGGCAGGCGCCGGAGTGGCGCTGGTTTTTCCCAGCTACGCGTTGTCCCCCGCGGCAAAGTACCCGACCGCCATCGAACAGAACTATGCGGTCCTCGAATGGATCGCGAAGAGCGCTGCCCCGCAACGCTTCGACAGTTCCCGAATTGCCGTCATGGGCGACAGTGTGGGCGGCAACATGGCAGCCGCGGCGGCCATCATGGCGAAGCAGCGCGGCGGACCGAAATTGGCCTGCCAGTTGCTCGCCTACCCGGTGACTGATGCGAACTTCGACACTGCGTCATACAAGGAGTTCGCCATCGATCACCTGCTGCGCCGCGACGGGATGCAATGGTTCTGGGACCAGTACACCACCGACCCGAAACAGCGGGCGGAGATTA
>Ga0105047_10009474_pt1 | contig 16027 bp, 19 predicted proteins | sample MAT04_FD_78384 | JGI IMG/M metagenome (GOLD analysis project Ga0105047, IMG submission 78384) | Freshwater microbial communities from Lake Fryxell liftoff mats and glacier meltwater in Antarctica - MAT-04 (megahit assembly) | ecosystem: Environmental > Aquatic > Freshwater > Ice > Liftoff...
GTTCGATGGTCGCCAGCATCTCGGGGCCGATGCGGTCGCTGAAGCGCTCGGCGAATGCGGGGAACCGCTCGAGTGCCATGCCCTGACCGGCTTGGTAGAGCGGATTGTTCATCGGTGGCAGCCATGCCATCTCGGTCAGCTTCGGGCTGTCCCAGAACGGTGCGTGGAGCCGGGCCACCAGGTCGATGATCTGCGACGCCTCGGCCGGGGTGATACCGGCGATCTGATCGGGACAGCGAGCACCGCTGATGTCCTCGATCAGCAGGATGAACGGCAAGCCACCCTCGTCACAGTCGGCGTGGTACGGATGGGGCACCCGGATCGAGAGCTGGGTCGCGATCTCGCGGTAGAAGTTCACCTCACGCTCGTAGAAGCCCATCATCCGGCCGAGGAACTGGTTCTCGGGCGCTGGTGACTGACACTTCGCGATCATGGTCGCCGGTCCGCTGTGGCCGGTTTCGTAGGTGAGGTGCAGCCGGGCCAGTTCGCCGAGGATCCCGACCCCCTGCGCGAAGCGCTCCGCCTTGATATCGGTGACCGTGCCGAGTCGCCCGTCGAGCACCTCGTTCATCCACTCGACCGTGATCTCCGCCACCTGTGCCGGCACGTTGCCCATCAACCGATACCCCCCTCGTGTGCGAGCGAAGGTAGTCGGCGTGCGGTTCAGGCGTCGGCCTGGGCGAGTGCTTCGGTGAGCGTGTTCCATGCGAGCACGGCGCACTTGATGCGCACGGGGAACTTCACGACACCCTGCAGCGCCTCGAGATCGCCGAGCTTCACCTCGACTGCCGCCTCCGCCTCGGTCAGCTCCTCGAGCGACATCATCGACCGGAACTTGTGCACCAGCGCGCGGACATCGTCGACGCTCTTGCCCTTCACCGATTGGGTCATCATCGACGCGGAGCTCTGCGAGATGCTGCAGCCCTGGCCGCCCACCTTGATGTCGTGCACGATGCCGTCGCGAACGTCGAGGTAGACCTCGATCTCGTCACCGCACAGCGGGTTGTGACCGACGGCGTGGGAGGCTGGCGGTGGCAACTCGCCGCGGTTGCGGGGGCTGCGGTAGTGGTCGAGGATGATCTCGCGGTACAGATCGTCGAGGCCTGGCATGGCGACGCCTTTCGTTCAGAACCCGAAGATATCGGTCGCGCTGTCGAGGGCGTCTGCGAGCACATCGACCTCCGACTCGTCGTTGTAGAGGTAGAAGCTGGCCCGGGCCGTGGCCGCGGCACCGAGGATCCGCATCAGCGGCTTGGCGCAGTGGTGACCGGCGCGCACGCACACGTTGCGCTGGTCGAGCACCTGGCTGATGTCGTGCGGGTGGATGTCACGGAAGGCGAAGCTGAACGTGGCGCCGCGCAGCTCGACGTTCGTCGGTCCGTGGATCGTGATGTCGTCACCGAAGCGCTCCTTGAGCGTGCGGAGCGCGTAGTCGGCCACCTGCATCTCGTGCCGGCGGATCTCGGTCATGCCGATGCCCTCGAGGAACTCGATCGCCGCGCCGAAGCCGATTGCCTCGACGATCGGCGGGGTGCCCGCCTCGAACTTGGCTGGCAGCTCGGCGATGGTGAACCCGTCGAGTCGGACGTCGGCGATCATGTTGCCCCCACCGAGGAACGGGGGCATCGCGTCGAGCAACGCCTCTCGGCCCCACAGCACACCGATACCCGACGGACCGCACAGCTTGTGGCTGCTGAACGCGAGGAAGTCGGCGTCCCACGCCTGCACGTCGGTCACGTTGTGGGGCACGTACTGGCAGCCGTCGACGATCGCGATCGCCCCGGCATCGTGGGCGGCACGGCACAGCTCGCGCACCGGGGTGATCGTGCCGAGCACGTTGCTCATCGCGGTGAAGCTGAACACCTTCGCACCGTCGAGGAGCTGGGGGAGCGTGGTGAGGTCGAGCTGGCCGTCGGCGGTGAGCGGCACCCAGCGCAGTTGGATGCCTCGCTCGGCGACGAGCATGTGCCAGGGCACGATGTTGGCGTGGTGCTCCATGTGGGTGAGCACCACCACGTCGCCGCGCTGCAGGTTGGCCCGGCCCCAGCTGAATGCGACGAGGTTCAGTGCTTCGGTGGCGTTCTTGGTGAACACCAGCTCGTGCACCTTCGGGGCGTTGATGAACCGGCGGGCGGCGCTGCGGGCGCCCTCGTAGGCGTCGGTGGCCTCGGCGGCGAGCCGATAGGCGCTGCGGTTGATCGGGGCGTACGAGTGCTCCATGAAGCGGCTCATCGCGTCGATGACGGCGCGTGGCTTCTGGGAGGTGTTGGCCGAGTCGAGATAGACGAGCGGCTGCCCGTCGATCTCGCGCGACAGGATCGGGAACTCCTGGCGGATGGACGCGACGTCGAGGCTCATCGATCAGTCCCGGAAGCTCTCGTAGCCCTCGCGCTCGAGCTGTTCGGCCAGCTCCATGCCCCCGCTGGCGACGATCCGGCCGTTCACGAGGATGTGGATGTGATCGGGCTGCAGCTCGTCGAGGAGGCGCTGGTAGTGGGTGATCAGCACCACGCCCATCGAGGGTCGCTCAGCGCGCACCTCACGGATGCCCTGAGCGACGATGCGCAGGGCATCGATGTCGAGTCCCGAGTCGGTCTCGTCGAGAATCGCCAGCTCGGGCTCGAGGATGGCCATCTGCATGATCTCGTTGCGCTTCTTCTCGCCACCGCTGAACCCCTCGTTCAGGTATCGATCGACGAAGGAGCTGTCCATGCCGAGGCGCTTCATCCAGTCCATGGTGGCGAGACGCAGCTCGAGCACCGACAGGTCGATGCCCTTGCGGGCCGACAGCGCCTGGCGCAGGAACTGGATCACCGATACACCAGGGATCTCCTGCGGATACTGGAACGCAAGGAACATGCCGCTCTTCGCGCGCACGTCGGTGGGCCAGTCGGTGATGTCGTCGCCCTGGTACCAGATGGTGCCCTGGGTGACCGCGTACTCGGGGGAGGCCATCAGCACGTTCGCCAATGTGCTCTTGCCGCTGCCGTTGGGCCCCATGATCGCGTGCACCTCGCCGGCGCCCACCGTGAGCGACAGGCCACGGAGGATCTCGCTCGGAGCCCCTTCGGCCACCTCGGCAGGACGGGCGTGGAGGTCGTCGATGCGGAACAGCTCGGTCACGATGCCAGTGTATTTCCACTATCGCCATAGTGGAAACCCACGGTCGAGGGTTCCACCCCCGACTGCCCCCGGGCGTGCGTCACGTCGCGACTCGGGTGCGGAGTCGCTGTGGGTCGGGTCGGCGAGCGGTTTTCCAGTGCTCGTTCACGCAACGCCGGCCATGTCGTCGAGCAGCGCGACCATTTCGGCCAGGTCGGTACGGGGGTTCACGACACACACGCGCATGCAGGTCTCTCCGTGCCACTTCGTGGGCACGACGAGGGCAACGCCGTCCTTCGCGCGCTGCTTGCTCCAGGCGTGGTACTCCTCCGGGGTCCAGCCCCGACGGCGGAACAGCACGATCGACAGTTCGGGATCGAGCACCAGGTCGAAGGCGGGGTGGGCGTCGACTGCGTCGGCGAACGCCCGGGCGGTACCGAGCGTCGTGTCCATCGCCGTCGCGTAGGCGACGGTGCCATAGGTGGCCAGCGAGAACCACAGTGGCAGGCCGCGGGCGCGCCGTGACAGGTGATAGGCGTAGTCGCTCGGGTTCCAATCGGCACGGTTCACCGCGTCGAGGTAGTCGCCGTGCTGCGAATGGGTGCGCGCGGCGATGGCGGGATCGCGATAGACGAGCGCGGCGCAGTCGTACGGAGCGAACAGCCACTTGTGCGGGTCGACACCGAAGCTGTCGGCCCGGTCGATACCGGCCAGCCGGCGCCGACCATCTGGCGAGCACAGCGCTGCCAGGCCGTAGGCGCCGTCGACGTGGAGCCACAGGTCTTGCTCGGCACAGACGTCACCGATCTCGTCGAGCAGGTCGACCGCACCCGCGTTGGTGGTGCCTGCCGAGGCGGCAACGGCGAACACGTCGAGTTCGCCGGACGCGCGGGCCGAGTCGAGCGCCGAGCGGAGTGCCGCAGCGGTCATCCGGTCGCGTTCGTCGACCGCCACGGACACCACCTCGACGTCCATCACCCGGGCCGTCGCGCGCACGGAGGCGTGCACCTCGGTGGTGGCGGCGAATGCGAGTCGGCCGCGCCGGCCGTACCGGTCGAGGTGCCGTTGGCGTGCGGCGACGAGTGCACTGAGGTTCGCGGCCGACCCACCCGAGACGAACACGCCGCCGGCGGTGTCGGGCAGTCCGGCCAGATCGGCGAGCCACCGCAGCACCTGGTTCTCGGCAGCGATCGCGCCGGCACCCGCCTCCCAGTTGCCACCGAAGATCGACGACGCGCTGACCACCAGATCGAACATCGTCGCCGCCACCGTGGGTGCGGTGGGCACGTAGGCCAGGTTCATCGGGTCGTCCATCGGCCGGCACGCAGGGATCATCACGTCGCGCACGAGCCGCATCGCCTCGTGGGCGCCGGCCCCCTCCGCGCTGATCGCGTGGGCGTACAGCGCCTCGAGCACCTCGGCGGGTTGTGAGCCCCAACGCGGATCCTTCGGCAGGCGCAGGCGCTCGATCGCATAGCCGATCACCGAATGCGCGAACAGCTCGGTCGATTCGTCCCAGGCGTGCATCGACGGCATGTGTCCACGGTACCCGAGTTCGTTTGGCCCCGAACGACCTCCCGATGTCGGGTGGCAGCGCCGCGCATGGCACGGTGGGCCGATGGAGATCGACGGCGCGTCGGCGTTGGTGACGGGTGGCGATCGGGGGATCGGCGAGGCCTTCGACACCGACCTGATGGCCATCGACGTGCGCGCCCACCTGGTGCGTGACCCCAAGGGACTCGAAGCCCAGATGCAGCGCGGTGTCGGCCGCGACCTGTCGACGGGGCCCTGAACGGACGAACGACTCGACCGACGAATGAACAGAGGAGAGCTCATGAGCGACACGGACATGATCGAGTTGGCGAAGCGGTTCGTCGGCGCGATCGAACGCGGTGACGTCGACGAGGTGCGCGCCTGCTACCACCCCGACGGCAAGGTGTGGCACAACAACGACGGCATCGAGCAGAGCATCGACGACAACCTGCGCGTGCTCGGTTGGATGGTGCGTGCCCTGCCCGAGCGGCGTTATCGGGTGCTGCGCCTCCAGGCCCTGCCCGATGGCTTCCTGCAGCAGCACGTGCTCGAGGCCACCCTGCCGAACGGCGGCACGTGGTCGCTCGACGCGTGTGTGATCGTGCAGGTGCGCGACGGGCTGATCGTGCGGCTCGACGAGTACCTCGACTCGGGCCAGGTCGCACAGTTGACGGCGGCGCTGTCATGACCACGCGTCTGCACCTGATGCGTCAGGTGATGGCCGACTGGGCGGCCGGCTGAGTCCGGAGACGGCCGGGTCCTACGCGTTCAGCCCGCGGCGAGCGCCTTCCAGATCGCCCGGTACGAGGGGTACTCGATGCTGGCGTCGACATAACCGGCCTCGCGCAGCGCTCGGTGATAGCGGGGGAGATGACGGAACGGCACGCCCGAGTCGACGTGGTGGGCGAGATGCCAGCCGATGCAGTAGGGCACCAGGAACAGCCGCGCACCGATCGACTGCTTCACCGAGTGTGTGGTCGCGCGGCGATCGCTCGACAGCTGCATCCCGCCGTGCTCCGCGATCGAACGCAACCGGTTGATCACCCGCCACACGGTGAGGTACGGCCCGAGCCACAGCACGGGATACACCCACCAGTGGCCGCTCGCGATCGCCGCAGCGATCATGACGGCCTGCACCGCGTACACCTGGTAGACGGTGCGACGCACCTTCGGATCGGGCGACCGCCAGCCGAGCACGACACCACGCATCAGCTTGATGCCGGTGCGGCCGGTGACGTCGCGCACGAGCTTGCGGCGCAGGCTGTCCCTCGCGATGGGGTAGCCGCGGTACAGCGGTACATCGGGCTCGTCCGCACCGAACTCCTGACGATGGTGCGCCATGTGCACCCGCCGGTAGGCGTCGGTGGAGGTGTACTGCGCGAAGCCGAGCAACCACCGCCCGACGAGGTCGTTGGCCCGCCGGTTCGAGAACAGCAGCCGGTGCGCGGCCTCGTGCATCAGCGAGGCGAACTGGGCATGCGCCCGACCCATGAGGAGGAACGCAGGGATGGTGCTCCACGGCGCCCATCGCACACCGGCCCAGATCACGAATCCGGTCTGCAGGTAGAGGGCCGCCACCGACCAGGCGTTGCGCCACGACGGGATGCGACGCAGCTGCTCGCGGAATGCGGGCAGCGGTCGACCGTCGTTGCGAACCAGCGCGGTCGGGTCTGCCTGCGGCAACCGGCTGGGGACCATCGTGTGCACACGCCCATCTGACCAACGTCGGTCGCTCGGTGTCAACCGCGAGGATCGCCCCACCCCCTCGGTCAGGGGGTTCGTGTTCGCGTCGCTCCAGCGCGGCCCTCCGACGACCGACGAAACGGTCATGCATCGCCATCCAGCCGCCCGCCGCTACGACCGAGGGTTCACCCTCGTCGAGCTCCTGATCGTGATCGTGATCCTCGGCGTCCTCGCAACCGTCACGGTGTTCGCCGTGCGCGGGATCATCGGTGACGGCGACGAATCCGCCACGGCCGCCGACGAGCGCACGCTCGTGAGCGCCCAGGAAGCGCACATGGCCCAGCAGGGTGACTACGCCACGGAGGCCGAGCTGGTGGCCGCCGGTCTGCTGCGAAGCGAGTCGGGGTTGCACGATGTCGACATCGCCGTCGACAGTCTGAGCTACCAGATCGTCGCTGAAGGTGCGGGCGGTGGCGGCGGTGGCGGCGGCGGTGGCGGCGGGCCGGCGCCGATCGGAACGCCCATCGCCTGGGGTGGCGTGCCGGCGGCGACCTACGGCGCAGGTGCGGTCGACTTCGTGCTGATCGGTGGCGCTCAGGCGCTCGCCCAGTGGAACGCGCTCGTGACCGCCTCGGCGCCGGTGGCAGCCAACCGGAGAATGGTCTTCATCGACATCGCCGACATCACCACTCCAGCGATCGCCGAAGCGGTCCACGACGCCAGCATCCCGTTCGGCCGGGTGTGGTCGCTCGCCGACGACGTGGCCAACTTCAGCGGAGGGGTGTCGATGTCGCTGTACATGGAACTGTCGAACGGCCCCGCCCCCCAGACCTACGCGAAGATCAACGACGGGTCGGCTTGGGACGTCGCCTGGGCGTTCACCGCCTGATCGTCCGATGGGCGGCATCGGCAGCCGCTCGCAACCAAGGTTGCGAGCCCGCATCAGGCCGGTGTGCGGCCGAGGAGGTCTTCCTTCCACGTGCGGAAGCGGGTGTGGCGTCGCCCGCTCGGCCCATCGCCGTCGCCGCTGTTGTCGGGGAACAGCCGGAACACGTGTTGTGCGGCCAGGTCGTCGGCCCGGCACGCCCAGTAACGGGCGTCGCCCCCGCTCGCCGGACCGGCACGCCACAGCACCCAGTCGCCGATACGCCGCTTGTAGGTGGCGACCGGCCGGTCGGGCAGGTCGTCGCCGAGGGTGAGCAACTCGGGCGGCGCCTCGATCCATGCCGTGGCGACGATGTTGCGGTCGCGCGTCGGCGTGTCGGGCAGATCGGTGGTGTGCACCGGGGTGGCGTCGTCGGGGCGCTGGTCGTAGCGCAGGGGCTCGCTCACGGTGTTGCTCGTTTCCATCGGTGCATGAGTGGTCGTTCGATCCCGAACCAGCTACCGGTGGCCAGGACGGCGGTGATCGCAGTCGCGACCACGACGAACACGGCAGCGTTCGTGGTGACGGCGTACATGGCCAGCAGTTGTTGCACGGGCCAGGCGTAGAGGTACATGCCGTACGAGAGGTCGACGCCACGCAAACGGGCACCCAGCGGTGCGATCGCGAGCGCCACCGTGGGCAGCACGAGTGCGAGAGCAGCAGTGCCGAGGTGCTCGGACAAGAACAGCGACCAGCGGCCGACCACGAGCGCCACACCGAGTGCTACGAGTGGCATCCATCCGACCAGACGGACACGATCACCGAAGGCGCCCACGAGTGAACCGGTGAGGAACACGAACAGCAGCATCACGAGCGTCTCGTCGGCGACCGGGCCGATCACGAAACCCGTCAGCTCGGCGTCTGCGTAGTACGCGAGCGCGAGCGCTGCGGTGACCGCCCACGCCGTGATCACCGTGCGCCGTTCACCCCACCGGTGGATCACGAGGGCGAGCAACCCGACCACCAGGTAGCAGCGCATCTCGTATGGCAGTGTCCACAACGACCCGTTCACGTAGCTCTCGCCGGTGGTCAGGCCGTAGGGGGTCGACGTGGCGAAGACGTCGCGCACGGTGTAGGACATCTCGGTGGGGAACAGCAGCGCGCGGCCGATGTAGGCGAACGAGCCATTCGGGCTGGTCGAGAAGAATCCGCTCGGTGAACCCCGCTCGTGCCACCAGGCGAGCATCGCAACGGGGAGCGCGCTGAACGCAACGGCCACGGCGTAGCCGGGCACGATGCGCAGCGCACGGGCGCGCGTGAAGGCGCCGAGCGGGCGCCGAGCGGCGGAGCGGCCGACGAGCAGTCCACTCATCGCGAAGAAGCCGGCCACCGCGAACCCGCCCAGGGTGAGATACCCGGGGGCGATGGGCGAACCGGGCTCGGCGCCGAAGCCGCCCAACGGCCACGTGTGGCTGACCAGCACGAGGAACGCGAGCACGAGCCGCAGGAGGTCGAAGCCGGGGGAGCGCTGGTCGATCAGGTCGGCCACGGTGACCGGTCGCGCGATCGGATCGGCACGTGGCGGCCTGCCGGCACTCGGCTCGGCGAGGGTGGTCACCAGCCCCGGGCCACCCACTCGGCGAGGTGCGGGCGCTCGTTGCCGATGGTGGTGTCGACACCGTGGCCCGGCATGACCACGGTGTGCGCCGGCAGGGTGAACAGCTTGTTGTCGAGCGAGTCGATGATCGTGGCGAAGTCGCCGCCCTCGTATGCGGTGTTGCCAGGGCCGCCGGGGAACAGCGTGTCGCCGCTGAACAACACGGGTGAACCCTCGATCAGGAACGAGATCGAGCCGGGTGTGTGGCCCGGGTTGTGGATCGCGTGGAGGCGCAGCCGGCCGACCTCGATCACCTCGGCATCGTCGAGGAAGACGTCGTACCCGCAGTCCTTCAGCATCGGCGCGTCCTGGGCGGTGACAGCGACCTCGTAGCCGGCCTCACGCATCTGTGTGACGGCACCGATGTGGTCCCAGTGACCGTGCGTCTCGAGCACCCGCTTCACGTCGAGGCGTTGACACAGCTCGAGCAGTCGCTCGTGCTCGTTGGCGGCGTCGATGAGCACCGACTCGCCGGTGTGCCGGCAGCGGAGCACGAACACGTTGTTGGCGTAGGGGCCGACGACCACCTTGTGGATCTCGAGCCGTCCATCGGCCCAGTGCAGCGTCGTCATCGGGTGCTCCCGTGGTTCGCCGGCTCGTGGCCGGTGATGTCGGTGTCTGTCTGTTCGGTGACTGTTCGTTCGGTGTCTGTCTGCTCGGTGTGAGTGAGAGCGCTGCCGGCGAACGGGCGTTGCCACGCGACGATCAGGTTGCTGTGGCGTGGGCGCACACGCGCATCACCGACGCGTTCGAGTGCCGGCGCCCATCGCTCGATCTCGTGCACCAGCCCGTCGCGATCGAAGAACCGCACCTGCTCGCCGCTGATCACACGGTCGGAGAACCAGCCGAGGCCGTAACCCACGGTGCGGTTCCGCTCCCACTCCTTCACGATCAGGTGGCCGCCGGGTCGCATCAGGGAGGCGGCGGTGGTGACCAGGCTGGGCAGCGTGTCGTCGTCGACGTGGTGCAGCACGTCGACGATGAGCACGAGGTCGAACGGTTCGGGATCGGTGGCGGCGTACGCCTCGACCGTGCACGAGCGGAACTCGACGCGTGCAGGGTCGCCCGTGAAGTGCCGTCCCGGCGTGGCAGCGACGTCGATGCCCACGACGTGTGCCGAGGGCATGTGTTCGACCAGCTTGGTGGTCACGAACCCGTCACCGCAGCCCACCTCGAGCACCCGGGGAAACTGTCCGAAACCGGCGACGGCCTCGGCGAGTGCGGTCGTGTCGAGGAAGCTGTCGCGATACAGATCGGCGACGCGTTGTTCGTGCTTGCCGAGCAGACGTCGTACGGTGCGGCCGATGCTCATCGGGCCGAGCGTAGCGTCAGCCATCCCGTCGCTGGGCGAGCCCTTCGACCCGAGTGCGGCAGGTCTAGCTCGAGACGACGTCGTAGCCGAGTGCGAGCGCGACGGGGATCTGGGCCGGGTCGAAGGTGACGAATCGGACGGGCCGGGGGAGTCGGTCGGCTGCCGCGAGGTGGAGGGCATCGCTGAGGCGGAGCGGCTGCTCGCGCATCAGCGCCGCCGCACGGTCGAGGCAGCGCTGGTCGACCGGCACCACCGCGACCCGGTCCCAGGTGAGCCGCACCAGGTCTTCGAGATCGCTGCGCAGCACCGGTTCGTCGACCACACGGTCGATGAGCGCGAGCGACTCCATGAGGGTGAGCCCGCTCGAGCACCAGTCCGTGTCGGCGCGCATCGCGTCGAGCACCACGGCTCGGATCGACTGATCGAGGTGGGCTGCGACGAGGGCGCTGGCATCGAGGTAGACGGTCATGTCGGCTCAGCCCCTGATCTCGCGCAGCAGCCGGTCGAGGCGGGCGTTGCCCCACACCGTCACCGTACGTTCGGGCACCTTGGCGTCGGCGCGGCGAGGCGCGATGAGCGCACCCGAGGCCACCAACGACGACAGCTGTGTGTTGGCTGCGCCCTCGTCGTTCATGGCCGACAGGGGCACCAGGGCGGCGGCGGGTCGGCCGCCCACCGACACCACGGTCGGCTCGCCGCCGGCGGCCCGGCGAACGTGCGCGGCGAGGTCGGCGCGCAGTTCGCGCACGCCGATCATGAGCGATGATCATTCAGGAGTCGAGACATGTGTACTCAAGTGTACACACCCCGATTTCTGGTGGACCGGCCGGTGTCGCCAGACTGCCGCCATGAACTTTGCCTTCACCGAAGAACAGGAAGAGCTGCGCAAGACCGTGCGCCAGTTCCTCGACGCCAAGAGCCCCGAGACGGCCGTGCGCGAGCAGATGGACACCGACAACGGTTTCGACGCCGCCGTCTGGTCGCAGATGGGCGAGCAGCTGGGCCTGCAGGGTCTGATCGTCCCCGAGGAGTTCGGTGGCTCGGGCTACAGCTACGTCGAGCTCGGCATCGTGCTCGAGGAGATGGGCCGTGCGCTGCTGTGCGCGCCGTTCTTCTCCACCGTGGTGCTCGCTGCCAACACCCTGATCCACAGCGGTGACGCCGCCGCCCAGGCAGCTCATCTGCCCGGCATCGCCAGCGGTGAGACCATCGCCGCCCTCGCCTTCACCGAACCCTCGGGCAAGTGGGACGAGAGCGGCATCACGATGCAGGCCACCGCATCCGGTGATGGCTTCACCCTCAGCGGCACGAAGATGTTCGTGCTCGACGGCCACACCGCCAACCTGATCATCGTCGCGGCTCGCACCGACGCCGGCGTCAGCCTGTTCGCCGTCGACGGTGGCGCTGCGGGCCTCACCCGCACCGCGCTGAGCACGATGGACCAGACCCGCAAGCAGGCCAAGCTCGAGTTCGCCAACACCCCCGCCACCCTCATCGGCGTCGACGGCGAGGGCTGGGCAATCCTGTCGCGTGTGCTCGACCTCGCTGCGGTCGGCCTCGCTGCCGAGCAGGTCGGCGGCGCCCAGAAGGTGCTCGAGATGGCCGTGGAATACGCCAAGGTGCGCGTGCAGTTCGGCCGCCCGATCGGGTCGTTCCAGGCGATCAAGCACAAGTGCGCCGACATGCTGCTCGAGGTCGAGTCGGCCAAGAGCGCGGCGTACTACGGCATGTGGTGTGCGGCCGAACTGAACGACGAGCTGCCCTCGGTGGCGTCGCTCGCCAAGGCCTACTGCTCGGAGGCGTACTTCCACGCCACCGCCGAGAACATCCAGATCCACGGCGGCATCGGCTTCACCTGGGAGCACCCGGCGCACCTGTACTTCAAGCGTGCGAAGTCGAGCGAGCTGCTCTTCGGTGACCCCACCTACCACCGCGAGCTGCTGGCGCAGCGCATCGGCATCTGAGCCGACCAGCGCACATCGCACTCCGCAACGATCGATGGACGGCCCGGGGCGACCCGGGCCGTCCGCTCGTTTTCGGGCCTGTTCGCTTTCGGCCTGTTCGCTTTCGGCCTGTTCGTTTCCGGTCGTGCGTGGGCGCGCCGGTAGCGTTCCGAATGTGGAACCGATCACCTGGCTGTTCATCATCGCCGCTTCCGTGTGCGTGTTCGCGATCGCTGCCGTGGTGGTCGGCCGCGAGGCCCATCGGCTCGATGCCGTGGCACCCCGGTCGGTGTACATGATCGACGAGGTGGTCGAGTTCGTCGCCGAGTACCTGCCTGCCGACACGCAGGCCCGGCTCACGCCCGCCGAGCTCGAGCAGCTCCTCACGATGCACATGCGCTGGCTGCACGCCAAGGGCCTGCAGCCCACCAACGTGGTCGATCGACGCCAGGACATCGACAGCCTGGTGATCGTCGGCGAGGACGACCTCACCGCGTATCTGTTGGCCGAGGCCGACCGGACCGGCATCCAGATCCTCGACGACGTCGACGTCGTCCACGTGGTCGATGCCCACCTCGCGTACTTCGAAGCGATCGGTGCCGTCGGTCCGAAGGCGATCGACCTCGAGTAGCCGGATCCTGGAGCCGATGGCCGTGCATCGCGTCACACCGTGTTCACAAGAAATCGGTGGCCGAGTGGTGGGCCGGTGTGGTTGACTTTTCCCACCAGAGAGAGGAGGTGGTCCAACTGAACAGTGAATCTTGTCGTGGGACTCTGGAGGTGGTTGGCCGCTAGGCCTTCAGGCTGGACCGCCTGGCGAATCCACGCCAACCTCTGCTGAACTCCCTGCCGAAGATGGTCCCGTCGGCGCAAGGTGGGAGTTCGGTCTCGTACCAGTCAGGAATGAACGAACAGGGCAGTGGCCTCCGGGTCGCTGCCCTGTTCGCGTTTTCGCCCCGACCAGCTTCGGCCCCGCGGTGCAGGGATCTGTTCGTGCGAGTCTCCTGATGACGGCTAGGTTCGGGCGTCATGGAACGGCCCTCCCGCTTCGAACACACCCGCTTCCTCGGCGACAAGCGCACCCAACTCGTGTACGACGTCGACGCGTGGGACGACGAGGCCGTGATCGGCGAGATCGTGGCGGCCGAGGTGGGGCTGTGCTTCGGCCCCGACACCCTCGCCGAGGCCCGCAACCGCGGCTACACCTTGGCGACGCCGGGCAAGCGCCGCCGTCACCGGGCGCCGCGTTCCTGACCGAGCCCGAACCCCATGACCCCGCCCCGTTGACCATGCCGACAGCGACGACCATGCCGACAGCGACGATGGCGACGATGGCGACGATGGCGACGATGGCGACGCAGTGAACGGCAGCTTCACCTCGGGCGGCCTGCAGTTGTCGCGATACCTCGCACGCCCGGCGGGTAAGACCGTTGCGCTCCCCGGCCTGATCCTGTGCCATGGATTCCCGACCGGACCCCTCGACGCGCGTCAGAGTGCGATCACGTTCCCCGAGCTGATCGACCGCCTCGCCAACGAGCAGCGCTGGGCGGCGATGACCTTTCACTTCCGAGGGTGCGGCACCAGCGCCGGCGACTTCTCGCTGCAGGGCTGGGTCGACGACCTCCGCAACGCGATCGACCACCTCATCGCCGAGGCGAACCCGACGGGCATCTGGTTGGTCGGCACGAACACCGGCGGTTCGGTGGCCACCTGCGTCGCCGCGGATGACCCGCGCATCCGGGGCGTGGCGCTGCTCAGTCCGCGCGCCGACTTCGACGACTGGGCGGCACAGCCTCGCCGGTTTCTCGAGCACGCTCGCGAGATCGGCGCGGTGCGAACGCCCGGGTATCCCAGGGCGTTCGACGAGTGGGCGCGAGAGTTGCGTCGATTCCGACCGGTCGATGCTGCGCGTCGGTTCTCCCCACGACCGATGCTCGTGATGCACGGCGAGGATGACGAGAGCGTGCCGGTGAGCGATGCCCGGCGGCTCGCCGACTCGCACGGCAGCGCTGAGTTGCGGATCATCAACGGCGCTGGCCATCGCCTGCGCCACGATCCCCGTGCCATTGCGGTGCTGCTCGGTTGGCTCGACCGTCAGAAGTCGACGCTGTAACTCCCGCGGCGCGTGCAGCGTCGGCGGAACCGGTCAGCTGCCGTAGCCGTCGAGGTGGGTGCTGTGCCAGCGCCAGGCGCTGGAGACGATCTCGTCGAGCGAGCGGGTGGACTCCCAGCCGAGGACGGCCTCGATCCTGCTCGGATCGGCGTAGGTGGCGACCGGGTCGCCGACGCGGCGGCCGACCACCTCGTAGGGCACCTGCAAGCCCGACACTCGCTCGGCCGCGTGGATCACGTCGAGCACGCTGCTGCCCACGCCGGTGCCCACGTTGAGCGACACGGTCTGGCCGCCAGCGGCGAGGTGGTCGAGGGCGCGGATGTGGGCGTCGGCGAGGTCGTCGACGTGGATGTAATCGCGCACGCACGTGCCGTCGGGCGTGGGGTAGTCGGTACCGAACACCTGCACCGGCGGTCGCTTGCCGAGCGTGGCCTTCATCACGAGTGGGATGAGGTTGAGCGACTGGGCCCAGTCCTCGCCGATGAGCGAATCGTCGCTCGCGCCGGCGGCGTTGAAGTAGCGCAGGTTCACGGCGGTGAGGCCGTGGGTGACGCCGTACCAGCCGAGGATCTTCTCGACCATCGCCTTCGACTCGGCGTACACGCTCTCAGGTGCGATCGGTGCGTCCTCGATGACGGGAACGGCCGGGGGTGTGCCGTTCACCGAGCAGCTCGACGAGAACACGATGTTGCGCACCTCGGCGGCGAGCATCGCCTCGACCAGGTCGACGGTGCCGGCCACATTGTTCAGCCAGTACTTGTCGGGCGCCAGCATCGACTCGCCGACGTTCTTGTAGGCGGCGAAGTGGACGACGGCGGTGACACCCTTCGAACGGCACAGCTCGGTGACGAGCGCTCGGTCGCGGATGTCGCCGACGACCAGCTCTGCCCCCAGCAGCGCATCGCGATGGCCGAGCTCGAGGGTGTCGAGCACCACCACGTCGCGCCCGCCTTCGCGCAGCATGCGCACGGTGTGCGAGCCGATGTAGCCGGCGCCGCCGGTGACGAGAACGGTCATGTCGAGCTCCTGGTGTGACCTACGGGATGGAGGGGCCGAGTGTACGAGCCCCGGTCAGAGCTGTTCGTGCGCCCGGAACCAATCGATCATTCGGCCCAGTCCGTCGCGTAGCGACACGGTCGGCGTCCAGCCGTACGTGGTGGACGCGAGCGTGATGTCGGGCTGGCGCTGGAGGGGATCGCCCTCACGCTCGTCGGGCAGCGGCACGGTGATGATCTCGCTCGACGACCCGGTGAGTTCGACGATCAGCTCGGCGAGTTGGCGCATGGTGAACTCGTCGGGGTTGCCGACGTTCACCGGGCCAGTGATCGGGCCGTCGAGCACGGCGACGAGGCCGGCGACCTCGTCGCTGACGTGGCAGAAGCTCCGCGTCTGACGGCCGTCGCCGTGCAGGGTGATCGGCTCGTCGCGCAGCGCCTGGACGACGAAGGTGTTCACCACACGGCCGTCGTCGGGGCGCATCCGTTCGCCGTAGGTGTTGAAGATGCGCACGATGCGCACGTCGAGGCCGTGCACACGGTGGTAGGCCATCGTGATCGCCTCGCTGAACCGCTTGGCCTCGTCGTAGCAGCTGCGTGGGCCGATGCAGCTGACGTTGCCGAGGTACGACTCGGGCTGCGGGTGCACGAGCGGATCGCCGTACACCTCGCTGGTGGAGGCGAGGAAGAACCGAGCACCCTGGGCGACCGCGAGGTCGAGCAGGTTGCGGGTGCCGGTGGAGCCGACGGCCAGGATCTCGAGTGGCATCGTGGCGAAGTCGAGCGGTGACGCCGGACTGGCGAGGTCGAGCACCGAATCGAAC
>Ga0105047_10009475_pt1 | contig 16026 bp, 17 predicted proteins | sample MAT04_FD_78384 | JGI IMG/M metagenome (GOLD analysis project Ga0105047, IMG submission 78384) | Freshwater microbial communities from Lake Fryxell liftoff mats and glacier meltwater in Antarctica - MAT-04 (megahit assembly) | ecosystem: Environmental > Aquatic > Freshwater > Ice > Liftoff...
GCGTCTTTGTACTCTGCCTAGGTGTCGCGTCCCGCATGATTGCGCAGTGATTTTACGAAGAGATGCGGGTGTGACTTGTACCAATCCTTCATCGCTTGCATCGGGGTTCGGCTCCTCAGGGCTGATTGCGGCAACTGCGTGCTGGAGAGATGAACATAGCGCATCAGGGTCTGCTCCAGGTCAACGGCGCTGTCGAAACGGTTGGTTTTCAACACGTCGCTGATGCGGCCATTGAACCTTTCCACCATTCCTCTGGTTTGGGGCGACTTCGGCGGCGTCAGGCGGTGCTCGATGCCCAGTTCGGTGCAAAGTTGACCGTCAGGCCATCGGCCTGTAGCCTGCGGACCGTGGCAAGACCGATCCCCAAAGAGCCGCCGGTGACGATGGCGTGGCGCTGAAGCAGGATGTCCATGGCATATCGCCTTACCAGTCCAGCGGGGTGCCATCGGGTGCCACTTCGGCCAGAACCGGAATGCGCGACGGATCGAACTTGCAGCGCCCCGGATCGACGCCGATCCCCAACCCCGGCGCGGTCGGCAGGGAAAAGGCACCGGGGCCGCCGGTCAGGCTGCCGGAGGTGGTGAACACGCCCGACCTTGTGTCCTCGCTTGGCCGGAATTCCAGCGCCCCAAAGGTTTGCGCAATCGCCGCGACCTGCAACGACGCGGCGGTGTGCAGAATGGCGTTCGGGCTGTGCGGGCTGAATACCACCGAATGGGATTCGGCCATGTCTGCGATGACGCGCAGTTCCGAAATGCCGCCCGCATTGCCGACATCGGGCTGGATGATGTCGCAAAGCTGCGCTTCCAGCACGCGGCGGAACTGCCAGCGGGTGAACAACCGCTCGCCCAGTGCGATCGGCGTTGCGAACTTGCGCCGCACCTCGATCAATGCAGCGTCGTCTTCGACCGGGACAGGTTCCTCGATCCAGAGCGGCCGAAGATCGCGCACCGCCCGTTCGATGGCGATCACCGCGTGTGGCAGCGGTCGGCCGTGCAGGTCGATGGCGAAGTCCCGGGCGGGCCCTATGGCCTCGCGCACCGCCGCGCAGCAATCGTGGACCTGCGCGGTCAAACGCACGGGCGGCTGCGCGATCATGGGCGGCAGCGGATAGAACTTGACGATATCGAAGCCCGCGTCGACCGCGCCCCTGGCCCTTCGGGCAAGTTCCTCCGGGTCCGTTGAAAGTCCGATATTGGCATAGGTCCGCAGCGACTGACGCACCGCGCCGCCCAGCAACCGGTGCACCGGCACGCCCGCCACCTTGCCGGCAATGTCCCAAAGCGCAATGTCGATGCCCGACAAGGCCGAGGTCTCGACCGCGCCGCCCCGCCAATACCCGTGGCGATAGACGGTTTCCCAAAGCGCGCGGATGTTGCTCGCGTCGCGCCCAAGGATCAGCCGCGCGGCATCCTGCACGGCACCACAAACAGCATAGGGCTTGCCCGGCAAGGTGCATTCGCCCCAGCCTGAAATGCCCGGCTCGTCAGTGCAGACTTCCACAAAGATCAGGTCCGAAAAGGCGCCCGAATGCAGGTGGGTGTTGATAGCGGTGATTTTCATGAAGGTCCTACCAGTCAGCGACGGATCCGTCAGGATCCCATGCGGTTTCGGTGATCAGCGGTTCGGCCCGTCCGGCAAGCCGGGCCAGAAACGCTTCGTCGATGTCAAGGCCAAGGCCAATGCACGGCTCCAGCTCCCAGAACCCCTCGCGAAAGCGGATCGGGGTGCGGATGAAATCGGCGGCGAAGGCGTAGTTGGCGCTCATCTCCTCCTGAATCAGGAAGGCGGGCGCGGTCAGCCCGAAGTGCAGCCCCACGGTCGACGCGACCAGTCCCAAGGGGTTGTGCGGTGCGATGGACAGGCCGAACGCCGATGCCAGCGTTGCGATTTCCATCGCCGCCGAGATGCCGCCGCAATGGGCGATGTCGGGCTGAAACACCGAGACCGCGTTGGCGCGCCCCAGATCGACAAAGTCCGAACGGTCCACCAGCCGCTCGCCCGTGGCCAGACGGACCCGGAAGCGCCGCGCAAGATGCGCCAGATCCGCGGCTGACCCGGGCTGAAGCACCTCCTCCACGAACAACAGATCGCGCCCGTCCAGATGGGTCAGCAGCGCCTCGGCCGAGGCCATGGACCCGCAGCGCCCATGCACGTCCAGTGCCACGTCGATCCGCCCGCGCGCCTGATCCAGTATCGTGTCGAGCAGCTCGAAATAGGCATGGCGGCGTTCGGCAAAGACATAGGCGCTGTGGAAGGGCACGTTCACGACCTTGACCGCGTGATAGCCTTTTGCCGCGATGGCGGCGATGTTCTCGGCCATCGCGCCTTGCATCGAGCGGTCATAGACATCGGCGGAGGCACCGTAGCCGAGATGGGTGTAAACCGGGATGCGGTCCCGCAGGCGGCCGCCGAACAGGTCGGCCACGGGTCGCCCAAGTTGCTTGCCGGTGATGTCCCAACAGGCCATCTCGATGCCGCTGATCGCCGACATGCCAATGATGCCGGGCCGCCAGAAGTGGCGCTTGGTCAGTTTGCGCACCAGCCGTCGCGGCGCTTCGGGGTCTTCGCCGATGCACAGATCGCGCAGTTCCTCGATGGCGGCAGAAACCGAACGCGCCTTCCATTCCAGCGTGGCCTCGCCCCAGCCGAACAGGCCCGGCTCGTCGGTTTCAACCTTGACCAGCACCCAGGTGCGGAAATCGACCGGCAGCAGATGCACTTTCACATCGGTGATCTTCACCATGCTGCGCCAGCCCTGACTGCCATCCTACCAAGGAAGAACCGGCACCGGTCTGCGAAGGTCATGACAGGTCCCCGGCAGACATGGCAGAACGGGCGCGGACCGTTTCGCCCGCGATGGCCCGGGGCGGGGTCATTCGGCTGACTCCGGCGGGGCACTGTCCAGATCGTCGAAATAGGCGCGAAACCGCTCGATCAAGGGCGCAATGCGCGCAAATACATCGTGAAGATGGGCGCGCATGGCCGCCTCGGCTGCGCCCTTGTCCTTTGCCGCCAGCGCATCGACGATGGCCGAATGCTGCACCACCAACTCGCCCAGATCATGGCGCTGCGACATGTCGAGCATCCGCACCCGGTCAAGCTGAAGCTTTTCGTTCAGCGCGACGATCCACAGACGCGGACAGCCCGAAGCGTCGGCAATGGCCGCGTGCAACGCCTCGTCCGCGACATAGAAGACATCGGCCTGCCCTTTGGCGGCTGCCGTCTTCTGGTCGGCAAGGATGTCTCTCAGCAAGGAAACATCCAATCGCCGCGATTGCGCCGCCGCCCGAACCGCGGCACATTCCAGTGCCTCCCGGATGAACTGCGCTTCATAGACCTTCGCCAGGCTGATGCGCGTGACGAAGCTGCCGACCTGCGGCACGATCTGCACCAGACCCTCATCGGCCAGCCGCAAAAGGGCTTCGCGGATGGGCGTCCGGCTCACCCCGAAACTCTGTGACAGCGCGTGTTCCGACAGGGGAGAGCCGGGCGTCAACGTCGCATCAAGGATATCCCGCCGGATCAGGTCAAAGACCTGCACGGCAACCGACATGCGCCGGTCTATCGATATGCCGGGAACCGGTCTGGCAAGGGGAAGTGCTTGACGTGCCATTCTGGGTTTCCTCGGATCATCGTCCGGTGTTGCGGCTGCGCTGTGCCTGATCCAGGCCGACGGCGGCGATCAGCAGGACACCGATCACCACGCTTTGCCAGAACGGCTGCACGCCATTGATAATGAAACCGTTCTGCAGGACCACCGGGATCAAGACCCCCGCCAGCGTGCCGAAGATGGTCCCACGCCCGCCGAAAAGGCTCCCGCCGCCGATCACGACAGCGGCAATGGCCGCAAGATTGTCGGTTGTATGCCCGCCAATCGAGGTTGTGGTGAATCGCGCGACATCGACGATCGCGGCCAGACCGGCCAGCCCCCCCATCAGAACGAAGATCCTGACGGTCAGGCGACGGGTGTTGATCCCGACCCGGCGCGTCGCCTCCTCGTCCGATCCCATCGCATAGACATGGCGCCCGAAACGGGTGAGCCCCAGCAAAAGCCCAAGCACCAGAGCGACCGCCCCGGCAAGCCAGACGATTGCCGACAGGCCCCAGACAATCCGGCCTCCGAACCAGCTTTGCACTTCCAGCGGAATATAGCGGACGTTCACCCCGCCCGAGATGATCTGCGCAAGGCCAAGCGCCGCCGCCAGCGTGCCCAGCGTGACGACGAAGGACGGGATGCGCGCATGGGCCACAAGAATCCCGTTGATCCAGCCCCACAAAGCTCCGGCAAGAATGGCAGCGCCTGCTCCCGCCGCCAGCGCCACCGCAAGGTTCGGGTAAATCCCCTTTGCGACCTCTTGCGACGTGCCTGCCAAATTGACGCAAATCAATCCGCCCACGACCGACGCGAAGATCAGCACCGCCCCGACCGAAAGGTCGATCTGGCGGGCCACGATGATGAAGGTCATCCCGACGGCCAACAGGCTCAGCGATGCAGCATCCAGCAGGATGTTGCGAAAGTTCACAAAGCTCAGGAAGGTTCCCGGTCGCGATACCAGCGCAAACCCCAGAACGATGGCAAACAGGATCAGAAAGATGAAGTTGCGCGACAGAAGGTCAAGTGCGACCGCCGTGCCGGGTCGGCGTGGCTGACCGTCAGGATGCTTGTGGACGGTGTCGGTCACTGGTCTGCCTCCGCCATCTCGGACCCGACCTGATCTGCCCCGGTGATTGCGGACACAAGGCTTTCCACATTGAAACGCCCCCGCTCGAACTCGGCCGACTTGCGTCCCAGCCGCAGAACCACCACGCGGTCGGCCACCGCAAACACATCCTGCATGTTGTGGCTGATCAGGACGACGCCCAACCCCAGCCCGCGCACCCGCCGCATAAGCTCCAGCACCTGCCGCGTCTGCGCGACCCCCAGCGCCGCCGTGGGTTCATCCAGCAGCACGATCCGCGACGCCCAGGCCAGGGCCCGCGCAATGGCGACCGACTGGCGCTGCCCGCCGGACAGATCGGACACCCGCGTCTCGACCGACTTCAGCCGGATTTCCAGCCGGTCCAGCGTGGCCGCCGTCTCGCGCCGCATGGCCGACCGGTCCAGCAGACCCATCCGGCCAAGAATCCCCGGCATCAGCAGCTCGCGGCCAAGGTAGATGTTGCTGGCAATCGACAGATCTCCCGCCAACGCAAGGTCCTGATAGACGGTCTGGATGCCGGCCGCTGCCGCATCTGCCGGGGAATTGAAGGTCACCTCGCGGCCCTCGACCCGTATCGTGCCGGCATTTGGCGCGTGTGCCCCGGACAGAATCTTGACCAAAGTCGATTTGCCCGCGCCGTTGTCCCCGACAAGGGCAAGGATCTCGCCGCCGCGGATCGTCAGATCGACGCCCGCCAAGGCGGTGACATGGCCGTAGGATTTGCCAAGGCCCTGCGCTTCAAGCAGAACGGGATGCGGGGTTTGCATGGTGTCTTTCCGTTGAGTGGGCCGGCCACCGCGCGATGCGGCGGCCGGCAGAGCGATCAGTCGCAGGCGGCAACATATTGTGCAGCCATCCCCTCGGGAGTATCCATGTTTTCTTTTGTTATCATGAACATGGCGCGCTGCTGGACCTTGGGGAAGTCACGCTTTCCGTCCAGATAGGCGTTGGCAATCTCCACGGCTTCTGCCCCGGTGACGCGCGGCTTTTGTGACACCAGCCCGTCAATCGCCCCTTCGCGCAGCGCCTGCGCCAAAGCCGGCGACGCGTCCAGTCCCACCAGCACCACGCTCTCCGTCGCCCCGGCCTGGCGAAGCGCGGCCACAGCCCCCTGCGCCGTGATCAGGTTGACCGCGAAGATGCCGGCAAGATCCGGATGGGCTTGCAGCGTCGCCGAAACGATGGCGGCAGCCTTGTTCTGGTCGTTGTCGGTGAACTGGCTGCCAAGGTATTCGAACTGCGGCTGCTTGGACATGATGCTCTCGAAACCGGCAGTGCGCTGGTCGGTCGAGGAAATGCCCGGTTTGACGCCCACGACAAGAATCTTGCCGCCCTTGGGCAACAGTTCGGTAAGGCGGTTTGCCGCAATGACGCCGCCGGAAGACTGGTCCGCCGCAAGGAAGGTGAAGGCGATATCCTGCTCGATGTAGTCGCCGATCGTCATCACCGGAATGCCGGCATCGATTGCGGCCTGAATCGGCCCGATCATCGCGCGCGAATCGGTGGGGTCGATGATGATCGCGTCAGGTTTGGTCTGGATCACGGCCTGAAGCACCGGGGTCTGCTTTGCCGGGTCCCATTCCGCCGCGCCGCTCACGGTCACCTCAAGCCCGAGTTTCTTGCCAGCCTCCAACACGCCGCATTCCTGCGAGGTGTAATATTCATCGCCGGTATAGCCCTTTACGTAAGCGATGGTCCGGGCCTGCGCGGTCCCGGCGACAAGCGCAAGAGCACTCGCGGCCAAAAGCATGTGCGTTGTCTTCAACATTGGTTTCTCCTACCGCAGTGGTTTCGGCGTGCCCCTCAGGTGTGGATCTGGCAGCCTGAGGACGACTGCCCTCTTGCATGGTAGTATTGTAGGGTGTTAGATTGAGTCAAGAGGGCCGCTGCCCGATCTGCGACCCGCCTGACAGAGGTTGGAAAAGGCCATGCACCAACAAGCACAGCGCCTTGCAGGCAAGACGATCATCGTGACAGGCGGGGCACAGGGCATCGGCGCAGCGGTCGCGGCTCAGATTGTCGCGCAGGGCGCGCGCGCGGTCGTCGCCGATATCGACGAAGCTGGCGCGCGCAAGGTCTGTGAAAGTCTAACACGGGATGCAGGCTTGGCCGAACCGGCGCTTCTGGACGTTCGGGACGAAGCCGCGTTTGCCGCTTTGGCCGATGGCGTTCTGGCACGGCACGGACGGATCGACGGCCTCGTGAACAATGCGGGCATCAACGTGAAATACGAACCTCTTGCCATGCCGTCCGGGGAATGGGACCGGTGCCATGACGTCAACCTGAAAGGGGCGTGGAACGGGTGCCGCGCCGTCCTGCCCGCCATGATCGCGCAAAGGGCCGGATCCATCGTCAACATGGCGTCCGTCCACGGCCACCAGATCATTCCGCGCAGTTTCCCTTACCCGGTGTTCAAGGCGGGACTTCTCGGCATGACCCGGGCGCTCGGCGTGGAATTTGCCGCCAGCGGCGTGCGGGTAAACTCCATCTCTCCCGGTTATGTCGAAACGCCCTTGCTGGATGCCTGGTTGGCATCGGTCCCGGATCCTGCAGCAACGCGCGCCGCAGCCGAGGCGCTGATCCCGGCCCGCCGCTTCGCCCGGGCAGAGGAAGTGGCCATGACCGCCATCTTCCTGCTTTCGGACGACGCGCCCTATATCACCGCAACCGACATCGCCATCGACGGCGGCCGCATGGCGCTGTTTCACGACTGAACGACTGAACGACTGAACGACTGAACGACTGAACGGCGGGGCGGTTTGGCGGGCGCGCGGACGGGGAAATCCGCGCAAAGACATCTGCCCCTGTGTTCGTTCAGGCTTGCCGAGCAGAGCAGGGGTCCGCGTCAGCGCGTCCTTGTCCGTGCAATAGTCTTTTGCGCCGACGCCCCATCCGACCATAGGCAAGCGGCGCACGCACGTGCGCATGTCAACAGCCTGCTTCAATACGCAGCGCCGCGCCATCGCCGGCAGCTTGACCGCCGCCCCGTTGCGCCACCGGCGCTCTTGCGCGCCCTGCCGCCAAAGGCGCTGCGTCATGAAACTGTCATAGCCCCGATAATTGCCCGTCACCTTGCGCCCCTAGAACCTCCGCTTCATGACACCCGTGGATCACCCCATGCTGAAGCTCAACCGCGTGACCCGCAAGTTCGGGCAACGGCTCGCGGTGGACGAGGCCAGCTTCGCCATCGACCGCCCCGCCTTTGTCGGCATCATCGGGCGGTCCGGTGCCGGTAAATCGACGCTTTTGCGGATGATCAACCGGCTGACCGATGCCACCTCGGGCGAGATCAGCTTTGAAGGCCGCAACGTGCTGGCGCTGAAAGGCGCCCAGATGCGGGCGTGGCAAGGCCGCTGCGCGATGATCTTCCAGCAGTTCAATCTGGTGCCGCGCCTTGATGTGGCCTCGAATGTGCTGCACGGCCTCCTGTCGCGCCGCCCGGTGCTGACCACCCTGTTCAATTTCTGGCCCGAGGCCGACATCCTGAAGGCCTTGGCGATCCTTGACCGCCTCGGCATCGCCGACCAGGCCGCCAAACGTGCCGAGGCCCTGTCCGGCGGCCAGCAGCAGCGCGTGGCGATTGCCCGCGCGCTGATGCAAGACCCGGCGGTGATCCTCGCCGACGAACCCATCGCTTCGCTGGACCCGATGAACGCCCAACTGGTGATGGACACCCTCCGCCGCATCCATGACGAGGACGGCCGCATGGTCATCACCAACCTGCACACGCTGGACACCGCGCGGCGCTATTGCGACCGGGTGATCGGCATGCGCGATGGCCGCGTGGTGTTCGATGCGTCCCCCGACCTTTTGACCACCGGGGCCGCCCGCGACATCTACGGCGCGGATGACACGTTCAACGAACGGGCCACCTCCACCGCCATCCCGACCGCGCCCGATGTCGCCTATGCCTCGGCGATGCTGACCCCCTGACCCTGATTCCCCCTCAACCCTGGCCCCTCTGGGTCAAACCACTGGAGACGACGATGAAAATGATCTACGCCCTTCTCGCGGCCACCACGCTCTTGGCCGGCGCGGTCCAGGCCGACGCGATCAAGGAATTCAACATCGGCATTCTGGGCGGCGAAAACGCCCAGGACCGCATGACCGCCAACGAATGCCTGCGCGCAGCGGTCGAAAAGCAGCTCGGCGTTCCGGTCAAGCTGTTCACCCCCGCCGATTATGACGGCGTGATCCAGGGCCTGCTCGGCGGCACGCTCGACATGGCCGGGCTGGGCGCCTCGGCCTATGCCAAGATCTATCTGACCGACCCCAAGGCGGTTGAGGTCAAGCTGATCGCGCAAAACGTCGACGGGACCCAAGGCTACTACTCGTTCGGTTTCGCCCGCAAGGACTCAGGTGTTACCTCGATCGACACCGCCAAGGGGAAGGTTTTTGCCTTCGCCGATCCGAACTCGACCTCGGGCTATCTGGTTCCGGCTTCGGAACTGGCGGCCAAATACGGCGATCTGGCGACGTTCTTCAAGGAAGTCAAATTCTCCGGCGGCCATGAACAGTCCATCGTCGGCGTGGCAAATGGCGACTTCGACGCGGGCGTGTCCTGGGCTGACGGCATCGGCAACTGGGAAGACGGCTACACCTCGGGCGCCTTCCGCAAGGCGGCTGACGCGGGCCTCGTCAACATGAACGACCTCGTGGAAATCTGGAAATCGGCGCTGATCCCGAACGGCCCGTTCGTTGTCCGCACCGGCCTGCCGCAAGACGTGAAAGACGGTGTCACCAAGCTTCTGGCTGATCTGTCCACCACCGACCATGCCTGCGCGGTTGGCGTGAACGGCGGCGATCTGAAGGGCTTTGTCCCGGTCGATCCGGCCGTCTACGCCGGCATCCTTGACGCCCGCAGGCTGGCCGAAAAGAAAAACTGATTTCATGACGCTCGGCCGGGCCCCACAGGGGCCCGGTCTATTCATTGCTGCGAGACAACATGGCCGACATCGCCTTTGGACCATCCCCCGGCCCCCGCCTTGACCCGGCCAAATCCGGTGAGGCCTATCTGCTGCTGGTCCGCCGCCGCCGCCTGTACAGCACGATCCTGATCGTCCTGTTCCTGGTCCTTCTGGCTTCCGGCTTTCGCACCACCCAGGACCGCAACGCCGGCGATTTCTGGACCGGCCTGCCGCATGTCTTGGACTTCCCTGTCGAAGTCCTGCGCGAGGCTTGGGCAGACCGTGCCAACCTGCCCGGCATGATCTGGCACTTCCTGCCCTCGCTGATCGAAACCCTGAACATCGCCGCCGTCTCCACCCTGCTGGGCGGTCTCGGCGCCGCCCTCCTCGCCCCGCTCGCCACCCGCGGCCTTGCCCCATGGCCACGCCTCGTCGGCCCGTCCCGCCGCCTTCTGGACATGCTGCGCGCCCTGCCGGACATCGTGATCGCGCTCGTCCTGATCTACATGCTGGGCGGCGGCCCGATTCCCGCCGTCATCGCCATCGCCGTCCACACCACCGGCGCCCTGGGCAAACTCTTCTCCGAGGTCGCCGAAAACGCCGACCTGAAACCGATCGAGGGCCTTTCCTCGGTCGGCGCCACGTGGTTGCAACGCATGGTGTTCGGCCTTCTGCCGCAAGTCGCGCCGAACTGGGCCTCTTATGCCTTGATGCGCTTTGAAATCAACGTCCGCGCCTCGGCCATTCTGGGTTTTGTCGGTCAGGGCGGCATCGGTGCCGATCTGAAAGAGGCGATGCAATGGGGGCAGGGCCGCTATGACGAGGTTGTGGCGATCTTCCTGCTTCTGTTCCTGACCATCGTGGTCATCGACCAGTATTCCGACCGACTGCGGCAAAAGCTGACGAAGGGAACCTGACATGGCAATGGCCCTCGCCACCCCAACCGACGCGCTGTTGGCCGGGTTCCGCCGCAAAGGTCGGCTGGCCGTCGCCATCCCTCTGATCGCGCTGGCCTATCTGATCTACACCGCCTTCGCTTTTGACCTCGGCGGCCTCATATCCCGTGTCCGCCTCGACAATGCGCAAGCCCTGCTGTCGGATTTCTGGTCCTACAAGACCCATGTCACCCGGGACAACCGCACGGGCACAACCGTGGTCACCATCGAGGGCGACGTTCGACAGGCCTATACCGCCGCCAACATGCCGGATTGGGTGAAAATCAAGGGTGACGTGACAACCGTCGACCTCGGCCAGGGCAACATCATCACCTATGACCCCGCGGGCGCCCGTTATGTCGTGCCGGGCTATGGCACCATCGACATCAAACCCGCCGACGGCAGTCTGGCCTTGTCCGCGCCCGAACCTCTGCCTGCATGGATCAACGTGACCGACAACCGCATCTCGGTCGCCACCCCGGCAGGCAGATTCTCCTATTCGCGGTCCAAGGTCGAAACCTTCCGCTATTCCCCGGGGTGGGAGGGGTTTTTCTTCACCCTGGACAGCCCGTTCTCCGGCAAAAGCTTTGGCCAGTTGACCGCACTCGCCTTTTGGGAACCGCGCCTGCAACCCGACCAATCCAACCTCGCCGCCGTGTCAGGCGATTTCTGGCACAACCGCATGTGGCACCATTCCGACGTGGCTTGGGCGATGGGTGAAACCGTGTTGATGGCGTTCCTCGGCACCTTCAGCGCCGCGCTGATCGCCCTGCCTTTGTCGTTCTTTGCCGCCCGCAACATGATGCCCCTGTCGGCTGGGCGCTTTGCCATGCGCAGGCTTTTCGACTTCATTCGCGGCACCGATGCCCTGATCTGGACGCTGATCCTCGTGCGGGCCTTTGGTCCCGGCCCGATGACCGGGGCCCTGGCGATCATGATGACCGACACCGGCGCATTCGGGAAACTCTTCTCCGAATCCTTGGAAAACATCGACGAAAAACAGGTCGAGGGCGTCCGCTCCACCGGTGCCACCAGCCTCCAGCGGGCCCGCTTTGGCGTCTTGCCGCAAATCCTGCCGGTGCTTGCCAGTCAGGTGCTGTACAACTTCGAATCCAACACCCGCAGCGCCACCGTCATCGGCGCAATCGTCGGCGGCGGCATCGGCCTCTTGTTGACCCAAGCCATCCAGACCCAGAAAGATTGGGAAGATGTCGCCTACTACCTGATCCTGATCGTGTTGATGGTCATGGCGTTGGACTCCCTATCCGGCCTGATCCGCCGCAAGCTGATCAAGGGCCAATGATGGCGAAACTCTCCGTCACAGAACCCTTGATCCAGCCAGGCTGCCAGATCATCGACACCACCTTTGGCGCCTATTGCGAGGTTGGCACCGGCAGCCGCGTCCTGCATTCGACCTTCCAGGATTACGCCTATTGCGACCGGATGGCCGACATTGCCAACACCACGCTTGGCAAATTCGCCAACATCGCCGCGATGGCCCGCATCGGCCCCACCGACCATCCGATGGGCAACGCCTCGCTGCACCATTTCCTGTATCGCTCGGCCGACTATTGGGACGACGCCCCAGACGACGCAGACTTCTTCGCCCAACGCCTGTCGCGCCGCACGGTGATCGGCCCCGACACCTGGCTGGGCCACGGCGCGATTGTGAAACCCGAGGTGACCATCGGTGCCGGTGCCATCGTGGCCTCCGGGGCCGTGGTGACCAAGGACGTGGCGCCCTACATGATCGTGGCAGGTGTGCCCGCCCAACCCTTGCGCGAGCGCTTCCCCCGCAGCGTCTGCGACCGCTTGGTGGCGCTCGCGTGGTGGGATTGGACCCATGACGCCCTGCGCGCCGCGCTGACGGATTTCCGCACCCTGCCCGCCGAGGCCTTCCTCGAAAAATACCACGGTTGAACACCGGAGTTTTCGAAAACTCCGAACCGAAGCCTTCAAAGGCTTCGGCGCGATTTCTTCAAAGAAATCGTCTGATCGCCCGCCCCAGGTCCACTATTTCGCGCCGAAACCTGTGCAATCAAAACTTACCGGCGAGTTAATACCGCACTAAATATACCACAGTATCAATGCATTACAGGCGATAACACGCGTGTTATCCTCGCTATACCACACTCATTCCGCAGCCATCGCCTCGGGCTCGCCCAAGCCCGAAATCACCCGCGGCTGCGCCATGAACCGCCGCCCCGCCTCGCCCGACAGATAGCTCAGCCTCCCATTGGCAATCGTCGCCTCGACCATCTTCGTCTCGGCATTGACCACCACCAGATCCGCCCGCATCCCGGGGTCCAGCCGTCCCCGATCCGGCAAACGCAGGATTTCGGCAGGCTTGGACGAGATCATCGCCCAGGCCCGCGGAAGGTCCATCACCCCCCGCTCGACCAGCGAAAACGCCGCCATCGCCAGCGCGGGCAGATAGTAATCCGAGACCAGCACATCGCAATGCCCATCGGAGATCAGGTCCAGCGCCGAGACATTGCCCGCCTGACTTTTCCCCCGCACCACATTCGGGGCGCCCATGATCACCGGGCTGAACATCGCATGCGCGGCCGAAGCCACCGCTCCGGTCAGCGGAAATTCGGCGATCGAGGCCCCCAGCATCCGGAACCTTTCCCGCGTCGCCACATCGGGATCGTCATGGCTGCCATAAACCACGCCCTGCTGATCAAAGGCCTCAGCCAACCGGCACAGGCTGCGCGGCACCAATGCCGCCGCGTCCCTTGCCGTCTCGATGGCAGCGGCCAATTCCTCGGGTGAGCGGCCCAATTTCCGCGCCCAGTGATCGAACCTTTCCGGCGCGATCCGGGCCGTCTGAAATCCCTCTTCCAGATGGTCGTTGAAGACCACATAGCCGACCTTGTGCCGGGCCACCGCCTCGATCAGCCGATCGGTTTCACCCACCAGATGCGTCTCCGCCCGAATCTGGACCCGCAGATCGGTCAGCGCGCGCGGCCTGAACCCGTCCAGCGCCGCCAACACCGCTTCAGCGTGATCCGGGCTGCGCTGCGCCCCTTCCCAGCTCCAGCTTTGCGCCAGATAGGCCGTCGTCACCCCATGCGCCGCCGCTTCCCGGTCAAACCCGGCAAAGCCCGCCGCCAGCGGCAGCGGTGCCGACGGCCTCGGCGCCATGTGATGTTCGAACCCGTCGCCATGCAGGTCGATGATGCCGGGCAGTACGTAGAACCCGGTCAGGTCCACCTCTGGCAAGGGACCGCGCAGGATGCGCCCCTCCGCCAGCCCGATGGTCCGGGCCTGCATCTCGTTGCCGCGCAAAATCAATGCGCCTGTCAGGCGGATCGGGGGCAGATGGCTCATGGGAGGCTGCTCGTTTCTTTGATTTGCCTGTAAAATAGCGGCGAAAGGCAACGGTCCCATGACAATCAGGGCGCGAACCGCCAAACCGGCACGTCTTCTGCGCCTTGGCAGTCCTCCGCCAGCCAGTCACCGTCATGAAAGTTTCACGTGTAAGACCGACGCTTTCAGACAAGAACTTGTCCCGGTGTTCAGATCGACCGACAAGCAGGCAAGTTGTCCATGTCCCCAGCCAATGCCACCGAAACCGAAGCCCGCCGTGCCGCGATGGGGCTGCTTGCGCGTGCCAAACCCCAAAGCGTCGCGGCCCTGTGCGCCACTTTGGGCGCGGAGCCGGGACAGGAGTGGTTGCGCCCGCCGCAGATCGGCACGGTCATGATCAGGGGCCGCATCAGCGGCACCGGATCGCCCTTCAACCTTGGCGAGATGACCGTGACGCGCTGCGTCCTGCGCCTTGCCACCGGCGCAGTTGGCCATGCCACAGTGCAAGGCCGCGACCGCGATCATGCGCGGCGGGCAGCCTTGATCGACGCGTTGTGGCAGGGCGACAGTCGGGCCGTGGTCGAGGCGCAGGTACTAAATCCCTTGCGCGAGGCCGAAGCGCTGGAGCGAAGCACGCGCGCCGCCAAAGCTGCTGCGACACGGGTCGAATTCTTCACGCTGGTCCGGGGAGAGGATTCATGACACCCGAAGCCCTGCGTGGCGGTTTCGAAGACCCGGCGGAGCAATCCGCCCGCGCCTTCCGCGCCGCGTTGGAGGTTCTGTCGCGACCGGGCCTGATCCGAAGCGTGCAGGGTGCCCTGCCGCCTGCGCCGCTGTCCCCGGCCGCCGGAACGCTGCTGCTGGTGCTGGCCGACGCGACGACGCCGATCTGGCTCGCCCCTACGCACGACACATCCGCCTTGCGCAACTGGATCACCTTTCACTCCGGCGCGCCTTTTTCGGAACCGCCAACGGCACACTTCGCCGTCGGCACCTGGGCCGCGCTGCAACCGGTGGACCGGTTTGCCATCGGCCTGCCGGACTATCCCGACCGCTCAACCACTCTGCTTGTCGAGATGGATCGGCTGGCGGCTGATGGGCCTGTCCTGTCGGGCCCCGGCATCGCCCATCGCACCCGGCTCTCGCTGCCCGAAACCGACGCGTTCCGGGAAAATCGCGCGCTGTTTCCGCAGGGGTTCGACCTGTTTCTGACCTGCGGGTCCCAAATCGCTGGCCTGCCCCGAAGCACCCTCGTCGAGGCCGCCTGATGTATGTAGCAGTCAAAGGCGGTGAGCGCGCCATCGAAGCGGCCCATGCCTGGCTGGCAGAAGAGCGGCGGGGCGATCCGGCGGTGGCAGAACTGTCGACCGAACAGATTCGCACGCAACTGACTTTGGCCGTCAACCGGGTGATGACCGAGGGCTCGCTTTACGATCCCGAACTGGCGGCGCTGGCGATCAAGCAGGCCCGCGGCGATCTGATCGAGGCGATCTTCCTGATCCGCGCCTATCGCACCACCCTGCCGCGGCTGGGCGCCTCGCTGCCGTTGAATACCGAAAACATGGCGGTTTCGCGCAGGATCTCTGCGACGTTCAAGGACTTGCCGGGCGGCCAGGTGCTGGGGCCGACCTTTGATTACACTCATCGCCTGCTTGACTTCGCCCTTCTGGCAGACGGCTGCATCCCCACGGCTCCCACCGCGTCCATCCGCGATGATGCCGTATCCCGGGTCACCACACTGCTGGACCGCGACGGGCTGATCGAGCCTGCGCCTGACGGCGATGCCGCGCCGCCCGACCTGACACGGCTGCCCTTGGAACTCCCGGCGGACCGCACGCTCCGGCTGCAGGCGCTGGCGCGCGCGGACGAAGGGTTCCTGCTGTCGCTCGCCTATTCCACACAGCGCGGTTACGGACGGACCCATGCCTTTGTCGGCGAGTTGCGGATTGGCACTGTCGTCGTGGAACTTGATGTTCCCGAACTTGGATTCAGTATAGAAATCGGCGAGATCGAGCTTTCCGAATGCGAGACAGTAAACCAATTCAAAGGTTCAAAGACCGAACTGCCGCAGTTCACCCGTGGCTATGGGCTGGCCTTCGGGCAGAATGAACGCAAGGCCCTGTCGATGAGCCTGGTGGACCGCAGTTTGCGCTGGCAGGAGCTGGGGGA